>Ga0209726_10002218_pt1 | contig 29306 bp, 29 predicted proteins | sample Subgrocontami54m_FD_187453 | JGI IMG/M metagenome (GOLD analysis project Ga0209726, IMG submission 187453) | Subsurface groundwater microbial communities from S. Glens Falls, New York, USA - GMW46 contaminated, 5.4 m (SPAdes) (version 3) | ecosystem: Environmental > Aquatic > Deep subsurface >... | reverse complement strand
AAGCAAATTTGACATTATTTTGTTCCAAATTGGAGCAGCGCCTGTAATACCCGAGGCAAGGCTTTGGCTCATTGGAGTATTGTCATTATTGCCAACCCAAACGGAAACCAAGTAAGAAGGCGTAAAGCCAATTGTCCAGTTATCTCTTTTATTATCAGTTGTTCCTGTTTTAACAGAAACAGTGTGTCTTGGAATATTTAATGGAGAATTTGACCCAAATTCCCAACTTCTTGCGTTATTATCCGCCAAAATATTTGAAATGATAAAAGCTACTCCACTGTCAAGCACCTGTCTTTTTTCTATTCCGTTCTTTTGATATAAAACTTCACCTGAATAATTAGTTATTTTTAAAATTGGATTTACATCAACTCTTTGGCCTTGGTTTGCAACCGTTCCATATGCGGTTGCCATGTCTGTCATTTTAACTTCGGCAGCACCAAGTGTAAGTGAAAGTCCATATCTTTGTGGATCGTTCCAAGTTGTGATTCCCATTTTTTTAGCTGTTGCAATCATAGTTGGAATACCAATTTTTGCAAGTGTTTTTACCGCCGGGATATTAAAAGAATTTGCAAAAGCAATTCTTAAAGGAACTTTTCCATGGAATGCTCCGTCATAATTTACAGGAGAATAATCAGGAGCTCCTGCTACTCGATAAGTTACAGGAGAGTCGTCTAATATAGTTGCTGCAGTAAAACCATTAGACATTGCAGCAGCGTATGTTACGACTTTTATAGAAGAACCAGGTTGTCTTAGTGCAGTTGTTAAGTTTACATTTCCTCCGTTTGGATCGTCATAGTCTCTACTTCCAACCATTGCTAAAATATCTCCATTTTTTGGATTTGTTACTAAAGCTGCTCCGTTTGTGAGATTTAAATAGGCGTTTTCGTCTACTTCAGTTCTGACTATTTCTTGTGCCATGTCTTGGGTTTTTAGATCTAAAGATGTAGTAACAATCAGTCCGCCTTTTTCAACCATTGTAAGACCGTATTTTTTAATAAGGAGGTCTTTTACATACATTACAAAATGAGGAGCATAAATAGGAGTTTGTGGAGTTTCAAAAACCACAAGTTCATCTACAGCATCTTGCACCTGTTGTCTGGTAATGAAATTTAAAGAAACCATTTTATTTAAGACGTCTCTTTGTCTTCTCTTCCAAAGATTTGGGTTTTCTCCAAAAGGGGAATAGTCACTTGGGGCTTGTGGCATTCCGGCTAAAAATGCACTTTGGGCAAGAGTTAAATTTTTAACACTTTTACCAAAATAGCTTTGGGCTGCTGACTCTACTCCCCAAGCAGTTCCTCCGTATGCAACTTGGTTAAAGTACATTTCCAAAATCTGGTCTTTTGTGTAGATTTTTTCAGCCCAGAAAGCCAAAACTATTTCTTTGAATTTTCTTTCAATTGTTCTCTCAGGCGTTAAGAGTGTTGATTTAATAAGCTGCTGAGTTATTGTTGAGCCTCCTTGAATTGGTTTTCCTGAAAGATTGGCAATTGCAGATCTAATTATGGCGTTAGTATCAAAGCCAGGATTTGTATAGAAATCCTTATCTTCAATCGCAATAGTTGCATTTATTAAATCTTTTGGAATAGAGGATAAGGGAACTAACGTTCTATTCTCATTAGCATAAATTTGGTACAAAAGCTTTCCATTTCTATCATATATTTTGGTTGTTTGGGGAATTTGTCTATTAGCCAGTTGTTTTGGACTAGGAAGGCTATTTAGGAAAAAATATGTTGAAATTGGAGTTAGTACAAAAACAATGCAGATTAAAAATCCAAATACAAAATATTTAAACTTTATCCGTAAGTATCTGGGTTTTGGATAAACTGAGACAGCATTTTGTTCAATTTCTTTTAGCTTTGCTTTCTCCTTGCCTTCAAGTCTTTTTTTCTTTCCTCTAAGTTTTCTTCTGAAAGATTTTAAGGAAAGCAGAAGTCTAAATTTAGCAAGTTTTCCCTTTGTATCAAGTTTTTTAAAGCTAGAGGTTATTCTATTTTTAATTAAACCAACAGTTTCCTTAGTCGTTTTAAAGATAGCTTTGGGAGTATTTAAAATCAATCTTATAAGAAAGAGCGTTATTAACAATAGAGCCTTGCTATAAAAAAGCACGAAGTCACCTATGGTTGCAAGACCAAATAATATTAGAGTAATAATGTACGTTAAAAACTTCATAAAACTGATACCTAAAATAGAGTTGATGGATTATACTATAGGTATAGATTTTTTAAAAGAGGCTTAAGGGTTAGGAGCCCCAGTCGGTTCTGGAGTAGGATGAGGGCAAGTTAAGCAATATTGATCACCTGTTGGATCTGTATAGACGACTGCATCTTTTAATTCAAGATTATCTGTTTGGCCTTTTTTAGCCAAATCCTGGGTATTTTTGTCTATCCAAACTTGGCTATTACCCGGAGGCTGGCTTTTAGGCTCAGATCCTTTTATGAAATATTCAAGCCTTGTTGGACACGTTGCTCCGCTTCCCTCCGGTGGAGGCAAGGCTCCTGTATCTGAACATACCTGTTTTTGAATTACATCAGCTGATCTTGATAACCCTTCTGGCGTTTTGCCTTTTAAAAGATAAGACATAATATCATTCCAAATAGGAGCAGCACCTGTTACTCCAGAGACGACTCCGCTCATTTGCGTATTATCATTGTTTCCAACCCAAGTTGTGACCAAATATGAGGGGGTATAACCAATTGTCCAGTTGTCTTTGTAGTCATTGGTTGTTCCTGTTTTAACAGAGACTGTTTGGCCAGGAATAACGAGCTCAGAGCTTGATCCAAAAGCAGCAAGTCTTGCTCCGTTATCGGATAAAATGTCAGAGATAATAAACGCTACTCCTTCCGGGAGTACTTTTTTGCCAAAAATTGGGCTTTCCGGGGGTTTGTATTCTTCTAAGAGTTTGCCGTTTTTATCCGTAATTTTAAGTATCGGATGAAGATTAATTCTATATCCTCCGTTTGCAAATATTCCAAAGGCCTGTGCCATATCAACCATTCTTACTTCTCCTCCTCCTAAAGTTAAAGAAAGACCGTAATTATCAGGATCTGTAAATGTCGTTATTCCCATGCTAGAAGCTGTTGCAATCATTGCTCTTACTCCGTTTACCTTAAGCATTTTTACAGCAGGAATATTAAAAGAGTTACCAAGAGCATGGCGTATTGAAACTAAACCGTGCCATTTACCGTCATAATTAACAGGACAATAGTTTTGTCCTCCCTGGTTTGGATAGCAAGTGGGCTGGTCAATAAAGACAGTTGCTGCGTTATATTTATTAATTAAGCCTACTGCATAATTAATGGGTTTTATTGAAGAACCGGGTTGCCTTAATGCAGTTGTTATATTTACATTTCCGTCAATTTCGCTGTCAAAATAGTCTTTAGAGCCAACCATTGCCAGGATCTCTCCACTCCCTGGGTCTGTAACAACAGCTGCTCCATTTGAAACTCTATATGATTTTGGAAGCTTATCTATTTGTGCTGCAAGAGAGGCTTGGGCTGCATTTTGAATGTCTAAATCAAGCGTTGTTATTACTTTTAGTCCGCCTTCTTGGGCTGTCTTTTCTCCATATTTTTGGATAAGCAAGTCTTTTATATATAAAACAAAATGAGGTGCTTCAATTTCATTGGAGATTTTTTTGTATTTCAAAGGCGTTTTTTGTGCTTTATCTTTTTTTTCTTTAGTAATAAAACCTGTCTTTTCCATTGCTTTTAAGACCTCAATTTGTCTTTGTTTAGCAAGTTCAGGACGCGAACCAAAAGGGGAATAAAGAGTAGGTGATTGAGGAAGTGCTGCTAAGAGCGCTGATTCTTCTAGATTTAAATCTTTTGCCTTTTTTCCAAAATATCTTTGCGCTGCTGCTTCCACTCCCCACGCAGTTCCTCCATAAGGACTTTGATTTAAGTACATTTCCAATATTTGGTTTTTGGAATAAATAAACTCAGTTGCAAAGGCTAAGATTATTTCTTTTATTTTTCTAGGAATTGTTCGCTCCTGGGTTAAAAGACTATTTTTAACAAGCTGTTGGGTAAGGGTTGAGCCGCCTTGGAGCTGCTTTTTAAAAACAATTGAAACTAGAGCTCTTGTCATTCCTTTAATATCTATTGCGCCGTGTTCATAGAAATTTCTGTCTTCAATAGCAATCGTTGCTTTTTGCATATATTTAGGAACACTTGAAAGGGGAATAAAGATTTGGTTTTTCTCATCGTAAATGTTGTATAAAAGCTTTCCATTTCTGTCATAAATCAAAGTTGATTGGGGAGTAGACGAGCTACTTAACTTAGTTGGAAGCGGAAGGTCTTTTAAAATATAAAAATAAAAAATCGCACCAGACGCAATTAATAAAGAGAGGAAAAGAAACCTCAACTTTAGCAATTTTTTAAACTTTTTTAAATAATTTTTAAAATTAAAGCCTTCTTTTTTTGATTTTTCCATTCAATAATAATAACATTTTCACTTTACCCAAGTCCAATCAATCATCTATAATGGTTTTGTGGATATAAATTCATTAATTTCTTCCCTTTCTATTGCAAACTTTGGTCTTAATTGGATAGATATAATTATAATTATTATAGTAACAATCTATGCAGTTGAGGGTTACTTTCTAGGTTTTTTTACAGCACTTGTTGATTTCATAAGCTTTGTTTTGTCTTTTGTTTTAGGACTTTCTTTCTATAGCTCTTTAGCAAATATACTTGTTAATATATTTAATATTCCTCAAGGATTTTCTAATGCAATTGGCTTTTTAGTTATTGCAATAGTTTTTGAAATAATTTTTAGCGTGTTTTTTAGAAAATTGGTCTTTAGCCTTCCTCTTTTTATAAAAACAGATTCCTCCAAAGAAAATATAATGTTTATTGAAAAAACCCTTGGAGTAATACCAGGTTTTCTGTCTGGAATTGTTTTGTCAGCTTTTATCTTAAGTTTAATTATTGCGCTTCCTTTTTCCGTATTTTTAAAACACTCAGTTACCAATTCCCGTTTTGGAAGCGTATTAGTTTCCAACACTCAAGTTTTTGCAAAAAGTTTAAATGCAGTTTTTGGTGGGGCAGTAAATGACACTTTGTCCTTTTTAACAGTTGAGCCACAAACAAATCAAAGTGTTGATCTTAAATTTAAAACAAAAAATATAAGCGTAGATAAAGCTTCAGGGCAAGAAATGTTTAAACTTATAAATGAAGAAAGAAGACAGCGAGGGCTTAAAGAATTAACTTTTTCAGAGAGTTTAGCCCAGGTTGGAAGAGGGCATTGTAAAGACATGTTTATAAGGGGTTATTTTTCTCACTATACGCCTGAGGGACTTTCTCCTTTTGACAGAATGGCACAGGGAGATATAGCTTTTAACTATGCAGGAGAAAATTTAGCTCTTGCCCCAAATACGGATCTTGCTATGAAAGGATTTATGCAAAGCGCGGGACATAGAGCAAATATTTTGTCTGTTAATTTTGGAAAAGTTGGAATAGGCGTAATTGATGGAGGAATTTATGGGGAAATGTTTTGTCAAGAATTTAGCGATTAAACTATGATTTACAATTTAAAAAGCGTAAAAGAGACAGATGTTAAAGGGAAAAATGTACTTTTAAGAGTAGATTTAGACGTTCCAATTAAAAATGGAAACATAGAAGATACAACCAGGCTTGAAGCTTGGTTTGAGACATTTGAATATTTAGTAAGGCAGGGTGCAGTGGTAATTCTTGCAGGGCACTTAGGAAGACCAAATGGAAAAGATGATAAACTAACACTTCTTCCGATTGTTAATGTTATTTCTAAAAAAATAAATTCAAAGCAAGAAAAAACAACTATTGGGGAATTTGAGGGTTGGAAATTAGCTGAGAATGTTTTTGTATTAGAAAATCTTAGGTTTTTCAAAGGTGAGGAGGAAAACGACAGTGAATTTGCTAAAAAACTGGCAAGCTTAGCTAATATTTATGTAAACGATGCTTTTGCTTCTTCACACAGAAATCATGCTTCAATAGTAGGAGTTACTAAGTTTATACCTTCCTTTGCAGGACTAAGGCTTTTAAAAGAAGTAGAGGTTTTATCCCAAGTTTTGGAAAATCCAAAAAGACCACTTTGTGTAATCATTGGAGGGGCAAAAATAGAGACAAAATTACCACTTGTAGAAAAAATGCATGCATTTGGAGATTTTGTTTTAGTAGGCGGAGAGATTGCAGAGAATACAAAAGTACTTCTTAGGGTTCAGCACGAAAAACTTTCTGGAAAAAGATCAATACTTTTAGTTGCAGATTTAACCCAAAGTACAAAAGACATAACATTAAAATCTGCTGAGAATTTTGTTCAAGTTTGTCAAAGCGCAAGTACAATTGTCTGGAACGGTCCAATGGGTCTTGTTGAAGAAAAAGAATATGAAAAGGGAACAGGAATTCTGGCAAATGGAATTGTAAACTTAGGGGCATATAAAATAGTCGGGGGAGGAGATACAATCGCTTTTCTTAGAAAACATAATTTGCTAGATAAGTTTGATTTTGTTTCAACAGGTGGAGGGGCAATGCTTGAGTTTTTAAGTGGCGTTAAGCTTCCGGGTTTTGAGGCCTTAATTAAAATAGACGCTTAAGAGTTTGACAATGTTGTAACTAATGTATATACTTTGGTTATTATGAAAACTGTAATTTATATTAAAACAGAGCACGAAGTAAAAGAAAATGCGCAAAAACTAGCTTTAGAGCTGGGGCTTAATTTAAGTGACGTAATTAACGCCTCACTTAGAAATTTTATAAGAACCCGTGAAGTTTATTTTTCTTCTGTCCCCAGAATGACTTTGGAGCTTGAAAGACTTTTGGGTCCAATTGAAGAGGACATAAAGAAAAAAAGAAATCTTTCTCCTGAGTTTAATAACGGAGAAGATATGGATGCTTATCTTAATTCGCTTTGATACTCATGAGGATTAAACTTCACAAGAATTTTGAGAAAGGTTACAAGAAATTAACCCCTGCCGGAAAGAAAAAATTTAAAGAAAGAAGAGATTTATTTCTCCAAGATGAATTCAACCCTATTCTTAATAACCACGCTTTAAAAGGAAATTATCTGGGTTATAGGAGTATCAATGTAACAGGCGATCTTCGAGCAATATATAAAAGAGAAGAAAATCAGGCAATTTTTGTAGCAGTTAATTCACACAGTAACTTATATGGATAATTATTCATCACTTAAATTTTTACCAGGCGTTAAACTTCCTGGATTAGTTGTTTTAGAGCAATAAAATGATAAATACTATTCTTTCTGATCTTTCTCGCGTAATTTTAAACCCAAAAGATAAAAATTATAATGGTAGCTTGAATGGTTTATATAAAGATCTCCTACAGAAAAATACCAGTTTTAATTTTTATAATTATTTTGAATTTAACGAGGATATTCTAAAGTTCTATGAGTCTTTGAAAGATAAATATTCAATAAATCTTTTTACAACAAGTACAATTCAAAATTCAACTGAAGTAAAAGAAATAATTGATCAAGTTTTTGACAATATATTTTCAGCAGAAGACTATGGATTAGATAAAACTAAATCAAATGCTTATCGATTTATTGCAGACAAATTAAAAATATCTCCAGATAAAATTTTGTATATAGATGATCAATTAGAAAATATTGAAGCAGCTAGAAAAGCTGGATTAGTTGGTTTTCATTATGAAGATTATTTAAAATTACGTAATCAAATTGAACAATACCTTGGTTAAATTAATTTCCTCTTGGCGCTAATTTTTAATCTTTGTTATACTAAATTTGTATGATACGTACTGCCATTAACGGATATGGAAGAATTGGAAGAGTTGCTCATAGGGTAATACTTGAAAAGTATTCTGATCAAATTGAGACTGTTGCCATAAATGCGGGAAGTTCCACTGATATTAAAGGCTGGATGTATCTTTTAAAGTATGACACTTCATATGGTCCAATCTATTCACTTGACGTAAGTTATCAAGAAAAGGAAGAAAATTCCCCATACCAGGATTTAATAGGGTACATACTTTTAGATAACAAAAAGATTCCAGTTTTTTCTCAAAAAGACCCTAATCTTCTTCCCTGGAGAGATTTAAACGTTGATGTAGTTATTGAATCAACTGGTCATTTTACAGACCAGGAAGGCTTGCAAAAACATTTAGGAGCTGGAGCAAAGGCAGTTGTTTTATCTGCTCCTGTAAAAGAAGGAGACATTCCTACATTTGTATTATCAGTTAATGAAAAAGACTATTCAGGTGAAAATGCGATAAGCAACGCATCATGTACAACAAACTGTATTACTCCGGTTGCAAAAGTTATGGTAGATACTTTTGGGGTAGAAAAGGCAATGATGACTACTATTCATGGATATACTTCAGATCAAGAGCTTCAAGACGGAGGACATAAAGATTATAGAAGAGCAAGAGCAGCAGCGCAAAATATTATTCCAACATCAACTGGTGCAACAATTGCGGCAACAAAAGCATTGCCTGAATTAGAAGGTCTTTTTAGTGGTCTTGCAATAAGAGTTCCTGTTGCAGTTGGCTCGCTTTCCGATTTTACTTTTATTTTAAAAAGAGAAACGACAAAAGAAGAGGTAAACAGTACGTTTAGAAATGCAGCAAAGCTTCCAGCTTTCGACGGCATTTTAGCTGTAACAGATGATCCAATAGTCTCTTCTGATATTATAGGCAGCTCATATTCTTCAATTGTCGATCTCTCTCTAACCCAGGTAATGGGTAATATGGTAAAAGTTATTGCCTGGTATGACAATGAATACGGTTATGCAAATAGGCTGGTTGAAGAAGTAATAATGTTAGGCAAAAGCCATCAGACACCAGCGCAAACGCCTGTTATATAAAACTTCAAAAATAGCCTTAAAATTACTATTTGAATTTTTTAAAAAAGATGTATAATACTTTACATGAAAAAGCTTTTAGTTTTTTTAATACTTCTATTTATTTTAGTAAATCCCACAAAAGCTTTTGCCCAAAATTTAGATGCTTCAACGTCGGCAACTATTGAGAAAATACAATACGAACTTCCATATTCAGGATTACTTCCAGATAACCCCTTATATTATTTAAAAGCTATAAGAGATAATCTATTAAAATTTTTAATTTCAAACCCGCTTAAAAAAGCTCAGTTTAGCCTGCTTCAGGCTGATAAAAGATTAGGATCTGCACAACTTCTTTTGGCAAAAGGGAAAGGAGAACTTGCAATAACAACTCTTTCCAAATCTGGAAACTATTTTGACGATGCAATTGCAAATATTCAAAAAGCACAAAAAGAGGGAGACGATGTTAATGCAACGCTTGATCAACTTTTAAAATCTTCACAAAAACATCAGGAAGTAATTCTACAAATGGAAAAGGGACAAAGGGGAGATATACTTTTAAACCTTAGATTTTTAGAACAAAGAGCTAAAGATTTCCAAGAAAGGGTACTTATAATTAAGTCACAATAACTATTCTTTTACACGCTTTAGAACATTTTTTTTATTCTTTATTTTACCACTCTTTCCTGGCTTAGAATATCTTTTTTATCCTATTTTTACGTCTTTAAATTTTTGCTTAAAATTTGAGGCTAAAAATAATGTTGACTGTTTTTGATATAGATATTGATAGTTGACACCTTAGTGCTAGTGCCATATGCTTTTTTAGGCACTATATCTAGCGTTTGATACTATATTAACGTTACATATATCAGAGCCAAACTAGATATGAAGTGTCCATATTGCGGAAGCAAAGATACAGAAGTAGTAGAGACCAGAGATAGCGAAGATTTAGAAACGATTAGAAGAAGAAGAGAGTGCTTAAGCTGTAAAAAAAGGTTTACAACTTACGAAAGAATAGAGAATATTAATTTAATAGTAATTAAAAAAGACGGAAGAAGAGAACAGTTTGACAGAGATAAATTAAAAAGAGGAATAATCAGATCTTGCGAAAAGACAAAAGTATCTCTTGAGACAATCGAAAAAATAGTAACGGAGATTGAACGAGAGTTAAGAGGAGCCGATTCAGTTGAGATAGATAGCAAAAGAATCGGCCAAATGGTAGCAAGCAGACTTAAGAGTTTGGACAAAGTCGCATACATTAGATTTTCTAGTGTGTTTAAAAGATTTGTAGACGTAGAAGATTTTGAAAAAGAGGTAAAAAGACTAATAAAATAATATGGCAAAAGATACAGCAATAAAATTAGAGGGAATAAGACAAAAAGTATTTTTAGACAGGTATTCCTTAAAAGATAAAAAAGGAAACCCAACTGAAAAAACTCCAGAGGAGATGTGGAGAAGAGTATCTAGGGCAATTGCAAAAGTTGAAAAACCTTCGTTAAGAAGACAATGGGAAAACAATTTTGTAGACGCAATGAAAGATTTTAAATTTGTTCCGGGCGGAAGGGTTTTGGCAGGTGCTGGAACAGGTTATGATGTTACATTTTACAACTGTTTTGTTATTCCTTCCCCACCTGATTCAAGAGGTGGAATTTTGGATAACTTAAAACAAATGGTTGAGATAATGGCAAGAGGAGGAGGAGTAGGCATAAACCTTTCATCTCTTAGGCCAAGAGGCGCAAGGGTTAAAAAAGTAAATGGATTTTCTTCAGGGCCTCTTAACTGGGCAGAACTTTATTCTCTTGCTACAAAAGACATTATTCAACAAGGGGGTTCCCGGAGAGGTGCTCTTATGTTAATGCTTTGGGATTGGCATCCGGATATTGAAGAATTTATAACGGTAAAACAAGATTTATCAAGAATAAACGGAGCAAATCTTTCAGTTTGCGCATCTGATAAGTTTATGGAAGCAGTTAAAAAAGATAAAGATTGGGATTTGGTTTTTCCCGATATAACTGATCCGGAATATGATGAGAAATGGGATGGAATATTAGACCATTGGAAAAAACTTGGTAAAAAGGTAAAGATATATAAAACCGTAAAAGCAAGATATCTTTGGAACCTCATCTGTGAAGCTTCATGGAGGTCAGCGGAACCAGGCCTTGTTTTTATGGAAAGATATAACAAAATGTACAATAACTGGTATTGGAATACCATAAATTGTGTTAATCCATGTGGCGAAGAAGGTTTACCAGCCTGGGGAGTTTGTAACCTTGCCTCATTAAATCTTTCCGCGTTTGTTAAGGGATACGAGGTTGATAAGCCAGGCACATTTGACTATGAAGATTTGGCAAAAAATGCAAGAATTGCAGTCAGATTCCAAGATGATGTAGTTGACGCAGACCAATATATTTATCCTGAAATTAGAAAAATGCAACTTGAGGGAGAGCGAAGAATTGGCCTTGGGACTTTAGGCCTTGCAGACGCTTTAATTAAAATGCATTTAAGATACGGGTCTGATGAGGCAGTTTCGGTGGTTGATAAAATCTACAAAATCATAAGAGATGCTGCATATGACGAATCAATAAATATTGCCAAAGAAAAAGGTCCGTTCCCAAAAATTGACAAGAAAAAACACCTGAAAGGACTTTTTATAAGGGAGCTACCAAAAGAAGTAAGGGAGAAAATGGCAAAAGTTGGTATCAGAAATTCAATGCTTTTACAAGCTGCACCAACTGGAACAACATCACTTTTATCAGGTGCATCATCAGGTGTTGAGCCGGTTTATGAATTTGAATATTACCATTCAGGAAGACTTGGTAAACAGGCTGTTTATCATTCTCTATATGGAGAATGGAAAAAAGCACATCCAAACGAGAAAAGACCAGATTATTTTGTTAGCGCCAATGATTTAACTCCACAAGACCATGTAAGAATGCAGGCAACAGTCCAAAAATACGTTGATGCGTCAATTTCTAAAACTGTAAATGCTCCAAATTCACACAGTGTTGAGGATGTTAAAAAGCTATACATGATGGCATATGACACAGGTTGCAAAGGAATAACATATATGAGAGATGGATCAAGAGAAGGAGTCTTATCAAGAAAAGAAGATGATGATAAAAAACAACAAGTAGTAGAAACAAAAGCACAGGCCATACTGCCTGTAATTCCAAGGCCAATGATGGCAGAAGGAGTTACTTATGGAACAGAAACACCTGTTGGAAAAACATATATAACGATAAACCATGATGAAAACAAACAGCCTTTTGAAGTCTTTATAACAGTTGGAAAATCAGGTTCTGACGTTGCAGCAATGGCAGAAGCATTGGGTAGATTGATTTCTCTAAACCTAGGTCTTAACGGAAGCTTGTCTCCACGAGAAAGAGTAAGGCAGGTTGTAGCGCAACTCGTTGGAATCGGAGGAGCAAGAAGTGTAGGTTTTGGAGAAAACAGGGTTCGCTCGCTCCCTGATGCAATAGCAAAAGTCTTATCCAAACACTTTGAATTTAAAATCAATGGATTAGTAGAGGATAAAAAACCATTAGCCAATGGTTATGCAAACGGAAACGGTATTGCCAATGGTCATGCAAAAAGTCAGGCTAATACACATATTCTGGTTGCAGCAGATAAGCCACAAGAGGAAAAGCAAGAGATTGTAAAACTGGAACAATTAACTCTTCAAACTCCAGAAGGTAATTTATCTGCAACACAGGGAACGTCAACAGGACTTTATGATATCTGCCCCGAATGCGGAGGAGCAACTCTTGCCTATGAAGAAGGTTGCAGGAAATGCTACTCTTGCGGTTACTCCGAGTGCTAATATGTCAATTTATACAAAATTTGGAGATAAAGGTAAAACATCACTTTACGCAGGAAAAACCGTTTCTAAGGGAAGCCTTCGTGTCAACGCATATGGCACAGTAGATGAGTTAAACAGTTTCCTAGGAGTTGTTTTATCTTTAGTTAAAGATAAAAAACTTAAGGATAAAATAATAGTTATCCAAAAAGATTTATTTGAGACTGGAGCATCTTTAGCTTCTCCAGTTGGAAACAAAAACAAGAATTTATCTAAATATTTAAATAAAAGAGTTTTGGAATTTGAAAAAGAAATAGATGCTTTAACAAAAAAACTTCCAAAACTTGAAAACTTTATTTTACCAGGTGGGGGAAAGACAGGTTCAAGTTTACATTTTGCAAGAACTTTGGTTAGGCGAGCAGAAAGAAGAGTAGTCGAGCTTTCAGAAAAAGAGAAAATAAATACAGAAATTATTATCTTTTTAAACAGACTTTCAGATTTGCTTTTTATGTATGCAAGAGATATAAATTATCAAGAAAAACAAAAAGAATTACTTTGGAAAAGTAGAGAGTAATTTTTAGGGTGAAGTAGGTGAAACTCCTACACTGTGCCGCAACTGTTAAAGTCAGAGCCCCGTTCCCTAAAAGGGATAAATAAATCTTCCGAGCTAGAAGTGTATTTTTTATATACAACTCCTCGGAGAAGTTTAGAGGAGTTTTTTTATGCCTGCATTTAATTTAGAACATGAACAAAGAAGACTAGCTGAGCAAGGAATGCCAGACAGTGCAAAAGTGCCGTCAGCAAGGGATAACTTACGCACCTTAGTTTTTGAAAGAACCCACACTCCAAGCTTTTTTGTACTAACAGCAAGAGCGGGTAAGGTTACTAGCGTTGGTTATGAACACAGGGGAGATTTAACTAATACGTTTGCAAAATCTGAAGAGGAAGCGCAAACAGCAAGAATTGAGGCAAGATACGCTTTGGAAAATAAAGGCTATAGAAAGGCAAGTGAGCAATTCTTTGAACTCCCCTTGCATTCAACAATCATGCTTATTTCTCCTCCTCCAAACGAGCCAATTCCCGGATATCCTGGCCATACACCAATTTACTTTTACCACATCTTACCAGGACAAACGCAAGACGAAAGAGAGATAAAAGCATTATCCTGGGATACTTGGTTTACTATGGAAGATCAGGCGCAAATACTTAACGGTTTTAATCCTGATGCATGGGTTTTGCCAACAGAAGAGTCTATCCTTACGTCCCCGATAAATGTCTCTGGTAGAGAAGGTACCCAAAGTTTCCATATGCTTTGGAATAGCTTAAGAGATTATTTTAGAAAAAAAGGATATACGCATTTTGCTGTTCCACAGGGAGTATTAATGGAACAGTATCTTTTGCATGGAGAAGAACTAATGCGGAATCAGCATTCAGAGCTTGATGTAATGATGGAGAGCTTGGCACAAAGACTTGCGGGTGGTGCAACAAGAGATGAAATAGCAGATGATTTTGATATCATGCTTGGAAAAGGAGACAAAGACCTTCTTCATAAAGATTGGGGACATCAACAAACCATACATATGAACGTTCCAAGACATACAATCCCAGATCGGCCTCCAGCCTTTGCAGTATTCCAACAAAACAGATATTTGGGAGAAAACGTAAGGCAAGTTATGACATTTTGTGGTATGTCGACAGGCATGAAAGCTACTCCGTTTGGATCTCCAAAAACCGAGGCACAAGTTAATACATGGTCATTTACGGTAAAAAAGGGTATTTCCGAAACAAAGGAAGAAGGTACATCGCAAGAACAGACAAAGCTTTGCTGTACGTGTCCATTTTGCAGCAGAGAGGTTGAGGCTGTAATTGGAGGAGGCAAGATTACTTGTCCGGATTGTAAGGCAAGTGTTCCATGGTCTCAGCAGTCAACAAAAACACAATAACTAATATAGCTTATGGAAAAAGACAAAGATTGCGAAGTCTGTTATAAAATTAAATGTAAAAATTGCGGTTGGGAGCCGGATGAAATAGAGCTTCCCCAAGTTTTAAGTGGAAAATTAACCAAGTGTCCGGACTGCGGCGGCGGCAAATAATTTGTTAGGAAAATGTAAGGTTAATTTAATTGCTCGATCTTCGTTAAAAATGATATGATTAACATGATGGATAACACTCAAAACCCAAACAATAATAATGTGAATGGTAATGGTGGATTACCACCAGTTCAAAACCCAAATACAAACGGGCAGTCTCAAAATGTCGTAACACCATCTGTAAATAGAGAAGTAGAAAGACCAGCTTCAGACTTTGTAGCGCATTCTGAAAAACCTCCAGTTTTAGATAAAGAGGTAGAGGCAGTAGGGGTTAAACATGTTTCAGAAAGGCCCCAGTTATCAGAGGAGCATGAGCAAATTGGGGTTAAGGATTCGCTTGAAAATAACGTTCCGACTATAGAGCCAACAGGAAATGTACAGATTTTAGATCAAAGTCAAGCTCAAGACGTTGTTAATAAATATAAAAACAGTAGCGATCCGGTAGAGCACATTGAGCAATCATATTTTATGCCTTCAATCTTTGGCTTTGCTACCTTGATACTTAAAAACTTACAAAAAGTACATGCAAAAATAACAGGGAGGGCAATCTAAGATGGAATCACTACTTTTTAATTTCACAAATTTAGCTTTAATAATTATTGTTTCAGGAGTTTCATTATTTGTAATAGGTGCTTTAGTAGTAGGCCTTGGATATCTATTGGTAGTCTGGCATAGAAATAAAGAAAGAGAGAAAAAATCTTTGGAGTCAACTCTGCTTCAAATTGCACTTCCAAGAGAAAACGAGATTAAAATAGATGCTGCAGAACAGCTTTTTTCAGCTCTTGCAGGGATTAAGCCAAGTGGAAGACTTGCTTTTCTAAAGTACAGATATCCAATTTCTTTTGAAATAGTTGGCATGCCTGGAGATATCCGCTTCTATATCTATACTCCTAATAAGTATAGGGATATGATTGAAAAGCAAGTTAATGCTTCATATCCAGATGCTGAGATTAAAGTTGCTGAGGAGGGGAACGTCAAAGCTACAAGACCGGGGTTTGTTATTGGAAATGAGTATAATATTTTCTCAAAAGAAGGAACTGTTGCATTTAAACAGTTAAAACTTAAGGATTCAAATTATAAACCAATTAAAGTATATAAAGATTTAGCAGTTGATCCGCTTTCTTCTTTAACTTCAGTTTTATCTAAAATGAGCGAGGGGGAGGGAGCTGCAATTCAGGTATTAATAAGTGGTGCTGATTCAAAGTGGAGTAAGCTTGGAAGAGCGCATATTGCCCAAACTAAAAAAAGAGAATCAAATCCTGAAACTGCAAAATATTCATCAGACCCTAAAGAGCTTGAGGGAATTGAGAACAAAATTTCAAAACCAGGTTTTTATACTGTTATTAGGCTTGTTGTTTCTTCAACAAGTAAGGAAGCTGCAGAGGCTCATTTAAATAATCTAGAAGCTGCTTTTGATCAATTCGACAATGCAAATTCTTTTACCAAGACAAGAATTTGGCTTAAAGGAAATTTTGTAACAGATTTTGTTTATAGGTATTTACCAATGAGAGGATCGTTATCTGTTTTAACAAGCGAAGAACTTGCTACAATTTTTCATTTCCCAAATAAGGCAGTTGCGACTCCTCACATTTTCTGGTTAAACGCCAAAAAAGCTCCAGCCCCAGTACAAATCCCGGAAAGTGGGCTTTTTCTTGGTATGAGTACATATAGAGGTATGGCAAAGCCTATTTATATCCAAAAAGATGATCGAAGAAGACATATGTATGTAATTGGAAAAACAGGTGTAGGAAAATCCGAGCTTCTGAAGGACATGATTTTACAAGATATTAAAAACGGAGAAGGGGTTTGCTTTATAGATCCTCATGATACAATTGATAAGCTTTTACCTCTTATTCCACCAGAAAGAGCAGAAGACGTAATTTTATTTGATCCCTCCGATACTGAAAGGCCAATGGGTTTAAACATGTTAGAAGCCCAAACAGAACAGGAAAAACATTATATAGTTTCTTCAATAGTTGGGCTTATGTATAAGCTCTATGATCCGAATAAAACTGGTATTATCGGACCCCGTTTTGAGCACGCAATCAGAAACGCGATGTTAACAGTCATGAGTGAGCCAGGTAGTACTTTTATTGAGGTTGTAAGAGCTTTGACAGATTCAAATTTTGTTCAAGAACTACTTCCAAAAGTTCAGGATCCAATCATCAGGCGCTACTGGACAGATCAAATTGCACAGACCAATGATTTCCATAAATCAGAGACCTTGGACTACATAGTTTCAAAATTCGGCAGATTCGTTACCAATAAAATGATGAGAAATATTATTGGTCAATCCTATTCTTCTTTTGATTTTAGAAAAGCAATGGATGAGGGTAAAATTTTACTCGTTTCTTTATCTAAAGGAAAAATTGGAGAAGAAAACGCAAGCTTTTTAGGTCTGGTTTTAGTACCAAAAATTTTAGTTGCCGCAATGAGTAGGCAGAATATCCCTGAAGAACAAAGAAGAGATTTCTATCTCTATGTTGATGAGTTCCAAAACTTTGCAACTCCTGATTTTGCCCAGATACTTTCTGAGGCTAGGAAATACAGACTTAATTTAATTGTCGCAAACCAGTTTATCGGTCAAATGGACGAAGATGTTAAAAACGCAATTTTTGGAAACGTCGGAACAATAGTTTCATTTAGGGTAGGTGTTACAGATGCAAACTATCTTCAACACGAGTTCCAGCCCGTATTTACTGAGGCAGATTTAATTAACGTAGACGTTTTCAACGCTTATATAAAAACAATCGTTAAAAATGAGCCTGTAAGTCCATTCTCAATGGATTTAACAAAGGATATAAGTAAGGAAAAAACTATGGAAAATCCACGAGTTGCTGAGCTTATAAGAGAGCTTTCCAGAATAAAATATGGAAAAGACGTAAAACAACTTGAGGGAGAAATTGCCCAAAGAGCTAGGCTTTGATATAATTTCCCCGCACGCGTCTGTAGCTCAGTGGTTAGAGCATTACTCTTATAAAGTAAGGGCCCCTGGTTCGAGCCCAGGCAGACGCACAAGTGCTTATCCTTATGAATAAAATTATCATTTTAGCAGCAGGAGCAAGCAGTAGATTTTGGCCTCTTTCTATTCAAAGCCATAAAGCTTTTTATAAATGTGGTTTGGGAAAAACAATTATTGAAGAGACAGTCTCTTCTCTTTTACCCCTAAAACCTAAAGAAATAGACATTGTTGTTTCTCCTAAAGACTTAGAAAAAGCAAAAGCTCTTTTTAAAGACAAAAACATTAAAATTTTTGTTCAAGAAAATCCAACCGGGGAAGGGGAAGCTCTTTTAGAGGTTTTTAAATCATCTAATTTTAAAGGTACTTTTTTTTTAACAACAGCAGATAAGATAAACGCCGGAGAAATCTTGAAAAAACTTCAAAGTCAAAAACAAGCAATTGCTTTAAGAATTACAGATACGCCTCAGTTTTTTGGAATAGCAGGACTTGATAAAGATGGAAATATTACCTCAATTATAGAAAAGCCTTCAATAGACAAAGCCTCTTCAAATTATAGAATAACCAGCGGTTACTTACTCGATAGTTTATTTATAGATGTATTAAGAAAGGCTCCAAATAGTCATTATAGCCTTGAAGAAGCTTTAAACATTTATGTTAAAGCCTCTTTGGTAAAAGGAGTTTTTGTAGATGAAATTGAAGATATAAAGCTTAAATTTCCTTGGGATCTTCTTTCAATTAATAAACAAATTCAAGAAAAAAAAGATTTTAAATATATAGATAAAAGCGCAAAGATTGCCAAAACAGCCGTTATTGAAGGCCCTGTATATATTGGTAAAAATGTAAAAATAATGGATTTTGCAAAAATAGTTGGTCCTGTTTATATAGCTGAGGATTCTATTATTGGAGACTATTGTCTTATAAGACAAAATGTCTTTATAGATATAAACGTACTTATTGGAAGCGGATCTGAAGTTAAAAACTCAATTATTTATAAAGGTTCCAGTCTTCATAGAAACTATATTGGCGATTCGATTTTAGAAGAAGACGTAAAAATAGGTGCAGGAACTGTTATTGCAAACAGAAGAAACGATAGGAGACAGATTCAAACTTTAGTAAAAGAAGAAAAGACATTAACAGGTCTTACTTCTTTTGGTGCGGTTATTGGGAGTGGGGCAAAAATAGGAATAAATTCAAGTATTATGCCAGGTGTAAAAATAGGACAAAACGCACATATTTGGCCTGCAAGCTTGGTATTAAAAGACGTTTTGGATAATGGCGTTTTTAAGTAGTTTACAACTCGGTTAAAACTGAAGTTTCTTTACCTCTTTCAGGTACATATTGAAGATATCTTTCAGTTGTTGAGAGTCTTTTATGTCCCAAAGCTTTTGATAAAACAAGAAGGGAAACACCGTGTTTTAAGTGGTGAGCTACAAAAGCGTGTCTTAAATCGTTTACTTTTGCATTTTTTATTTCAGCAAGCCTAAAATATCTTTCAACTGCAGTTCTAATGTTTCTAATTAAAAATGGCTTTCCCGATTTAGTAACAAAAAGGTGTTCATCTGTTACTTTTGGCCTTACTTCCATGTATCTTTGCAAAGCCTCTACAGCTCTTTTATTTAAAGGAATTGTTCTTTCCTCATGTTTTTCAAAAGGAGCAATATGCAAAGTGTCTTTTCCAACGTCAGAAAGCCTTAGATTTGCAAGCTCTCCGATTCTAATACCTGTTTGAAGTAAAAGCTCTATTACAGCAAACATTCTTGGATCGTTTCTTGCAGCGTCTCTTAAGGCTCTGTATTCGGTTGGTGTAAGTATCCTAGGCGGAGCAAGCTGATACTTAGGATGTGAGACTAAAAGGGAAGGATCATCTGTTATATATTCATTTATTTTTAAAAATCTATAAAAAGTTCTTGTTGAGTTTATTTTTCTTGAAACTGACTTAGGGGTATATCCCTCAGTAGCTAACTTTGCTAAAAAGCTTTCTAAGTCTTCTTTGGTAACTTCATGAACCTGTGCTCTTTGTAGTTCTTCCAAAAAAGAGATCAACTGGTCTATGTCTTTGCCGTAGGCAACTACAGTTGAATTTGATTTTTGATTTCCTTTTAAATAGTTTTTAAATTCTTCGTGGGCATTTCGAAGTCCAATAGGTTTCATATATACAATGGCCTATAATATCACTCTTTTTCACAGACGTCAAGCAGGAAAGAGGCTGATAAAGCAAAAATATGCTAAGATGAAAGTAATCTCTATATGAAAAAAATTGCCTATATCTTAGTCGTTTTTGGTCTAGTTTTGGTTATAAATAGCCTTATTCACTCTATATATAATCTGTGGCAAAAACAAGACTTGGTAACCATGGCTCAAAGAGAGCTTGATAAAGAAAAGGAGTTAAACCAAAAATTTAAAGCTCAAATTCAATATGCCCAAACGCCTCAATTTATTGAACAACAGGCTCACGACAAGCTCTTTTTGGTAAGACCTGGTCAGCAAGAAGTCCTTTTTTCTGACAAGCCTATATTTACAGAGGAAAACGTGAAGATACAAAGCAATATTCCTAATTGGAAACAATGGCTAGATTTGTTTCTGTAACTTATGTTGCGGGGATTGGATGAAATCAGGAATTATTTCCTAGTTCGAACTGAACCCGTTTTCATACCTGATTTAAGTTATAATTTATAGTAATGAAGCTGCCGAATAGTAAAAGTATAATAATTCCGAAAGAGAAATTAACAAATTATTTGCTTTCCGAAACACATCCGACTGGAAGATTTAAGGCAAGATTTTTCAGAAACCTCGGCTTTGATGAAAATAATGTTAAAGTATTTGAAACTTGTATACATAAACTAGCTGAAAAACCAATAAGTGAGAGCTCAACATCGCCTTATGGAACAAAGTATATTATTGATGGTGAAATTGAAACTCCAAGTGGTAAAATTATCAAAGTAAGAACAGTTTGGATAATTGAAAACGGTCAAAATAGACCTCGATTTATAACCATCTACCCTGTATAATAGGGTTAGGAGATAAATATTATGTTTGAGGAATTAGATACTGTAGTGCTTGCTCGAAATATTGAAAAATATGGCCTTAAGAAAGGTGATATTGGGGTTGTTGTGCATATTTATAATGAAGGGAAAGCATTAGAGGTAGAATTTGTAGATGCAGAGGGAAAAACAGTAGCTCTACTCACTTTAACCACTGCTGATGTCCGTTCAATAAAAAGGAATGAAATTCTTCATGTTCGAGGGTTTAGTACTGCATAATACAACTACTTACTTCCACTCTTTAATTTGTTTTAAGGCCTTTTCTTTAGTAGGATGGTAATACTCTTCTATTGCTTTAAAATCAGGTAGCCCCTTTTCGTCCATAATAAGTTTTGCTTTAACACAAAGATAACGACTTTTTCTTTCTTTGCGAATGATTACTAGTTGATAGCCATTCGGACTTTTAATAGCCCATTCTTTATACTCTGGTCTATCCCAAGTCTTAAACCACCTCTTCATAAGCATATTATACATCCGAAGGTGCGAACTTCTTATTCTCTTGTGTTGAAAAACGAAGCTAAAAATTGTAGGTTCTAATTTGTTCCAAATTCCTTTGTTGCGGGGCTAGGAGTTGCGCCTAGCCTATGAGATTATGCATTCTGTTTCTCCGGTTACCCAGAGTGTCGGACTATATCTTCATCCCTAAAAATTTCAGGGAGCTCAGCGTGTAGTCTCTACGGGAACTCGAAAGTTTTCGAATCTTCCCTCGGTATTGTCCTAGAATTCTAGGAGTTCACCGATATAGCTGAGTACTATTTTGGTATTACTATCAAAATGGCCCATTTTATTAAGCCTCATGTGCACTGTACACTACCCCGCGCGTATAACACATTATAGCACGAATTTGCCTTAATTTGAAGCAGATGGTAAAATAGTTTCGAGGCAGGAAGTGGACTGGTGTCCCGGGGCGTTTCATAAGCGCCCAGCGGTGGGTTCGATCCCCACTCCTGCTACTATAATTCACAATTGACCTTTTTGATATAATATAGGATATGAGCTTAGAAGCAGCAAGACCTAGATTGACTGTTTTAGAAGGAGGAAAAAGATCAAAACCTCTTCGGGTAAGACAAGTTGTTGGTTTGGATATAAGACATTTATTCTTCGGAGAACCTCCCATAGAACAACCTATGCAACCTAGTAAAACAAGACCTAGAAGGCGTCTTACAGTAGTTCCAGATGTTTATACAGAAAACCACTAGTTTAAATTAATTTAGATATAAATCTGTTTATTCGTAAATTACCTTAAAATCTTCTATAATACGCACATGAGTGAGTTAAAAAAGTTTGTTTTTGTTGGTTACGATGCGGATTTGGTAAAAGGGGAAGTCCTATTTCATTATTCAATCAAATCTGGTAATGAAACTCAAGATTTTACAGATAAGATTTTGTTTGCTCCATCAAGCTCTCACATTCCAGAAGAGTTACTTAAATCTTTACTAAATAATCTTTTAATTGTTTTGGGCATGAGCTATTGGAAGCTTTATTGTCCTCCTATAATCGAAATTAAGCCATTTTCCTTAACCAAAAAACAGGCTGAATTTTGGAATATTGTGTACACAAAGGGTCTTGGTGAATTTTATTACAAAAATAAAATTGATTTTAGAGATTTAATTAATTTTCCGTTTGATGATGGGAAAGAAATTTCTCCAATAAATTTTCCAAGAGAAGACCGTTCTTTAGTAGGTATTGGTGGGGGAAAAGATTCTATTGTATCAGGGGAGTTATTAAGAAAGCATGATAAGAATTTTGATGCCTTTGTGGTTAATGAGCATATGATTAGAAGTGATGTAATAAAGATAATGAATGCAAATTCAATTAATTTTAGGCACGAACTAGATCCTGTTATTTTTGAACTAAATAAGACTAAAAATGTATACAATGGTCATGTTCCCGTTTCCGCTTATTATGCTTTTCTGGGCTTACTTGCGGCAGCATTGTACAACTATCGTTTTATAATCGTTTCAAATGAAGAAAGTGCAAATTATGGAAACGTAGAGTATTTGGGAGAAGTAATTAATCATCAATGGAGTAAATCTTTAGAGTTTGAAAACTTATTTAGAGATTATGTTAGCTCTTTTATTAGTGCTGATTTGGTTTATTTTTCTCTTCTTAGGCCTCTTAAAGAAATTAAAATAACAGAAATTTTTGCAAGGTATCCAGAATATTTTAATTTTTTCTCAAGTTGCAATAGAAACTTTAGGATTAATAATGAAGAGAAAAATAAATGGTGTAGACAGTGTCCAAAATGCCTATTCGTTTTTACCATGCTTTCTGCATTTATTTCAAAAGAAAAACTTATTTCAATCTTTGGCAAGAATTTGTTTGAAGATAACAATCTTCTCCCTCTTTTTAAAGAACTTCTTGGGATTTCCAAAATAAAACCATTTGAATGCGTTGGAACACCTGAGGAAATGCAATATGCTCTGTATTTAGCCTCAGAAAAGCAAGAGTTTAATGGGTCTTTTCTTATGGACTTTTTTGAAAAAAACATTTTATCACTTTTAAAACCTTTTCAACTTAACCAGCTTTTATCAATTGGTTCAACAGAAAATATTCCAGACGAATTTAAAGAATTTTTTTAAAAACTATGAAATTAGATGAATTAAAAAATAAAAGAATACTCATAGTAGGTAAGAGAATTGAGGGGCAAGCGGCTTTCAGGTATTTAAAGAAAAAATTTCCTAACAATGTTATTGATATTGTGGACCAACAAGATACAGTGAATTATCTTAAAGATGAAAAAAAATATGATATCGCAATTAAGTCTCCTGGGGTAAAATCTTCAGTTTTGACAATTCCCTATACTACTTCAACAAATATTTTTTTAGCAAATACGAAAGGAAGAGTTATTGGAATTACCGGAACAAAAGGAAAAAGCACTACTTCAACATTAATTTTTGAAATGCTCAAAAAACAGGGCTTAGATGTATATTTAGGTGGAAACATTGGACAATCTCCACTTGATTTTATGGATACATTAAATGATCAGTCTTGGACAGTATTAGAAATGTCCAGTTATCAGTTGCAGGATGCAAAACAAAGTCCTCATATAGCAGTACTACTTATGATTGTGGCCGAGCACTTAGATTATCATCTGACAATAGAATCTTATATTAACGCAAAAAGAAATATTTTAAGATTTCAAACTTCATCGGATTTTGCTGTAATTAACAAAGATTATACGGCAAGTAACGAATCAGGCTTTGAAACAAGTGCGCGAGTTTTCCAAGTCAGCAGAGAGAGGGAGTGTAACGAGGGATGTTTTGTTAAAAATCAATCGGTTTTAATCCGAAAAGATGGAAAAGATTTAGAAGTTATTAAAACACAAGAAATTAAGCTTATTGGAAAGCATAATTTGGAAAATGTTTGCGCGGCAGTAATGGTTGCGTATCTGGCAGGAGTATCTAAAGAAAATATAGCTCATGTTTTGAGAAGTTTTAGAGGCTTAGAACACCGTTTAGAATTTGTCCGTGAGCTAGAAAATGTTCGATTTTTCAATGACTCTTTAGCTACTATTCCTCAGGCAACAATTGAGGCACTGGATGCTTTGGGAGAAACAGAAACTTTAATAACTGGAGGTTTTGACAGAGGTCTTGATTATAAGGATTTAGGCGTAGAAATTGCTGATTCAGGAGTTAAGAATCTGATTTTATTTCCAGTAACAGGAGGAAAAATTTGGCAGGCAGTTTGCGCAGCTACTAAAAATCCTCCGGAGAAATTTGAAATCACAACTATGCAGCAGGCGGTAAGAATTGCTTTTGCCGAGACTGGATCCGGGAAAATATGCCTCATGTCTCCTGCCTCTGCAAGCTTTAACCTGTTTAAGAATTATAAAGATAGAGGGAATCAGTTTAAAAAAGAAGTTGCCCTATTAAAACAAAATGACTCAAATTAGCTTCAATATTACCTCAAAAGATAAAAAAACCAAAGCAAGAGCAGGTATTATTAAAACACCTCATGGAGATATTGAAACACCTTCTTTTATTCCAGTTGGAACTCAGGCTACGGTTAAGGCTGTTTCCCCAAGGGATTTAAAAGAAATGGGAGTGCAAATTGTTCTTTCCAATACTTATCATTTGCATTTAAGACCGGGGGAAAAGTTAATAAAAAAACTTGGAGGACTATCTAAATTTATGTCTTGGAATGGGCCGACAATGACTGATAGCGGAGGATTTCAGGTATTTTCCTTGGGAATCGGTCTTGAACACGGAGTGGGAAAATTACTTAGGGAAGAAGAAGGCAGTCCAAGGCCAAGGCTTAATAAGATAACGGAAGAAGGAGTTACTTTCCAGTCTCATATAGATGGAAGTAAACAGTTTTTATCTCCTGAAATCTCAATACAAATACAAGAAGATTTGGGAGCTGATTTAATTATTGCCTTTGACGATTTGGAATCTCCAAAATACAACCACAAAGAAACAGAAAAGTCACTAAATTTAACAGAAAACTGGTTAATTAGAAGCATTAAAGCTCATAAGGGAAATGATCAACTGCTTTATGGCGTAACCCATGGAGGAGAATTTGAGGATTTAAGAATAAAAAGCGCTAAATTTAACGACAAATATTTTGATGCAATTGCATTGGGTGGAGCACATAAAACAAAGACGAGTATGTACAAAATCATTGATTGGACAACTGATAATATTGATCCAAATAAGCCTACTCACATGCTTGGAATTGGTGAAGTTGATGATATCTTTGAAATAATCGAAAGAGGTATTGATACTTTTGACTGCGTAATTCCTACAAGAATTGGAAGAACCGGCTTTTTCTTTATTTCACCCCCCTTTGGCAATATGAAAAACAGATTTAGAACAGATATTGATAAACCAGATTTTCGAAATGATGCAAAGCCGCTTGATGAAAATTGCAATTGTAATACGTGCCAGAACTTTAGTAGGGCATATATTAGCCATTTGTTTAGAAGTAGGGAGTTATTGTCATACAATCTTCTAAGTGTTCACAATGTGCACTTTTTAGTTAATCTCACAAAGCAAATTAGGGAGGCGATTATTGATAAAAAGTTCGCAATCTTCAAAAAAGCCTGGATTGACAGCTAGTAGTATAATGAACACATGGTTGAGTTTGGCTCAAATAGCCCTCATGAAAGTAGGATTGCTCAGATAAATTGTGATGCTGCTGCCATAAAAAATTATCCAGCTTGGGTGACAAGAAGATCCATGCAACCTCGAGAATCCGTAGTAACTGAAGATTAAAGAGCAAGGCAGATAGAGTGTGATGCAAGAGCTATAGAGAGGTGGCCAATGTGGGTAAGATTTAGGCCTACAGCAATCGGTTCATCAACCCTAAAAAAAGTTTAAATAAACCACATACTTGACAAGTTGGCAATATATCAGTATACTAGTACAATGATATTTAGTAGAAATACAAATAAAGAATTAAACGAGTTAATAAAAACTCTTTTAAAAACAGATTCAAAAGAGCAGATGCAGGATTTTTTGGAAGGCATTTTAACTCCGAAAGAATTACTAGAAGTTCCAAATAGACTTGCAATTATAAAAATGCTTAAAAAGGGAATATCTCAGCATGAAGTTGCAGACAAATTAAGAGTAGGAATTGCAACAGTAACAAGGGGATCAAAAGAATTACAAAAAGGAAGGTTTAAAAGTATTTAATATGAAAAATTTAATCAATGATAAATTAAGCAATTGGCAATACCTTCTGAATAGGGAGGTTGTTTCTACTGTGTTTTAATTAGATTAAGCAGTAAAACATTCAGCCTCCTGAAAGGGAGGTTTTTTTATGAATCAAGAAAGGAGTAAATTTATGAGTAGAGAAAGAAGAGTAGGACTTGACGGTTCAGTAGAAATGGTAGCTTTTTCTAAGCCAGATTTTTCTGACTTAGCAAGGAGACAGCAAGATCGATTTAGAAGAGTAACCAAATATGTAAAAAGAGTAACTATAGATGGCGTTCAAATAGAGCCGATAACTGACATTAGAGCTGGCCCGTCAAATGTGGTATCACTGTTTCAGCCCGGTAAGATGAAGGTTAGACCAGCTGAAGTGCCAAGCAAAAGAGAAATAGCAGAATTTTTACGAGGAGGACATAAGTGAAAAGCCATTTTGGAAAATATGGGGGAAGATACGTGCCTGAGATGCTGATTCCAGCTCTTGAGGAGTTGGAGAAGGAGTATATAAAGGCAAAAAAAGACCCTGAGTTTCAGCGTGAGTTTAAATATTATCTTAAAACATTCTCTGGGCGACCAACGCCTTTAACCTTTGCTGCAAATCTGACGAAACAGTTAGGTGGAGCCAAGATCTACTTAAAAAACGAAGGGCTTAATATTACCGGCGCGCATAAGATCACCCATTGCATTGGTCATGCGCTTGTTGCCAAACGAATGGGTAAAAAACACTTGATTGCTGAAACAGGTGCCGGACAGCATGGATTAGCAGCTGCAACAGTGGCAGCGAAATTTGGTTTTGGCTGTAAAGTTTATATGGGAGCTGTCGATATTGCCAGACAGAGGCCAAATGTTTTCCTTATGGAGCAGCTCGGCGCGACAGTCGTTCCAGTGACGTATGGGAGCCAGACCCTCAAAGATGCGGTTAACGCTGCGCTTAAAGATTGGATAGAGAACGTTAAGGACTCATATTATCTTCTTGGATCTGTTGTTGGACCGCATCCTTATCCGACAATGACGCGCGATTTTCAGTCAATCGTTGGCAGGGAAGTTAAACGCCAAATAAGAAAAGCTGAAGGCAGACTCCCAGACTATGTGGTCGCTTGCGTAGGAGGAGGGAGTAATGCGATGGGTGTATTTTATCCATTTCTCAAAGACACTAAAACAGCTTTAGTCGGAGTGGAAGCAGGTGGGCGTGGGAAGAAGATTGGTGAGCACGCATCGCGCTTTCAGGGTGGAGCAGTAGGAGTGGTGGAGGGGTTTAAATCCTACTTTTTGCAGGATAGTGACGGGCAGCTTTCTCCAACGCATAGTATCTCTGCAGGGCTAGATTATGCGGGTATTGGCCCAGAACTTGCATATCTTCATGACTCAAAACGAGTCGAGTTTGGCTCTGCAACAGATAATGAGGTTTTGGAGGCGGTTAAAACACTTGCTAGGGTAGAAGGAATTGTGCCCGCTTTAGAGTCAGCCCACGCTGTTGCCTATGCATTGCGTCTAGCGTCAGCCTTACCCAAATCAAAAATTATTGTTGTTAACCTTTCGGGTAGAGGAGATAAGGACTTATTCATTTTAGCTCGAGAGATGAAGGATAAAAGTTTTCAAAACTTTTTAAAAACACAAATTAAAGAGGACTATGGTAAAGATAAATGACCAGCTTAGTAAGATAAAAAAGGAGAAGCGGATGGGGCTAATGACACATGTGATTGTCGGATATCCATCACTAGTAGATACGGTAAAGCTTGTCAAAATTATGGCTGAATCGGGCGTTGATTTTGTCGAGTTGCAGATTCCATTCTCAGACCCCTTAGCAGATGGGCCGGTCATTATGCGGGCGTGTGAGGAAGCCTTAGCTAATGGTACTAAAGTCAGGGATGCTTTTCGAATTATGGAGGAACTATCGTCTAAAGTTGAGATACCACTTCTTTTTATGGGGTACTATAATACTGTTTTTCGTTACGGAGTTAAGAAATTTTGTATTGATGCAAACAAAGCGGGCGCAGCAGGTTTGATTATTCCGGATATGTCACTTGAGGAGGAGGGAAAGGAGCATTTTCTTGCATCTGCTAAGAAATGTTCACTGCCTGTTATTCGCGTTGTTTCACCAGCTTCCACAGTTGATCGGCTTAAGAAAAATGCTGAAGTTGCCCAGGGCTTTGTTTATTGTTCTGCTAGGCAGGGAATTACTGGTGTTCGACAGACGCTTTATCCCAATCTCGCCAGCTATTTAAAGAGAGTTAAGGCGTATATTGATAAACCTCTTGCGGTTGGATTTGGGATTTCCAGTCGAGAACACGTACAAGCAATCAAGTCTTATGCTGAAGTTGCCGTTGTGGGAAGTGTACTACTAAAACTTGTCCAGGAAAATCATGGGAAGGAGATGGAACAAAACGTAAGGCGATTCTTATCCTCCCTAATGGTATAGTATGTTAATATAACAGTATGAGTAAAGTTGTTTTTTCAGGAGTTCAACCATCAGGAAATTTGCATATTGGAAACTATATCGGAGCATTAAAACAATGGGTTGAAATGCAAAATTCAACAGAGTCAATTTTTTGTATTGTTGATTTACACGCAATAACTGTTTCTCAAGATCCTAAAGTTTTAAAAGAGAAGGTTTTGGAAGTGGCAGCTCTATATATAGCTTGTGGAATTGATCCAACTAAAGCACATATTTTTGTCCAAAGTGAAAACCCAGATCACGCATATCTTGCCTGGATTTTAAACTGTATAACTTCATTTGGGCAATTGGAAAGAATGACCCAATTTAAAGACAAAAGTCAAAAATACCAAGAGGGAACAACTGCAGGGCTTTTTGATTATCCCGTACTTATGGCCTCTGATATTTTGTTATATCAAACAGATGAAGTTCCAGTTGGAGAAGACCAAAAGCAGCATATTGAATTAACTCGTGATATTGCAGAAAAGTTTAACCGTGATTTTGGACCTGTTTTTAAATTACCTGAGGCTGTTATAAA
>Ga0209726_10002214_pt1 | contig 29345 bp, 24 predicted proteins | sample Subgrocontami54m_FD_187453 | JGI IMG/M metagenome (GOLD analysis project Ga0209726, IMG submission 187453) | Subsurface groundwater microbial communities from S. Glens Falls, New York, USA - GMW46 contaminated, 5.4 m (SPAdes) (version 3) | ecosystem: Environmental > Aquatic > Deep subsurface >... | reverse complement strand
CCTGGGACTCGAAGCCGTTCGCCGGGGTTAGGGGACCGTGACCGAAGGTCAGGGGTAGCCACTCGCCGGTGCCATCGTCGGCGAAGCGCGCCGCGTATAGCGTCCCATCGTCCAGTAGATCGAGATTTGCGGCGCGGTCGTTTGGATTGAACCGGCCGCTACTCACGAACTTGTAGACGTACTCGAAGCGCTCGTCGTCCCCCGTGTACACCGCGACGCGATTGTCGGCCGTGAGCTTCGTCGTCGCGGCCTCGTGTCGTACGCGCCCGAGGGCGGTGCGCTTGCGTGGGACGAATGTCGGATCGTACGGGTCGATTTCCACGACCCACCCAAACCGAAACGGCTCGTTCGGCTCCACTGCGACGTTGAAGCGATCGTACTGCTGCTCCCAGCGGCGATCGCTGGCACCGGTCGGTATGCCGTAGCGTTGATGAATGGCGCGTCGAGGATCGGACTCGGGCAGGCCAGCCAGGTTGCCGAAGTACCCGTGGAAGTTCTCCTCGCAGGTGAGGATCGTGGCCCAAGGAGTCTTCCCTTGCCCGCAGTTGTTCACCATGCCCACAACCCAGGCGCCCGTGTCGTCCGCGCTGGTTCGAAGCCACGGGTGGCCGGCCACGGGACCGGTGAGCATGATTGGGGTTTCGGCGGTGATGCGGCGGTTTAGGGGTGATTCGAGGTTGTACGTCCACGCGCCGTTGCCGTCGCGGGTGATCTCGACGACGCTGAGACCATGCGCCGCCATCTCCAGGTCGACCTGCTGCCGAGTCATGGCAGTCGGATCGAATTCCGCGAACATCAGCTCGGGATTCGTGTACTCGTTGTTCACCGCGAGGAGCCCGCGGGTGTTGCTGGGCGAACCGGCCGGGAGCCCGTAATAGAAGATGCCGTCCGCGTTGTAGCCGAAGCGCTGCCTTTGATCCTCGGCGGTCAGGTTGGCCGCGTCGAATGGCGGTAGTCCGGCCACCAGGGGATCGCCCCACGAGATCAGCGGGGCGGCTCGATAGCCGTCCGGCACGAGAACCCGGTCCAGAGAGCTCAAGCGAATCGAAGCAAATGCCAGCCGCGCAGTCTGGGCTTCCACCCTAGGCTGCTGCCCGATGGGCAAACCCTGTACGACATTGTGGAGCGTGAGAGCCGCCGCGCCACCCGCTGCCCCGACGATCAGCGACCGCCGGCTCAGCCGTCGCTCCAGGATCTGGGCGAACGACCGGACCGCTCTGGCGGCGCCGCTCTTCTTGCTAGGGTCCTCAATCATACGAGCGCTCCTCATAGGCAGATACGGGCTCGTCCAACCCGTTTTCGAGCCAAACGTCTTCTTCATCAAATGGTAGGCGGGTCATATCAGAGGAAGCGGTGGGGTTGCTGAAGGGGCGCTGAAGTGGATGTGAAGGGTTTTGCAGAACGCGGCCCCATCTCATAGGCATCACGTCACGAAGACTTGATTCGCGCTTAGCTGCGTCTTGCGAACGTTCTCTCTGGAAGTTTAGGCGACACAGCTACGGTCCTAGGTGAGCGTGCCGACTAATCGACGGGAGGGAGCATATGTCCAAGGTCCTTGAACGTTGCGCCGACACGTTCCACCTTTCATGCGCGTTTTCGTATCGATCACGACCGCTGTGTTGGTCTTTGCTTTGTCGGTTGCTGTGACGACTCAGGTTTCGGGAGACACGATCGAAAGCAGGAAGACGGAGCTGGTCCCTGCCGAGAGCCCTGATCCATCGAGTCACGCACCGGCGCAGAATGCTCTTGTCAGCGTAAAGATCCTCGCTATCAACGATCTTCACGGGGCTCTCGATTCGCAGCATAAGGTAGCCGGCGTCCCGATCGGTGGGGCCGCGTATCTGGCGGCGCACCTCAAGGCGCGCGCGGCGTCCAGCCCGAACTCGATTGTGGTGGGTGCCGGAGACCTCTACGGCGCGAGTGGCGCCGTCTCCGCGTTGCTGAACGAGGAGCCGACAGTCCGCGCCGTCAACGAGATGGGACTCCGCCTGAACAGCCCGGGCAACCACGAGCTCGACCAAGGCATTGGTGAGTTCATGCGGCTGACCAAGGGTGGGTGCTCGGAGCGGGGGTGTTTCGAAGGCTCTCGCTACAAGCAGATCTCATCCAACATCGTCGTGGAAGCAACGGGTGAGCCGTTGCTCGATCCCTATGAGATCGTCCTGGTCGACGGCGTTCCCATTGCGTTCATCGGCGCCGTGCATCGAGACGTCGCGGCAATCAACCTCGCGGGAACGGTGGACGGTCTCGTTTTCCTGGATCCCGCGTCGGCGGTAAATCGCTACGTGCACGAGCTCGAGCAGCAAGGCGTCCACGCGTTTGTGGTCCTGATCCACGAAGGCGGGTGGATGAACGACAGGGGCGAGCTGGCCGGCCCGATCGTGCCGATCCTGGAGGCGCTAGACCCCGCGGTGAGCCTCGTCGTCAGCGCCCACACCCACCAGATGTATGCGGTCCGACATGACGGCCGCTTGGTCACCCAGGGATTCGCCGATGGCGCGGCCTTCGTCGACATCGACCTCGTCATTGATCGTTCCAGCGACTCGATGGTGCATTCGTCTGCCGAGGTGATCACTACCTGGCCGGTGGGGATCGAGCCCGACGCGCGTGTTCAAGCGATCGTCCGTGAAGCGCATTCCGCCGTCGAGTCGCTCATCTCCCGCCAGGTGGGCTCCGCGGCCGAGGAGATGTCGAAGCTTTCGCCATCTTCCGCGGGCGAGACCACATTGGGCAACCTCATCGCCGACTCGCAGCGCTGGAAGGTAGCGACCGACTTTGCCTTTATGAACCTGTTCAGCATTCGGGCTGCCATTGAGCCCGGCCCAGTCACCTGGGGCGACCTGTTTCGAGTGGAGGCCTATCGCTATGAGCTCGTGACGATGTCGATGACGGGCCGTCAGCTCTACAGCCTCCTCAACCAGCAGTGGAGCGTCGATGCGAGCGGCGCAGAGGTTTTTCGTCCGCTGCAGGTCTCAGGGCTCAACGTCGTTTGGGACGCGTCTCGTCCTCGAGGGCAGCGCATCGTTTCAGTTCACACGTCGAGTGGTCAGGCTATTGACCACGCCGCGAGCTACTCAGTCGTGGCGAACGCATTCATCGCCGGGGGCGGCGACGGCTACACGGAGTTCCTCGCCTGTGACGCGCGGTATGCCGGCGTGACCGACGTAGATGCGCTCGTCGAGTATGTGGAGCAGCTCCCGCAACCGTTCACAGCAAGCATCGATGGGCGCATCAGACGGCTCCGCTGAGAGGTTCTCACAGATTTCATCCTTGGTGAGTGGAGAAGCTATGGCCACATATCTGCGAACTTGGCGCATTCTCGTTGCCCTGCTACCGATGCTCGGATCGATCGCGCTGGCGCACGCGACGCTCGTCGGCGCGCAGCAAGACGACCCGACGGCGCGCGACGCCCAATCACGCATCGTGGCCACGAACAGCGAGCGATTCAGCTTTGCTCTGTGGGGCGACATGCCCTACGGGACCAACGGCGACGAGGATCAAGTCTCTGCCCTGATCGACGACATGAATCGGAGCGACATCGCCTTTTCGATCTTCGACGGCGACACCAAGGACGGCAGCTCGTGGTGCACCGATGAAGTCATCGGAGCTGAGGCGCGGGCCTTCTTCGATCGGCTCCAGGCACCGGTGGTCTACGTGCTCGGCGACAACGAGTGGACCGATTGCCATCGTCTGAACAACGGCGGCTACGACAATCTGGAGCGATTGGACTTTCTCCGGCGGACGATGTTCGGCACACCCACCAGTTTCGGCCAGCGCCAGCTCATGCTGGAACACCAAGGACCTATGGGCGGCTCCTACAGCGAGAACACCAGGTGGACCTTTGGCCAGGTCGTCTTTGTTGGTCTCAACGTCCCTGGCAGCAACAACAACAAGGTGACGGAGGACGACTGCTTCATCGCCAGCGCTCGGACCCAGGAGCAGTGCGACGCCGACAACGCTGAGTACCTCGAACGAGACGGGAAGAATATCGAGTGGATGCGCGGCTCCTTCGCTCTCGCGAGACAGCAGGGCGCACTGGGCATCATGTTGGTGATTCAGGCTGACCCGAGCTTCGACGTACCAGAGACTGCGGCGAACGAGCGAGCGCGTCCAGGGATGGACGGATACGATGCGTTTCTTGCCGCGCTCGAGGATGAGACGCGTGCGTTCGCAGGACAGGTAGTGCTCGTCCATGGCGACACGCACATCTTCAAGATCGACAAGCCGCTGCTTCACGAGCGGCGCGTGATCGAGAACTTTACCCGCGTTGGGACATTCGGTAGCCCGCACATTCATTGGCTGCGTGTTTGGGTGAATCCCGAGAGTCGCGGCGTGTTCACGTTCGAGCCCATGACCGTCGTCGGAAACTAAGCCTTGCCTGGGACGATCTTTTCAGGTTCAAAGACCTGTGCCATCCATCGCCGCGACACGTGCACCGAAGCCGCGAGGTCGCGCAGCCAACGTACGTCTCGAGTCGATAGTCGAGCCGATAGGGTACCGGGTCCGACCCAACCGCCACGCCGATCGCCGAGAGACGATCAGGGCTCAGCCGGATCTCGGCGTGCTCAACGCCGACCGGTCCCTCCTTGGCCCACGCTACCGCATGCTTCTTTCGCCTCACGGCGATTCTAGCTCCGAGAGTCGGGCGAATTTGTAGGCGGCCCGTCAGTGCGGAGACTCAGTCCCACCAGTACCCGAAGGAGCGGGCCATGACGTCTCGGACGGCCAAGTCCACCGCGCCGCCGCGCTGAGCGCCGAACGCAGGATGCTCAGGGTGTGGCGATTGCAGCCGCTGTGGGGACGCCGGACCAGGTCCCGTCCGCCCGCGTACCGATCGTGCGGTGCTCGCGGACGGCCAACGTTGGCTATGTCCTTGTTGGGTGAGATACGCCTGTACTGCCATGGAAACCTCCTATTGGTTCAATGAAGCGTCTGTTATGACTATCCCGCTCCCTGACCAATAAGTTCAAGACCAGTTTCGTCTATTATCAATATGCATTAGTTATGAATAATTGGAGGGCGGTATGGAGCTCCGCCACGTGCGCTGCTTCGTCTCGGTCGCACGCGAACAGCACTTCACGCGTGCCGCGGCCGCACTCGGCATCGCACAGCCCGCGCTGTCGCAGCAGCTCCGCACCCTCGAACGCGAGCTCGGGGTTGATCTCCTTCAACGCACGAGCCGCCGCGTCCGACTCACGCCGGCGGGCGAGGTGTTTCTCCCCCGAGCCGAGCAACTCCTGGCCGATGCGGACCGAGCTCAACGCGAGATGCAAGAGTTTGCGGGGCTGGTGCGGGGGCGGTTAGCGGTCGGGGTAATTCCTTCCCTCAATGAGCGCTGGCTGGCGAGTCTTTTCGCTCGTTTCAATCGAGGGTATCCGGGCATCGAGCTGGTGCTCCGCGAGGAGACCACCGCGGAGCTGATCGAGGCGGTCGGAAAGGGTGAGCTCGATCTTGCCTTGGTCCATCAGACGACGGGCGCGGACCGTGCCGGGCTCGTCTGTGAGCCTCTCTTCGATGAGGACGTGGTGCTGGCGGTTGGGTCCGAACACGCGCTGGCCGGAGCGGAGCACGTCACGCTCGGCGAGCTGCGCCACGAACGGTGGGTGCTGCTCAAACCCGGCTCGGTCGTAAGGCAGAGCGTCGTCGACGCCTGTGCGAGGCTGGGGTTTACTCCTCACATCGTCTTCGAGAGTAGCTCGCTCACCCCCGTCCGCGCTCTGGCGAGTGCGAACCTCGGCATTGCCGTCCTGCCGCAGTCGATCGCCTCCGCGGAAGGCCCGCCCATCTCCATCGTGCATCTCGATCCACCCGTGCTCACGCGCACGGTGGCGCTCGTCTGGCGCGCGCCGCCATTCCACTCTCGTGCGGTCGCGGAGTTCGTTGACGTCGCCCGGGAGGATCGGCGCCAGGGTGAATCGCCCAGCTCATGACCCACCAAGCGGTGAGGTCCTGAGCGCTGATCGCGAAGACTCGGTTAGCCGCCCAGGTACATCTTGCGAACGCGCGCGTCGGTCGCGAGCTCGGAGCCTTCGCCCTCGTACTTGTTGCGGCCCAACTCGAGGACGTAGCCGCGGTGGGCGATCTCAAGCGCGCGGGCGGCGTTCTGCTCGACCATGGCGATGGCCATGCCGCGGATCTTGAGGGCCAGGATCTGCTCGAAGACCATGTCGACGAATCGTGGTGACAGGCCGAGGGATGGCTCGTCCAGGAGGATCATCTTTGGCTTCGTCATGAGCGAGCGGCCGATGGACAGCATCTGCTGCTCACCGCCGCTCATCGTCCCCGCGAGCTGAGATCGGCGCTCGGCGAGCCGGGGGAAGAGTGCGAACGTCTCGTCCAACGACACTTTGACGGCGCGCGGATCTGAGACGGTGAAGGCGCCCATCTCCAGGTTCTCGAGCACGGTCATGTGGGGAAAGACGACGCGCCCTTGCGGCACGTAGCCGAGTCCCACGCGGACCACGTGGTGGGTCGCCATTCCCGTGATGCGCTGTCCGTCGAAATGGACGTCTCCCTTCGACGGCTTGAGGAACCCCATGATGGTCTTGAGCACGGTCGACTTTCCGGCGCCGTTGGGGCCGATGATGGCCACAACCTCTTGGGCGTGGACGTGCAGCGATACGTCCTGGAGGACGTCCACGCGGCCATACCCGGCCGAGATGCTCTCTACCATGAGGAGAGGTTGCTCTACAACGGCCATCTCACGCCTCTCCGTCAGAATTGGTGGCGCCCGCGGCGGCCTCGACGAGCTTCGCTCCGCGGCGCCCGAAATAGGCTTCGATGACTTCTTCGTTCTGCTGGATCTGGGTGGATGGTCCATCCGCGATGAGCGCCCCCATATCCATGACGAGCAGGCGCTCGCACAGGTTCATAATGATGGACATTGCGTGGTCCACGACGAGGATCGTGAGCCCCTCGGCGTGCAGCTCGTGGAGGATCGCCAGCACCGTCTGGCCCATCGTGGGGTTCACTCCGGCGAAGGGCTCGTCCAGCAGCAGGAGCTTCGGCTCCAGCATGAGCGACCGCACGATCTCCAGCAGCTTCGCTTGCCCGTAGGATAGATCGGCGCCCATGGCGTCCCGGTGGTCGTAGAGGTTCACGCGTTCGAGGAGCAGTCGCGCCCGCTCGGCGGGCGGATGGGTGGCGCGTCCGGCCGCGACCATCATGTTCTCCCACACGGTCATCTGGCCGAAGACACGAGAGATCTGGTAGGTCCGGGCGAGCCCCTGAGCCGTGATCCGGTGGGGCGCCCATCCAGCAACGTTGCGCCCGTTCAGGACGACGCGTCCCGCGTCGGGCTTGATCACGCCGCTGATCAGGTTGAACGCCGTGGTCTTCCCCGAGCCGTTAGGACCGATGAGCCCGGTGATGCTGCCCTCTGTGATCGCGAACGACAGTCCATTCACAGCAGTCAGTCCGCCGAACGACACTTTCAAGCCTTCGACTTCGAGGATGCTGCTCATCAGATCCTCCAGTTTCGAGGAAGCAGTCCGCGGGTTCGCAGCAGGTTCATGACGCCGCCCGGCATGAACAGCACGATGATGATGACGAGAACCCCGAATACCGCCTGGTGGAGCTCGGGCAGCCTGGCCCAGAATGCCTCCGCGATGGCGGTCAGCACCACACCGCCGATCACGGGGCCGAACACGGTCCCTGCTCCGCCGAACATCGACATGATGATCATGTCGATAGAGAGAATCGGACGGAAGACCGACGTAGGGTCGATGTACGCCAGATACCACGCGTAGACGCCGCCGACGAGGCCAGGAAAGAAGGCGCTGATCACAAAGGCCGAGACTTTGTGTGCCGTGGTGTTGATGCCCATCGACTCGGCCGCGCCTTCATCCTCCCTGATGGCGATGAGTCGCAGCCCATACCGCGACGTGATGATCAGGTACGAGACGAAGAGCACCACGAGCATCGAGAGCGCCATGGCGAAGTAGGACTCCACGAGGTTCAAGGTTGGCGGCAGGCTGAGTCCCGAGCCGCCCCGTGTCATCGGCGTCCAACTGCTGGCGACGATCTGCAGCGCGGCCGAGAGCCCCAGCATCGAGATCGCGAAGTACGGCCCTCGCAGCCGCAGCAGGATGAACCCAAGGGGCACGGCGACGACCGCCGCCAACAGCCCGCCCGCGATGCAGGCGAGGATCCAGTGGACGCTCAGGCGGATCATGAGCAGCGCGGCGCTATACGCGCCGAGACCGAAGAATGCCGCGTGTCCGAATGAGACGTAGCCGGTGTACCCGGAGATGATGTTCCAGCTCGAGGCCAAAGTGATGTACATGAACGTGAGCACGAACAACGCGGTGCGGTAGCTCGGTAATACAAAAGGAACGACCGCGAGAGCTGCCAGAATCGCGACCCCAACCGCGAGTCCGATGGCGCCGCGCGTCGTGGTCGGGCGCAGGCTGGAGACGGCGATCATAGTCGCGCCCCCAAGAGGCCATTGGGCCGGGCGAGGAGGAAGAGGATGAGCGCGAAGTACACGATCGCTTCGCTGACCTGCGAGTTCAGCACGTAGGCGCTAAAGGACTCGATAACCCCGACGACCAGCGCTCCTACGAGCGCTCCCTGGAAGCTCCCGAGTCCCCCGATGACGATGATCGCGAACGACTTCAGCATGAACGTGGGGCCCACGACGGGGCTGACCGCAAAGATGAAGACGATGAGGTTTCCAGCGGCTCCCGCCATGGCCGCGGCGAGCCCGAAGGTGATGTGGCGCACCCGAGCCACGTCGATCCCACAGACTAGCGCCATCTCGCTGCTCTGCGCGGTGGCGCGGATCGCTTTCCCCCAGCGCGATCGCTGAAGGAAGAGCCAGACCGCGCCCGTGATGGCGATCGCTGCCACGAAGGCGATGCCTCTCGATCGTGAGATCGACAGGCCGCCGAGCTCGATCCCGCCCGAGAACGCCGGCACCGATCGCGAGTTGCTGGTCCAAAGGAAGAGCGCCGCGTTGATGATGACGAGCGACACGCCCCACAGCAGGATCAGGGACATGAGCGGTGGCTGGCCGACCACGCGGTCGACCAACCACCGCTGCAGCCCCCAACCCAGGAGAAACAGAAGCGGAACGGTTGCCAGCAGGGAAACCAGAGGATTTAGCCCCGCGAGCGTGTAGAGCCAGAACGCGACGTAGGCGCCGAGCATCATCAGGTCGCCGTGGGCGAAGTTCACGACGCGCATGACGCCGAAGATCAGGTTCAGCCCCGCGGCTGCGAGGGCATAGACCGCTCCGAGAAGCAATCCCCCGATGAGTAGCTGGACGAGTGTCGAGATCTCCACCGTGAGCGGGGAGTTCTACGACCGCTGGTTCCAGCCGGGCATGGGGATCGAGGCCGCGCTTTCGGCAGCGGCATCTGGCCAAACAAGCTTGCGCTCGCCACCCAAGATCTGGATCAGGTAGCTCGGCTTCGCCGTTTGCGAGCCGGTGTCGTCGACCTTGAAGGCGCCGAACGCGGTCGTCGTGTTCATCGACGCGAGGGCGTCTCGCAGCTTCTGGTTATCGACGGATCCGACCTTCTCCAGCCCCTGCTGAAGAAGCTGAGCGGAGCCGTACCCACCGGCGGCGTGGTAGCCGGGCATGTGGCCGAACTTGGCGTTGTATGCGGTGGCGAACTCGGAGACGCCCGGCGCCTTGATGTTCGGCTCCCACTGCGTTGCGCCGAAGACGTACTCGGCGTCCGTGCCCAGCGCTTCCGTGAAGTCCGGCAGCGCCGGACCGATGGTCAGCGCGACGAGCTTTGGCGTCCAGTTCAGATCCTTGAGCTGGCGCACGATCAGCGTCGCGTCGTCACCGTAGGTGCCCGCGATCAGTACGTCGGCGTTCGCCGCGCGAATCTTCGTGAGGGTCGGCGTCAGGTCGCGGACGTCCTTCGTATATTCCTCGGTATAGATGACGTCGAGCCCTGCTTCTTTGGCCTTCTTCTCAGCCGCCGCCACCACATCCTTCGAGAAAGCGCCGTTCTCGTTGATGAGCGCGACTGTGCGGTAGCCGTTTTTCTTCGCGATGTCGATCGCGCCGTCCATGTAGAAAGGGGCCATCGTGTATGTGCCGAAGACGTACTTGTACCCGCGCGCCCAGATGTCGGTGCCCGAGGCGCCGGAGACGATCATGGGGTAGCGGTGCTTCTCGGTTACGGTGCTCGCGGCCAGGGTCACCGCCGTCGAGTACGGGCCGATGATGACGTCCACCTTGTCTTCGCTAATGAGCTTCTCGTAGAGCTTCGCCGCCGTCTCGGGGTCCGACTCGTCGTCGTACGTGACGAACTGAACTTGGCGATTCAGAACGCCGCCCTTGGCGTTCGCCTGCTCCATCCAGAATTGGTAGCCGTTCAATAGCTCTCTACCGGTGCGGGCGTATTGCCCCGTGAGAGAAATCGATGCCCCGATGCGGATGGGCCCTGCCTGGGTCACTGGCGCCGGTTGGGACCCGGTGGCGGGGGTAGCCGGTCGTGCGCACGCCGTAACTATCAGAACCAAGAGCAGGGCCGCCGTGGTCCCCAAAGACGAGATTCGTCGAGACATCGCACTACCTCTAAAACGGCCGTGCACGGGCTCCTGCGTTCGGCCTGCTTATCATCAATTGTTGTATTGGCCGAATTGTATGGGAGAATGCCTCCTGGCTTCTCATATATGGATTCCGCGTCGGGCGCCACCCACTCGACAAGAAGGTTGCGTACGGCATGTGGGAGTGGGGCTCCCGCCGATCGGGCTACAACTTGGAAGTAAGGACGGCGATCCGCATGAGCGACCCCCAGCGAACGGAATACGCAGAAGCCGGCGTCGACACCGATCAAGCTGAGGCCGGGCTCGACCGCCTGGTGAATCGCATCCGCGGTACGTGGCCGCTGGCCGGGCTCGGAGCCGTGAAGCTCGACGTTGGCTACTACGCCAACGTGATCGACGTCGGCGGCATCGGCCTCGCAATATCGACCGATGGTGTCGGCAGCAAGGTCCTCATCGCCCAGATGCTGGACCGATACGACACGATCGGCATCGATTGCATCGCCATGAACGTGAACGATCTGCTCTGCGTCGGGGCGAAACCCTTGTCGCTCGTGGACTACCTGGCGGTCGAGGATGCGAACCCGGACATGATGGACCAGATCGCCATCGGTCTCTGCGAGGGTGCGAGGCAGGCCAACATCTCCATTCCAGGCGGGGAGATCGCCCAGCTCAAAGAGGTGGTGCAGGGCATCCGTGGTGGCGTTGGGTTCGACCTAGCAGGAACCGCTGTCGGGATCGTCCCACTCGATCGGATCATCGTCGGGCGCGACGTGCGAGCTGGAGACGTGCTCGTCGGGATCGAGAGCAACGGCATCCACAGCAACGGCCTGACCCTCGCGCGACACGTGCTCTTCGAGCGGCCTGGCCTGACCGTGAAGTCGCTGCTTCCCTCCGGAGCCGCCACCCTGGGTGAGGAGCTGCTGCGGCCGACCTACATCTACGTACGCGAAGTCGTGGAGATGCTGGAGAACGGGATCGAGTTGAAGGCCTTGATGCACATCACCGGAGACGGGTTCCTCAACCTCCGTCGCATCGCCGCTCCGTGTGGCTTCTCAGTCGATGTCCTCCCCCCTGCACCCGAGATCTTTACGTTGATTCAGAACCGCGGCAGCCTGCAAGCGGATGAGATGTACCGCGTCTTCAACATGGGGATCGGCTTCTGCGTCGTCGTTCCACCCTCGGATGCCGACCGTGTGATCGACATCGCGGTGGCGCAGGGAAAGCAGGCGGTGGTGATCGGTCGAGCGGTGGACGACCCGGAGCGACGGATCACGATCCGCCCCGCGGGCCTCGTGAGCCAAGAAAAGCGATTCGTCCGCGCCTAGCCAGCTACAATCCACAAGACGGCAGTTGAGTCGACTATCCAGGCATTCAAGCGTCCGCGTGCGCACCCACGGGGGTTTCCCATGACTGAAGTCCAAACGAGTCCCAGCTACAGCATCACGATCCGCTGCGCCATCGAGAACCGACCCGGCATGCTGGGACGGCTAACGACCGCGATCGGCGAAGAGGGCGGGAACATCGGCGCTATCGACATCGCCGGGACCGGGCCCAACGTTCTGATTCGAGACGTGACCGTAAACGCACACGATGAGGCTCACGCCGATCGCATAGTGGCGCGAGTGAAGCGTATCGACGGCCTCAAGGTCGTGAACGTGTCGGACAGGACGTTCCTGCTCCACCTCGGCGGCAAGATCGAAGTCACCAGCAAGGTGCCGCTCAAGACCCGAGACGATCTGTCCATGGCCTATACGCCAGGAGTTGCGCGGGTCTGCACCGCTATCGCCGAGGATGAGTCGAAGGCCTGGAACCTGACGATCAAGGGGCACACCGTCGCGGTGGTGAGCGACGGATCCGCGGTCCTCGGTCTTGGCAACATCGGGCCGTATGGCGCCATGCCGGTCATGGAGGGCAAGTGCATGCTCTTCAAAGAGTTTGGTGGCATCGACGCCTTCCCGATCTGCCTCGACACGCAGGATCCCGAGGCGATCATCGAGACCGTCGCACGGATCGCGCCGGCTTTCGGCGGCATCAACCTGGAGGACATCTCGGCGCCGCGGTGCTTCGTGGTCGAGGACGCGCTGCGGGAGCGAATCGACATCCCCGTCTTCCACGACGACCAGCACGGGACGGCGATCGTCACCCTGGCCGCCCTGAAGAACGCGCTGAGAATCGTGAACAAGCCGATCCAGAACGCGCGAATCGTCATTCTCGGCGCCGGCGCGGCAGGCGTTGCCTGCGCACGAATCTTCCTGGCCTCGGGCGCCAGGGACATCGTCCTGTGCGACCGAGCCGGCGCCATCTACCGCGGACGACGCGAGGGGATGAACGCCTTCAAGGAGCAGATCGCGGAGGAGACGAACCCCTCCAACCTGCGTGGTGACGCGAACGAGCTGCTGAACGGCGCCGACGTCTTTCTCGGACTTTCGGGCCCGGGGCTCATCCGTGCGGACGCCGTCGCTCGCATGAACCGCGATGCGATCGTCTTTGCGATGGCGAACCCGACGCCCGAGGTCATGCCCGAGGAGATCCAGGGCTACGCACGCATCATCGCCACGGGGCGCTCCGACTACCCGAACCAGATCAACAACGTGCTCGCCTTCCCCGGCGTCATGCGGGGAGCCCTCGACTGCCAGGCGAGGACGATCAACGAGCCGATGAAGCTCGCAGCAGCGGAGGCGATCGCCGCGGTGGTCGCTCCAGACGAGCTGAACGAGGAGTACATCATCCCGAGCGTCTTCAATAAGCAAGTCGCCCAGGACGTTGCCGACGCGGTGCGCGAAGCTGCCTACTCGACCGGCGTTGCGCGGCGCGAGCGGCGCACCGTCGAGGAAGACATCGCGTCCGCGGTATCGCGATAGGAGGATTGATGGAGCGCGTCGCCGTCATCGACGACTTCCACCGGGCATTCGCGCCGATGGAGTCGGTCAAGCGCCTGCAACAGGCCACCAACGTTACGATCTACGAGGAGCCGTTTCCGTCGCAGGACGCGTTGGTCGATGCGTTGAAGGGCGTTCCCATCCTGATCGCGAACCGCGAACGGACGCACTTCACGGCCGACCTGTTGAAACGCCTGCCCGATCTCCGACTCATCTCGAACACGGGGTCGCACTTCTACCACGTGGACGTCGACGCCGCGACCGAGCAGGGAGTGATCCTCTCGAACGCGCCGGGGGGCTCGTCGCCGTCGGTGGCCGAGATGACGATCGCGTTCATGATCGCCGTGGTCCGCCGTATTCCGCAGACCGACGCGGCGATGCGGCGTGGCGAGTGGCCGCTGGAATTGTTCGGCTCGGTCCAAGGGAAGACGCTCGGCATCCTGGGAATGGGCAAGATCGGGACTCGCGTGGCGCGGGCCGCCAAGGCGCTCGAGATGGAGATCATCGCCTGGGGCCCGACGCTGACCGACGAGCGGGCGGCCGCGAGCGATGCCCGTCGCGTCGAGATCGACGAGCTGATGCGCACGTCGGACTTCGTCTCGATTCACCTCCCCCTCTCACCACTCTCGCGGGGCATGGTCAGCCGTGAGCGGATCGCCCAGATGAAGCCGACCGCGTACCTGATCAATACCGCCCGCGCGGCCATCACCGACGAGCAAGCGCTCATCGAGGCGCTCCAGGATCGACGCATCGCCGGCGCCGCCCTCGACGTCTACATGGAAGAGCCGCTACCCGTCGATTCACCGCTGCGACGCCTGGACAACGTTGTTCTCTCACCGCACGCGGGCTGGACGACCTACGAGTCCTACGGTCCATGGATCGACATGACCGTCGAGAACGTGTTCGCGTTCCTCGAAGGCTCGCCTATCCGGGTCCACAACGAGGGCGCGCTCGCCACCAGTGTTGCATCCAAATGAGCCGGTAGGAGCGAGCGCGGAGCGCGCGAACCAAACGCCGTCGCAATCACGACGGGCGGGACGGCGAGCTTTTAGCGATGCAGCGCCGTAGCTCGGCTGCTGATCGTGGTGGTGCTCATGTTCGGCTGGGCCCAGAGGCACATGATCCCCACCTGGACAGAGCACTGGGAATCGTGCTTCTGGCACGTCCCCACGCCTGCGACCTTCCGCCCCTGCTGGTACTCGGGAGCGAAAAAGGAGCAGCCGCCCGAACAGATGCGCGCGCGAGCGGCGATGTGCTGTCGGATGTCGATTAACTCTGCTTGTAGCATTTCGTAACCTTCCATCTCTCTGCTCAATAGCATAGATGCTCACCGCGCAAGGCGCTGTGAAGGCCGCCACACCCGGAGCGTGAACCCGGCACTTTGATGATCGACCAGGAGCCTCGAATTGGAAGCGGAAGCGCTCGCGGCTCTCATCACCAGCGTCGGTGATCACGCGATTGAGCCAGGCTCTTCTACTACACCGGTGACGTGTGGATCGCCTACAAGCGGGCGCGAATCCAGACGCCGTTAGATATGGGCTAGCAGGTCACCCGAGTCGAGACCTCGGCGCCCGCGAACCCATCCTTCTCGGCGGACACGGTTACCACGTACGTCCCAGCCTCGGGCACCTGCTGCTGCACCTGGAAGATCGGGGTGAGGTACGTGACGTTGACCAGCTCCATCGAAGCCCCTGATGGAGCGACGGCCGTCGCCGCGAGCTGGTAGCTCGCGACCGCGCCTGCGCCGCCAGAGACGGTCCCTCCCACGCGGATGGAAGGCGAGCCCTCGGGGCCGGCTCCTCCCGGCTGGCAGCTCGCCGAGAGGTTGATTCGGAGCGCGTCGGTCGCCGTCGGCGGCTGGTCGGACGGCGGCGGTAGGACCGGAGTGCCGGGGCGTGTGATGTCTATCTGCGTGGCGGGTCCCGGCACGATCGTCGGTGTGGCGGATGGCTGCGGAGTCGCAGTTGCGGTTGGGGAAGGAGGCGTCTCCGTCGCGGTGGGCCCAGCGCCCGCCACGAGGAGACAGGTGCGCGCATCCTCCCGCGTGGGGAACCACCTGGCCGCCTCGGTGCAAAGCTCCACGGCGCGCTCGCGATCGCCTTCGCCCAATGCCCCACGACCTGCCCCTACCAGAGCAGTGACGTAGGCTTGGAGGACGGCGCTGGAGCTCGGCGCGAGAGCGCGGAGCTCCCCAAGATCGAGGAGCGCCGAGTCCCAGTCCCGACGACGGTCCCCGATGCCGAGCGCGACTTCGACCTCCCGTAGCCTGTCGGACGCATCCGGGTCATCGGGAACGGCCTGCAGGGCCAAGAAGTAGAAGTCGCGGGCGGTCCGAAGATCGTTGGACTCCAGGGCCTGCTCCGCGAACTGCATCGCCTCGTCCCGCGCCAGTCCGAGATCCAGATCGGGGCGATTGTTGGTCAAGGTCGGCTCGGCGAGCGCCCGCGGTATTGGTGTGGACGCGAGGCTCGCCACTGCCCCGCCGCTAGGACGTGTCTCTATCCCAGGCGCTGCGACGGCCGACAGCCACCGAACGAAGACCAGGCCGGTGAGGACGATGGCTAGCGTTGTGACAGCACGAATGGCGTCGGCTCGCGCCCTACCACGATGCGTGACGCGGCGGTGGGAGCCCGCGGCGATTGGGCGAGCCGCGGCGTCTTCGTCGCGCGCCAACTGTGCCGAGGCGGCCCCGCCGCCTGCCCTCGTGGATCGGGTTGGTCCCTTGGCTCGGCGTTTCGACCTCGTCTCCCGAAATGCGCGCTGGCGTCCGGCGTGGGACCCGAGTTCTTTCGGGAGCTCGTCGCCCCGCGCCGTCTCGCCAAGCTCGCGATCGTCCCGGTAGTCGCCCGCGGCGGCGCCGCTCAACAGCTCCCGCGAAAGGCGCTCGGACGTGCCCGCGGGATCTCGATCTGATGCGTCCGGGAGGCGAATTCGGCCGAGCCGCTCCGCGCCCGCCAACGTCAGCAGGGTGAAGACTTCGGCGTAAAGACGTTGGAGGCTGGCCTCGTGCGACTCGCGGAAGTCGCGGATCTCCGCAAACTTCAAACTCTTGTTGCGGAGGAGATACCTCAAACCCAGGTCGGTGGTCGCGCGCAGAGCCAGCTCCCGAGCCGTAATTGCACCGGTGGCCCAGCCGTAGAGGAGCGCCTGGCGCAGGTCGGGATCAGATCCGCGAGCCGATCCGTTGGCGGAAGCCACGTCGATCTCGGCGATGGCGTCTTCGATGACCAGGGCCAGGTGACCCTCGGGAAGGTCGCTCGGGGCGGCGCGGCTTGGCGCCGCGTTAGGTGGAGCGACTCCGCGTCGTTGGGCGGGCCGGCGACGAGAAGAAGATGGAGGCGGATCTCCCATGTCTAGGCGAACACGTCCGCCACGGGGCAGCTAAAGCCCGGCAGCACGGCGCCGCCGTCGAGCACGTCCTGGTCGGTGAGCTCCTCGCGGTCAAGGAGCGATCGGATCACGGATACCGTGCGCGTGCGTGGATAACACACCCAAACCAAAGGGACACCAGCCCCGATCCATTCGCGGATCTTGGCTTGTACCTCGCCCGGCGTGTTGCTCGGGGATACGATTTCGATGGCTAGATCAGGCGCGATTTCCCAGAAGGTCTCAGCGGGTCCTCCCGCGGGGATTCGCTCCCTGCGCACGAACGCAACGTCTGGTGCCCGGACCGTGTCGGGATTCCGCTTCAGGACGAAACCACATTCGACGAGTACCCATCCGAGTTCCAAGGAATCCGCGTGTAAACCGAGCTTTGTCGCGAGTTTTCCCGCAACTCTGCTATGCCAGGCATTCGCCGGGGGCATTTCGATCAGTACTCCGTCCACCAGTTCCAGGCGCATGTCGGAATCGAGCTGTTCCAGCTCCTCTGCCGTCATGAGCCGTGTCAGGGTCGCCACGTCAATACCCCAGTCCTGCGAGCAGGTCGCGACATTCTACCAGCGTTGTCTTTGCCTTCCTCAGCGTGGAGGTGGCGGCAGGCGGAGCGCGATGTGAAGGTCGGTGAGCTGATCCTCCGCCACCGGCGATGGAGCACCCATGAGCAGGTCCATCGCGCTCTGGTTCTTCGGGAAAGCGATCACCTCGCGGATGTTCTGTTCACCCGCGAAGATCGCCACGGTACGGTCGATCCCTGGCGCCATCCCACCGTGCGGCGGTGTGCCATACTGGAACGCCCGCAGCAGGTGCCCGAACCGCATCTCGACCGACTCGTCGTCGTGGCCGAGCAGACGGAAGATCTTCTGCTGTACGTCCCGTCGATGGATGCGGATGCTGCCGCTGCCCAGCTCCCAACCGTTGCAGACGAGGTCGTAGGCCTTGGCCCGCATCGCTCCTGGGTTCTCGTCCAGGAGGTGCAGGTCCTCGTCGAGCGGCGACGTGAACGGGTGGTGCACCGCATCCCAGCGATTCTCGGCCTCGCTCCATTCCACCATCGGGAACTCCGTGATGCGGGCGAAAGCCAGGGTATCTGCGTCGGCCAGGTTCTCGCGGCGCGCAACATCGACGCGAATCGCCCCGAGCGCTTTCGACGGCACCGTTCCCTTGTCGGCCACGAGGAGGATCAGGTCGCCTACACCCGCGCCCAGCCGCTCGGCCATCGCCGCGCGCTCGCCGTCGCTCAAGAATCGAGCAAAGGACGAGCGCATCTGGTCCGCCTCGATCGCTGCCCAGGCGAGCCCGCGGGCGCCCTGCCCCTTGGCCAGCTCCGTCAGCTCGTCGATCTCGCGGCGGCTGTACTTCGCGCCGCCCGGGACCGCCATACCGCGGATTGCCGCGCCGCCCGCCAGCGCATCGCGGAACACGGCGAACTCCGTCTGTCCGAAGATGCCGGAGACGTCGATCGATGCGAGGCCGTATCGGAGGTCGGGCTTGTCGGTACCGTAGATCTCCATCGACTCGCGATAGGTCAAGCGAGGGAACGGCGTCGGAACGCGCTTGTCGGTGAGGGCGGCGCTCATTCCGGTAAACAGCTCCTCGATGAGGTCCAAGACGTCGTCCACGTCGACAAAAGACATCTCGAGGTCGAGCTGGGTGAACTCCGGCTGGCGGTCCGCGCGGAGGTCCTCGTCGCGGAAACACCGTGCGATCTGAAAGTAGCGGTCCACGCCCGCCACCATGAGGAGCTGCTTGAACTGCTGAGGCGCCTGAGGCAGGGCGTAGAACTCGCCCGGGTGCACCCGGCTCGGAACGAGGTAGTCGCGCGCCCCCTCGGGCGTGCTCTTCGTGAGGATCGGCGTCTCGACCTCGAGGAATCCGCGAGAGTCCATGAAGTCGCGGATGTACTTGATGATTTGGTGACGGAGGACGAGGTTGCGCGCCATGCGGGGTCGGCGCAGGTCAAGGTACCGGTACGTCAGCCGCAAGGGCTCTTCGACGTTGCCCTCGTCGGCGATGCTGAAGGGTGGAGGCAGTGATGGGTTGAGGACGTCGATGCGCGAGGCGACGACTTCGATCTCGCCGGTCGGGAGCGACGGGTTCACGGTACCATCGGGGCGCAGGCCGACCTCACCCTCGATCTCCACGACGTACTCCGACCGAACGTCGCTGGCCACTCGGTGGGGCTCTGCTGCAATCTCGGGGTTGAACACGACCTGAGTGAGTCCGTCGCGATCACGCAGGTCGATAAAGATCAGGCCGCCGTGGTCTCGCTGGCGGTGCACCCAACCCTGAAGAATGACTCGGCGGCCAACGTCGGCCGCGCGCAGCTCGCCACACCGATGGGTTCGGCGCATCTCGCCTCCTCTTTCGATTCGTTCAGGTCCAAACAGTCGTTCTGGACACGACATTCTCCCACAACTCGCGAACGGCACGCCCTTATACTGACCAGCGGGGTGGAACACGTAGACGAGGGTCCGGCGGAGGCGCGCGAGATGTCCAGCCCTGCCGGCCCGCGAGCCAGGACCTAGAGCTTGCCCGACAGTTGGGTGGACATCGCCATCCTCCTGGTCGTCGCATGGAACATCGCCGACGGTGTGCGGCGCGGCTTCATCGGCGCGCTCATCAGTCTCGTCGGCTTCGTCCTCTCTCTCATCATCTCCATCACCTTCTATCCGCAGGTGGCCGACTGGGCCAGCTCCCAGTGGCCCATCCCCGAGCTCCTTGCGAAGCCCCTCGCCTTTGGCGCCCTCTGGCTGATCACGAGCATTCTCGTTTCCGTCGGCGGCGGCCTGATCACGCGGCCCGTCGCCTGGCTCATCCGCGGCACGCCCATGGACGTTCTCCTGAGCATCATTCCCTCGGCTCTCAAGGGGCTCTTGATCTCGGGCATCGTGCTCACGATCTTGCTGTCCGTGCCGCCGTTCACGCCCGGCATGCCCGGCTACCAGGCGTTTGCTCAGCTCAGGGAGGGCATCCAGTCGTCACAGCTCGCGGGCATACTCGTCGAGCAGACGGCGGCCTTCGATCGCTTTGCGCGGGAGGTCGTGGGCGAGCCCCTCTCGCAGACGCTGACCCTGCTGACGATCAAGCCAGAGGCTGGGGAGCGCATCGATCTCGGCTTCCGCGTGACGTCGCCCCGTATCGACGAGGCAGCGGAAGCGCAGATGCTAACGATGCTGAACCAGGAGCGCGCGAGCCGCGGCCTTGGACCGCTCGTACGCGACGCCAGCATCGACGCCGTCGCGCGGCAGCACTCAATCGACATGCTGCAGCGCGGATACTTCGCCCACGATACGCCCGACGGCCAGAGCCCGTTCCTGCGCATGATCGGGGGAGGTATCCGCTTTACCGAGGCGGGCGAGAACCTTGCCCTCGCGCCGACGGTGCCTCTAGCCCACCAGGGACTTATGAACAGCCCAGGGCACAAAGACAACATCCTGCGCCCTGAGTTCACGCGGGTCGGCATCGGCGCCGCGATCGCCGACGGGCGCGGCCGCATGTTCACGCAAGACTTCGCGAACTGACGTCGTATAGGCGGGCGCTATAGTTCCTGTGTATGTCCTCTGTCGCGATCTACGTTCATATCCCCTGGTGCGCATCCATTTGTCCCTACTGCGACTTCGATAAGCAGGCGACGGACTTCCGCCTCGTCGACCACTACATCGACGCTCTCGCGCGGCACATCGATGCGTCCCCGCCAAGGGAAGCGCACAGCCTCTTTTTCGGCGGCGGCACTCCGAGCCTCCTCACCCCGGCGCGACTGGGTCGCATCATCGACGCCTCGCACGCACGGTTCGACGCGCCGTCGGGCTGGGAGGTGACCGTCGAGGCCAACCCGAGCGACGTCGTGGCTCACAAGATGGAGGCGTACCTCCAGGCCGGGGTCACACGAGTGAGCCTGGGCGTTCAGTCGCTCAACGACGACGACCTGCGGTTCCTCGGGCGTCGGCACACGGCGGACAAAGCGGTGCGCGCCGTGGAGGCGATCCGCGCCGCGGGATGCCGCGACCTCAGCCTAGACTTGATGTATGCGCTTCCGCACAGCACTGTCGAGACGGTTGTGGGCACGATCGACCGAATGACCTCGTTGGAGCCCGATCACATCTCCTGCTATGCGCTGACGCTGGAGACCGATACCCCGATGGGCGCGCAGGCCGAACGCGGAGAGCTCGCCCTCGTCCCAGATGACTCCATCGCGGACCAGTACGCTGCGATCCAAACCGACCTCGAGGCCGCGGGGTACGTGCAGTACGAGCTGTCGAATTGGGCGCGGCCGGGCCACCAGTCGATCCACAATCTCACGTACTGGCGCAATGGCGAGTGGGTGGGGCTCGGGGCGGGAGCGTCGGGCTCGTTCATGGGCGCGCGGTACAAGCGGACGCCGATCGTACGTGACTACATCGCCGCGGCCCAGGTTGGCGCTCCTGGCTACGTGTACGAGGAGCCGTGGACACGCGCTATGGAGATGCGCGACACAGTGATGCTCGGCCTGAGGCTGGCGGAGGGCGTTTCCGAGCCGGAGTTCGCAACGCGATTCGGCGTGTCGCTCACCGAGTACTGCGGCGAGAGGCTGCCAGGACTGGTACGCGCGGGGGTGCTGGAGTGGAACGGTGACCGCCTGGCCCTCGCCCCTGCGAGCTATTTCATTTGTAACGCGGTTCTGGCTGAGATCCTGCCTGAGGTTGAGGTCTCAGCCACGACAAGCTGACCACGGTCCGCTACCGACGTTGTGTACTATGCTTAGTAGGGCTCTCCGGCGTTATGCTCGAAGAGTAGCTATGCGCTCAAAACGTCCTCCAAGAAACGAAATGAGGTCGCGTTAGGGAATGAAGAAAAGTTTGGCCCTCGCAGGCCTAATCGTCGTGCTCCTGTTCACTGGTGGGGCCTTTCTCAGGTTCGGTGGCGAACAACCGGTCCAAGCCGGCGTGCGGCCGCTAACCCAGCCGCCCGCCGTCCCGGCGCCGGCTGCAGCCTTGATCCAGGAGTCCGACGAGGAGCTCGTCGAGAACGGGGAGGCGCCCGTTGCGGCGGCGTGGCCGGACTGGCTGGTTGTCGTTCCCGCGGACGGGTCGCAGGCCTGTCCCACGACGGCCATCACCGCCAACTTTATGATCAGCTCGATGATGCGCCTCGGCGGCGCTCTCGATCCCGCGACCATTTGGCTGTCGCTCAACGACGAAGACGTCACGCCACAATCACGGATCGCCGGCGGCGGGGGCTTCCCTGAAACCGTTGGCACGATTACGTACCAGCCGCCGTCACTCCTACGCGCCGGCGACCACCAGGCGACGATCTGGCTGGTCGACGACGATGGGTTTACCCAGGGTTACACATGGACCTTCAACGTCAGCGGCGCCGCCTGCCAGGCGGCGCCCAGCCCAACCAGCGCACCGGCGCAGCCGACCGCCGCGCCGCCTGCGCCGGGCACAACGCCCGTTGCTCCTCCACCGCCCGCACCGACTGGAACGCAGACGGGTCCCGCGGTAGGTACGCTCCCTTCACAGGGTTTCCTCCACATCGTCGCGGACCACGCCTGGCTCTCGCCCGCTGGTGAGACCCAGCGAACGGCGCGGACTGACGTGTGGCTCAACCTGACAAGCGGTGACAGCCGACTGACTGAGAAGGACCCCGCGACGGGCGCAGACGTGACCACGACGATCAGAAGTGGCCAGTCCATCACGGTGATGCTCCATCAGGAGAAGCGCGCAACGACGCAGATCTTCCCGGATGCCAACGTGCCGCAGCTCAACGAGGTTCGCGACACGCTGCTGGGCTACCGCCAGGCGTACGAGCAGGGCAGACTCCAGTTCGTCGTCGAAGAGACAGTGGATGGCATGCCGGCGATCCATGTCCAGGCCCCGCCGCAGGGCGAGTCCGGTGGCATCGAAGTCTGGCTCCGCAAGGACAATGGCCTGGTGCTCCGAGAGATCGCCTACCGAATGGGCAGCGGCGGCGCCCGAGAGATCGCTCAAACGCACGTGGTGACGTATCGCCAGGTGGAGACCCCAGGTAACGCTTCACCCGACCTGTTCACGGCGTCCGTCCCGACCGATTGGGCGCACACGACGTCGCGCCTCTTGACACCGCAGGCGGCTGCCGCCGCGCGCGACCCCGAGCTCTATTGGCTCGGTCCTGAGTGGCAGGGCAACGTACTCGTAAACCTGTCCCAGGAGACGGTCTCCGGTCCACCCCCACCAGGCGCCCCCCCAGGAGCACCGACGGGACCACAAACGTTCTACGTCGCGGCGTATGTGACGGCTCCCCCGAGCGGCCAGGCGCCACCCCAGCCGCAACCCGGAGCTGCGTCCATGGGGATCACACTCCTGGAGCGGCCCGCGCCGCCGCAGTCCGCGCAGCAGCAGCCCGGACGCAGCCAGCCTGGCCAGAGCCAGCCGGGGGGCCCACCTGGTGGCGAGTCGGTGACGATCAACGGCAATCGCGGCACGATCTTCACGCCGCCTCCGCCGCCGACGCCTCCGCCCGCTCAGGGCCAGCCATCGGGTCCGCCGCCCGCGCCACCGGTGATCCTGGATCTAACGATCGGCAACACCAACGTCGTGATCCAGGGCAGGGACCGCGCGCAAGTCATGCAGGTGGCTCAGGATCTGAAGCGCGTCACCCCATAATCCCGTTGCGAATACGCACATAGGAGAGCCGCGGCCGCAAGGTCGCGGGCTCTTCCTATTGCGGGATGCCGGGGAGTACGGAGAGGATGAGCTCGCGGAGCGGGGCGACCTTGTGGCGCTCGGCGAGGGTGTCGAGCTGGCCCACGGCCTCGTCTCGGTAGCGGCGCGCGACCTCGGACGTGCGCTCGCGCATGCCGAGCTCGTTTAGCAGGTCGATCGCCTCGGCGGTTTCCGGCGGAGTGAGGTTGCGGTCCAGACCGTAGAGCGCACGAAGGCGTGACCCCGCGGGTGAGTCGCTCGATAGGCCGAGCACGGCCGGAAGCGTCTTTTTGCGGGTCGCGATGTCCAGCTCGGCCGTTTTCCCCGTATCGACCACGGGCGCCCAGGCGCCGAGAAGGTCGTCGATCACCTGGAAGGCCATGCCGAGCGAGCTCCCGAAGCTCCCGAATTGCTGCTGAGTCGCTTCATCCGCACCGGCGAATAGGGCGCCCATCTCCGCGGCGGTCTGGAAGAGCCGCGCCGTCTTACGCTCGATCATCTCCAGGTACTGGTGCTCGGTGACGGATGTCTCGTGCTCCCAGAAGAGGTCGAGGTACTGGCCCTCGCAGAGTCCACGGCACGATCGGTTCAGCAGGCGAAGGGCTGGCAGGGCCCTCTCGGCTGGCGCACGCTCGACGAGCGCCTGCTCGGCGACGATGAGCATCGAGTCGCCAGCGTTGATCGCCTGGGCCTCGCCGCGGAGCGCCCACACGGTTTTCCTGAATCGGCGTAGCTCGCTGCGGTCCTCGATGTCGTCGTGGATCAGCGAGAAGTTGTGGACGAGCTCGATGGCGGTGGCGCCTGGCACGGCGGCGCGCCAGTCGCCCGAGATTCCCTCCGCCACGAGAAGGCATAGCGCAGGTCGAAGCCGCTTACCTGGAGGCGCCGCGACGGCGTTTCCAGACTCGTCGATCCAGCCGAGGTGGTACCGAAGCATGTCGTAGATACCGTCATACTGAGGCGAAGCGATGAGGAGGTCTCGAATCAGCTCGTCGATAGCGGTTGAGAACGCGGCGAGGCGAGATTCCACTCGTTAGGCCCGACACGTAGAGGTCATGACCCCACGCAATGGCACGGTGTTCAGAGGTATGGCTCCAGGCGGTATTGCCGGGAGTATAGCAACCGTGCCTCTTTGGCCCCGCGTGGCGCGCCAGGCGTATGAGAACTCAGAATGAGAGCCGAGGTAAGGCTTGCGACCAAAGGATCCAACCGAAGCGGACCCGCGCTCGGTGATCGTGATCACCGGGCCGACCGGAGTGGGCAAGTCCGCGCTCGCGGTGGAGCTTGCCGAGCGTTTGGGCGGCGAGATCGTTTCTGCTGACTCGCGACAAGTCTACCGATACATGGACGTCGGGACGGCGAAGCCCAGCGTCGCCGAGCGCGCGGCCGTACCACACCACCTCGTGGATCTCGTCTATCCCGACGAGCCGTACAGCATCGCCGATTACCAGCGCGATGGCGAGCGGATGTTGGATCAGATTAGCGAACGACAGCGGACGCCGTTGGTGGTTGGCGGCAGTCCCCACTACATCCAGGCGTTGATCGACCGGCTGAAGCCAGCGCCGCGGTTCACCGAGCTACGGCTTTGGCTTGAGCGCGCAGACGCCGGTGACTCTGCACGGCTCGACGAGTGGCTGCGCCGCCTCGACCCGGTCGCGGCCGAGCAGATTGAATTCCGCAACAGGCGACGAGTGCTCCGCGCCCTGGAGATCATCCTTGGCACGGGCGAGCGATTCTCGGACGTCGGTCGCCGCCGCGAGGAGCCGATGCACGCCCTCTGGATCGGCCTGCGACTAGACCGCGCGCCCCTCTACGATCGGGTTGCCCGGCGGCTCGACGCCATGTTGGACGCCGGCTGGCTAGACGAGGTTCGCACGCTCCTCGCCATGGGGTACGCGCCGGTTCTCCCGTCCATGTCCGCGACCGGGTATCCAGAGCTTGCGTCGGTACTTCGGGGAGAACGGACGCTGGCAGAGGCGAAGGAGCTGATTCTCCACGCGACGCACGCGTTCATTCGGCGGCAAGAGACCTGGTTGAGGAAGGAGCAGCGCGTACGGTGGCTCGATGCAGACGCGCCTAACCTCGTCGACCGTGCGTACGCCGCCTGTTTGGAGTTCCGGCATAATGGGAGCGAAGTCCAAACGTAGACAGAGGATGCTTTGCAGTTTGTGAAGATGCACGGGGCCGGCAACGACTTCGTGCTACTGGACCTCCTGAGCCCACAGACGGTGTTCAGCGCGACGGGCGCAGCAGCGTCCGACGAGCAGTGGGCGGCGCTCGCCCGCGAGATGTGCGACCGTCATTTCGGCATCGGATCAGACGGGCTGCTCCTCGTCCAGCCGTCCGAGCATGGCGACGCCCGGATGCGCATGTTCAACCCGGATGGGTCCGAATCCGCGAGCTGTGGAAACGGTATCCGCTGCCTGGGGCGCTACGTCAACGACCGCTACGGCCGCGGCGCGAGCAGCCTGAGGGTGGAGACTGGCGCGGGCATCACCACGATCACGGTCAATGCCGACGATTCGGTGACCGTGGATATGGGCAAGCCGATCCTGAAGCCCAACGAGATTCCTACGACGCTAGGCGGCGAGGACGCGCTGAAGGTCGGCGTCACGATCGACGGCGAGGAGATCTCACTGAGCTGCGTCTCCATGGGCAACCCCCACGCCATCACCTTCGTCGGCCCGGGTGTGCTCGACGCCTACCCGCTCGAGGTGACGGGCCCGAAGGTGGAGCACCACGTCGCGTTTCCTCAGCGCACGAACTTTGAAGTCTGCGAGGTGCTAGCGCCCGACCTCATGCGCGTCCGCGTGTGGGAGCGGGGGACGGGCATCACCCTCGCCTGCGGTACCGGCGCTTGCGCGTCGACCGTCGCCGCGGCGTTGGCGGGCAAGCTTCGTCCCCCGGCACGCGTGGAGCTGCCGGGTGGCGCACTGACTATCGATTGGTCCCCCGGTGGGTCGGTGCTGATGACCGGTCCCGCCGAATACGTATTCACCGGAACGTATCCCCGGCCAAACTGGTGGGACTCGCTGGCGACTGCCCGCGAAGATGCCGACCAGAAGGCCCACAGCACACCTTTGGAGGCAGCCATTGTTGGGTGAGACCGCCGCACTCCGCCCCGCCCGGCGCATCGAGAACCTTCCCCCGTACCTGTTCGCCGAGGTGGATCGGCGAATCGCGGAGAAGCGCGCGGCGGGGTTCGACGTCATCAGCCTCGGGATCGGCGATCCCGATCTCCCCAGTCCGAATCACGTGGTGGACGCGGCGCGCGAAGCCGTGGCCGATCCGCGGCGCCATCGGTACCCCGACTACTATGGGCTGCCCGAGTTTCGCCAGGCCATCGCGCGCTGGTACGAGAACCGCTTCGGCGTGAGCCTGCACCCTGATAAGGAAGTCGTCCCCCTCATCGGCTCGAAGGAGGGCATCGCCCACATAGCGACGGCCTTCATCGATCCGGGCGACGTGGCGTTGGTGCCGGACCCCGGGTACCCCGTGTACAGCATCGGGACGATGCTGGCCAACGGCGAGCCGTACTTCATGCCGCTCAGGGCCGAGAATGGGTTCCTGCCCGATCTCGACGCGATCCCAGAAGACGTGGCGCGGCGCGCGCGGATCCTCTGGATCAACTATCCGAACAACCCGACGGCCGCCGTGGCGCCCACGGGCTTTTTCGAGGAAGCGATCGCCTACGCGCAGAAGTACAACCTGCTAGTTTGCCACGACAACGCCTACTCGGACGTCGCCTATGACGGATACCGAGCCCCAAGCTTTTTGCAGACTCCCGGCGCGAAAGAAGTGGGCGTCGAGTTCCACTCGCTTTCCAAGACTTACAACATGACGGGCTGGCGCTCGGGCATGATGGTCGGCAACCCGGTCGCCGTCGAGGCGCTCGGGCGCGTCAAGACCAACGTGGACAGCGGGATTTTCGACGCGATCCAGCTCGCCTCGATCGCGGCGCTGGACGGCGACCCCGCATGGATCGAGGAGCGAAACGCGAGGTTCCAATCGCGACGAGACGCGGTGATCTCGACCCTCGCGGATCTCGGGATCAACGCGCCGCCGCCGAAGGCGTCGCTCTACGTGTGGGCGCCGGTGCCTGCTGGCATGAAATCCGTCGACTTCAGCCTCAAAGTGCTCGACGACGCGGCGGTGTGGGTGACTCCTGGGAACGGGTTTGGCGCGAACGGCGAAGGGTACTTCCGCATTTCGCTCACCGTGCCGGATCACAGATTGACAGAGGCGCTCGAGCGCCTCGCCAGACTAGAACTGGGCTGATCGCCATCCAAGAGCAGCAACCGTCTGGACCAAACATCACGATCCGCAAGGGCGGGATTGCCTCGGCAACCGCCGAAGGACCGCCGCGCGCGCTGCTCGTCGCCGTGGAGACTCCGAATGCGACGTGGGATGCTGCGACCTCCCTCACCGAGCTGGATGCGCTCTGCCGAACCGCGGGCCTCGAGCCTCTGGAGTCGATCTCGCAGAAGCTGCAGCACGCCGATCCCGGCCACTACGTCGGGAAGGGCAAGCTCGCCGAGGTGAAGGAGCGCGCGGCGATGATCACGGCGGACGTGATCGTCACGGACGACGAGCTCTCGCCGCGCTCGCAGAAGACGCTCGAAGAGGAGCTCGGCCTCCGCGTGATCGACCGCACGACGCTGATCCTCGACATCTTTGCGCAGCACGCCCGCAGCCACGAGGGTCGCGTGCAGGTCGAGCTGGCCCAGTACGAGTTCCTGCTGCCGCGTCTGGTCGGACGGGGCGGCATGCTCTCCCGCCAGGGTGGCGGTATTGGCACCCGGGGCCCAGGTGAGACACGGCTCGAGTTCGACCGCCGCCGCGTGCGCCAGCGGATCACCGCGCTCAAACACGAGATCGAGGACATCCGCGAGCATCGGCGCCGCTCGGCCCAGCGTCGCCGCGCGCAGGCGCTGCCCCTGGCCGCGCTCGTCGGCTACACGAACGTCGGCAAATCCACGCTTCTGACCGCGCTCACCGGCAGCGACGCCGTGGCAGCGGATGCGCCGTTCGTCACGCTCGACCCGCTCACCCGGCTCATGTCGCTCCCGGGCGGCCAGCACGTCCTCGTCTCCGACACGGTCGGTTTCATCTCAAAGCTGCCGCCGACGGTCGTCGCCGCCTTCCGCGCGACGCTTGAGGAGCTGCACGATGCCTCGGTCCTGATCCACGTCGTGGACGTCACGGACCCGCGTGCGGCCGAGTGCAATGCCGTGGTGCACGACATCCTCCGCCAGCTCGAGCTGAACGACAAGCCGATGATCACCGTGCTCAACAAGGTGGATGCGCTGCCTGGCATGCGCGAAGAGATCGAGTCGGCAAATCACGATGACCCCGACACGGCAACTGCCGACGCCCTTGCCTCACTTGAGCAGCCGCCCGACCCGGATACGGTGCTTGTGTCGGCGCGCAGCGGCATCGGCCTGGAGACACTCCGCGACCGCATAGCCGCAAGAATCGACGCCGCAACGCCCTGGCTCTCCGCACGCGTTCCCTACGACCGCACGGATCTGATCGACCTATTCCACCGCCGCGGCCACCCCACTCGAGTGGAGTACGGCGCCGACGGCACCGAGATCGAGGGCCGCATCCCCGCCCGCTTCGTCGAGCGCTTCCGCCCGTTCATCCTGCACCATGAGAAGGCTGCGGGCAGCTAACGCGGGGGAGCATCATGGCAGGCCCGAACGAGATCGAGGAATACAACTACGCGACCTTCGTAGGCAGTGACAACTTCCTCGCCTTCCGAACCACGCTTCCCGTTGGATCCGCTGCGCCAGACGTCGCCGCGCTCCGTGCCAGCGATGGCCAACCCGTGAATCTCAGCGACTACTGGGCCGACCGCGACGTCCTCGTGGAGTTCGGCTCGCTCACCTGACCCTACTGTTCGCTGGCGGCG
>Ga0209726_10002207_pt1 | contig 29412 bp, 26 predicted proteins | sample Subgrocontami54m_FD_187453 | JGI IMG/M metagenome (GOLD analysis project Ga0209726, IMG submission 187453) | Subsurface groundwater microbial communities from S. Glens Falls, New York, USA - GMW46 contaminated, 5.4 m (SPAdes) (version 3) | ecosystem: Environmental > Aquatic > Deep subsurface >... | reverse complement strand
TAGCACGTCAACAAGACCGAATCCGCCATCCGCATTACTCATATCCCGAGCGGGATCGTCGTCGCCGTGCAGGAGGAGCGCTCCCAGCACAAAAACAAGGCCAAAGCGATGGGCTATCTGCGCAGCAAGCTCTACGAGGCCGAGCGCAGCAAGCTCGACGCGGAGCGGGCCGCCGAGCGCCGCGGCCAGATCGGCTCGGGCGACCGCTCCGAACGCATCCGCACCTACAATTTCCCGCAAGGCCGCGTCAGCGACCATCGCATCAATCTCACGCTCTACAAGCTGCCGCAGATCATCGAGGGCGAGGCACTGGGCGAGATCATCGACGCGCTCGCGACCGAGCATCAGGCCGAGCTGCTGGCCGCGCAGGACAGGATCCAGTGATTGCCGTTTTGGAGCGCGACGCATCTGTCGCCGCGGCCCGCCGTCATTTCGCCGACGCGTTCCGCAGGCACGGCATCGAGACGCCGGAACTCGATGCGCGCATCCTCGTCGGCCATGCGCTCGGTCTCGACCATGCCGGCCTCGCTTCCGCTTCCCATCGCGCGTTGACCGCTGAAGAGAGGGCGGCCATCTCAGCCCTCGCCGATCGAAGGCTGGCTCATGAACCGGTCGCACGCATTCTCGGCGTCAAGGAATTCTGGGGCCTGGAATTCCGCCTCACGCCCTCGACGCTGGTGCCGCGTCCGGAAACGGAAACCGTGGTGGAAACCGCCCTCAAGGCATTGGATGCCCAGGGGCCCCGCACACGCCCTTTGCGCATTACCGACCTTGGCACCGGCTCGGGCGCTCTGCTGCTGGCGCTGCTGTCCGAGCTGCCCAATTCCACGGGCATCGGAACTGACGTTAGCTTGGGCGCGCTGCAATCGGCGCGCGACAACGCAAAGCGCCTCGGCCTCGCTCCACGCGCGCATTTTGCCTTGTGCGATTTCGCTGCCGCGTTGAGCGGCCCGCTCGACGTCATCGTTTCCAATCCGCCTTACATCGCAAGCGGCGAGATCGGCGGCCTCGCGCCGGAAGTTCGCGACAATGATCCGTTGCTGGCCCTCGATGGCGGACCGGATGGCCTGGCCGCGTACCGCGCCATTGCCGCGGACACGCGCCGCATCCTGGCGCGCGACGGCATTCTGGTGCTTGAGCTAGGGGCTGGCCAAGCCGCAGCCGTGACCACGGTATTGCTCGGCGGCGGGATGGAGTCCGAACCTCCCGCCAATGACCTTTCCGGCCATCCACGGGCCCTTTTAGCCCGCCAATCCAGGCAGGAAAAGCATCCCCAACGGCAAAAATAGCACTTGGATTATCCGGTGAGAGCGATTAGCTTTATGGCACGACATCGACCCGAGAAGGTCGCGCCGCGTTAACGCCCTGAGCGAGGCTCCAGCAGGCGAGTGGTGCGGCAGGCGAACGAAAATAGCCGGTAATACGGCGGCGTAATGCCGAATTCGGGTCAGACGCTTCATCGGGTTAGGCGCGCATCGGCACAATGGCCGACAAAGGCGCGTGTGATGAGGGGTTACCACCGCTGCGGCTAGTGCGGCTAAGGGGTTGTTGCGGCTATCGCAAAACGAATTGCACAGTTTTGTTGAAAGGCCATCGGCTTCGTACCCTCGGGACGGAGCCGGTGTGAGGTCATGTGCTTTCGAATCTCATTCTTGAGGCGAGAAGCGTCCGAAACCGGAGTTGGCGAAAAGGCAGATCATGAGAAACGGTCAGAACAAGAGAATGCGCGGGCGTAGCAATAACAATAACAACAACCGCAAGAGCCAGAATCCGCTCACGCGGGTGTATGAGTCCAACGGACCCGACCTCAAAATTCGTGGAACGGCCTCCCACATCGCCGAGAAATACATTCAGTTGGCGCGCGATTCGCAGGGCTCTGGGGACCCGGTCGCGGCTGAAAATTATTATCAGCACGCCGAGCATTATTTCCGCATGATCGCCGCCGCGCAGGAACAGTTCCGTCAAGGCCAGCCGCCGTTCTACCGGCCCGAGGGCGGAGAGCAGCGCGACGATAATTTTGATGACGATGGCGACGATCACCACGGTCATCCCATGATGGGCGGCAACGAGCCGAACTACGGCAGCCGCGAGAACCAGCCGCAGCATCAGCCGCCTTACCCGCCGCGCGACAATCAGCCTTTCCCGCGCGACGGCCAGCAACACAATCAACATCGCGATCAGCAGAACTATGGGCGCGATCAACAGCAGCCGTTTCCGCCGCGCGACCAGCAGCCGCGCCCGCATCAGCCAAACCCTCCGCAGCCAAGCGGCGGAGTTGCCGAATCTCAGGGCGATGTAGCCGGGTTGCCGTCCTTCATCACCGGAGGCGGACAGCCGCAGCAGGCCTATCCGCAGTCGAATGGCCCGAACGGCCATGACGGGCAGCCCGACCGCTTCCCGCTGCATCGCCGCCGGCGCCGCCACCGCGGCCCGCGCGGAGACATGCCGGGCCATAGCGGCGGCAGCTCCCAGGGGAGTGATGATTTCACGCCCGGACCCCGGCCGACAAACGACTGAGCTATTTTCTGAGGAGCCTTTAGCCCGCGGCGCCGCCGGGTGACGGCGCCAGCGCCGGCTCCAACGCGGGCACGAGGCGCTGCTTCTCGCGCCGCGCGGGGATGGCGCGATAGACCTGCTTGGTCGCTTCCACGATATGCACGCCGGCAAACGGCGCGGAAAGAGTCGCGCCCGTGCGCTCCCACGCAAACGCCGAGCGCAGGAACCAGCCGCGCGCGATCGGCGGAACATACAGCGCCTCGTCCCATCCGATGGGCGTGAACCAAGTCTCACGCAAAAGATGGATGATCTGCGAGCGCGAATAGGGCCGGCCATGGCCGAAGGGCGTCGTGTCCATGCGCGCCCAGAGTCCCCGGCGGTTCGGCACCACCGCCAGCAAACTTCCGCCCGACGCCAGCACCCGCCAGACCTCGCGCAGCAACTGCGCGGGATCCTGCGACATTTCCAACGCATGCACGAGCAGGACGCGATCCATGGCGCCGTCCGGCAATGGCATCTCGCCCTCTTCCACTAGCGCGGTGAGTGCAGGACGCGCAGCCGGCCATTTTACCACGCCCTGCGCACCGGGCATGAAGGCGAGGCAGCGCTCTGCCTCCTCGCGAAAGAGGCCGAGATAGGGCGTCGGATAGCCGATGCCAAGCACGCGCTGACCACGGGTGTCGTTCCACCGCCTGCGAACGCCGCGCCCGACGAAACGCCGGGCGACGACGCCGAGGCGCTGGGCATAGAAATTGCGGAGATCGACGACGTCCATGGACATGGCTGCATGCTAGCATGGAACCACCCCTGAGCCGTTAACGCTTGCCACCAATGACAAGAGGAAGAGATGCCCGCGCAAGTCCGACTGTTTCGGTGCCTTCAGGATAATTTCGGCGTCCTTGTCCACGACCCGGCAAGCGGCGCGACCGCGTCCATCGATGCGCCTGAGGCTGGCCCGGTGGAAGCGGCGCTCAAAGGCAACGGCTGGAAGCTGACGGATATTCTTGTGACGCATCACCACGGTGACCACACCGGCGGCATTGCCGAGCTCAAGCAGCGTTACCGTTGCAGGGTCGTAGCCCCGCATGGCGAGGCGGCCAAAATCCCGCAGGTCGATCTGGCCGTGAAGGAAGGCGAGACGGTCAAGATCGGCACGCTCTCAGCCCATGTGCTGGAAACGCCGGGGCATACGCTCGGGCACATCGCCTATTGGCTGCATGGGGACAAACTCGTTTTTGCCGGCGACACGCTGTTTTCCATCGGCTGCGGCCGCGTGATCGAAGGCACGCCTGAGATGATGTGGCGTTCGCTCACGAAACTGCGCGATCTCCCCGACGACACGCGCATCTTCTGCGGCCACGAATACACGCAGGCGAATATCCGTTTCGCGAAAACCATCGAGCCGGACAACCAGGCGCTGGCCGCGCGCGCGGCGGAGGTGGACAACCTCGTGGCTCAGGGCAAGCCGACGATCCCAACCACCATCGCCCAGGAAAAATCGGCCAACCCGTTCCTGCGCGCCGATGTGCCGGAGGTCGCGGCGGCGGCCGGGCTGGCAGGCAAGCCGGCAGCGGATGTCTTTGCGGAGATCAGGGCGCGGAAGAACAGGTTTTGAACTGCCGCCTGCAGCTCGAAAGTCTCGGTGACTAACCTATTCAATTGCCGCGTCACGAAAACTGGATGCCGCGGCGTTCGAGGTCTGCCCGTATCGGCTGCAGTGTGAAGCGATCGAGCCAGTTCTTCTTGTTCAACCACCAGTACCCAGCAATACCAGTGCGCAGCATCCAGTTTGGTTGATATTGCTTGATCAGGCTGTCCTTAAGTGCATCAGCGCGCGCGTGGATCGCCGTCTGCAGCTCTTCGTGCTTGAGATCATAAGGCTCGGCCGGCCAGGGCGGCATTTGGGTATATTGAGAGCTGGCCAGCTTGCCAAGCAGAGGGATGATAGGCAAGTGCACGACTTTTCGCGTTACGCCATCGATCGTAATGTCGCGATCGACCTGAAATTCCTTGCGGGTTGCCTGATTCGTCCATTCTCGGAATAAACTATTCTGAACGCCCGCTGCTGCGTCGGCGGGCAACACCATATGGTGGGAGAGAAAGCGCTGACAATTTCGGCGGCCGAGCATGAAATCGTGATGCCGGAACTCCTTGGAGAGAAACCCGCCAAACCCACCGAGGCTTCCGCACGCGATGGCATATTTCTCCGGCTTGTCATTGGCATCATAGCGGATCGGCATGACGGCGCGGCGGCTTGCGATATCAGAGTCCCTGGCCAACGCAAGCTCATCCAGCTTGAACCGCGCTTGCGCGATCATCGCCGAAAACAGGTTCTTTATCACCGGAAGCAATTCACTTTGCCCCTGTGGATCGAACTGCTTGTTGAGCTCGAAGACATTGGGAAAGGGATCGATCAGGATAAGACTGCGATCCGCAATACGCGGATCGCGGGGATTGCGCTCCCGTTCGCGCGCGAGCGCACGGCGCGCAAGTTCTAACGGCTCGTTGTCGAAAATTCCGCCGTCGACATTAACGAAATTATAGTCGCCGCCCGGAAAGGAGTCATGCTCATCGAGCGGCCGAATCTGCCGATAAGTGCCCGCGCGGCTTTGCCATGAGTTCTCGTCGTCCGCCGGAATGACTGGCGTCCCGGCGCTATCTTTTTTTCGCATCGGTGGCAGCAGCGCACCGGGAATGAACCACTCGCGACGTTCGTAATCTTCAAACTTGCGCGCCAGCGTACGCGCCGCGAGACCGACTGGGAACGCGCCGCTAGCTAGCGCGGCCTCGCCTAATAGTTTCCATGCTTCAGGCGCCCCGCCGGGTGACACCGGAGCGAGTCCTGCGTCGACAGCGCCGTCCACCGACCAGTCGAAGCCCATCCAGTCGGCGTGCATTGACATCTGATATTCGTTGACGACGTCCTTTGCGACGTCGAGCTCCAGCGAATAGCGAACGCCGCGCAGGTTGCTGACGCAGAAAAAAATCGGCAGCTTCTTGGCGACATAAGGTCTGATGTAATCGCGCTTGGCAGCGGAACTAAGCGTCCGCTTCACGATCTCGCCAAGTTCCCGCGAATTCAGCAGCGACAGCACATTGCGGCCGCCTTCCAAATCGTCAGTCGACAGTAGCTTGTCATAGTGGATTTGCTGCACCCAGGCGTCGTACAGCGGATTGCCAGTCGGGGTAGTAGCTTGCACCTTGCGGGCAGAACTGACCGGCTTGATGCGTGTGCCGAGAATGGTAGCAACGATCGCGGTCACCATGCTTCCCGCCGAGGTACCGGACATGGTGCTGATCGACACGTCATGCGGCGGGTCGAATACCAATTTTTCGCCAGGCAAACCTGCCGTCAGATAGCCGGTGTCGCGTTGCGCCCGTACGTCTTCGATGGCGTCTAGCGCCTCAAAAATAAAATCGATGACGCCAGCGGTATAGGCGCCGGCGGAAATGGCGCCGGCCATCGTCAGGCCAATCTCGAACTTAGGCCGGTCAGCCAATGACACCCCCCTTATTCAGGGGGAAAATAATATATGATTACACGTAAAAGGCGAGTCGAGAACGTCCTGAAACTCAAACCATGTATTGCCCACCATTGGCGGACAGCGTGGAGCCGGTGATGAAACCGGCGTCGTCGGCGGCGAGGAAAATCACGCAACGCGCAACTTCCTCCGGCGTGCCGAGCCGCCCTGCCGGGATTTGGGGAATGATGCGCTTCTGCAGCACTTCCTGCGGCATGGCCTGCACCATCTCGGTGCCGATGTAACCCGGACAGATAGCGTTGACAGTGACGCCGACGCGGGCGTTTTCCTGCGCCAGCGCTTTGGTGAAGCCGATCTCGCCAGCCTTGGCGGCGGAATAATTCGCCTGCCCCATCTGCCCCTTCTGGCCGTTGATCGATGAGATATTGATGATACGCCCGAACTTGCGGTCGCGCATGCCCTCGATCACCGGGCGGCACATGTTGAAGAGCGAATTGAGATTGGTGTCGACGACCGCGCGCCACTGCTCGACTGTCATCTTGTGAAACATGCCGTCGCGGGTGATGCCGGCATTGTTGACCAGGATATCAATCGGCCCGAGGTCGGTTTCGACTTGCTTAAGCCCCGCGGCGCAGGCGTCATAGGACGAGACGTCCCACTTGTAGACGGGAATACCCGTTGCCGCCTTGAACTTCTGCGCGGCCTCGTCGTTGCCCGCGTAGCTCGCCGCGACCTTGTAACCCGCCGCTTGCAGCGCCTTTGCTATCGCCGCCCCGATCCCGCGCGTGCCGCCGGTGACCACCGCAACGCGTGCCATAGCTTACCGCCCCACGCACATGGCGATGCCCATCCCGCCGCCAATGCAGAGCGTCGCGAGTCCCTTCTTGGCGTCACGCCTTCCCATTTCGAACAGCAGCGTGGTCAGCACCCGCGCGCCGGACGCGCCGATCGGATGGCCGAGCGCGATCGCGCCGCCGTTGACGTTGACCTTCGAGGTATCCCAGCCGAGGTCCTTGTTGACCGCACAGGCTTGCGCCGCGAAAGCCTCATTCGCTTCGATCAGATCGAGGTCTTCGATTTTCCAGCCGGCCTTTTTCAAAGCCGCGCGCGAGGCGGGGATCGGCCCCGTTCCCATGATCGACGGATCGACGCCTGCATGCGCCCAGGAGACGATGCGCGCCAGCACCTTGCGGCCTTCCTTCTGAGCCTGGCTCGCCTTCATGAGCACCACCGCCGCTGCGCCGTCATTGATGCCGGATGCATTGGCGGCCGTCACCGAGCCTTCCTTGTCGAAGGCGGGGCGCAGCTTGGAAATTCCCTCAATCGTGGTGCCGTGTTTCGGATACTCGTCCGTATCGACGACCACATCGCCCTTGCGGCTCTTCACCGTCACCGGAATGATCTCGTCCTTGAAACGGCCCGCCTTCTGCGCCGCCTCGGCCTTGTTCTGCGATTTGACCGCGAACTCGTCCTGCTGCTGCCGCGTGATCTGCCATTGTTTGGCGACGTTCTCGGCGGTATTGCCCATGTGGTAGCCATTGAAGGCATCCCACAACCCATCCTTGATCATGGTGTCGATCATGTCGAAGTCGCCCATCTTCACGCCATTGCGCAGATGAGCGCAGTGCGGGGCCTGACTCATGGACTCCTGGCCGCCGGCCACCACGATCTCGGAGTCGCCGTTGAGGATGGCCTGATAGCCAAGCGCGACCGCGCGCAGCCCGGAACCGCAGAGCTGGTTGACCCCCCAGGCCGGAGCCTGAACCGGTATGCCGGCCGCGACCGAAGCCTGCCGCGCGGGGTTTTGCCCCTGACCGGCCGTGAGGATCTGGCCCATGATGACTTCGGAGACCTGGTCGGCCTGAATTCCCGCGCGATCGAGGGCGGCCCTGATCGCCACCTTGCCCAACTCATGGGCGGGCAGGCTGGCAAGCGCCCCATTGAAGGCACCTACAGGCGTGCGGGCGGCGCTGACGATGACAATGTCGTCTTTCATCGGAAACTCCTGTTATCAAGGTCTGCCATGCAAGAGCGATGCCTGTCGCGGGTATGGTCCGCCTAACCGACTGTTCCGACGGCATCGTGACAAAACGGTGGCCCGGCCCGAAAGAAAATGGTTATCCTGTCCACGGCAACAAGGCAGGAACCAACATCCTCCGATATGGCAAAGTCCGAAGAACCTATCACGATCAAGAAATACGCCAACCGGCGGCTCTATAACACCGGCACCAGCACCTATGTGACGCTCGAAGACCTCGCCGTCATGGTCAAGGAAGGTGAGGATTTCGTCGTGTACGACGCCAAGACCGGCGACGACATCACCCGGTCCGTGCTGGCCCAGATCATCTTCGAGCAGGAAAACAAGGAAGGCCAAAGCCTTCTGCCGATCGCTTTCCTGCGGCAGCTCATCCGCTTCTACGGCGACAGCATGCAGACGCTGGTGCCGCGCTTTCTTGAAATGTCGATCAGCTCGCTGACCCGTGAGCAGGAGAAGATGCGCGAGCAGATGGCCAAGGCTTTCGGCGCCAGCGGCTTCAGCACGCTCGAGGAACAGGCGCGCCGCAACATGGAAATGTTCGAGCGCGCTTTCTCCATGTTCACGCCGTTCACGCGCCGGGAAAATCAGAATGAGGATACCGAAAAATCCTCTTCGCGCGGCGAGGCCGACATCGATGAGCTCAAACGCCAGCTCGACGAGATGCAGAAGCGGCTCGATCGCCTGAGCGACAAAGAGAACAAATAGCGCGGTCAAACCGCGCCAGTCGGAACTCATTCCTGCGGCAAAGGTTGGAACGTCAGGCGGCCCGCTGGCACGCCGATTGCGACTTCTTGATCAAAGGGACCTCATCGTCCCGAAACGATACAGGAGCGCGCCATGGTCCGGGACAGATTTGGAGAATCCGCTGCGCGGCTGTCCCTATCTGCGTCCGTCGAGCCTGGACGCGCCTTGGTTCCGGTACAGCCGTTAACTTCTCATCCGGCTTGGTCGAGCCCGAACGGGCGCCCTGCCGCGTCCTTCCTGGCACATCTCATCGCCAGCCAGCAGCGGGAGCCGCAGACGCGGGATCGGCGGCGGGCTGAGCCCTCCACCGCAGCCCACGCCTACGAGGCATCGCTGAAGCCGGCGCCGATGAACGGGCGCAATCGTTTCGCCTGAGCGGCTTTTCTAAATATTATTGAGAGACGATCCGATCGGCCGTTTCGATGCCGATATCGCGTTGCGCCGTGCGCACGCTGATCGTGAAGCCTCCCAGCACATCGACAAAGGCAATCACGATCAAAAGGAAGAACGTCGACGTCGCGGCCTGACGCACCAGTAAAAATTCCACGATCATGGCGATGAAGACGACCATCGACAGCATGTGGTCGATGATGGTTCTTACCCCGATCCGGGTAGCTTTCAACATCTCCACGAACAGGATGACGATGGTGAAAGCGATCAGCAGATCGCCCGGCGCGATCTGCCATACGCCGCCGGAAATGATCTGAACGGACGTAATCGGCGTCGTCCAATTGATGACGCCGAATAAAAACGCGAACATGTTGTAGATCACGAAGGGGATGATCAGCAGGGGGAACCCGATCAGAAACATGGGATCAACCTCTTCGTGACGGCCGTTGGCCTATGGCTGAAAGGCAGGCTTAGACCTCAGCCTTCCTGGGCTTGAGAACCTGCCGGCCCTTGTACTTGCCGGATTTCAGATCGATGTGATGCGGCCGGCGCAATTCGCCGGAATCCTTATCCTCGATATAGGCGGGCTTCTTCAGCGCATCGGCGGAGCGGCGCATTCCGCGTCTGGAGGGCGAGGTTTTTCTTTTTGGAACGGCCACGGGAAATCTCCTCGAACGGACGCCGGCAATGGGCGCCTAAGCGTCTGGAATTGGATGAGTGGGGGCTTATAGAGGAAGGTTCCCCCGAAAACTAGGGGGTGCGGCGCGGCCGGATGCAGTCGCCGAGCCAGGGTGAGGCGGCGGCGCGGGCCGCATAGACCCCTGCGAGCCGCCGGACAGTCGGAGTTGGCTGACGGGCATTGCGCCGCGCCGGGTTGGGCAGCACAGCGGCGAGCACGGCCGCCTCCCCCGCCGTCAGATTGCGCGCCGGCTTGCCGAAGGCCTGCCGCGCCGCGGCCTCGGCCCCAAATTGGCCGCTCGGGCCCCATTCCGCGATATTGAGATAGATATCCAGCACCCGCCGCTTCGGCAGCACGAGATCGGCCCACAGCGCCAGAGGCAATTCCAACGCCTTCCGCACGTAGCTGCGGCCATGCCAGAGGAACAGGTTCTTCACCGTCTGCTGGGTGATGCTCGAGCCGCCGCGCAGCCCCTCGAAATCCTCCGCTTCCTCGACAATTCCCCGCAGCTCCTGGAAATCCACGCCCCGATGGCTGCAATAGCGGCCATCCTCGGCGGCGATGACGGTCAGCGGCAGGAAGGGAGAAATGGCCGCCAAAGGAACGTAGCTGCGCTCGACCCGCTGGAGGGTCAGCCACCGCCATACCATCAGCGTCGAAACCGGATTGACGAAGCGGTAGAGCACGACAAGCGCGTAAGGCAGCAGCAAGAGCGCGAGCAGAATGAAAAGGCCCGCGCGCAGTACGCGCGAGCGGCGGCTCTTATTCGCTGACTGCCGCAGCCATCCCATCGATTCGAGACTATCCTATTCTGTGCCGCCTATCCGGCCCGCACGCGGCTTGACGGATGCGCCGCGTCTCGGGCATCTCCATTAGATGCCAGCTTCCGCTGCCACCGCCAACCAGGGCGCGGACAGCGTTTTCGAGTCCCGGCTTGCCGCCATAGCCGCCGAGACCGAAGCGCTGCTCGATAGCCTCCTGACGCGCGTTGCGCAGGATGGCGAGGTGGCGCGCCCGGCACGGCTACTCGACGCCATGCGCTATGCGAGCCTTTCAGGCGGCAAGCGGCTGCGCCCGTTTTTCGTGGTCGAGACGGCGCGCCTGTTCGGCGCCGAGCATCGCCACGCACTGATGACCGGCGCGGCGGTGGAATGCGTGCACGCCTATTCGCTGATCCATGACGACCTGCCTGCCATGGATGACGACGCCGTGCGGCGCGGGCGTCCGGCCGCGCACAAGGCATACGATGAAGCCACCGCGATCCTCGCGGGGGACGCTTTGCTCACGTTTGCTTTCGATCTTCTTTCGCGGCCGGAGACGCATCCCGACCCGGCGGTGCGAATTGCGCTGGTGGCGGAACTGGCGCGCGCGGCCGGTCTCGGCGGCATGGCGGGCGGCCAAATTCTCGACCTGGCCGCCGAAGGCCGCTTCGGCGATGGGCAGCCGCGCGGAGTAAGTGAGAAGGAAGTTACGACGATTGAGACCATGAAAACCGGCGCGCTGCTGCGCGCCGCCTGCCGCATGGGAGCGATCCTTGGCAATGCGTCACCCGCAGCGTTGGCCGCGCTCGACCGATACGGCTCTGCGCTCGGTCAAGCATTCCAGATCGCCGACGACCTTCTCGATCTCGAAGGCGACCCCGTGACGCTCGGCAAAGCGACGCGCAAGGATGCCGCCGCCGGCAAGGCCACGCTGGTCGCCGTTCTCGGCCGGGACGGCGCGCGGGAGCGGCTCACGTCACTGGTGGCGACGGCAGAGTCGGCACTCGCCGAGTTTGGTGAGAAGGCCGCGACGCTGCGCGCCGCAGCGCATTTCGTCGCCAACCGGCGGGCCTGAGCCATGAAAGCCGCGAAGCGGAATGCATCGCGCCAACTGCCGAAATTTCTGCGGATCCTGCAAGCACGCCCGAAACTCATTATTTCCGTCTTGCTGGGCATCGGCGTGGCCATTGCGATGCCCGCCGAATTGCGGCTGACGACCAAAGCCCTGGTCGGCTGGGACCTGGGCGTTACGCTCTATCTCGCTATCGTTTACTGGACGATCGCCCGCTCGCACGCCGGTCACATCCTACAACATGCGAAGAACGAGGACGAGGGCCGCGGCGTGATCCTGATGCTCACGGTCGCCGCCGCACTGGCGACTCTTGCGGCCATCGTCGCGCAGCTTGGCGGCGCGCAGGGCAAAACAGACACCAAGTCCTGGCAACTTCTTTTGGCCCTCATAACGATTTTTCTCTCATGGACTCTCATCCATTCCATCTTCGCCATTCACTACGCGCATGAGTTCTATGCCGAGAATCGGCCAGGCGGTTTGAATTTCCCTGGCGGCGAAAAGCCGGACTATTGGGACTTCGTGTATTTCTCCTTCGTTATCGGCATGACGTTCCAGGTTTCCGACGTGGCGGTGTCGTCTCGCCGCATCCGCAAGACGGTGACGGCGCATGCCATCGTTTCCTTCCTGTTCAACGTGACGCTCATCGCTCTCATGGTGAATATCGCAGCCACCGCGCTTTAGCAGGAAGTGGATCAGATGACGGCGACCGTTCAAACTCTGCTGCTGTTGCTGGCGGTGCTTGTGGTCGTCGCCATCCTGGCGCGGCGGCTGAATATCGCGCCGTCCATCTTGCTGGTGATCGCCGGAATCCTGCTCGCGCTCATACCCGGCCTGCCGGCCATCGAGCTTGCCCCGGAACTCGTGCTGCTGGTGATCCTGCCGCCGCTGATCTACGCGGCCGGCGTCGGCATGAGCTGGCGCGAGTTCTGCTTCAATCTCCGGCCGATCGCGCTCTTGGCCTTCGGCTGCGTGGTGTTCACCACCTGCGTGGTCGCCGCGGCGGTGCATTGGGTTCTCGGATTTGAATGGGCCATCGGCTTCCTCATCGGCGCCATTGTCGCGCCGCCCGATGTAGTGGCGCCGTTGGCCGTCGCGCGGAAATTGGGAATCCCGCGCCGCTTGCTGCTAGTTTTGGAGGGAGAGGGTCTCGCCAACGACGCCACGGCGTTGATCCTCTACCGTTTCGCGGTGGTCGCCATCAGCACCGGCGTCTTTTCCTTCGGTGCGGCGGCCGGGACTTTCGCCGTCATTGTCGTGGGCGAAATCGCCTGGGGCATCTTCGCCGGCTGGGCCGCGCTGCACCTCCGCCGCTGGGCGCGCGATCCGCGCGTGGAGATCACGCTGTCGCTGATGACGCCCTATCTCGCCTATTGGGTGCCCGAACATCTCGGCGGCTCGGGCGTCTTGGCCACCGTCGCAGCGGGACTTTACGTGAGCTGGAAAGGTCCGCTGCTGATCACGTCCGCGACCCGCCTCCAGGGCATCTTCTTCTGGGACCTGATCATCTATCTGATCGAGGGCTTTGTCTTCCTCGTCACCGGCTTGCAGGCGCGCACGGTGCTCGGCCGCATGGAGGAATTTTCCGTCCGCGAAATCGTCACCGCCGTCCTGCTTACCACCGTCATCGTGATCGTGGCGCGCTTCATCTGGGTGTTTCCCGCCGTCTATCTGCCGCGCTGGCTCAGCCCATCGCTCGCGCGCCGCGATCCTTCCCCGCCCTGGCAGCAGGCTTTCGTGCTCGCCTTCATCGGCGTGCGCGGGGTGGTGTCGCTTGCGGCCGCGCTGGCGATCCCGCTGACGCTCGCGAATGGCCAGCCGTTTCCCTACCGCGACTTGATCCTCATCGTGACCTTCGGCGTCATCGTCATCACGCTGGTCGGACAGGGTTTGCTGCTGCCAACGGTGATCAACTGGCTCGGATTGGCGCGCGACGTTGAGATAGAGCGCCAGCAAGAGCAGGACGCCGAGCTTGCCGCGCGCAGGACGGCGCTCGATGTCGGGCTGCGCCGGCTCGACGAGTTGCAATCCGGCGAAAAGATATCCGGCGAAGTGGCCGACCTGTTGCGCACCCGCTACGGCCATCGCCGTCGTCAGGTGGGCGACGACCTGAGCACGATCGTGGCGAAGCTGGAGCTCGATCTCATCCGCGCGGAGCGCGAACATCTCTATATGCTTTTGCAGGAAGGAAGCATCACCGCCGAGGCGCGGCGGCGGCTGGAACGTGAGCTTGATCTGGACGAAGCCGCCATTCTGTCGCGCCGGGGCGATAACGGCCCATAGGTTTCAATTTTCAAACAGCGACTTTGAGCCGTCATCCTGAGGTGCCCCGTGCGAAAGCACGGGCCTCGAAGGATGCGGCGGCGTCATGCTTCGAGGCTCGCTACGCTCGCACCTCAGCATGACGCATAGCTCCGCCGGCCCTATTCTTTGCGGCGCGGGCACGCCGTCTCCCTTTTTCCCGCCCCTTCAAAAAGGGGATGGAGCGCCGGGAGGCGCCAGGGCGTTTGCGAGACGCCCTTGGTGGACTTGCGAGGCCCACCGGAACGCTTGCGAGGCGTTCCGCCCGGTTGGTGCTCCGGGCGGCGCCTCCCGGCGCTCCACCTCGATCTCGGGTAACCGAGATCGGGCACTAATAAGCGGCACCGATCCCGTGCCGCCAACGCGATCAACATAAGTGCGGATTTGGAGGCGGGGATAAGTTTATTTCCAATCCGTCATTCCGGAAGCCTCGCTCTGCGAGGCTATCCGGAATCCAGAGGCACGCCCGGCATGTGTGTCTGATTCCGGGTTCGCGGCTGCGCCGCGCCCCGGAATGACAAAAAATTACTTCTGACAGCTCGGGCAATAGAAGGTGGAACGTCCCGTCTGCACGATGCGCTTGATCGTGCCTTTGCAGCCGCGTGTGGGGCACGGCTTACCCTCGCGGTCGTAAACCCGGAAATTGTGCTGGAAATCCCCCAGCGCGCCATCCGTGCGGCGATGATCGCGCAGCGATGAGCCTCCGGATTCGATCGCATCCTTCAGCGTCGCCTTGATCGCATCGACCAGCGCAGCGGCGCGTTCGTTCGGTTCGCCCGATTTTGTAGCGATGGTCGACGCCATACGCTTCGGTGACAGATGCGCACGATGCAGCGCCTCGCAAACGTAAATATTGCCGAGCCCCGCCACGACCTTCTGATCGCTGAGCGCGGCTTTCAGCGACGTCTTCTTGCCTTTGCAGGCGCGCGCCAGCATCGCGGCATCGAATGCATTACCCAGCGGCTCCGGCCCCATGGCCTTCATCAACGGATGGTCGTCGAGCTTGTCGCGCGGCGTGAGCTTCATGAAGCCGAAACGGCGCGGATCGTTGAAGGTGACGATGGCGCCGTTCGACATATGAAACACCACATGATCGTGCGCGGCGTGCTTCGCGCGTTCATGATGGTAGTGGGCGGTGTTCTTCTCGCCCCCGCCTTGGAAGACATGGAACGAGCCGGACATGCCGAGATGCATCATCAGCACGTCGCCGGAGGACAGATCGACCAGCAGATATTTGCCCCGACGGCCGAGGCCCTTCACGGTTTTGCCTTCGAGATGCGAGGCGAACCCCGCCGGCAACGGCCAGCGCAAATCCTGCCGCCGCGCCTCGACCTTGCTGAAACGCGCGCCGTCCATCACCGGCTCAAGGCCGCGCCGTACCGTCTCGACTTCGGGAAGCTCGGGCATGGTTTTTTCTCTTCCCCTCTCCCCTCGTGGGAGAGGGTGGTTCGAGCGCAGCGAGAACCGGGTGAGGGGGTCGCCTCGTATAACTCCGGCGTTGCGCCTCTTTCGAAGAGGCCCCCTCACCCGCCTCGCCGCCTAACAGCGGCTCGGCACCCTCTCCCTCAAGGGGAGAGGGAAGGTAGATAGCGCCCTCCGTGCTTCCGCGCTATGGTCCTCGCGGAAAAGGACAAAATGGCCATGCGCCCAGGCGGCAACCAGACCCATTTCGGCTTCAAGGACGTGCCGCTTGCCGACAAGCAGGGGCTTGTGGACGGCGTTTTCTCGTCGGTCGCGCGCCGCTACGACCTGATGAACGACCTGATGTCCGGGGGCCTGCACCGCGCCTGGAAGGACGCGCTGGTGACCGCCGTGAACCCGCCCAAGACCGACCGGGCTTTTGCCTTGCTTGATGTGGCAGGCGGCACCGGCGATGTCGCGTTGCGCGTGGTCAAGGCGGGCGGACCTAACACCCGCGCGACGGTAGCCGACATCAACAACGAGATGCTGGCCGCCGGGCGCGAGCGCGCGGCGGAGCAAGGGCGCGAAGACGCCGTGAGCTTCGTCGAAGGCAATGCCGAGGCCCTGCCCTTCCCCGACCGCAGCTTCGATGCCGTGACAATCGCTTTTGGAATCCGCAACGTGCCGCGGATCGAGGCGGCGCTGGGCGAAGCGCACCGGGTGCTGAAGATCGGCGGGCGGTTTCTCTGCCTGGAATTTTCCAGCGTCGATGTGCCGGGCCTGGACGCGCTGTATGACCTCTATTCCTTCAACGTGATCCCGGCGCTTGGCCGCGCGGTGACCGGCGACGCGGAGGCTTACCGCTATCTCGTCGAATCCATCCGGCGCTTCCCGAAGCCTAAGGTGTTCGCGGAAATGATCCGCGGTGCGGGATTCCGCCGCGTGTCGTATCAACAGATGACCGGCGGCATCGTCGCGCTGCATTCCGGCTGGCGATTGTGATTTTTCTTTCCATGCGATTGCGGCACGAACCGGCATTCTTTTTCACCTCCCCCCTTGAGGGGGAGGTCGATCAATGCCGGCTTGCCGGCATTGATCGGGAGGGGGGTACGCAACAAATCACGGCGCAAGAAAATACCCCCCTCCCTAGCCCTCCCCCACAAGGGGGGAGGGAGCAAACAAGCGCGGTGCCAAGCGCATGATCTCCTCCCTCTCCCATCTCGTTCGCCTCGCCCGCGCGGGCTTTGTGTTCGCGCGCGAGGGCGTGTTCGCACTGGTCGATCCGGCGCCGCTGCCGCTGCCGGCGCGCGTGGGCTTGCATCTGGCGCGGCTGATCGAGCGGCCGAGCGCACGCGGCGGAACCGGACGCCTCGCCGCCGCGCTGACGGAGCTTGGCCCGACCTATGTGAAGCTCGGGCAATTCCTGGCCACGCGCCCGGACGTGGTGGGCGTGACGCTCGCTCGCGAACTGGAAAGCTTGCAGGATCGGATGCCGCCGTTTCCGCAAGCCGAAGCGGAAGCGATCATTGCCCACGCCTTCGACAAGCCGCTGCATGAGGTGTTTGTCTCGTTTGGCCCGCCGGTCGCCGCCGCTTCCATCGCGCAGGTGCATCGCGCCGAGGTGATGAGAAACGGCGAACGCCGCGCCGTGGCGGTGAAGGTGCTGCGGCCCCACATCGAGCGCCGCTTCCGGGCCGACCTCGACGCCTTCTATTTCGCCGCGCGCAACGCCGAAGCGATGTCGTCCGAGGGGCAGCGGCTGCGGCTGATCGAGGTGGTGGATATCCTCGCGCGCTCGGTGCGGCTGGAAATGGATCTGCGGCTGGAAGCGGCGGCGCTCTCCGAGCTTGCGCAGAACACCAAGGACGATCCGGACTTCCGCGTGCCCACGGTGGATTGGGACCGCACGGCGCGCGAAGTGCTGACGCTGGAATGGATCGACGCCACGCCGCTGTCGGACCGCGCGCGGCTGGAGGCCAAGAGCTTAGACCTGCCCAAGCTCGGACGCGCGGTGATCCAGACCTTTCTGCGCCATGCGCTGCGCGACGGCTTCTTCCATGCCGACATGCATCCGGGAAACCTGTTCGTCGATGACGAAGGCAAATTGGTCGCGGTGGATTTCGGCATCATGGGGCGGCTCGGGCCGAAGGAGCGGCGTTTCCTGGCGGAAATCCTCTACGGCTTCATCACCCGCGACTATTATCGCACGGCGGAAGTGCATTTCGAGGCGGGCTATGTGCCGCGCCATCATTCAGTGGAAAGTTTCGCGCAAGCGATCCGCGCCATCGGCGAGCCGATCCACAACCGCGCCGCCGAAGACATTTCCATGGCGAAGCTGCTGACGCTGCTGTTCGAGGTGACGGGCTTGTTCGACATGCGCACGCGGCCGGAGTTGCTGCTGCTGCAAAAGACCATGGTGGTGGTGGAAGGCGTCGGACGCTCGCTCGATCCCAAGCTCGACATGTGGAAGACCGCCGAACCCGTCGTGCGCGAATGGGTTGAGCGTCACCTCGGGCCGGCGGGCAAGGTGGAAGGCGTGGCGGAAGGCGCGTCGGAGATCGGCCGCTTCCTCGGCAACGTTCCCGGGCTGCTCACGCGCGGCGCGAACTTGCTCGATCAGCTCGACGACATCACGCGCGACGGCCTGGTGCTGTCGCCGCAGACCATCGCCGCCATCGGCGCGGCGGAAGCACGCCGCAACCGCTGGACCACCATTGGAATCTGGGTGATCGCGGCGCTGCTGGCTTGGGTCGTCTTCCGGGCGTTTTGAGATAGAATGACCGAGATGCTCAAAGACAAGCGCATTCTGCTCATCATCGGCGGCGGCATCGCTGCCTATAAATCGCTCGACTTGATCCGGCGCTTGAAGGAGCGCGGCGCAGGCGTGCGCTGCATTATCACCAAGGCGGGCGAGGAATTCGTCACGCCGCTTTCGGCGGGCGCCATCACCGGCGAGCGCGTGTTCACCGACCTGTTCGATCCGGAAAGCGAATTCGACGTGGGGCATATTCGCCTCGCGCGCGAATGCGATCTCGTCGCGGTCGCGCCGGCCACCGCCGATCTGATGGCCAAGATGGCGGGCGGCCATGCCAACGATCTTGCCACCGCCGTGCTGCTCGCCACCGACAAGAAGATCTTGCTCGCGCCCGCCATGAACCCGCGCATGTGGGGCAATGCCGCCACGCGCCGCAACGTGGCGCAGCTCGTGAGTGACGGCGTCGCGCTGGTCGGACCCAACGAAGGCGAGATGGCCGAGCGCGGAGAAGCCGGCGTCGGACGCATGGCAGAACCGCTGGAAATCGTCGCGGCGATCGAAGGCCTGCTGGCGAAGCCGCAGGCGTCGCGTCCCCTCACCGGCAAGCGGATCATCGTCACTTCCGGCCCGACGCATGAGCCGATCGATCCGGTGCGCTATATCGCCAATCGTTCTTCCGGCAAGCAGGGGCACGCGATTGCTGCCGCGGCTGCCGCGGCGGGAGCCGACGTGGTCCTTGTGCGCGGGCCGGTGAGCCTGCCCGATCCTTCGGGCGTGACGGTGATCAAAGTGGAGACCGCGCAGGAAATGCTCAACGCGGTGGAAAGCGCGCTGCCCGCCGACGTGGCTGTGTTTGCCGCCGCTGTCGCCGATTGGCGCGCAGCCGAGACGAACACGCAGAAAATCAAGAAGGGCAGCAAAGCACCTGCCCTGCCGCTGACGGAAAATCCCGACATCCTCGCCGCCGTCGCGCAGCGCAAATCCAAACGGCCGCAGCTCGTCGTCGGTTTCGCCGCCGAGACGGACAACGTGATTGCCAACGCCAAGGACAAGCTCAAGACAAAGGGCTGCGACTGGATCGTCGCCAACGACGTGTCGCCTTCGACCGGCACTTTCGGCGGCGACCGCAACACGGTGCATCTGGTCACCGCCTCGGGCGTCGACTCCTGGCCACCGCAAAGCAAAGAACAGGTGGCGAAAAATCTGGTGGCGCGCATCGCCGCAGCTTTGGGCAAGGCGAAATGAACACAGTCGATGTGCAAGTGACCCGGCTGCCGCATGGCCGCGACCTTCCGCTGCCGGAATATCAGAGCGCGCAGGCGGCCGGTCTCGACTTGCTTGCCGCTGTAACCTCCGAGGTAACGATCAAGCCAAGCCAGCGGGAAACCATCCCGACGGGCATCGCCATCGCCTTACCAGCCGGGACGGAAGCGCAAGTGCGGCCGCGCTCGGGCTTGGCCGCGCGGCATGGTGTCACCGTCCTCAACACGCCGGGCACCATCGATGCCGATTACCGCGGCGAGATACAGGTCATCCTCATCAATCTCGGCAACGAGCCTTTCGTCGTCCGGCGCGGCATGCGGATCGCGCAATTGGTGTTCGCGCCCGTGCTGCGGGCGGCAATGTCCGAAACTCAAAAACTCGGCGAAACGACGCGCGGCAGCGGCGGCTTCGGCTCGACCGGGACGGGCTAAACTTCATCCTCATGCTGAGGAGCGGCCGAGAGGCCGCGTCTCGAAGCATGAGGCCGCCCATCCTTCGAGACGCCGTGCTACGCGCGGCTCCTCAAGATGAGGGCGGCTTGTAGCGGTGCTATCGACCCCGCCGCGTAAAAACGATAAGACCGAGAGCCAATATTGCGTATGTCAGGAGGATTATCATGCCCACCGCGCTGAAATCTGCCGCAAGCGCACCAACGCAAAGCCCTGGCCGGGGCCGGATTTATCAGTCCATCACTGAGACGATCGGGAACACGCCGCTGGTGCGGCTCAACCGCCTGCCGCAGATGAAGGGCATCAAGGCTAATATCCTGGCCAAGCTTGAGTTCTTCAATCCGATCAGCAGCGTGAAGGACCGCATCGGCGTCGCCATGATCGACGCCCTGGAAGCCAAGGGCGCGCTTGGCCCCGACAGCATCCTGGTGGAGCCGACCTCGGGCAATACCGGCATTGCGCTCGCCTTTGTCGCCGCGGCGCGCGGCTACCGGCTCATTCTGGTGATGCCGGATTCCATGTCGCTGGAGCGCCGCAAGATGCTGCTGCTGCTCGGCGCGGAGCTTGAACTGACGCCGGCGGCGCAAGGCATGAAGGGCGCCATCGCGCGGGCGGAAGAAATCGTAAAGACCAACAAGAAGGCCGTGATGCCGCAGCAATTCAGCAATCCGGCGAACCCGGAAATTCACCGCCGCACGACGGCGGAGGAAATCTGGAACGACACGCAAGGCGCGGTCGATGTGTTTGTTTCCGGTGTCGGCACCGGCGGTACCATCACCGGCGTCGGCCAGGTGCTGAAATCCCGCAAGCCTTCGGTGCGCATCATCGCCGTCGAACCCGAGGATAGCGCCGTGCTGTCCGGCAAGCCGCCGGGACCGCACAAAATCCAGGGCATTGGCGCTGGCTTTGTCCCGGACATCCTCGACCGCTCGGTGATCGACGAGGTGGTCACCGCGGGAAATCAGACCGCCTTTGAAACCGCCCGGGCGCTAGCACGCTACGAAGGCATCCCCGGCGGCATTTCCTCCGGCGCGGCGGTGGCGGCGGCGTTGCAGGTCGGCGCGCGGCCGGAGATGGCGGGAAAGAACATCGTGGTCATCCTGCCGTCCTTCGCCGAGCGGTATCTATCGACCGCTTTGTTCGAAGGACTGTAGAGGCTGGCTTCCGCTCTTTCCCGTTCACGATCTGGACTCTTTCGGCCCGATTCCCCTTGGGGGTAAAGTCAATCGATTCGCGGCTTGGCGGGAGCCGCGCGACCGGCGCTTGATCGCGGCAGCGCTTGGGACGTGCTTGGGCCGATCTGGGGCAAGGCAGACATGCCGGACATGATCCGGGCGACGGGCGGGAGTCTCCATGCTCATCCGCGGCGAAGCGGATTCCTGGCAGCCGTCGCCGCGCTTCTGTCCTCCACACCCGCCCATGCCGACGGCATTCCGCTCCTCGTCCTGCTCGACCCCTATATCGTGGCCCTCGCCAGCCTGGGCCGCCATAACATCGCCGGGCTCGCGCTCACGCTGGGCGTCCTTTTGTTCGCCATTGTCACGGCGGTCACGCTTGTGCGCACTCGCCTTCGCGCCGCCGACAGCGAGAGAGCCGCCCGCAACGAGATCATCGAGCTCAAGGCGGAAGTCGATCGCACCAAGGCTCTGCTGCTGTCCGAGCCGCAGATCATCGTCGCCTGGGCCGCGGGCGACGACCGGGCGGAAATTTTCGGGGACCCGACCCTGGTGACCCCGGCTTCGGCGCCGCATCGGGTATTGGCCTTCGGCACCTGGCTTGAGCCGCAACAGGCGCGCTCCATGGAAAGGCTGGTCGAGGCGCTGCGCGCCGAAGGCGAAAGCTTCTCCATGTCGCTGGCGACCCTGTCGGGCCGGCCGGTCGAAGCCGAGGGCCGCGCCATCGGCGGGCGCGCCGTGCTTCGCTTGAAGGACGTGAGCGGGATCAAGCGCGATTTCGCCGAACTCTCCGGCCGCTATCAGAAACTCACAGGCGAAGTGGATTCGCTGCGCACGCTGGTCGAAGCGCTGCCGTCGCCGATCTGGGCGCGCGACGAGGCCGGCGCGCTTACTTTCGTGAACCTCGCCTATGCCCGGGCGGTGGAAGCCAAAAGCCCTGACGACGCAGTCGAGCGCGGGATCGAGCTTCTCGACCGGCCCGCGCGTGAAGAGCTGGCGCGGGCCTGCGCCGCCAATGAATGCTACACCGGCCGCGTCCGCGCCGTGGTCGCCGGCACCCGGCGCACCTTCGATGTCCGCAATGTCCCGACCGCCCGCGGCAGCGCCGGCATCGGCATCGACGCGACCGAAGTGGAAATGCTGCGCTCCGAACTGGCGCGCATGGGCGAAGCGCACCGCCGCACGCTTGACCGGCTCGCCACCGGCGTGGCCATTTTCGGCGGCAACCAGAAGCTCGCCTTCTACAACACGGCCTATCGCTCGCTCTGGGACCTCGATGCCAGCTTCCTCGACCAGGAGCCGAGCGATTCTGCGGTGCTCGACAAATTGCGCGCGGCGCGCAAGCTGCCGGAGGAGCAGGACTTCCGCCAATGGAAGACCGAGCTGCACGAAGCCTATCGCGCCACCGAGCCGCGCGAATACATGTGGCATCTGCCGGATCGCCGCACGATGCGCGTGGTCACCACGCTCAATCCGGAAGGCGGCGTCACCTATCTGTTTGACGATGTGACCGAGCGCCTCGATCTCGAACGGCGCTTCGACGCCTTGATCCGCGTGCAGGGGGAAACGCTTGACAACCTGGCGGAAGCGGTCGCGGTGTTCGGCAGCGACGGCCGCGTGCGGCTGCACAACCCCGCCTTCGCGCGCATGTGGAGGCTTTCTCCGGAGACGCTGGCGGAGCGCCCCCACATCGAAGCAGTCACGACCTTATGCCGGCCTCTCCACGGCGACGACGCGACCTGGCAGGCTTTGCGCACCGCCATCACCTCCATCGACAACCGCGAGCCGTTAAACTGCCGGCTGGAGCGGCGCGACGGCAGCGTGATCGATTGCGCGACGGTGCCGCTGCCGGACGGCGCGACGCTTGTCGCTTTCCAGGACGTGACCGATACGGTGAATGTCGAGCGCGCCTTGCGCGAACGCAACGAGGCGCTGGAAACAGCCGACGAGATCAAGATCAATTTCGTCCACCACGTTTCCTACGAGCTGCGCTCGCCGCTGACCAACATCATCGGCTTCGCGCATTTCCTCGGCGACCCCTCAACGGGAACGCTGACGGACAAGCAGAGCGAGTATCTCGGCTATCTCACCTCCTCCACCAACGCGCTGCTCGCCATCATCAACAACATCCTCGATCTCGCCACCATCGATGCCGGGGCCATGAGCCTGAATCTCGGTGAGGTGGACATCCGGCAGACCATGAACGCCGCCGTCGAAGGCATCCAGGACCGGCTGGTGAAAGACGAGCTGGTGCTCGACATGCGCGCGCCGCGCGATGCCGGAAACTTCGTCGCCGACGAGAAGCGCGTGCGGCAAGTGCTGTTCAATCTGCTCGCCAATGCAGTGAGCTTCTCGCCGCCAGGCGAAACCATCACGCTCACCGCCGAACGACGCAACGACGCCGTGGTGTTCTCGGTGACCGACCGGGGGCCGGGCATTCCATTGGATGTGAAGGACCGGGTGTTCAACTGGTTTGAGACGCACTCACTCGGCTCGCAGCATCGCGGCACCGGGCTCGGACTTTCGCTGGTGCGGTCATTCGTGGAGCTGCACGGCGGCAGCGTGACCATCGATTCCGACATCGGGCGCGGCACCACGGTGACTTGCAGCTTCCCCCTCGATCACAAGGCCGAGCGGACGGCGGCGTGACGACGGCCCGTTGTCATCGCTTGACCGGACGATCCAATATCCCCGAACAAGCAACGACAAGGGTTGTGCATTCCCGCGGCGGCGGTGGATACTGGATGCCCCGTTTGCGGGCGGCGTGACGAGAAAAGGCTAATGCTTCCAACAACTTCCGGCGGTTCGAGCTTTTCGGTGGCGTTGCCGAACGAGGAGGCCACGCGCCGCCTGATGCTCGATATCGCCACCGCCTTGCAGCCCGGCGACCTCATCACCCTCTCCGGCGATCTCGGCGCGGGGAAGACCACCTTTGCGCGCGCGCTGATCCGCCACCTCGCCGGCGACCAAACGATCGAAGTGCCGAGCCCCACCTTCACGCTGATCCAGACCTATGAATTGGCGCAGCTTCCCATCATCCACGCCGACCTCTACCGGCTGGGGGGCTCCTCCGAGCTCGCTGAGCTCGGCTTCGACGACCTGCCGGAGAACGCCATCGTGCTGCTGGAATGGCCGGACCGCGCGGCGGGTTTCCTTCCGGCCGACCGGCTGGATATGGCGTTCACGCTCGCGCCCCAGCTCGGCGAGGGCTACCGCAACGTGCGCGTGACCGGCTACGGAAGCTTCGCCGCCCGCGCGGAGCGCATTTCCGCCATCCGCACCTTCCTCGATGAAAACGGATTTGGCGACGCCGAGCGCCGGCGCCTGCAAGGCGATGCTTCCACGCGCTCCTATGAGCGCCTTGTGCTCAACGGCCAGGGCTATGTGCTGATGAACTCGCCGCGCCGGCCGGACGGCCCGCCGGTGCGCGACGGCAAGCCTTACAGCGCCATTGCCCATCTGGCCGAGGACGTGACGGCCTTCATGGCGCTGTCGGTGGCGCTGCGGGATCGCGGCTTGTCCGCGCCGGCGATCTATTTCGCCGACAGCGAAAAGGGGCTGCTCATCATCGAAGACCTGGGCGATGAGCTGGTGGTGGAAGGCGACCCGGCCGGGCCGATTGGCGCGCGCTACGAGACCGCGGTGGATGCGCTGGTGACGCTCCACGCTCGGGAGCTTCCGGCGGTGCTGCCGGTGTCCCCGCATGTGGAATATCGCATCCCGCCTTACGACATCGACGCGTTTCTGATCGAAACCGATTTGCTGCTCGAGTGGTATCTGCCGCGCATGAATGTGAGCATGTCGGCGGCAACACGTGCGGCTTTCGTGGCGCTGTGGCGCGACGCCTTGCAGCCTGTGCTGGAATCAGCACCCACTTGGGTGCTGCGCGACTATCATTCACCCAACCTGCTGTGGCTGCCGGAGCGCGAGGGCGTCGCGCGCATCGGCGTCCTGGATTTCCAGGACACGGTGATGGGCCCCGCCGCCTATGATCTCGCCTCCTTGCTGCAAGACGCGCGGGTGGATATTCCAGAAAGCATGGAAATCACCCTGCTCGGGCGCTATGCGCGCCTGCGGCGAGAGACCGACCCAAATTTCGATACGGCGCAGTTCGTGAAGATTTACGCGACCGTGGCCGCCCAGCGCGCGACCAAGATCCTCGGCATCTTTGCCCGGCTCGATATGCGCGACGGCAAGCCGCAATATTTACGTCACATGCCGCGCATATGGGGTTATCTCCAGCGTTCGCTGGCGCATCCCGCGCTGGCGCCGCTGCGGGGCTGGTATGCGACACATGTTCCGGCGTTGAAGACGATATGAAAAAGAACACGACCTCAAAAACAGAAATGCCGCGCCGCGCCATCGTGCTTGCCGCCGGGCTCGGCACGCGCATGCGGCCGATCAGTGACCGCTTGCCGAAGCCGCTGGTGCAAGTCGCCGGCAAGGCCCTGATCGACTATGCGCTCGATCGCTTGGCCGATGCCGGGGTGGAGCAAACGGTGGTCAACGTTCACTACATGGCCGACCAGCTCGAGCAGCACCTTGCGAAACGCCAGCGCCCGCGCGTCATCATCTCCGACGAACGCAAGGAGTTGCTCGGCACCGGCGGCGGCGTGGTCAAGGCGCTGCACCATCTTGGCGAGGCCCCGTTTTTCTATATGAATTCCGACACGCTCTGGATCGACGGCGTGAAGCGCAATCTGCACCGGCTGGCTGCGGCCTTTGACCCGAAAGAGATGGACGCGCTGCTGCTGCTGGCGCCCACGACCACCAGCATCGGCTATGACGAACGCGGCGACTTTGCGATGGGCGCCGATGGCCGCCTGCGCCGCCGCGCCGAGCGCCAGGTGGTGCCGTTCGCCTATGCCAGCGCCGCGCTGCTGTCGCCCAGGCTGTTCAAGGATGCGCCGAAGGAAGCCTTTCCGCTCACCGTGCTGTTCGACCGCGCGGCGGAAGAAGGCCGCTTGCACGGGCTACGGCTCGACGGCATCTGGATGCATGTGGGCACGCCGGAAGCCGTCCGCGAGGCGGAAGCCGCCATGGTGGCCAGCGCGGCTTAATTGCCGACACACGAATCAGGACATCAAAACCCGTCATCCTGAGGTGCCCGGCAAAGCCGGGCCTCGAAGGATGGCGGGCTGCACCCTTCGAGGCTCGGGGCTGACGCCCCTCGCACCTCAGGGTGACGGTGATAGGTTAAGCGCGCCATGCCGAATCCCCCTTCCCGCGTCTTCAACATTCCCGCCTCGGCCCCCTTTCTGCCGGCGCTGATCCAGGCGCTTGTTGATGGCCGCCTCGTACCGGGCTTCGCGCCCGGGCGCGATCCCCTGGCGCTGGCTTCGGCGACGCTTTATCTGCCGACCCGGCGCGCGGCGCGGCTGGCGCGTGACGTTTTCCTCGATGTGCTGAAGACCGACGCCGCGATCCTGCCGCGCATCGTCGCGATCGGCGACGTGGACGAGGACGAGATCGCCTTCGCGGAGGCGTCGAGCGACCTGACCGCCGCCGCGCTCGATCTGCCGGAGGCGTTGGGCGGGCTGGAGCGTCGCCTGCTGCTGGCAAAGTTGATCCAACAATGGGCGGCTTCGCCCGAGATGCGCAGCGCCGAGGGCGCGCCGCTGGTTGCGAATTCGCCCGCCACGGTGCTTGGGCTTGCTGACGATCTCGCGCGGCTGATGGACGACTTCGCGGCGCGCGAGGTGTCCTGGGACAAGCTCGACGAACTCGTGCCGGATGACTTCGACCAATTCTGGGAACGCACGTTGCGTTTCCTCAAGATCGCCCGTGAAGAATGGCCAAAGATTCGCGACGAGCGCGGCGCCATCGAACTCGCCGTACGGCGCAATCTATTGATCGAAGCGGAAGCGGCGCGGCTGGAAAAAGCCGAAGGCCCGGTGATCGCCGCAGGCTCCACCGGCTCGATGCCCGCCACCGCGAAGCTGCTCGCCACCATCGCCAAGCTACCGCATGGTGCCGTGGTGCTGCCGGGACTCGATACCGACCTCGATGAAGCATCCTGGGACATGATCGGCGGCAACGCCGAGGAACGTCTCGCGCCCGCCGCCGGGCATCCGCAATTCGCCATGCACGGGCTGCTGAAGCGTATCGGCATCAAGCGGGATGCGGTGACGCTACTTGGCGATCCGGCGGCGCATGGCCGCGAGATGTTCATCTCTGAAGCAATGCGGCCGGCAGCGGCCACGCAGTTGTGGCGGGAAAAACTCGCGGCTTCTGATTTCTCCGCGCAGACCAAGCGCGCGCTAGCTTCGGTCGCCGTGGTGGAAGCCGCCAATGCGGAGGAAGAAGCGCTCGCCGTAGCGGTGGCGCTGCGCGAGGCAATAAAAACGCCGGGGATGACGGCGGCCCTGGTCACGCCGGATCGCACTTTGGCCCGCCGCGTGCTGGCGGCGCTCGCACGCTGGAATGTCGCCGTTGACGATTCCGGCGGCGACCGGCTGCCCGATACGCCTGCGGGAATATTCGCGCGGCTTGCCGCCGACGCGGCGTTGAGCGGCTTGGCTCCGGTGACGCTGCTGGCGCTGCTGAAACATCCTCTCCTGCGCCTTGGCGCACAGGAAGGAATGCACGCACACGCGATCTTTGCGCTCGAACAGGCGATCCTGCGCGGACCGCGGCCGCGCGCGGGAACTTCCGGCCTCATGCACGCGCTGAAAACGTTTCGTTCGCAGCGTCCGTACCTCCATCCAAGCGATCCGCGACGCCGCCTTTCGGAGCCGGACGTTGACGCGGCCGAACAACTTGCCGCCCGTCTTGCGGCGGCGCTTGCGCCGCTGGAAACACTTGCGCGCAAACCGATTTCCTTCGCGGACATCGCCGCGCGACATCGCGAGGTGGTGGTGGCGCTTGGTGACGACGACGGCGGCAAGATCGACGCCTTCGCCGGGCGCGATGGCGCTGCGCTGGGGGCTGCGTTCGAGGAGATCACCACGAACGCTTCCGCCGCCTCGTTCGCGATCGCCCTTTCGGACTATGCCGAATTTTTTCGGGCCGCCATCGCCGACCGCGTGGTGCGGCGGCCGGAACTGCCGGGTGTGCGCGTGCGCATCTATGGTCCGCTGGAGTCGCGCCTGCAAAGCGTCGATCGCGTGGTGCTGGGCGGATTGGTGGAAGGCACCTGGCCGCCGGAGACCCGCAGCGATCCCTGGCTGAACCGGCCCATGCGCCACGACCTCGGGCTCGATCTGCCGGAGCGGCGCATCGGCCTCTCCGCGCATGACTTCGCGCAGGCGCTCGGCGCGAAGGAAGTGATCCTGACCCGCGCCGCCAAACTCGCCGGCGCGCCAACGGTCGCCTCCCGTTTCGTGCAGCGGCTTGCGGCGGTGGCAGGGAAGCAACGTTGGGATGATGCGGTGGCATGCGGCACCCGTTACATCGCGCTGGCGCGCAAGCTTGATGCGCCGGTGGCCGTCACCCGCCTGCCGCGCCCGGAGCCGCGCCCGCCCGTTGGTGCGCGGCCGACGAAGCTTGCTGTCACGGACATCGAGCATTGGCTGCGCGATCCTTACACCATCTACGCCAAGCATATCCTGCGCCTGACGCCGCTTGATGCGGTCGATACACCGCCCGGCGCGCGCGACCGCGGCACGGTGATCCACGACGCCATCAAGGAATTCGCGCTCACTTATGCGGAGAGGTTGCCTGACGATCCCACGCGTGCGCTGCTCGAGATCGGCGCGAAGCATTTCGCGAAGCTGGAAGACTATCCCGAAGCGCGCGCCTTCTGGTGGCCGCGCTTCCGCCGCATCGCGCAATGGCTGGCGGCCTGGGAAAAAGACCGGCGCACGAGAGTCGCCGCGCTATATGCGGAAATCCGCGGCGAAATCCCCATTGCCTTTGACGGCGGAACCTTTCAGCTCTCCGCGCGCGCCGACCGCATCGAGCAGCTGGCCGATGGACGCTATGCTATCCTCGACTACAAGACCGGCGCCGCGCGCACGGAGAAGCAGGTGCGCACCGGATTGGCGCCGCAGCTTACGCTGGAGGCCGCCATCCTGCGCGGCGGCGGGTTCAAGGAAATCGCCGCGGGCGGATCGGTCGCCGAGATCGCCTATGTGACGCTGCGCGGCGTCGAGCCCGCCGGCAAGTTCTGCCCGATCGATTTCAAGGAAGGCGTGCCCGACAGCCATGCCGACCGCGCGCTGGCCCGGCTGACGGAGCTCGCCGCGCGCTTCGCCAACGCCGACACGCCCTATCGCTCCCTCGTGCATCCCATGTGGAAGGTGCACTACGGCGACTACGACCATCTCGCGCGAGTGAAGGAATGGTCGGCCACCGGCGGCCTCACCGATGAGGGAGGCGGGGAATGAGCGTATACGCGGCTCTCCGCTTCACCTCTCCCCGCGTGCGGGGAGAGGTCGAATTTCGTGCGCATCGCGCGCGGAATTCGGG
>Ga0209726_10002202_pt1 | contig 29444 bp, 30 predicted proteins | sample Subgrocontami54m_FD_187453 | JGI IMG/M metagenome (GOLD analysis project Ga0209726, IMG submission 187453) | Subsurface groundwater microbial communities from S. Glens Falls, New York, USA - GMW46 contaminated, 5.4 m (SPAdes) (version 3) | ecosystem: Environmental > Aquatic > Deep subsurface >... | reverse complement strand
TTCTCAGTGTGACCCTATTCGAGAAGGATGAGCTTTTTCGAGTGCTTACAACTGTGGATGTGCAAACTGAGACCCATAGTTCCTGTAACCAATTGAATCTATTCGATCTTTAACCGGACAGTAGTGGGGTAGGATATTTCGCGTGAAAATGGATTGCGGTTGGATCGATAAGCCCTGACCTTTCACCGGAGATCGGGGCTTTTGTTTTTTGCCCATCGTGGCCTGCGCCTCTTTACCCGCCACTCGCGTAGTGAGAAGTCGTGAAGCCCGACATGGTTGCCTCGCCCTTTCGTGGCTCTTCAGTCTGATTGTTTCAGGGGGATGCATGGCTGACCAAAATGAAAGCGCGGAGGCAGCGCGATGGCGGATGGTAGAGCAGCAGCTCAGGGCTCGAGATATCGTCGATGAGCCGGTTCTCGCAGCAATGGGGAGGGTCCCCCGCCACCTGTTCGTAGAGCCGGCCATGGAGCATTTCGCCTACGAAGACCGCCCTCTCTCGATCGGTGCCGGACAGACCATTTCCCAGCCCTATATTGTTGCGCTCATGATCCAGCTCCTCCGGGTGCAACCGTCGCATCGAGTCCTTGAGGTTGGGACCGGTTCGGGCTATCAGGCCGCTATCCTGGCCGAGCTGGCGGCCGAGGTCTATACCGTCGAGATCATCCCGTCACTTACGAAAGAAGCCTGCGCCCGCCTGGGGGCTCTCGGATACCGCAATGTGCACGTCCGACATGGGGATGGATACGAGGGATGGCCCGAGGTTGCTCCCTTTGACGGAATCGTGGTCGCTGCTGGCGCTCCGCAGATCCCGCTCCCACTGATCGAGCAGCTACGCGAGGGAGGGCGAATAGCGATCCCGGTAGGGATTGCGAGGGAAACGCAGGACCTGATTCTCGGGGAGAAGCGTGGCGGGCAATTGCAGGTCCGCTCGATTGCGCCCGTACTCTTTGTGCCGTTGACTGGAAAGGGAGGCGCCCAGAACTGGGAATAGTTCAGGGTTCATCGTGTTTGCAGGCTCAGCTCCTCCCATAACGCCGGGCATAGTACTTAGAACGTAGGTCTTGTGTACTCTATGAACGACAAACGCTGCACTGTGAACTGCTGTGATCCCACTCAGGGATAACATCCCCTCCTATCGTACCCCCATCGTCACCGTTGGGCTCATCGCCGCTAACATCCTTGTCTACTTGAACCAGTTGATGCTGCCACCACAGGAGGCGGTACAGTTTGTCCACCTGTATGGTCTCATTCCACTGGAGATCAGCGGTGGTGATCTGCTGGTGCCGCACCCCGTTCCGCTCTACGCCACCGTCTTCACCTCAATGTTCGTACATGGGGGCCTGTTCCACCTTGGCGGCAACATGCTCTACCTCTGGATCTTCGGCGATAACGTGGAAGATAGGATTGGACGGCTCAAGTTCCTGGTCTTTTATCTGCTCTCTGGACTGGCGGCTGCGGCTACCCAAATCTGGACTGATCCCGCTTCAAAGATCCCAATGGTCGGGGCCAGCGGGGCGATCTCCGGCGTGCTGGGAGCCTATCTCTTCCTTTTTCCCCATGCCCGCGTCCTCACCCTTATACCGCTCGGCTTTTTCTACCGGCTCGTCGAAGTCCCGGCGTTGATTGTCCTGGGGTTCTGGATCATCGTCCAGGTACTGAACGGCGTGGGAACACTGGGCGTTCAGGTGGGGGGCGTCGCCTGGTTCGCCCACATCGGGGGGTTTGTCGCAGGCCTCGGTATGGTAGTACTGTTGTCCGGCGGCCGCAAGCGGCTTCACTGAAGGGATCGGCTATTATGAGCGTGGCGAAGCGACGAATGGCCCTGAGCCGCCAGGAGTTCCGTCAACTGGTCTCTCAGGCGATCGCGTCCCTTCCGCCGCTTGTCATGGATCGCCTCACGAACGTCGAGGTCGTGGTGAAGAAACAGCCCACGCACGAGGAGTTGGCGGTAGCCGGGACCGGTCCAACGGAGACCCTCTTTGGCCTCTACGCCGGCACCCCGCTTACCGAGCGGAGCACTTCCTACGGAATGGTCTTACCCGATAAGATCACCCTATACCAGCAATCGATTGAGGAAGACTGCCGGACCAAGCGAGAAATTCAAGAGCAGATCCGCACGACCCTACTGCACGAGATCGGTCACCATTTTGGCCTCTCTGAAGACGAGCTGGAAAAGGCTGGGTACAAGTAATGCCACGGTTCTCGCCCCTGGAAAACTCTTGACACTTTCGGGTAACCCCCGATAAGATCGCGCCGGTCTTGCGTTTGCACTGAGGATCGAGGAGGATCGATGGTTGCGATGGGACGGCGTGGGGAGACTAGGTTTTACGAGCTCTACTGCATCGTGTGCGGCAGGACCTGCACCGAGCAGGAGAGCAGCACGCGTTGCGTCAGTTGCGGCAAGCCGCTCGGCGTGCGCTATGACTATACCTATATCAGGGCTCGCCTGAATCGATACTCGCTCAAGACCTCTCCGATCAAGGCACTCAAATACCTCGATTTCTATCCCATTCTCAACCTCGATCTGGTGGTCTCTCTTGATGAGGGCGGGACGCCGCTGTACCGGTGCCATCGGCTGGCGGAAGAGTTGGGGATCAAGCAGCTCTACATCAAGAACGAAGGGTTGAATCCGACCGGTGTCTTCAAGGATAGAGGGACGCTCGTAGAGATCACCAAGGCCAAAGAGCAAGGCGCCAAGGCGATCTGCGTGGCGTCCACCGGGAACATGGCCGGCTCCGTCGCTGCCTACGCCTCGATCGCCGGACTGCCGTGCTATGTGGCGGTGCCGGAGGGGACCCCGATCGGAAAGATGGCGCAGGCCCTCTCCTACGGAGCCCGGGTCCTCCAGATCCGAGGGACGTACAACGACGCGGCCTCCATCGCCGAGCAGATGAGCCAGCGCTACAGGTTTTATCTGGCGGGCGATTACGCCTTCCGCGTCGAAGGTCAGAAATCACAGGCGTTCGAGATCGTAGAGCAATTGGACTGGCAGGCCCCAGCCGTCGTCATCGTCCCCATGGGTTGCGGAACCAACATCGCTGCCCTGTGGAAGGGGTTCAAAGAATTTCATGAGCTGGGGTTGATCTCGTCGCTGCCAAGAATGATCGGCGTCCAGCCAGTCGGCTGTCAGCCGATCGTGGCCGCGTTTAATCAGGGACGCGATGACATTGTGTCGGTAAAAAAACCGGAGTCGGTTGCCTCGGCGCTGATCGCAGGCGATCCACTGGACGGGCTGAAGGCACTGGCGGCACTCCGCGAATCGGGCGGGTGTGCCCTGTCGCTCAGCGATGACGAAATCTTGCAGGCCCAGCAGCAGCTCGCTCGCCAGGAGTCGATCTTCGTGGAGCCGTCCGGGGCGCTCCCAGTCGGGGCGCTCGCGCTGCTGCTTACCAGCGGACGCGTGAGGACGGACGAGGCAGTGGTCTGCCTCGCGACAGGAAACGGGCTTAAGGATCCCCGGGCAGCGATGCGAATTCTCCCGTCCCCGGCCACTATCGATCCCTCAATGCAGGAGGTCGAGAAGTTCCTGAAGCTGCGGCTCTACGAGATCCGGGCCGCCGGGGCTAAGAACGGTGATAAGAACCTGTTTGAGCAAGTCCCGTCGGCGGCAGAGGTCGTCACGAAGGTGCGGCAGGAGTTCGGGGTGAAGCTTACTGCGGAGTACGGGGGAAAGGTGCGGTCTCTGATCGAGGAGTTTGTGAAGAAGGGGAAACCGATCACCAAGGCGGACCTTCAGTATATCGTGGAGAATGTACTCAAGGGGCTTTCGGTCCACAAGCTCGTCCTCACGGTAGAGGATTTCAGGGTCTCGACGTCGCTCCACGGCCAGGCGGAGGCGGCCGTTTGGGTCCTGTTCGATGGGGAGAAGGTCGAGGCCACCTCCGTGGGTGTCGGGCCGGTAGATGCAGTCATCAACGCTCTGAAACAAGCCGCCTTGACCCGCGGTAAGCTCTTCTTTGAGTTAATCGACTACAATGTGCAGATCAACTCGCCCGGGACCGCTGCCTCAGTCGAGACCACCATTGTCATGAAGGATGCCGAAGGCAACCGGGTGGTCGCCATCGGGACATCCCCCGACATTATCGTCGCCTCGGTAAATGCCTTCATAGAAGGCTATAACCTGCTTTGGCTACGACAGAAGCGGTGATCCCTTCGGTAGATCGTACCGGAGGGGGCAACTGTCACAGTGCGGCGTTTTCCGGCAGTAGGTCTTGCCGACGGCCACTAGCAGGGCGTGATACTCGTTGAAGAGCGTCGGGTTAGCCGGCAGGCGTGTCATGAAAAGACGTTGGATCTCACCATAGGGAGTTTTCACCGTACTCAGTCCGTGCCGCTCCAGTACCCGACGGGTGTAGGCGTCCACGACAAAGATCGGTCGGCCTCCCGCGTACAGTAGGATCGAGTCGGCCGTCTCCTCGCCAATCCCTGAAATTCCCAGCAGCTCTGGCCGCAATCTCTGTAGCTCCGCTCGACACATCCGCTGTACGCTCCCGCTGTAACGCGTCTGCAAGAACTGCGTGAACTGTTTCAGGCGTTTGGCCTTCATGTTATAATACCCTGACGATCGGATGAGCTGGGTGAGTTGCTCCTGTGGGGCGGCCTCGATCCCACGGGGGTTAAGCAAGCGTGCACCCCGCATCGCGGCGATGGCTCGCTCAACGTTGGCCCAGGCGGTGTTCTGGGTCAGGATGGCGCCGACGACGATCTCAAACCGAGAGCGGGCCGGCCACCATCGCTGTGGTCCAAAATGTCGGAAGAGATGCCGGTAGAGGGAGAGGAGCCGATGTCCGGTTGCTGTCTGCGGCATGCCGATTATTGTGACCGATTTTTCTGAGAGGTCAAGAGGAGAGTCAGCGAGCAGTGACGCGATACTTGGGGATCGATTTTGGGACGCGGCGGATCGGGGTGGCCGTAAGTGATGAGTTGGGGATCACAGCCCAGCCTCTGCCCTCGCTAGAGCCCTCTTCAGAGCAGGAGGCCTTCAGCGTTATTCAAGGGCTGATTGACCAGTATGGTGTACTCGAGGTGGTCGTCGGTCTGCCAAAGAACATGAACGGCTCCATCGGCCCTGCGGCCGAGGCGGCTCTAGCGTTTGCCAGGCAGCTGGAAGAGGGTGGGGCTGTAAAGGTCACGATGTGGGACGAGCGGCTGACCAGTAGGGCGGCCGAGCGCTTGCTGATCGAGGCCGACCTGTCGCGAGCCAAACGGAAGCGGCGCGTCGATCAGATGGCCGCCGTCCTTATCCTGCAGGGCTTCCTTGATCGCTACCATCGTCAGCAGGAGCGCTCCTCGTGAGCGCAACACTCTCCTCACCTCCGCTGCCGCAGCGGGCTCTTGCCATCTGCCTCGGTCTCCTGGTAGGAGGGGGTGTCTTGTGGTACGTCCTGGGCGGGCCAGTACCGTCCACGAACGAGGTCACGCGGGCCGTTGTCATCAGGCCGCAGACGGGAGCCTTCGATATCGCGAGGACGCTGAAAGAGGCGCATGTGATCCGCAGTCGTTTTGCCTTCCTGGCTGTGGCTATCGCCCGTGGCACGCAACGACGCCTGCTTGCCGGAGAATATGAGTTTGCCTCTGGCCTCAACCTGCTTGAGGTTGTCCGCCGGCTCGAGCAGGGGAAAGGGCTCGTCCATCCATTGACGATCCCCGAGGGGTTCGCCGCCCGGCAGATTGCCGAACTCCTTCAAGAAAAGGGGCTGGTCGATCAGGATCGGTTTATGGGTCTCCTGCGGGACCGTCGAGTACTGGCACAGTACAGAGTGGATGGTGAGTCGCTCGAAGGGTATCTGTTCCCCGATACCTATCGCCTCGTCAAGGGGCTGAGCGAGGAGGCGATTATCGGGCGGATGGTTCAGCGATTTGCTGAGGTATTCGGTCCTTCGGAGCGGGCGCGCGCCATGGAGATGAAGATGTCAGTTGCAGAGGTGGTGACCATCGCTTCCCTGATCGAACGGGAAGCGATGGCGGAAGAAGAACGGCCGCTCATCTCAGCGGTGTTCCATAATAGGCTGCGGCTGGGAATGCCGCTGCAATCCGATCCTACGGTGCTCTACAGCCTCTCACGGTTTAGCGGTAAGCTCACTAGAGCGAACCTGCAGGCGCCTTCCCCGTACAATACGTATCTTCACCGGGGCCTGCCGCCCGGTCCGATCGCAAGCCCTGGACGTGCCTCTATCATGGCCGCCCTGTATCCCGCCTCCTCCCGATATCTGTACTTCGTGTCGAAGAATGACAGGACGCATGCCTTCTCGAATACACTGCACGAGCACGACGCGATGGTGAGGCGGTATCAGATCAGGAGAGCGGGATGATGCGTGGTCCGGTCGCCATCGTTCTGCTGGGCTGTTTTCTCACTGCCTGCGCCACAGAGCAGATCGCGGCGGAGCGGGAAAAGGCTGACAGCCATTATAATATTGGCATCGCGCGCCTGGCCAGTGGTGACGCCAAGCAGGCCATCGCGGAGTTCAGCCAGGCGATTGACAACGCCTCAGACAATCCGGCCTATCACAACGCCTTAGGACTCGCCTATCTGGTCGAGCATCGGCTCGATCTGGCCATTACCTCCTTGCAACGGGCTGTAGAGCTCGATCCAAAATTCTCCGATGCCTACAATAATCTCGGTTCGGCTTATGTCCAGCGGGCCGGGTATGACCAGGCCATCAAGGCCTTCAGACAGGCGCTGTCAAATCCTGCCTATCTGACCCCTGAGCAGGCGCACCTGAATCTGGGGAATATCTACGTCATCCAGGGTCGGGCTGCCGACGCGGTTGTGGAGTTCAAGCGTGCACTGGACGTAGCCCCCGATTTCGCCGAGGCCCATAATCGGCTAGGGCACGTCTACCTGGTGCAAGGACGGTTGGAACTGGCGATCGCCGAACTGACACTGGCCGTAAAACAGGCGCCTGATCTCGCCACTGCATACCAGAGCCTGGGCTTTGCTCATCTGTCGGCTGGTGAGAAAGACCGGGCTAGGCAGGCATTTCAGAGGGTGGTGGAACTGAGCCAGACGAGCGAGATGACAGCCGAGGCGATGCGTCAACTCAAACAGCTTAGCCAATAGCCTCGGCCTACCTCTTTCCTATCCATTGAGTGAGAAAGTGCACAACAAAATTGACCTCAAAGGGCTGAGCCTTGAGGAGATGGAGTGCTTTGTTACAGACCACGGCGAACCAGTCTACCGTGGCCGCCAGCTCTTCCACTGGATCTACGGGCGCGGCGCAAGCACGTTCGCGGAGATGACCGATCTGCCGATCGCCTTACGCACGAGGCTGGCCGAGCGGGCGAGCATTGGTGCTCTCGCACCTCTCGGCAGAGAGGTCTCCCAAGACGGCACACGGAAATACCTGTTTGGCTGCGCGGACGGGCGACAGATCGAGACGGTGCTGATCCCTGATGAGGGGCGGCTGACCGCGTGTCTCTCCACCCAGGTGGGGTGTGCCATGGCCTGCGCTTTTTGCCTGACTGGAACAATGGGTTTTGTCCGGCACTTGCAGGCGGCTGAGATCGTCGATCAGGTGCTCGCGCTCCAGCGAGATCTTGAGCCGCGAGAGCGGATCGCCAATCTGGTGTTGATGGGGATGGGGGAACCGCTCCACAACTACAACGCCACCGTGAAGGCGCTCACGATCCTGGCGCACCCCCTGGGCCTTGCGTACCCCCCGCGTCGGATCGCCCTCTCCACTGTCGGCCTGGTCCCGGAGATCGTGCGACTCGGCCAAAGTGGACTTGGGGTGAACCTGGCCGTGTCGCTCCACGCGGCCACCGATGAGCTTCGCGACCGTCTGGTCCCGATCAACCGCCGCTACCCGCTCAAGGTGTTGATGGCGACGCTCAGGGCGTATCCGCTTCCGTCTCGCCGCCGTCTCACCTTTGAGTATGTGCTCATTGATGGGGTGAACGACCGACCGGAGGACGCCCGTGAGCTGGTAAAGCTGCTGCGCGGCCTTCGGTGCAAGATCAACCTCCTGCCTTTGAATGAGGCCCCTGCCATCCCGTTTCGCCGACCTTCGCTGGAGCGCGTCGAGACCTTCCAACGTATCCTGAAGGCAGCCGGCCTCCTGACCACCATCCGCGAGAGCCGCGGCCTGGACATCTCGGCCGCCTGTGGCTTGCTTGCAACCGAAAGCGCCGAGAAAAGGCTTGACACTGAAGAGTGCCTTACCTAAGATACATCCGCGGGGTGGAGCAGTCTGGTAGCTCGTTGGGCTCATAACCCAAAGGTCGCAGGTTCAAATCCTGCCCCCGCAACCTTCGAACAGTGCACCTTCAAGGTATTCAATATCCCACTGGGGCTCGGCTGGATGATCAGCCGAGCCTTTTTTGTAAATTCCAGTCCTGGAAAGCCCCGATAAGCCTCGTCCAGCGTTAGCCCGTGGGTCTTGAGGTGCTGCGGGCCGATCTTGTCCTTGCCTCCCCGCAGACCGGGCAGCGCACCTGACGCTGCTCGCCATCCTCGATCCGCACGTATGCTGCACGGTCTCCTGTAAAAACTCCCGCCTTAACCGGATATCCGCATGTAGGGTCTCGGGAAGGTGGGCACTGACGAATCTTCTGAGGAATTTGGAACTGGTAAGACTATCGCAGTAGAGGTATCTGGTTATTGAGGAACGTTGGTGCCGGGGGCGGGAATTGAACCCGCATAGGCCGAAGCCCGCAGGATTTTAAGTCGTGAATGGAGCCTCAGACCCAGCAGCAGTATAGAGCGTTTACAAGAGGTTAGCAGTCGTGTGGATTGGCTCAAGTAGGCTAAGATTGGGCTGATTGATACCAAGGCGGGCACAATTGCGGGCACAGCCCTGCACGTCCTACCTCCCGTTGCCTGATGCCGCCGATCACCTGCTGCGGCCAATACGGGTCTCCACAGATTCATTCCAAAGTACAACTTGGCCGCAGGCAGGTGCAACGGATGGTTAGCCAGCATCTCTTCAATCTCATCGGCGTAGCTTTCCAGACGGTGTTGATGTCTTCATGAGATCCACCAACCCAACGAAGAGAGAGTCATTCTGCCAGGAACACAGCCTTATGGGTAGTCGGTGCTGGCTATCATTTAACGCTCCATCGTCAAATCGTAGCGGGACGTCCTTACCAAGGAATAAAATAAAGAGCAAACCAGGGATGTAGAACTTGTGGCAATACACTCCGTCGTCGACTCGGGTGGTACAGGGGAATACCGTGGTCATCAGATCATGTTGAGCCTCAGTAGAAACGTCGACAACAATACGCGCATTGTGTGGAAGGGCTGCTTTTCCGTGTAGGTACAGGCGGAACTGTTCTTGATACTGACCGCCGAGAGATATCTGAGCAACCGGCGCATTCCCCATTTTCCAACTGTGAGCAGAAGCACGCCAAAAGACACTTGCGGCAAAGTAGAGGTATTGGTCAACTTCTTCACTGCTAAGCAGTGGTTGAACGTCGTAAACCTTGACTTTTGGGGTATCAAATAGCGGGGTTGCAGCTTGTAGCAGTTCGCGAAGTTTGAACTGACCATTGGGCTGTGCGCATTGAGCCAAGATGTAACGTTCACCATTATCAGAAAATCGTTGCTCGCAGTTCTTGCATAGAAACGGCGAAGATACCTGTTTTGACGACGTGAACGCCTTACTTTTTGTAACCACTACCGGGTTTGGGTCTGTCCCAGTAGTCGAAGTTCGTAAAAACTTGTAAAGCGCTGCCAGAAGCAGATGACTATCCTGAAGGTCTTTGAGTTCTTGGCAAAGCCCACATGGGGCGAAATGTGTTGGCATCGCTCGAAATTGTCTGGCTAACGCAAAGCTCAGCCGGCGCTCTTAGCGATCGGTCTGAGGCGAGAAGTTGGGTCGAAATTCAGAATATCTTCTTTTTTCTGTAGCTTCTATCAGCAGACATAATCCCGCTCTTTATTCGAAAGGCAACCTGCTAGAAAGCTTACTCCCCAAACACCTTTTTTAGCGCGTCTATCTGCTTACAAAATATTTCCGATTCCGATTCTGGAATATCGCTGGAACGATACTCGTCGCACAGGGCGTTCAGGTTCACGTTATTTGGATCCTCTCCTATCGCATATCTCAAAAACACCATTTCCCGTTTGGTCACAGTGTTTCCACTCGCCTGTAGTAATGGAAGCAGGATTTGGCGTCCCTGTTCGTCTACCAGTGCTTTAGCAAAAACGTGAGCAAAGTCCTCACGGTCAACCCCAACGAGTTGGATATCTCCCGGTTCTCGTATATCTGGGTCCAGAGTTTTCAGTGTTTTGAAAACCTCCTCTTTTGATAGGTTTGCATTTCGGAGGCTGAACCCTGCTTGCTTCTGCTCAGGCGTGAGCATGCCTCTGACCTCTCTAATTCCATTACGTGTTCAAGATGGCACTAATCCAGGGCCAATTGGTTAGTTGTCGGATTGCTGACTTGTTGGTCGTCATGTTGGTCAAGCCTCGTTCTGCCTGCTCGGTAGCGGCGTCGAGGGAATCGAAGACACGGTTTGCGAAGTAGTCTCTTCGCAGGATGTTCCATATCTGCTCTGCCGGATTCAGTTCCGGTGAATATGGCGGAAGCAGTAGGAGTGACACGTTCTTTGGAATCTTGAGGTCCTTGCTTTTATGGGATGAGGCACCATCAACAACCATGACGATGAACTCGTCCTCGTGTGTCTTGCCGACCTGGGTCAGGAATTGGGACATACTGTCCGTATTCATCTTCTCGGCGGTCATGAAATCAAGACCCCCATCCCACGGGCTGACGGCAGCATATTCGTACCGAAACTCCCTCACCAGGGCCAGATTGACCATGGGTCGGTGTGGGGTCGGCGCCCAACATGCTCGTGGATCGCTCATTCGTCCAAAGCGGGCTTCATCCTGAAACATCAGCCGAACCGGAAGGTGGTCTTCGTTTTTCAGACAGGCGGCAGCCACCGCTTCCGGGAGTTTTTTTTGAACTCATCCTGCGCCACGGGGTCGCTCTTGGGATGCTTGGTGTCCGGTTGCACCTTGCGCCAGCCATGCCGTTCCAACAACCGGTAGGTCGTTGACAGAGGAGTCGCATGCCCTAACTGTTCTACCAACGCTGCGTGAATGGGCAGGACTGTCAGGATTCCCCCGGTGGTTGCCTTTGCCTCCCATTGGACAAGGAACGCTCGTTCTTCCTCAATGGTCATGGAACAACGCCGCCGACCTCCCCATGAGTTTTTAGGCGTGGCGTCTTGATGGCGAATACTGCCTCGATTACGAAATACTGTACGACGGCTTGTCCCAAGGACATCTGCCGTCTGGTCAGCGTCAAGGCCGACCTCCGCAGCCAGAATCACGGAAAGAGCCTTGCGATACTCTGCAATGGTCGTGGCCCGATCTCGAAGTTGTTTGGCTTGTTGAATTTCTTCACGACTTATTTGAACTCGTCTCGCCATGGTTCACCTCCATGACGAGAAAATATCATAGTGTCAACTTGATTGCAAAGTGGAATAAGTTTCGCAACTCGGTAAATGCGCGCACAAACGGAAAACCAACTTAAGAAACATTCGAGAAATCCCCACCCAGTGTGCCACCAGTAACGCAGCATCGTGTGCTTAAAGTCAGAGGCGTTATAAATCTTAAAGTACAGTGGGTCCCAACTGAGGCCAACACGGTTGAGGTTACGCTGGTATTGAAGCCGCTCACCTGTACCAAAGAGGTACATAGTTATACTGTAGAGCTGGAAAACAAACGCGGCAATTACACCCCACCAATAAATTGACAGGATCGTGTCCATCTTTAGTCGAAGAGATTTGTCCACTGAGCACAGGGCCGGTTAAGGGAAAAAATCGCCTTTGGTTCTGACCCCACGTGCGACTGGGCAAAAGAACAAAAAGCCGATGCCCAACTCGCCCTGAGGGTTGTCGATGGCGAACCGTCGCGGATCCAGACTTGAGCTACTGGCGAAGCCAAAGTATCCTCCGTATCGGCTACCTACCTATAGAATAGACCGGTCGGCCTAACTCCATCGGCTATTCTCGTAGTTAGCGTGGATTCTATTGTGTTATTCAGCGGTTAGCAAGGAATTTCTGAGTTCCGGAGATCGGACAAACACCGCACGTATTGTCAGCCTATTCCACCCCGGTTGAACTGGCATCCGGACCCAATCCGAGTCGATCCGCTGAGCTCTGAACTCCGCTACCGCAGAAGTTCAAGACGTGGGTATAGATCACTCTGTCTTCACACAGGCGTACTATACGCGGGGCGGGAAATACAAAAGATTTTCCTTGACAGCGTGTCAGTAGCATGCTATTGACATGTCTATAGTATGTTTACAATACGTCTAGGAGGGGAGGAATCATGGAGCCAAAAGATTTGGTGAAGTTCTGGGGCGAGCCAGACAACAGCCGGTTGACGAAGAAGCAGTATGCGATGCGGTTCCCGGTGCATGTCATGGCAAAGGTCAACGCCATCAATGAGATGTATCCGGCGAAAACCAGAATGGAGATCATGGGGGATCTGTTAGCGGCCGCGCTGGAGCAGTTTAGGGACGGTCTCTCCAGCGAGCCGCACGCCGTAGGTGACGCCGGGCGCGACCCGGACCTGGAGTGGTGCGGGCAACGGCGGGAGTTCGAGGACCTGGTGGCTAAGCATATGAAGGCGCTGGAACAAGAAGAACAAGAAGAACGTGAGGCGGCATCAGAAGGGGGCGGCGGTGGGTCTCAGGGGAAAGAACGGAAAAGGAAGGGTACGGGCCAATCCGGGAAGCAGCGAGCGAAGGGCGCGCCACGGCGGCGATGAGGCGGCTGAGCCGGAACATGCGAGCGGAGTTCGTGAAGGCGCGGCACCAGTGTAGGACAACGGGAGAGATCAGCAAAGCGGACTGAGGCAAGAAAACCGGTAGCAGGTGGTCAGACCCGCTACCGGCGAGTGTAGACCAACCCCAGCGATGAGGCGGAGAGGGCCTACGTGAATGACCGTAGCATAGCAGATCAAGCCGGTCAAGCGCTTGGCGGCCAGGATCCGGATGGAGATCTGGTCGGGGCACTAGCCCAGGACTTCGTTAAGTACCTGGCCGAAAGTCAAGCGAGCGCAGCAGGGGGGGACCCGAGGCCGCCCGAAGGTGGCGAGCCAGCGGGGGGACTCCCTGCGCAGCGGGCGGATCGGGGAATAGCGAGCGAGGACGCGCAGGCGGTCGCTCGTGCCTTCAGGCCAGCGACCGCCGCGCCCGACGCGAGCGAATGGGCGAATCCGGCGCAAGTACCGGGACCACGCGAGCAGCCAACCGGGGAAGTCGATTCGGGTGCTCTTTCACGTAAGAGATATAGTCATAGTCGCACAGATCAAAGCAGGTCCGGGCTTGTTAATAGTGCCATATCACACCGGAGAGGATACGGGATTGTCAAGGTCAGTCCTGGAGGGATGGTCTGTCGGTGGATCGGTCAGTATCAAGGTCGTGCGGTAGGAGGGATACGCGGGAAAGTCAAAGGATTGTCCGGTAAGAGTCGGCGCACCTTGATGGAGCGGTTGATGGGGCTCGACTGGGAGGCGATGATCGGAGACGGTACGCGAAGGTCACGGAGGGCTAAGTCCACCCTGACGACGCTCACCTACCCCTTATCCTATGTGCCAGACCGCAAGATCTGGAAGCGCGATCTCCAGGTCTTCATTCAACGGCTCGTGCGGGCATATGGTGACAGCCTGGACGGGCTGATCTGGAAGTTCGAGTTTCAGAAACGTGGGGCGCCCCACTTCCATATCCTCATGGGATTCAGGGAACCGCGAGAGCTGAAGACCTTCCGGGCGTGGGTCAGCACGGCCTGGTATGAGGTCGTGGGCTCCCGAGACGAGAAGCACCTGAAGGCCGGGACGAACGTGCGGGGCCTCTATGGGCCGGTCGATCGGCTCATGCACTACATGGCGAAGTATATGGGGAAGCGAGAGCAGGCGACGGTGGAAACGGGACGGGTGTGGGGGGAATGGGGCGCACTGCCTCGGGTGGTCCTCTCGTGGTGTCGCATGAATCGTGGAGACTGGCACATCCTCATGCGGCGGGTGCGAGGCTGGGGGAAGAAGAGTCGTTACCTGCGGCAGCTCAGGCATCGGTCGTTCCACCTCTATGGGAATGGGGGAACGCTGCCGGCGCTCTTGCGTGGTCTGGAGTATTCCCGTCTCGAGGCGTTCTCTGGCGATCCTGAGCGGACCCAAGGGGATGATGGTATCCGTTAGTCGGCTCCGAACGGGCGAGAGGGGGCAGCAACCAACCCGTCGCCTCGTGAGCCTCCTGGATGCGGCCACGTATCTTGGGATCTCCTACTGGACGGTGCGAGACCTGATCAACCGGCGAGAGATGCCTGCTGTGCGGATTGGCCGCCGCGTCATGCTTGACGTAGATGATCTGGACGGCTTCATTGAGGCGAACAAGTCGCGGAGGGACCTGTTCTAACCTGCAGGTCGGCGGAAAAGAATCCGTGCCGACACGCTACAGGGAAGGAGGGTGTCATGGGGTCGCTGTACAGGCGGGGGCGCTTCTGGTGGATCAAATACTACGTAGACGGGCGTCCGATCCGGGAGTCGGCAAAGACGGGAAAGGAAACCGAGGCGAGGAAACTGCTCAAGCTCCGGGAGGGGGCGGCGGCGGATGGGATGCCGGTCTCACCGAGAGCGGATCGTCTTCGTATCGACCATCTCCTGCGGGATCTCCTGAACGACTATCAGGTGAATAGAAAGCGGAGTGTGGACAAGGCGCGCCGGTGTGCAGGGCGGCTGAGCGCGGCGTTTGGCGCGAGGCGTGCCGTATCGTTGACTACGGCAGATATCCGAGCGTACATCGCGGCGAGGCAAACGGAAGGAGCGGCGAATGCGACCATCAACCGGGAGCTGGCCGCGCTGAAGCGGGCGTTCTCGCTGGCCATGGCGAACCAAACCGTGCGAGTCAGGCCCTACATTCCGATGCTGAGAGAAAGCAATGTCCGAACGGGCTTCCTGTCTGACGAGGGCCTGAATGCGTTGGCAAGGGTGCTTCCGGGCTCCCTGAAGCCGGTCTTGTTGTTCGCGGTCTTCTCGGGGTGGCGCAAGCGGGAGGTGTTGGGGTTGACGTGGAGTAACGTGGACCTCAACCGAGGAGTGGTCAGGTTGGAACCGGGATTGAGCAAGGGTGGCGAAGGCCGGGAAGTGTACCTGACGGGAGACCTCCTGGCAATCTTCCGGGCACAGCGGGAGTACACGACCAGGGTGGAGCGGAACCAGGAGAGGATCATCCCATGGGTCTTTCACCGGAAGGGAAAGCCGGTGAGGAGCTTCGATAAGGCGTGGAGGGTCGCGCGGGTCCAGATCGGAATGCCGGGGCTCCTGTTCCATGACCTTCGGCGCACGGCTGTTCGGAACATGGTGAGGGCTGGGATTCCTGAGCGGGTCGCAATGCAGATATCCGGTCACAAGACACGGAGCATCTTCGACCGGTACCACATCGTGAGTGAGGGGGATTTGCGAGAGGCGGCCAGGAAGCTGAGCGTTTCACGGGCACAGGATCGGATCCGATCGCTCTGAGGGAAGCTTCGCAAGTCCGAGGGGTGGGCTGAAATTGGATGAATCGCTACCTGGGTCGCTAGCACGGACGAATCGGGTCACTGGAATGAGCCGCTATTTCTATAACAAGGGGGCGTCAGGCGCGGCGGCGGAACATTGGATGACTGCTGTAAACCGCACGCGCTGGTTGGGTGAACTGGCGGCGTGACTTTCTCGCTAACACAGCGTGGGCTATGAATTAACGATGGGCATGATGTGCCGCCTTATGCTGGCAAGCTCGACATCAAAGCATCGCTGCAACTCTTCTGGTCGGAAGCTCATGCAGCAGTAGCGCGCGTTCCTGCTCCTGTTCTTCAACCTAAAATAGCTATTGGCAATGGGGCGGAGTTCTGCCCGTTTGTGGACTTGGTCGTCGCGGACGCTATGAGAACCAGGGTCAACCGTCCCGAGGCTCGCCAATAGGGCATCGATATAATGCAGGGCCGCATAGAAGATCGCAGTCATCGCCCAATCACTGAACGCGTTCTTGTCGGTAACTTGATAAAACTCTTCGTTATGCCTTGCCTGTAGGATATGATCTGCGAGATTCGGCATCGTCGTAGGGAGAGTTTAGACGAGGCGAGCTCCTTGCGGCCGGATCAAGGCTGGGTCCTTCCCTTCACGAAAAATGATAGTGAAGTCGAATCGAATATCAGGGAAGCGGTCCATGAAACTAAGTTGCGCGGCGTAGATTCTGTCTTCGATAGCAAGATCCATTGCGGGAATGACCAGCCAGATCCTAAAAAAATCCCCATCCTTTCGGATGAAGATTCGTTCAATGGCATGAATGCTGGCAATTTGGTCCTTGAATCGCGATCCAATTGAATCAGAAATGCTATCGGAAACTTGGGTAGGGAGGATCTGTAGCGTATTCATGATAGAAGAAAGCGCTTTCTTCCATGGATCGACCGCGAGAGTCCGGGCTCCACCATAGATGGTGAATGCCTCCCCTTGGTATACGGTCTGGTCAGATCTTTCTGAGATGAGCACTGCCCCCGGAGAAGCAAGCTCATCTATCAAGATCGAGCTCATGGCTGCTTCCTGAGTTCATCTGGCGGGTTGATAGTCAAGACATTGGAAGACTTGACGACATAAATTGGGTTACCCTCCCCGTCCCATTCTCCCTCTACTCGCCAGACTTCCGTCGCTACCAATTTCATTTTAATCACTGTACCGTCGCCGAGGAGATACTGGTTCCAATGCTCATTGCTCTGCTGAATCTCGATAAGCTGAGCGTCTTTGAGTGGGCCTCCAGGCCCGAGGGGGATCTTGCGCTTTGTTGCTGCCATGGGTTCCCCTGCAACTACTTTAAGGTAACGATTGGGCAAGTAGAAAAAGTGCAGTCAAGGATTATTGAGCGTTACAGTAGGTTTCATTATCCACTTTCCGCGACGAGAGTCAAGCATTATCTCAAGCTTTTGCGAAACGGATGACTATTTGGCGATAAGAACCCATTGCCTCGAACAAATGCTCCCCGATGACCCTCTACAAGACCCGTTTCAGTAACACGAGGGTGGAAAATACATCAAGAGTGGATTGGAGAGTGAGAAGATCAGAGAAGTAAATGTCTCACCCCCGATCTTGGTTTTTGGATTACACCGGGGGCAGATTGGGACTACAATGGGCACAATTACGGGCACAATTCAGGAGTGAGCGACCTTAGCGAAGAAGGAGTAGATGAGATAAGTACAGGAGAAAATTGGTGCCGGGGGCGGGAATTGAACCCGCATAGGCCGAAGCCCGCAGGATTTTAAGTCCCGTGCGTCTGCCAGTTCCGCCACCCCGGCAGTATCCCTTCGTGTACTATGGCCCGCCTCGAAGCAGTGGGTGAACCTTCGATCACTGCTCTGGCGTGAGTAATGCCTTCCCCTTCTCGATGGTCCTGATTCGGATGGGATGGAGGCGGCGGGCGGACTCGAACCGCCGAATAAAGGTTTTGCAGACCTCTGCCTTAGCCACTTGGCTACGCCGCCATGAGATAGGTAATGATGCCGTGATTCAGCAATTGAGTCGGTACGAAATAATGGGTAGGCACGGCCTTGGGAACATGCGTGATGGCGTCTTGAATCTATTCGATAACGGTTTCGCGGGTCGCAAGATTGGAGCGGGAAACGGGATTTGAACCCGCGACCCTCGCCTTGGCAAGGCGATGCTCTACCGCTGAGCTATTCCCGCGCCAGCAAAAGACTATAGCGTCGGCGATCCCGACTGTCAAACGAAAATCACCAAGCAAGCTAAAGCAATAGCTGCTTCAGGACAGCCTCGGGATCGGCCTTTACCGTGACAGGTTGCTGTGAAAGGCGGATCGCGGCATCGGGTTCTTTCAGGCCGTGCCCGGTGAGTATGCACACCACGACCGCATCCTTCTGGAGGCGGTTCGATCGGCAAAACTTGATGAGCCCGGCTACCGAGGCGGCCGATGCCAACTCACAGAATATCCCTTCGGTCTGGGCCAAGAGGCGATAGGCGTCGACAATCTCGCTATCAGAGACCATATCAATTCGCCCGCCAGACTCGGTAGCAGCGGTTACCGCCCCATGCCAGCTCGCTGGGTTACCGATCCGGATAGCCGTCGCAACGGTCTCGGGCTGCTCGACCACCTTCCCCAGGACGATAGGCGCCGCGCCTTCCGCCTGCCATCCCATCATCTTCGGCAGCGAGTTGATCTGCCCTGCCTTGCAATATTCCTGGTACCCCTTCCAGTACGCGGTAATATTGCCCGCGTTGCCAACTGGAATAAAATGGTAGTCAGGGCTCCGGCCGAGCCAGTCGCAGATCTCAAAGGCGCCACTCTTCTGACCCTCGATCCGGTACGGGTTGACCGAGTTGACCAGCACGATGGGCTGACCTGCAGCGACCTGCCTCACGATCTGCAGGGCTTGGTCAAAGTTGCCCTCGATCTGCAGCACCTGCGCGCCATGGATCATCGCCTGGGAAAGCTTACCCATCGCGATCTTCCCCTCCGGGATCAGCACATAGGCACGGAGGCCTGCCCGAGCCGCGTATGCCGAGGCGGAGGCCGAGGTATTCCCGGTCGAGGCGCAGATGACGGCCCTCGCCCCTTCCTCCACCGCCTTGCTGATGGCGAGGGTCATCCCCCTGTCCTTGAAAGAGCCGGTTGGGTTGAGCCCCTCGCACTTCACATACACCTCCGCCTCAATCCCAAGCGCAGATTGGAGCCGTTCAGCGCGCACGAGCGGTGTATTTCCCTCATTCAGGGTGACGATCGGCGTCCGATCGGTGACGGGCAGAAACGCCCTGTACCGATCAATGATCCCTCTCCAGCTCATCGTCCTCATGGTAGGCTCAATCGGTGACTCCCTCAACCCTAAGGCACACGGTCGGCCGATCCACCACATCGAGTTGGTCGATGGCCAGAAGCGACCGCTGCATATCGCCCTCCACCGCCTCATGGGTCATCATGACGATCGGCACGGCGCTCTGCTCCTCGCGTCCTTTTTGGATGACGGATACGATGCTGATGTTGTTGCTGCCCAGGATCCCGGTTACCCTCGAGAGGACCCCTGGTTTGTCGATCGCCATAATCCTGAGGTAGTAGCAGGAGCGGACGGCCGCCATGTCCTTGACCTCGGCCTCCGCATCGGAGATCGGTGGAGGCGGAACGCCCCTCGCGGTTGGATCGTGCAGCAGGCCCCTGGCGATCTCTGCGATGTCGCTGACGACCGCTGAGGCAGTCGGCATCTGGCCCGCTCCTCTCCCATAGAACATCAGGGAGCCCACCGCGTCGCCGACAACGTAGACAGCGTTGTGGACACCGCCGACCGCGGCCAGCAGGTTATCTTCTGGAATGAGTGCCGGATGCACTCTGGCCTCCAGCTCGCCATTACGCTGCTTGGCAATCGCCAGGAGCTTAATCCGATATCCCAGCTCGCGGGCGTATTCGATGTCGGAGGCATCGATCTGCCTGATCCCCTCGACGTGAATCCGGTCGAAGGGGACATAGGCTCCGAACGCCAGCGTCGCCAGGATCTGGAGCTTGTGGGCGGAGTCGATCCCGTCCACATCAAAGGAGGGATTGGCCTCGGCATAGCCATGAGCTTGAGCCTCGGCCAGCACCTCGGCGAAGGGCCGCTTACTTTCCGTCATCGTCGTGAGGATGTAATTACAGGTACCGTTCACAATTCCGATGATCGAGCGGACCCGATCGGCCACTAACCCATCTTTCATCGCCCGGATCAGAGGAATGCCGCCGCAGACGCTGGCCTCAAACCCGATCGATACACGATGCGCCGCAGCGATTCGATAGAGTTCAAGCCCGTGAGTGGCCAGTAGCGCCTTGTTGGCTGTCACCAGATGCTTCTTCCGATTGAGCGCCTCCCGGCAAAACCTGAGTGCGACATCACAGCCCCCGATCAGCTCGACGATGATGTCGATCTCGGGATCCTCCAGCACGGCCGTCGCATCCGTAGTCAGTAGCGTCGGGTCCACCTCTACGTTTCGCCTTCGATGGACATCGACATCGGCGATCCGGCGGATCACAACCCTTCCACCGAGCCGCTGCTGCAGGAGATCCCCGTTTTCCTGAATCAGCTTCACGACCCCGGATCCTACCGTCCCGCACCCTAAGATCCCGATCTGGATCGATTTCATCGCGCGCCTCCCGCCTCACGCACCCATGGACGACGCTAGTCCGCTTCGCCAGGCCCTCTCGACCTCTTCAATGGAAAGGTCAAGCCCACACGTTGGGCCACGAAGCCTAAACCTCGTCCCCCCGACGGTTCCAAGAAGCTGCACAGGAACCTGGTGCGCCTCAGCAATCTTCTCCAGCTTGGGCCAGTCAGACTCCTTGAGCGAGACAATGATCCGGGATTGCGATTCCCCGAAGAGTAAGGCATCGGGGCGAATCGTTTCGCTGAGCCTCACATCGACACCGATCGGCGTCCCTGAGCCTCCCAGGCACGCCTCTGCCAGCGCGACGGCCAGACCCCCGTCCGAGCAGTCGTGCGCCGAGCGAATTACCCCACTACGAATCGCCTCAAGACAGGCGCGTTGAACGTTTCGCTCCCTGGCCAGGTCAAGTGACGGCGGCTCACCCTGTACGAGACCGAACCGGGTCACGAGATATTCGCTTGCTCCAAGTTCTTCACTCGTCTCCCCCAAGAGCGCCACCAGATCCCCTTCGCTCTTGAACCACTGGCCTGTGGCATAGGCAACATCATCCAGGAGACCGACCACCCCTATTATGGGCGTAGGGAATATCGCGTTTCCCGATGTCTCATTATAGAGGCTTACGTTGCCGCCGGTGACTGGGGTCTGTAGGGCCCGGCAGGCTTCGCCAATCCCCTTGACCGCCTCGACGAACTGCCACATGATCTCGGCACGCTCCGGGCTGCCGAAGTTCAGGCAGTTGGTGATGGCGAGCGGCTCTCCGCCAGCGCAGACGACGTTCCTGGCCGCCTCAGCCACGGCGATCATCGCCCCCCGACGCGGATCGAGGGCACAGTAGCGGCTATTGCCGTCGGTAGAGAGCGCAATGGCACGTTTGCCTCCGGGTAGCCGCAGGACCACGGCATCCGACCCGGGCCCGACGATCGTGCCCAGGAACAGCATGTGGTCATATCGCTCCCAGATCCGTTCCTTGCAACAGAGGTTGGGCGACTGCAACAGTTCTAGCAGTACCGCCGCATAGTCGTCAGGCAATGGAATGGTCCGGAGGTCGAGTCGTCGCCGCTCATCGGCCTCCTCGGGGCGAGCTATCGGACGGTGATAGACGGGCGCCTCAGATGCTAGGGCACTAGCCGGGATCTCTGCAACTAGCCTTCCATGATCCAGGACTCGTAATAGCCCCCCTTCGGTAACCCGCCCGATCACCGCCGCGTCGAGGTCCCACTTTTCAAATGCCCCTCTGACCCGATCCTCGCTTCCTTTTTTCGCTACAACGAGCATCCGCTCCTGCGACTCTGAAAGCATCAGCTCATAAGGGGTCATCTCCAGCTCTCGCCGGGGGACACGGGCGAGGTCCATCTCGATCCCGGTACCTCCGCGACAGGCCATTTCGGCCGTCGCACAGGTCAATCCCGCAGCCCCCATATCCTGAACCGCTACCAGATCGTCGCCCTCCATCAGCTCAAGACAGGCCTCAATCAGCAGCTTTTCACGAAACGGGTCACCAACCTGGACGGTCGGCCGCCGTACTTCAGCCCCCTCGTCGAAGACGTCAGAGGCCATCGTAGCGCCATGGATGCCGTCGCGTCCGGTCTTGGCGCCGACATAGATAATCGGATTACCGATCCCGCCAGCCCCGGCAAAAAAGAGCCGATCCTTTCTGGCAATCCCCACGCACATGACATTCACCAGAGGGTTGCTGCTATACGGCTCGGCGAAGCAGGCCTCTCCGCCTACAGTCGGCACGCCTACCGCATTCCCATACCCTGCGATTCCAGCGACTACGCTGCAGAACAGGTGGCGGTTCTTTGGGTCGGTCAACGGACCAAAACGGAGCGAATCACACAGCGCGATCGGTCTCGCGCCCATGGTGAAGATATCTCGGATGATCCCTCCCACACCCGTGGCAGCCCCCTGATACGGTTCGATGAAAGACGGGTGGTTATGACTTTCCATCTTGAAGACAAGGGCAAGGCCATCCCCAATATCAAGGATACCCGCGTTCTCCCCCGGCCCCTGAAGAACGCGCGGACCCTCTGTTGGAAGCGTGGCCAGATGGACCCGCGAACTTTTATAGCTGCAGTGTTCCGACCACATCGCGCCGAACATCCCCAGCTCAACCAGGTTCGGTTCACGACCGAGAATCGCCAGGATTCTGTCGTACTCCTCGACCGTCAGGCCGTGCGACTCTACAAGATCTGGGGAAATGACAGATATGGTCATAGCGGAAGCCTCAGATGCGGGCAAAGGTGTCAAGGATCGACGCAAACATCAGGCAACCATCCTCAGAACCCAGGATCGACTCGGCGGCCCGCTCCGGATGAGGCATTAAGCCAAGGACATTGCGACGCTCGTTGCAAACGCCGGCAATCTGGTCAAGCGACCCGTTCGGATTCGCGTCCTTCGCGAGTACTCCATTCGCATCACAATAGCGAAAGATGATCTGGTCGCCATCCACCAGCCTTCTCCACCCCGCCTGGTCGATGTAGTATCGCCCGTCGCCATGCGAGATCGGCATCCGCACCACCTGCCCGAGTGGTATGGCAGCCGTAAAGGGAGTCTGCTGGCTCTCCACCCTCAGGTGGACCCATCTGCACCGGTAGTGCAAGCAGTCGTTAGGTAAGAGCGCGCCTGGTAGCAGCCCTGCCTCGGTCAAGACCTGAAACCCGTTGCAGCTTCCCAGAACAAAGCCGCCAGCTTCCGCAAAGGCCGTCACCGCTCGCATGACGGGGGACAGTCGTGCGATCGCGCCGGCCCGGAGGTAGTCACCATGGGCGAATCCTCCTGGGAGGATCACGCAATCCACGTCTTTGAGGTCAGCCTCTTTATGCCACAGGTAGCAGGCCTGCTCCTTCAGGACGTTCACGATGACATGGTAGAAGTCCTGCTGGCTCCAAGAGCCAGGGAAGACTACGATGCCAAACTTCATCCCGCAGCCCCTTCCACCTCGACGCGGTAGTCTTCAATGACCGGGTTCGCAAGCAGCCGCCTGCACATCTCCTCAACCTGTGAAGTCGCCTCCTCCTTCGTGAGGCTATTCAGCGTCAGGACTATGAACTTTCCGATCCGCACGTCCGCCAGCCCCTCAAACCCCAGCGTCTCAAGAGCCGACTTTACCGTAGTGCCAGGGGCGTCGAGGACATCCGGTTTCAAGGTAACGTAGATCTTCGCGATCAGCATATCATAGCCCCACACGAGCAAAGATGTCATCCAGATGCCGCAGATGATAGTCCAGGTCAAAGCAGTTTTCAACCTCGGCAGGCGAAAGGTGCCGGCAAATCTCCGGATCGGCTAGCAGGAGCGGCTTAAAGGGTTCATGCGACTCCCACGCCTTCATGGCATGTCGCTGCACCATCCGGTAGGCTTCTTCCCGGCTGAGCCCCTTACCTATCAGTGCCAGTAACACCGCCTCCGAGAACACCAGACCCCCTGTCAGCTCCAGGTTGTGCCGCATTTGATCCGGATAGACCCGAAGACCCTCCATGACCTCCCGAAAGCGGACCAACAGGTAATCAAGCAAGATAGTCGCATCGGGGAGCACCACCCGTTCCACGGATGAGTGGCTGATGTCGCGCTCGTGCCATAACGGCACGTTCTCCAGGCTCGCCTGGGCGTAACTTCTCAGCAGCCTGGCCAACCCGGATACCTGTTCACAGGCGACCGGGTTCCGCTTGTGAGGCATGGCCGACGATCCCTTCTGTCCTTCGACAAACGGCTCCTCGACCTCACGCACCTCGGTTCGCTGCAGGTGGCGGATCTCAGTGGCGAACTTATCCAGGGAGGTCCCGATCAGGGCAAGCGTAAGCAGAAATTCGGCGTGTCGATCCCTGGAGAGAATCTGGCTGGAAATAGGTGCTGGCTTTAGCCCCAGCCGAGTACAGACATACGCTTCCACAGATAGTGGAAGATGGGCGAAGGTCCCAACGGCGCCAGAGAGCTTGCCATAGGCCACGGTCTCCTTGGCCCGGCGGAGGCGATCGAGATTGCGCTCTACTTCACTATACCAGAGCAGGAGCTTCAAACCAAAGGTCACTGGTTCGGCATGGATCCCATGCGTCCGCCCAACCATGATCGTTCGCTTGTGGCGTTGGGCGAGGTCAGCGATCACCAGGCGGAGCGCCTCCAGGTCTTCCAACAGAATGTCGGCAGCCTGCTGAAGCTGTAACGCCAGGGCCGTATCAACTACATCATAGGACGTCAGCCCGAAATGGAGATAGCGTGCCTCCGGGCCGACCCGCTCCGCCACCGCCGAGACAAAGGCGATGACATCGTGGCGAACTTCCTGTTCGATCTCTTGGATACGGTTAAGGTCGAAGCTGGCCCGCTCCTGGATCACGGCCAACGCCTCACGCGGAACTACGCCCAGCTCGGCCCAGGCCTCGCTGGCTAACAGCTCGACCCGCAGCCAGGTGGCGTAGCGGTTCTGTGGTTCCCACACGGAGGTCATTCGGGGGAGCGCATAGCGAGGAATCATCACTAGTCCTTTTGGCAGGAGAGGGTACAGAAAATCGGATTTAGGGGGTAGGGGTTAAACAAATCCTTGGCTTTTGTACCCTGAACCCTACCCTACACCCTGTTTTCAGGAGAGTAGGGCCGCTTGGGGAACAGGGCCGATAGAGGTGATGGCAAACGACTCGTCGCGCAACATCCTTCTCGTCAGCGACTCGAACTGATCGGTGGATACCGAATCGATCCCGGCGATGATCTCATCCAGGCCATAGGTGCGATCGAAATAGATCTCTGACTTGGCAAGGCGAGTCATTCGGCTGCTCGTCCCCTCGAGACCGAGGAGCAGATTACCCTTAAGCTGATCCTTCGCCTGTTGGAAATCATCCGGATCGACCGGCTGATTCCGCAGGCGGGCGCACTCAGCCCGGATCAGGTCGACGACCTGGCCTGAGGACTCAGGATTGGTCCCGGCATAAATGACCAGCATGCCACAATCACGATATGCGGCCTGGTAGGAGTAGATCGAGTACGCCAGACCCCGTTTTTCGCGAATCTCCTGAAAGAGCCGAGAGCTCATGCTACCACCCAGCATGACGTTCAACAGGTAGAGGGCATAGCGATCCTGGTGGGCATACGGTAAGGCATCCATACCGAGACACAGGTGGAGCTGGGCCGTATCACGCTCCTCCACCCTGACCGCCGCACTGGAAGATGGTGGTGGAGGATCGGCGTGAACGGTTCGGCCTTCAAAGCCGTCGAACGCCTGCGCTACCAAATCTACCAGCGCCTCATGCTCCAGATCACCGGCCGCGGCTACCACGATCCGATCGGGACGGTAGAAGCTGCTCATGTGGCGGCGGATGTCGTCTTGCGTGAAGCGGCGTACCGTCTCTTTCCGCCCCAGGATCGGTCTGGCCACCGGGTGATCACCCCAGATCGCCTCGGCAAAGAGGTCGTGAACCAAGTCATCTGGGGTGTCCTCCACCATCTTGATCTCCTGGAGAACTACCTGCTGTTCCCGCTCAATATCCTTGGGGTCGAGGCGAGAATGGAGGAAGGTATCGGCCAAGATATCGATACCTAGGGGTAGGTGTTCACCCAGGACCTTGGCAAAGAAACAGGTGCCCTCACGGCTCGTGGAGGCGTCGTGCGTGCCACCAACGGCATCAATCGTCCTGGCGATCTCCTGCGCGCTGCGCCGCGCCGTCCCCTTGAAGAGCATATGCTCGATGAAGTGCGAGATGCCGGCCACATCGGAAGCCTCGTCTCGAGATCCAACCTTCACCCACACGCCAATCGAGACCGACTTGACAGCAGGCATCCGCTCGCTGAGGACGATCATCCCGTTTGATAATACCTGGCGGTTAGAGGAAAAACGGGTCATCGCTCAGGAGAACCTCTCCTCAGCCTTGAGTTGCCCCTCCGATTCCAACGCCTCTTTCCGACTCAACCGGATCTTGCCGCTCTTGTCGATGTCGATTACTTTTACCATGACCTCTTCCCCATTCGACAAGACGTCTTCGACCTTCATCACCCGCTGAGCGGAAATTTGAGAGATATGTAGAAGACCATCGGTACCAGGAAGGATCTGGACGAAGGCGCCAAAGTCCATGATTCTGACCACCTTCCCTCGATAGACCTTGCCAACCTCAGGAACCTCGACGATCCTACTGATGATCGCCAACGCCTTCTGCGCTGCCTCTTCGTTAACCGAGGCGATCTCGATCCGCCCGTCGTCTGAGACATCGATCTTCGCCCCAGAGTCTGCCACAATCCCGCGGATCACCTTGCCACCCGGGCCAATGACATCACGGATCTTGTCTACCGGAATCATAATCGTGAGGATGCGCGGGGCATACGCTGACATATTCGGCCTTGGCTTCGTAAGGGCGCGGTCCATCTGATCCAGGATGTGAAGGCGGGCGCGCCTGGCCTGATCCAGCGCCTTCGGCATCAGGCTAGGGCTGACGCCTTGGGTCTTGATATCCAATTGCAGCGCGGTGATCCCTTTGCGGGTGCCGGCCACCTTAAAGTCCATGTCGCCAAGGTGATCCTCAAGCCCGATGATATCGGTGAGAATCGCCGCCCGCTCATTTTCCATGACGAGCCCCATCGCTACCCCGGCCACTGCTGACCGAATCGGAACCCCGGCATCCATCAAGCTGAGGCTCGCGCCGCAGACCGTAGCCATGGAAGACGAACCATTCGACTCGAGGATATCCGAGACAATCCGAAGTGTATAAGCAAACTCCTCCTTCGTCGGCAGCGCCGCGAGAAGAGCCCGCTCGGCAAGGGCCCCGTGCCCGATCTCGCGCCGACCAGGGCCGCGCATGAACTTGACCTCGCCGACACTGAACGGTGGAAAATTGTAATGGAGCATAAATCGTTTCCTGCCCTCCCCCTCGAGATTATCCATGCGCTGTTCATCTTCCGAGGTGCCGAGCGTGGTGGTCACGAGGGCTTGGGTCTGACCTCTGGTGAAGAGGGCCGATCCGTGAGTCCTTGGCAGGACTCCGACCTCGGCGGTGATCGGCCGGACGTCCTCGAGCGACCTTCCGTCCGCTCGCTTCCCATCTTCCAGGATCATTCGGCGCAACTCCTCGTGCTCGATCTGTTCGAACAGCCTCCTGGCGGCGACCTTCCGATCGTCTGGCTCAGCGCTAAACTGGCCCATGACCTCGTCAAGGAGCGCCTGCCGACGGCTACGCTGCTCCTCCTTCTCAGCGATCCCGGTCAGGGTCCGAAGCCCTTGGCGGGCCAAGAGGTTCACGCGCTCACCCAACTCAGGGTCCACAGGGGGAACCCTGAAGGGCGCCTTTTCAACCCGAAGTTCTTTCGCCAGCTCCAGCGTCATGTCAATCATGGGCTGGATCCCCTTATGGCCAAATTCGATCACCTCAACCATCACATCTTCAGGGATCTCATTAGCTCCGGCCTCAAGCATCACCACAGCGCTTCGGGTCCCCGCAACCACCACATCGATGTCAGATTCTTCCATCTGGGCATAGGTTGGATTAAGGACCAACTTTCCATCCACGCGGCCCACTCGGACAGCCCCAATCGGTCCGAGGAACGGGATGGGCGATATGCTGAGAGCGGCAGAAGCGCCCAACACCGCCAGGACGTCAGGGTCGTTTTCCTGATCAGCCGATAGGACCGTGGCGATAATTTGGACATCATTTCGATAGCCATCCGGGAAGAGGGGACGGAGTGGGCGATCGATGAGGCGCGAGGTCAGGGTCTCCTTCTCATGGGGCCGGCCCTCTCGCTTAAAGAAACCGCCAGGGATCTTCCCTGCCGCATACGCCCGCTCCTGGTAATCGACAGTGAGCGGAAAGAAATCGATCCCCTGCCGCGCCTGCTTGGAAGCGACCGCCGTGACAAGCACGACCGTGTCGCCGTGCCGGACTAACACCGCGCCGTCGGCCTGCCTGGCCACGCGCCCGGCTTCGATGCTCAATGGTTTCCCTCCGATGATCTGCTCGACACGACAACTCATTTACGAATTCCCAACCTTTCGATGATCTGTTTGTACCGGTTCACACCCTTACTCCTGAGGTAATCCAGGAGCTTCCGGCGCCGTGCGACGAGGCGAAGCAGCCCTCGCCGAGAGTGATGGTCCTTCTTGTGGCTGTTCAGGTGCTCGGTCAAATACCCTATTCGCCCGGTCAGGAGCGCGACCTGCACCTCCGGAGAGCCAGAGTCGCTATCATGAAGCCGATACTGCCCGATGATCTCTTGCTTATTTGCGGATGCCTTGACCACGAAGCCATGTCCTCCTTTCTTCTCAAATAGATATCTACAGTAGCAAGGACTATAGCATACGCCCTTAGGGGAGTAAAGTCCATTCTTCCGGAGAAAACCTGGGGAACGCAGCAAATACCGCATCCGCCTGCCGCTTGTCGCTGTCGATCTGTTGCCGGAGCAGTGACGGGTTCTCAAAGCGTCGCTCGTCACGTAGGCGTTCGAGAAAGAAGAGTGTGAGGGTCTCCCCGTACAACTCCTCCTCAGCCTCAAGCAGGTGGACTTCCACCCGACGCGCCTCACCACCAAAGGTCGGGGCCCTCCCGACATTGACCAGCGCCTTGTGTAATCCCCGTTTCAACCACGCCTGGCCGCCGTACACGCCATCCGGAATGAGCAGATCAGCCGTAGCGGGTAGATTGGCTGTCGGGTACCCCAGCCCTTTTCCCCGTTCGGCGCCACGCTCGACGTGTCCGCGAATCGCGTAGGGCCGCCCTAAATAGCGAGCAGCCTGCCGCACCTCCCCGGCGGCCAGTAAGCCGCGGATGAGCGTGGAACTCACGACCTGGCCGTCTGCTGTCATCGCAGGAACCACATCGAGCCCGAACTGATGCTCTTCCCCAAGCTTTCTGAGCAGTTCTGGAGAGCCGGCTCTGGCATTGCCGAAGGCGAAGTCGTACCCGACACAGACAAATCGTGCCCGCAGTCGATCAACCAGGTAGATCTTCACGAAATCGTACGGCGGGGTGGCGGCAAGGCGTGGAGTAAAGGCGGCGGCTATCATCAGATCGACGCCAAGAGCGGCAATGATATCCCGCTTGATCGGGAGTGGAGTGATGAGGGGCGGCGCTTTTGAAGGGTTCACCACCTCTAACGGGTGCCGCGCGAAGGTGAAGACAACCGCTGTTCCCCCTTCCTGGCGAGCCCGCCGCACCACGCGACCAAGGATCTCGCGGTGTCCGAGATGGACCCCATCGAATGTCCCGACCGCCACCGCAGGAGAGGGATAATCGTCTTCCAGATCCTCGATCTGCTCAATGACAATCATTACCCGGCAAGGACCCGTACCGGCTTTAGGACAATCCGGCGCGGGTCGATTGCGGCGAACTCCCGGCCGGCAACCGTCACCTCAGCGAGC
>Ga0209726_10002200_pt1 | contig 29448 bp, 19 predicted proteins | sample Subgrocontami54m_FD_187453 | JGI IMG/M metagenome (GOLD analysis project Ga0209726, IMG submission 187453) | Subsurface groundwater microbial communities from S. Glens Falls, New York, USA - GMW46 contaminated, 5.4 m (SPAdes) (version 3) | ecosystem: Environmental > Aquatic > Deep subsurface >... | reverse complement strand
GCCGGTAGCTCCGGCAACGGCATCGGCACGGTGACCTACTCGGTGGCCGCGAACACCAGCACCAGTGCCCGCACCGGCACGATGACCATTGCCGGGCAGACCTTCACCGTCAACCAGAACCCGGCCCCGTGCAGCTATTCGATCTCGCCCAGCAGCCAGACGTTCGTCTCTGGCGGCGCTTCTAGCAGCGTGGCCGTGACCACGTCCGCCGGGTGCGCCTGGCAGGCCGTGAGCAACGACAACTGGATCACCATCACTGCCGGTAGCTCCGGCAACGGCATCGGCACGGTGACCTACTCGGTGGCCGCGAACACCAGCACCAGTGCCCGCACCGGCACGATGACCATTGCCGGGCAGACCTTCACCGTCAACCAGAACCCGGCCCTGGCGATTATTGTGACGCTGACTCCGACGACTCTCGACTTCACCGCTACCGTAGGCCAATCGAATCCAACGGCGCGAGCCGTGGCAGTACAGGAGGCACACGGTCTGCAGGTAGGCTGGACGGCGTCGACAAACGTTTCGTGGGCGACAATTGATCCGACAACGATGTCCGGTACCACGCAAAGTTTGATCAAAGTGTCCGTAAACATTGCCGGAATGTCGACGAGTCCGACGCCCGGACAGCTGACAGTGAGCTCACCGACAAGTGCTTTTGTGCCTTTGACGGCTACCATAGCTCTTACTTTGAATTCGACCGGCCTGGTCGGAAACACTGACAACACTGGACCGTCGCGCAGCAGGGTTGATGGTTACGATCTGATCCGCTTGGCGCGGGCATTTGGATCGAAGCCAGGAGACCTCAACTGGGACCCTGCGGTAAACTTTATAGACAACGATTCGAATGGGAATGGTGCAATCGATCCGAGTGAGATGATGATCGATGGGTCCGATCTGGCAGTGCTGGCGAGGAATTTCGGCAAGACGGGTTAGAGGTGCGACATGCGAAGAAGTGCAATCTTACCGACCGCTATAATTGCCTTTCTCCTGCTTTCCTGTGGAGGAGGCAACAACGGAGGTGGAAATACACCGCCGCCCCCTCCGCCGCAAGGTGCGACATTCACGCCCGAGGCGACCCCGTCCGCGCCCAGAATAATCGTCAATGGACCATCCTCCAGACAAGTTGGTACCATTACGATTGACGTTTATGCGGACTCGATTTCTGCGCCGACCTACGGAGTCGCATTCGATATGGATTTTGATCCAACCATCGTCACGTTCAATGGCTCTCAGCAAGGCGTTTTTCTCGACAAGGGCTTCCAGCCGCAGCTGAGCTACCAAGCAGCGACCGCGACAGGAGCGCAGCCAAACCCCGGAAAGCTGATTGTTAGCGCGACCAGGCTTGGAAACATCGGCGGCGTTACGGGAAGCGGGACAATTATCAGCCTGACGTTTAATATCCTCAACAAAGGCGGCCAGACATCGCTTGCCTTCTCAAACAACAATCTCTTAGATGTAAACGGGCAGCCGCTTCCAGGTATCAACTGGAGTGCGGGTAAGATCACCGTGCAGTGAAAGGTGGGAACAAATACATGTGGTTCGTTGCGTTTGTCATCCTCTCTCTCTGGTTCGAACCAAGTTCGGTGCAAACCACTCCTGCTCCATCGCCTTCTTGCAAGGTTGAAATTGAACCTGGAAATCCCCAACTAAAGGTTGGGGAGAAGATTGAACTGCGAATCTTGGTTCGTGACTCAGTCGACTTATTCTCTGCTCCCTTCCATCTTGTGTTCGACCCCGACCTAGTGGCGGTAGAGGAAGTGTCTGAGGGAGACTTTCTCGGAGGAGACGGCAAGCGCACAATATTCTTGAAAAGCATTCAACAAGAGAAGGGCCGCGTGATAGTAGGATTGGCTCGCTTAGGAGAAGTCGGCGGGCGAAGTGGTTCCGGAAAACTCGTAATCATCAAGCTTCTAGCAAGAAAACATGGCAGATCGAGCCTTTCATTTGAAAAGCTAGATTTTCGAGACTTCGAGCTAAGAAAAATTCCAACAACCGCAAAGGCCGCAATAATCACCACTGATTGAAGAGTCTAAGGACAGGCTTGGACTCAGAGTGCTTTCACTCGGGCTCATACTGAATTGCCTCCCCTCTGGCTTTGTTGTGAATCAAGATGTCTGTTCAGGAGACTCTTCGGAGTAGAATTCGAGGGAATCGGAGCCCCAGTCCATACGTCGGACGTATCAATGCGATTGGCAGCCCAATGGGTTTTCCTGCGATGAGTGAAGGGAGCACTACAGCCCTCTCCTTAAACAAAAGCATGCCTGACTGGTATCGAAGCCGATATCATGCTTGAAGGTCAACGAGAGACGCACTGTCCCTCATCCAAGAGCTCTTAGGAACGCATAGGCAATCTCGGGCTTACAAATGTCACTGTGACCTTGGATTACATTATCCGCATTTAAGTTATTAGCCACATGCGATTTGAAGCCGTAATTCGTTCCGACCGTTTGCAGTGTCAAGAATTGTGAATTGTCGGTTTTTTGTGCACCATTGCGCCCCAGTCCACCATACTCGTCGTTGGGCCCTCCAAGTGCTGCGGCGGTTTGGCCCGCAAGGCGTGAAGCAATCGCGTAAGCGACTCCCACAGCAAGGTCGTGTACGCTATGCGTAATCAATATCGGACCTGCGACCTTAGACTGAGCCACCACATCGCGAAAGAGCCCGTTGTGCTTCGGATCTCCATCATAAGCAGTAGCCATGCCGTAATGGGAATAGGCACCTTGCAAGAGCACGAGAGTCTGAATTCTCAGAGTCGCAGGTCCATTTGCTGCAGCCGTCACCACCCGTGCGCCGAAACTGTGTCCGAGCAAATGGAACCGGACTCCCGACGGAACCGCGGCCTGGATCTGCTTTAGCGCCGGATTCAAACCTACCCTCCCGATGACACCAGCGCGGTTCTTCATGATGTAGTACGTCGCACAATTTAAGATGCGCAGCGCGGCGCCCTTCACGCCGCTCAGGAGCGCGCCGAGGCCAGCCGCCGAGCCAGCTCCCGGTGCTACGGCTCCACCGCCACCTATGCCACCAAACCCTGCACCCCCTCCACCCGCGCCTTGCGGGGGCATCAGCGGCAAAGCTGGATTATTCAGCTTTTGAAACAATTCATCGGCGCTGACGCTGAAGAACAAGTCCATACAGTCTGGCTCTGTGTCGTCGGCGGTCCTGACGGCCTGCCTCAAGCATTCGACCCACGCTTTTCTTCCCTCCAACGTATCGAGCTGGTGAACCAAGTCGGCCGCTTTCTGCATGGCTTGTTTGGCATCGTTGGCATGCAGCGTGTCCACGAGTTGCCCGTGTTGGTTCGCGAGGGCAACTTCGGCGTTGCCGTCGTTTATGCCGGCCGCCCCGCCAGGAATCAGATCGGCGTCCGCAAATTTCTTCGAAGGCCAGAACACCCCGACTACGGCGAATTTGTGGCTCTTGGCCCCCGCAACGCTGCCCATGCCCACCACTCCTTGCAGCGCGCCGAAGAAGCGTTTATAGAGATCGCGCGCCTCGTCCTCGTCATTATTCCAACCGTGGGAGAAAACTAAAACGTCCGTGGTTCCCACACCCCCATCGGATTTCAAGAACTCAAGCACTTGCTGCACCTGGTTCGCGTTGACGAGCGAACCGTCTTTGCCGAATTCAAGTTCAAAATACGGGTACCCCGAGAGAGTTGCCATCGGAGTCCTCCTTTCCATTGTGTTACACAGACTGAATGCCTCTCATCAGATCCACCAAGCCAGCCCCCTGAAAGTTGCGCTCGCGCCCAAGATCAGTTGCGGAGTTCATGAAGATCTTCTTTACCTCCTCAGGTTGGCCTATGAATTCCGAACGAACCGAAAGGAAAGCAGCAATCACCCCAGAGACGTGCGGTGCAGCCATGCTCGTACCGCTATATTCCGTATATTGAAAAGGGCCAAGCTCTGGCGCTGCATTCTTGGCGTCCGTAAGTAGTCGGCCTGCAGCGCAGGAGATGATCCGCTCTCCGGGCGCGACTAGGTCAGGTTTGCGCCGTCCGTCTCCCGTAGGTCCTTTTGAAGAGAAGTACGAAACTCCGTAGAGATGCGGCATGTCCCGGTGCGTGGATCCCACTGTGATTGCCCATTCTGCATTTCCCGGATCGTTGATCGTGAGGGCCAGGCCCGCGGCTGAAGTTCCCAGCGCCTTGGTCTGATTCCACCCATAGCCGGTATTTCCTGCCGCAACGACAACCACTACGCCCGAACGCACGAGCCGGTTTACAACACAACACAGCGGGCTCTGCCCACAAGCAAACCACTCCGGGTCGAAATCGTAACCGACGCTTAGGTTCACGCCGTGAATCAGCGATTGTCTTCCATAGTCGTTGATCTTCAGGATCTCTTCGAGTGCGTCGATGATGAAGCTGGCCAGCCCCGTGTTGTTGTCGCGGAGCACTTTCATGCTCACGAGTTTGCACTCGGGCGCTATGCCGGAAATCTCCTTCAGATCGATCCTCTCGTAGCTGATGTTGCCCATTTGATCGCGCGTCCGCCCAACGGCGAAAGGTGCTTGATTTCCGGAGTCGGGCATCGCTCCAGCGATGATTCCTGCCACGTGAGTGCCGTGGCCGTATACATCATCCGTTGGGTTGCCCTGAGGCTCGTCCGTAAAGTTCTGATGCCTTAAAGGCAGATCCAAGACCAAGTTCTTGTGTTTCTCGAAGTGCGGATGGTTGTTGCGGATACCTGTGTCAAGCACTGCCCAAACGATGCCCCTGCCCCGCGCTGCGAAAGATTTCTGGGCTGCATCTGCCTTCACCGTGCTGATCGAATGGTTCAGTAGAGGCCCAGTTTCTGAGTCCTCCCAGATTCGATAGATCGCCGTGGCGGGGTTTACGGGCTGATGTGTGGATCGTTTAGCGTCGGTGATTTGTTCGCCATCCAACTCGACCATACGCTGAATCAGCAATCCTGTCAGATTCCCAAACAGGTACGGATGGGTATCATTTTCTTTGCGAAGGCGCAGGCCGCGACCAAAGTCGGCCTGTGTTGTTTGCTTACGAAGCACGTCGATCGCTTTCTCATGAAGATCTACGATGCGATTCAGCGCGGCAGCTCGTCCTCCTAGATAGTTGCGGTTGGACTCAATAATCACATCGTAAGGCTGATTGGGATACTCAACGAGCCTACCGAGCAGCGGTTCGGTGATCACGTTTCGTGTCAGACTGTTCGAGATCCGATTCTTCAGGTCTTCCAGAGACGTAGGCTTCGATTTATCTTTCGGCATCGCCTTGCCTCCTAAGGGATTTGCTCAAATCCTCGAATCTGTTTCGCTGTTCCATGGCTCTCAGCGGGATCGGAATTTTGTCGGGGCGTCTGGCAGGTCGGACAAATCGAGCTCGAGGCGTGTGTGATCGTCCTTGCCTATCGAAACACCAACGGTAAACGCCCCCCATGCAGTGCGCTCCAGAGTTATGGTTGAGCCTCGTGGATGCATTTTTTGCTTCGACTTAATGAAGCTAGGATGCAAATAAAACGTTATTGGGTCATCGAGCCGCTTGCGGTCCGTCCGCCGCACCGTTATTTCAATGTCAAACCAGTCTGGGTCACCTGTCTTCGTCACGCTAGCGGTCAGTTGGTACGGTCCGCGTCTGGGAATCCCACCGAACATCCCTTTGGTCGGATCGTCCGAGTCGGGATCCGGGTTAAAGAAAGGTTTCTTCTCCACGCGCATTTTCATTTGAGGCTTTTGTTTTTGCACCGAGATCTCCAGCGTCTTTGGCTTGGCCTCCAAAATCGCCAGGCTCGACGCCGGCAAATGTAGTCGCGAACTTCCCACTATTTCGCCCAGCACCCGATCCAAAATCTTCTCCGATTTGTGTTTCATTAATCGCGCGAGCCCCTCCAAGACTGCGTGCAGCCCGCTGTGGTCGCCTTCCTTCTTCTTTCTTGGGTCGTAATTGTAAAAGATCGGCTCGATGCCGTATTTTTGCTTAAATCTCAGCGCAGGTATTTCATCTTCACGGGGGCTCTGCGGATTCGATGTGCGGGTGAGCATGAAGTGACGGCCTTTTTGAGCGTCAGCCCCCAAATGCGCATGCACCACCTGGAAGAGCGTTTCGAATTGTGGATCGGTCAGCGAAAACCCCACGATCAGAAAACGGTGAAGCATGAACAGCGCAAGAAGACGGGGGTAGGAGTCATTGCTCAAAACATAGCGGTTGATATAGTCCCGATCGGTGAATACCATATCCTGCGGTTTATCGGCGCGGCCGTGAAGATAGATGATGTACCGCTGCCGGGTCTTCTGCTCGAGCGCGTCAAAAAAAAGACGGACTTGCGCGCGATCAGTCCAATCCACCGGATTGAGCCGCGGTCTGCCCATCTTCACGCAAGCCCGCTCCAGTGATGTCTCATAATTGGTCGTCACGCAATGCCGGAAATTGAAGCGGGCAAGCAGGCGTGCCGTTTTGCCCGGGTTTCTCCGCTTCTCAAAGACACGTCGCAGGCAGCGCTCATATACGGCCTCTCCGATGGTTTTTCTGTAGAATTCCGCCCGCCAAAGTCCGTCCTTCACGCTTCTCACGCGCTGCCAAGACCGAGCGCCCAGCATGATATTGGGGTCTCGTTTTTGTTTCGGTTTATCACCTTCTTGAGCGGCGCGCGTCGCTGCCTGTCCGTGGAGTGTTTCGAGAAAACCGTCCCAACTCGGATATCCCGAATCAATGCTCGCGCCCGCCCCAGTAAACAGAATCAGAGGCCTTTCCCACATTGCTTTGACCAATGCTCGGAAACGATCCTTGTTCTCAGCAGTGTCAATCATGGCGCCCTTTTGGTGTTCCGAGTTCCCACTGCCAGGCAGGTCACTGGCAGCTTCGAAGACTTCACAGTACGTTTCAAATGGAAACAACCGGGGAATGATTATCTAATTAAGGCGCAAAGAGCGAAAACGTTATCCAATCAGATTTTTGTAGCCACAAATGCAATCGTCTTAGCGATTGCCGCCATGAGCGCCTGCTTATCTGCAGCGCTGTCGATTTCCTTTTTGATTGCTTCCATCTCCGCAATCTGCTCCTCTGTAGTGATAATGCCTTCTTTTAGAAGTTTGAGGCGATATTGCGTAAAATCCCCGAGCATCTCTTCAAGAAGAGGCCTCAAGTCGACGCGTTCCTGCAGGGTGCAGTCCCGAAACTTGACCTCCATGTCAGTTACTGCATTCCCAAGTTTTTCGAGCATGATCCCGTCGCTGTCCCTGTTCTGCCCATTGCTCATTATTTGTTTCCTCCACTTCCGATGATTTCCTTGTCAAGCATTGGCGACCAGTAAGGGTCGTTCTTTATGGTGTCCCGAATACCTGTGTATTTCTTCAGCAGGCCCTCGATATCTGGATTGTTGTTGCTGATTTGGCTGACGAATCCCAATGCGTCGCTCGTCAGGGAGAGGATGTCTCCCAGCGACAATTTGTCATAGTCTCGGATCAGCTCCGAAATCCGCTTGCCGGATTCCGCAGCTTTTAGGCAAAGGAGAATCGCTTCGTCATTCGCTTTTTTCTCATCCAGCCTGAGCTGGACGACTTGCTCTATCAGAGGTGCGAGCGTGGCGTCTCTTTGGTTCTGATCAGTTATCTGGCGGGCCCTGTTTATCTTGTCTATGAGTAGGATTCGTCTTCCCCGAAAGGTGAAAGGATGTGCCTTGATACCATTCGCAATATTCACCAATTGAACCGTCAGGTTGATAGAGTACTTTTCGGAATTCTTAACGGCGTCCTTCGCAAACAGGTAACCCTTCGGGAGCGATTCGTACATCGAAGCGAATGATCCGTATGCTCTACCAAGAAGCTCGAACTGCTTGTTGACTGCATCACTGGCCGGGTTCGCTGGAGTTGGTCCCTTCACCATCTCTGATAACAATTCAGCATTCAGCTTGCCGGTTCCGAGTGAATTGATGTCAGCGGCGACCTTCGCTTCCTGATCACTGACCGATTCTTCCGGACTCGATACGTCTGCAAGAAACAGCTCCCTCACCTTCTTGACCGCATCGTTTGCGTCGGACGAAAAAGTTTGGGCCGCGACTTTAAGGGCCTCCGACTTTTCCTTGGTGCAGGAGGCTTGTGAAAAAACAAGGCCCAGCATGAGCAGCAAGCAAAGAAATCTGGGCAGTATCTTCATTTAACTTCTCCTTATCTCCGACCGTCTTGGCTTCCGCAAGGTCCCTAGCGCATTACCAGCTCTTCTACCAAAGGAATCTAGTTCCAGCCGAGCTTGAAATTGGTCAAACAGCTCCCGCGAAACCTGTGCGCGCCAGAACTTCGATCTGCGTTGAATTCAGCATTTTGTTCCTTCCGGCCGGGTTCATATTCAGGTATAACTCCGACCCATGTTTCGCACCTTTCAGTTGTTCTCTGAGATCATTGGGCATGAATCCTCCCCTCCCTCACAGAGCCACAGTCCGCTGGCATCAAATTCCTGCCGCTGTATTTGTTTCCTGTCCCGTCATAGCAGACGACAATATTTTTTGCCATTTCGATTTCACCAAAATCTATTCAAGTCTTGTCCCCCTTTCCCCGACCTGGGATGGCAACTTGGATTCTCCCCGGCGGACTTTGCTTACGCCCTCAATGCGCTCACTGTGCTTGACACTCTTTCTTACATGTTATAGATAGAGGGCAGTAAACACCTCACAAGCTGTTCTGTCAAGGAGGCCCATTGAAAAAGCTGACTCCGCTCCTTTTATTCTGTTTCTTGCCCCTCGCAGCCGGTCCGCCATTTCCCATCTCCAACATGGATGTATACGACGGCTGCGGCATGGACGGAACTGCCACAAGCACCAACCTCAAAAAGCTCAACCAGCAGAAGAACCGTTACACCGCCCCACAAGCAAACCAAATCAACCATTCCATCACTTTGACCGCCATGCTCGCCCCCGGCGACGACAAGACACGGTGGAATTCGACCTCAGGCGCAGAAATCACCGCCTACGTATTTGACATTAAGCCGGGAGGCAAGGAGACGTGCAACTGTGGCAAGACGGACCCGGTGCACACGGACGCGCACATCGAGTTGGTTCTGAGCCCGACGGACAGTGCGAGTTCCCGACAAGTGGTAGTTGAAGTGACGCCCCGGTTCCGCTCGATTATGGCTGAGAGCGGTACGGATTGGGCAACGACAACCCTTCAGACGAAGTTTCGCCACAAGTGGGTCAAGATCCGCGGCTGGATGATGTTCGATGCCCAGCACGCAAACGCGGTGGAAAATACGATTCCGGGGGGGGGGGACAGCACAATTAGAGGGCAACGGCTTGGGAGATTCATCCAGTTACGAGCATCAAGGTTGTGCCGGCGCCTTAAATGGAACTTTGAAACTACCGGACCAACAAGCGAAGCCGCACTGTTCGTGGCCGCTCATCCATTCCACAAAGCGCAAGTTTCTGCATAGTCTTGCCTGTGCGCTTCGACTCCAAGCTCATGGAATCCAGTAGAATTCTCAATTGACCTCGTCAATCCACGTGATAAAGTGCCCTTCGGTCGCTAAGAAACAAATCCGAAGGAGGCTGTGGCCCATGATTATTGGAGATCGTCTGCGTACCCTTCGTGAAACAAAGAATCTTTCACAGGGCGACATCGAAAAGCGCACTGGACTGCTCCGTTGCTATGTTTCGAGGGTTGAAAACGGTCACACGGTTCCGGCAGTCGAGACTCTTGAGAAGTTTGCTCGGGCATTGGAAGTGCCGCTGTATCAGCTCTTCTACGATGGAGACGAACCCCCGCCGTTACCCAACCTGCCGAAGAGACTCACGGGCGACATGATTGCTCTGGGAGTCAAGCGGAAGGATGCTCCCATCGCCTCTAAGTTCCTGCGGCTGCTCGGTCGGATCCCGGAATCGGACCGCGGGCTCCTCGTGTTCATGGCCCGGAAGATGGCGCGTAGCGCTCGTTGAGCTTGGTCATCTCGTACTTAATTCCCTGATCGGGAATTATTGCACCAGCGGTGCTCCCTTTGGAATTTTCTCTCACTTCGGCCGGTACAGAAAACCCAAGTCAGATCACTCTACCACAGAGAAAGTCACACGGCGCGCGGTGAGCACGGTCTAGGGTATTTGTCCCTTATTGTTCTGTTTCAAAGTGAAATCTCGCGTAGTGCTTGGTGCCGTCGACGAGCGCGAGTTCGAGAATCCGACAGCCGCTCCACGCGCGTTCCGTTTTCCACTGCAAGACGAAATGGTGTTGCGCTTCATCAAAGTGCAAGCTGGTACCGCCGTTAGGCGAGAAGTCTTTCGCCGCGACCGATTCCAGCGCGGCGTCGCACGACACCGCCGCGGACCGTAGCGAGGCGAACGTCTTCACGTCGGTGACGTATTCCCCCTTCGGGCCGAAAATCTGCCACTCAAGCGTCATCAGGCGGCCGGCCTGCGCGTGATTGGTTTCCGGCAGATTCTCAAGCGGGGAGAGGAAGCCGACGAAGTGGAACGGCTCGAGCGGCACCTCTTGAGATGACGCGCTGCGCGATGACTCCGTTCCCTCCATGGCACCCGGCTGATGGTTGAACATCGGCACCTTTGAGACGCGGATGCGGGTTTCCCCTTTATGTTGGATGACGTGGGTGGTTGCAAGACTTGTCCAGGAGCTGCCTACGTCGATCAGCTTGAATTGGGTGGCGGTCGTATTGTCCACAACGGAAGTGGATAGCTGCGGCGTATCCGGCACGAAGCCTTCTGGAGGCGCGATGCTGGTTGTCACCGTCCAGTCGCCTACTGCTTCCAGCACAAACGGATAAAACTCTTGCGGATTGTCCCAGTCCATGTACTCCGGCTCAACGATTGCCAGGTAGCTGCCGAACTCCTCCATGTCCTTCGCAGGCACGAGCTTTCCGCTGAAGAGACGCAGCCGGCGCAACGTCACGTTCTTTACCGTACCTGCCGGAATCACGTCCAGTGTTTTTCCAGAATAGAGCGCATCCGGGTCAGTGACAGTGCCGGGCACGTCAATTCTGATAGTAGCCCCGATCACGACGTAGTCAATGTCCGGTCGCTCAGTGGCCGGCGGCACGATGATGCTCGTTCTGCCGCTAGCATCGGTCGTGCCAATGGCCTTGTAGTTTCCAAAGCTGACCACCGGGCAGCCCGGATCACTGCCGCCAGGGCCGTCCAGGCCGTCGTAGATCTTGCCCCACATCTTCGGCTTGCTGGTCACGGTCTGACCGTCCGTGCAGGGGTCCTTTTTGGCGTACACGTGCACTTCGGCTCCCACGACAGGTGAGGTCTTTACTTTTGGATTGCGCGATTCGTCCTCCACCGAATGCAATACGAATGAGATGTTGAGCGTGGCGGACGGCGCAATCGTTTCCGTCAAGGATGCTGAAGTGCTGGGCAGGAAGCTTGTGTCGCCGTTGTACACGGCGGTGAGCGAGTGATTGCCAAGCGCCAGCGCCGACGTTGTAAACGTCGCGATGCCGCCGCTCACGGGCTGAACAGACAGCGTTGTTGCGCCTTCCATGAAGCTTACGGAACCGCTGATCATCGCCGAAGGCGCTGCCACGCTGGACACTATCGCATTGAATTTCACCGGTACGCCTTTAAGCGAGGGGTTGTTGTCGGAAGTGAGCGCCGTTGCCGTGGGCGCAGGCACCACGTTGTAATGCACAGCGGAAGAGGAAGGATTCCCCGCTCCATCGGTTGCGCTCACCGTAAAAGAGTGAGGGCCCACCGGCAAGAGGTTAAAGTTCGCTCCGCTGGGAACTGGCCCGCTGCAAGAGGCAATTCCGCTTCCCGTGTCGTTGCATGAATAGCTGGCGATAGCCGTCACGTTGACGACGTATTTGCCTCCTTCCACGGGCGCCGTGATGGTGATGGTAGGCGATACGGTGTCGCGAACCGTGACGCTGAACTGAGCGGATCCGTGATTTCCCGCTGCGTCGGTGGCGGTGCACGTCACCGTCGTCGTGCCGAGCGCAAATGTGCTGCCGGAGGCTGGCGCGCACGTGGGCGTGATGGGGCCATCCAGATTGTCATTGGCAGAAGCACTGAAGGTGACTGCCGCACCGGAGGGGCCCGTGGCTTCCGCCGAGATGTTCGCCGGCACCGTGACCGCTGGCGGTACATTGTCAATCACCGTTTGGGAAACTGCCGCCGAAGTGCTGCTATGGAAATTGGCGTCGCCGCTGAATACCGCCGTGATGCTGTGCGTGGTGGCCGCCGCAAGCATGGAAGTTGAGTAGGCGGCGCTGTTGCCGATCAGTGGGACGCTGCCGAGTGAGGCGGCGCCATCAAAGATTCCCACACTGCCACCCGGCGAGCCGGCCGCGCTCGAAACCGTTGCCGTAAACGTTACGGATTGTCCCGGCAACGATGGGTTGGCGCTGGACACCAGTGAGGTTGAGGACGCTGCCTTGTCCACGGCGAACGCTTGGTCCACATTGGCGGCGGCGTTGTAGTTGCCATCGCCCGCTTGCGAAGCGCGCACAACCACAGCGCCCGCGCCGGTGATCGTGATTAAGCTCCCGGAGACCGTTGCCGGGCCTGAAACAATGTTGAAGTTCACCGCTAAACCGGATGAGGCAGACGCGCCGATTGCGAACGGGGCATCTCCAAAGGTCTTGTTTGCTAATGCGCCAAACGAAATGGTCTGACTGGCTTTGCCGATCACCAGCGTGGCGGTGGCATTCGGCGCGTCGTAATTGGCGTTGGTGAGCGTGGCGACCACGGCATAACTGCCCGCAGCGCTCGGCGAAGTTGGCGAACCGTCAAATGTAACTGAAACGGTGGTCAATCCCATGGGCGCAGTTGTGGTTGTGGCGGACTTCGCCGTGCCGTCAAACGTGTAGGACAAATTGCTCAAGCTGATGGTGGCGGCGGCTTTGGCGATGTTGAACGTCTGTGAAGCATCCAATGCTGCGTTCCAGTTGGAACCGCCGGGCTGCGACGTAGTAATGGTGCAGCTCCCCGCACCGGCGATCGTGACCATGTTGCCGGACACGCTGCAATTGCCTGAAGCGCTGAAGCTCACGGCCAGCCCGGATGTCGCGGATGCGCTCACACTGAACGCCGGATCGCCGTAAGTTTTGTCTCCTAGTGCGGCGCCGTAGGTGATTTTCTGGTCAGCCTTGTTGATGGTGATGCTGGCAGTATTCGACGCTGGGTTGTAATTGCTGTCGCCCGCAAATGAAGCCAGCACGGCATAGCTCCCTGCGCTGACGGGTTCAGCGCTCGAGCCGTTATAGGTGAACGTCGGCGTGCCGAGATTTGCGCCGCCAAGGCCGGTCACCGAGCCAGTGGCCGGGTGCGAATTGGCGTCATAGGTAAAAGTGCCGCCAGTGACGCTCACCGTCGCCGTGGCCTTGCCGATGTTAAACAATTGCGGAACATCTGCCGCCGGGTTCCAGTTGCTGTCACCGCCCTGTGATGCTGTCACCGTGCACAAGCCTGCGCCGGTAATCGTCACCATCGCGCCAGCGTTCGTGCAGTTGCCGGTCGAGCTGAAATTCACCGCCAAGCCCGAGCCCGCCGTGGCGCTGACTGCGAACGCAGCGTCCCCATAAGTTTTATTTGCGAGCGCTGCAAAATTGATCGCTTGGTCGGCCTTGTTGATCGTGAACGCAGCCGTATTGTAGGTGATGTTGTAGTTGCCGAGCACTCCTGCCGGGTTAAGCGTCGCGCTGATGGTGTACGGACTGCCCGCGACCGTCTCTCCCGCCGTGCGGCTGTAGCTCGCCGTCACGTTGTCCGTCGCCAGGAATCCGATCAACGATCCCGTGAATGCCGGATCGGCCGTGCCATAGGTCTTGCTCGCTGCCGCCGGTGTCACTGAGGCGGCCGCTGGCATGATCGAGAAGTTCGCAGTGCTATAAGTGATGTTGTAGTTGCCGAGCACTCCTGCCGGGTTAAGCGTCGCGCTGATCGTGTATGGGCTGCCTGCAACTAATTCACCCGGATTGCGGCTGTAGCTCGCCGCCACATTATCGGTCGCCAGGAATCCCACCAACGTTCCCATGAACGCCGGATCGGCTGTGCCGTAGGTCTTGCTCGCCGCGTTTGGCGTCACCGATGCATTCGCCTTGTTGATGGTAATCGTGGCCGTGTTGGACGCCGGGTTGTAATTGTTATCGCCCGCAAATGAACCAACCACGACATAGCTTCCCGCTCCGACGGGTGCCGTGCTCGAACCGTTGTAAGTGAAGCTCGGTGCGCCGAGATTGGCGCCGCCTGCTCCAATCACAGAGCCGCTGGCCGGGTGCGCGCTGCCGTCATACGTGAATGTGCCGCTCGTGACGTTTACCGTCGGCGTGAACTTGGCGATGTTGAACGACTGTGCAGCGTTAGCTGCCGGATTGTAGTTGGCATTGCCGGCCTGTGAAGCAGTCACCGAGCACGCGCCCGCGCCGGTAATGGTCAGCGTGCCGCCAGCAATCGAGCAATTCCCGCCGGCCACGTAGCTCACAGCAAGTCCGGAACTGGCGGTCGCGCCGAGCGCAAACGAGGCGTCGCCGAAGGTGTGGGCCGGAATCGCGGCGAAGGTGATGGTCTGGTCCAGCTTCGTGATGGTTACCGTAAAACTGCCGCTTGACGAATTCCCTGCAGGATCGGTGGCAGTGCAGTTCACAGTCGTTGTGCCGACAGTGAAAGTGCTTCCCGAAGTGGGTGAGCACACTGGCGTCACCAAGCCCGTCAAGGCATCGTTCGCCGCCACGGTGAAGCTCACCACGGCGCCGCCACTGCCGGTGACCGGTGTGTTGATATTCCCAGGGAGCGTCAGCACAGGTGCCGTCAAGTCGCGCTTGATAGTGACGGAATTGGACGCGGTGCCGCCTACGCTTGTCGCCGTGCAGGTGAATGTGACGCCGGCCGTGTCAGTCGAGACGCTGCTGGAGCCACAGCCCGTCATGCTGCTGACCGCGGACTCCGCATCCGTCACATTCCAGCTTACGTTGACGTTGCTCACGTACCAGCCGTTGTTCCCCAGCGTGCCGGTCACATTCGGCGTAATCACCGGCGGCGTCGAGTCGGGATTCACCACGCTGACAATAGAGTTGCCGCTACTCCCATTGTGATTCCTGTCGTTCGTAGAGATGGGGCTTGTGGGATTGTGGTTTGCGGAGATTGTGGCGTTGGCTATTGCGGACTGGGTGTAGGTAACCGAGCACGTTGCCGAAGCCCCTAACCCGCTGAGCACGCAACTCGCGGCCGGCGAGAAAGATCCTGTGGGCTGATTCGATGTCAACGTCACTGTTCCCGTGGGTGTGACCGCGGTCGGAATGTCCGTATCCGTCACGGTCACCGTGCATGTCGTCGGGCTTCCTGCGGTCACCGGATTCGACGTACAACTTACTCCAGTCGACTCGGTGCGGCGCACGGGCGTCAGTCCTCCTAGGGGTGTCGTGAACGTGCTGCTGCCGTGGTCGCCCGCGTATGTGGCGCGCAATTGATAAGAGTTAGACGAGGAATTAATCCCGGGCGTGTACGTCAACGAGCATGCCGACTGGCTCGCGTTGAGTGGATTCAATGTGCAGCTAGTCGGACTGAAACTGCCGGGGAACCCGTGGGTTTCGAACCAGGATGCCACAGTGCCCGTGGGAGCACTTGGGCTCCCCGGGCTCGAATCCGTCACTGTAGCTGTGCAGGTGGTTGGCGAGTTAATCGGCACCGTTGAAGGAACGCAGGTGATGGAGAGTGTGCTGGCCCGCAGGACCGACAGGTTTACGCTGTTTGAGAGTCCTCCGCCCGGCGCCGGATTGAAGACCGTGACCGGAAAGCTGCCGTCAACAGCAATATCGCTGGCGAGAATCTGCGCCTGTAGTTGGGTCGAACTGAAGTAGGTGGTGACCCGGTCCGATCCATTGAAACGCACGACAGAGTTGAGAATCAGATTGGTTCCGTTGACCGTAAGGGTGAACGTGGTTGTGCCCTGCACGCTGGTCGAGGGCGAGAGACTCGTCACGGCCGGGACAGGATGACTCGTATCCGCACGCCTGATGCGGTTGTTGCTTTGGTCCGCGATGTACATATTTCCGACGGCATCCAGCCAGGCCAAGGTGGGGTTTGCCAGCCTGGCGTCGGTGACGAGTGCGCCGTCGCCACCGAACCCAAAGACCCCGTTGCCTGCGACAGTGTTGATCTTGCTGGCGGAGGTAATCGCACCACCCACGGCATCCACGCGACGGATGCGGTTGTTGCTCTGATCTGCGATGTACAGGTTTCCAGCGATGTCGAAGCTCAAGCCCATGGGGGTATTCAAAAGAGCGTTTGTAGCCAGCCCGCCATCGCCTGAAAAACCGCTGCCTCCCCCTGCGCTTCCGGCTGCATTCGAGATGATCTCGTCGGCTGCCCCGGTCACCTTGCTGTCCGCACCGGCAGCCACGCGCCGAATGCGGTTCCGCCCGTCTTCAATGTAGAGATTCCCGCTGCTGTCAACAGCCAGGCCGCGCGGCTGCCTTATGCTTGCGCTTGTTGCCGGGCCGCCATCACCGCAGGTTGGAGGTGAGGAGGAACAATCGTTCCCGTTCCCGGCCACAGTTGTGATGATTTCGTTCGGGTCCGACGCGCCTGTCACCAAGCCGTCTGGTCCAGCGTCCACGCGGCGAATGCGGTTCGCGCCGGCATCGGCGATGAAGAGGTTTCCGAGGCTGTCGAAGGCAATTGCGGCCGGACTCCCTAGATTGCCGCTCGTGGCCGCGCCACCGTCACCGCAAAGGCTTGCGCCCCCGGGGCACCCTGTCGAGTTCCCGGCCACAGTAGTGATGATTTCGTCCACGGCGCCGCTGATGACGCCGTGTGCACCGGGCACGACCCGGCGAACGCGTCTGTTGCTTTGGTCTGCGATGAAGAGGTTGCCGGCAGAATCGAAAGCGAGGCCGGAAGGGAGGTTCAAGCTCGCGAACGTGGCGCGAATGTTGTCGCCATTGTAGGTCGCAGCTCCTGTTCCAGCGATAGTCGTAATTCCACCCGTGATTGCATCGACCCGGCGAATCCGGTGGTTTTGCGTGTCTGCAACAAAAAGATTCCCAAAACCGTCAAGCACCATGCCCAATGGAGTCATCAGGCTCGCATCCGTAGCTGGATGTCCGTCGCCGCTAAAGCCGGTTGTTGAGTTGCCTGCCACGGTGGTGAGGGTGCCCGCGCTCGTTCTGCGCAATACGGTGAGCGAGAATGAATTGGAAATATAAAGGTTGTTTGCGCCGTCCACTGCAACCCCTTCCGGAAGCGTGGCGACCAGGAGCGTTGTAATGACACCAGTGGAAAGAACAACCCTGCGAATTCGGCCAGAACTGCTGGGGTTCCGGTCGGCGATGAACAGATTTCCCAGCGTATCCAACGCCACCCCGTAAGGGAGGTTCAATTGTGCCGCGGTGGCCTGGCCACCGTCTCCGGCGGACCCTGCCGTGCCCGTTCCAGCAACCGTAGTGAGTGTGCCCGCGGTGTCCAGCCGGCGAATGCGATTGCTTCCACTGTCAGAAATGTAAAGGTTCCCTGCACCGTCGAACCCCAAGCCCCGAGGTGCATTCAGCTGGGCGAGCGTGGCGCCGTTTGGAACGCCATCTCCACACACACCTGTGGTTGGAGAACAAGCCACGCCGCTGCCGGCGACAGTCGTGATTATGCTGCTGGATGTGATGACGCCACCGATGGCAGAGATCTTGCGTACACGATTATTGCCTCTATCCCCGATGAAGAGGTTGCCCAAACTGTCGAAGGCCAGTCCCGCAGGCTGGTTAAGAACGGCGCTTCCGGCAGGCCCGGTGTCGCCACCAAATCCAGCCGTGCCCGTACCCGCAACAGTGGTGATGATGCCTGTCCCACCGTCCACGCGGCGGATGCGATTGTTGCCGAGGTCCGCGATGAAGACGGTTCCAGTGCTATCCACGGCGAGCCCGGAAGGGCAATTCAGGCTCGCATTGGCGGCCGGGCCTCCATCTCCAAAAAATGCGGCTGGGCCAGTCCCGGCAAAGACGGTCAATTGTCCCGTGGAATCGACTTTGAAGACGCGGCTCCGCAAGTTGCACTCGGAGATGTACAGGTTTCCCAGGCCATCTGTTGCCAGCGCACTGGGGAACAGGCTGGCTTGCGTCGCTGGGAGGTTGTTGGGTCCGCCGCCGGCGACCGTGTTCACGATCTGCGCCTGCGCAACAGTGGCTCCGAGAAGAAGGACTGCAAGAGTTACGAAGCGTCGCATGGTTACTGTCCCTCCCCCGGTGTGAAGACCAATTCCACTTTCTTGCGTACGTTGTTCCCGTCAGAATCCGCAAAAGCGATCCACAAGGCTGGACAACCGCCGTTCTGCCAGAAGTCGTATTCTTCCTTTGGTACCGTGAAGTCCGCACGCAGGGTTGTGCTGTCCCGGTCGGCAATGGAGACTCCACTGAATGATCCGTAGTTGGCTTCTGGGTCCACATTCCCCGACAGCGTGACGGTCGCGTTATTCACGTCGGCGTCGCTGTAGTTGAAGAGGCGAACGGTGAGAGTGACTCGAAAGGTGCCGTTGCCCAAGTCAGTGGGATTAATCACCTCGTAGAAACCCGCAAAGTCGCGGCCGTCCGTGGCGTGTCCGGAAGGAATCGGCGCAAACAACAATCCGGCCACCATCAGGCCGAGCGCACCCAGGATTGCAAACTTTGCCCGGGAACCAATACCACGACGCATGTTTTCCTCCTCGAAACTACTGAAATTAATGCTCCTGACGCACGAATTGACAGGGTTTCGCCCTGTAAATCAATGAAAACAGAGAATTGCGGGGACACGCGATACATATCCTGCTAGAATAGGCGCTTGCAACAGGCAGGACAGGGTACAAGCGGGTTATTTCGGACAATGAGGGTTTAACCCCGAATTTTCGGGTCTGACAGGGTCAAACAGCCCGCGCGACACGTGTCTTCAAGGGAGCAGCCGGAGGCTCCGGCCGGGTATTTCGGATGGCGGAAAACTCGAATCAGCGCCTGGATTCCTGGAAGGAAATCGCGGACTACCTCGGCCGGGACGTACGGACCGTTTCCCGCTGGGAAAAGGAAAAGAACCTGCCGGTGCATCGCGTCCCCGGCGGCAAGCGTCAGGCGGTATTTGCCTTCCGAAACGAGATTGACGCCTGGCTGCGCACTCAGCCGAGCGAACCTACCGATTCTGAATTCGCCCGGCCTGCTACCGCCACAGCCCCTCTTCCAACGACACCCGCAAACGGTACATCGCAGTGGCGACGGCTTGTTTGGCCGTCTGCAGTCCTGCTCGTCGTTCTAGCTCTTGGCTTGGTCTGGCGCATCAAATCCCATTCGACTCCTCCTGCGAACAGCCCGTCCAATGCAGCCATGCAAATGGTTCCAGTAACCAGTTACCCCGGAGTGGAATGGTCACCCGTCATTTCGCCTGACGGCAAGTACGTGGCCTTTACTTGGAATGGTGGGAAGGAACCTCTCTACGATCTGTACATACAATTAATTGGTGCAGGCGAACCCTTGCGCATCACGCACGGCGGAGCGGCAGGGCTCCCCACGTGGTCCCCGGATGGGCGGTTCATCGCTTTCACCCGCGCGCTTCCAGGACATGGCAAGGAGATTCATGCCGTCCCCGCTTTGGGCGGCACGGAACGCAAGCTGGGCGAAGTGACCGATCGTCAAAGCGGGGGGAGCTACCTCAGTTGGTCGCCAGACGGAAAATGGATCGCCTATTGTGACCGCAATTCACCCAGTGAAAGGTTCAGCATTTATTTTCTTTCTCTGGAAACAGGAGAGAAGAAAAAGATTACGTCACCCCCGGAAGGAACTCTCGGCGACATTTTTCCAGCATTTTCCCCCGACGGCCAAAGCTTGGCGTTCACTCGCGGTAATTATATTTTCCTGGCGCCGCTGGCCAGCGGAGTGCCGCGGCAATTGACCACGGACGGCAAGTCAATCCTGCACCTGGCCTGGACAGCGGACAGCCGAGAGATCATTTATTCGGGTTTACGGTCGGGAGGCTACGAACTGTGGCGCTTACCGGTTGTCGGCGGTTCCCCTACGCCTCTGCGGCTGGGAGAAGGACAGTATTATTTCCCCTCTGTTTCCCGGCAGGGGAACCGGCTTGCCTTCGCGCGTTCTGACGATGATCCGAACATTTGGCGCCTGCCCTTGGCGGGACCGGGAAAAACGGCTGGGCCTCCCAACGTGCTGATTGCTTCCACGCGCGACGATGATTCCCCCAAGTTCTCCCCCGACGGGCGGAAAATCGTTTTCGGCTCCAACCGTTCCGGAAACGGTGAATTGTGGATTTGCAACAGCGACGGAAGCAACCCGCAGCAATTGACTTCGTTCGAAAATGTAATTGTGGACACTTTCGGTTGGTCCCCTGACAGCCAGTCCGTCGTGGTTACTATGCGGCGCCAAGGATTTGAGGCCTATCTAGTGAAACTCGACGGTAGCCCGCCCCAGCGCCTCGAAAGTGACCCGCCCATGGAAGCTTTTCCCAATCTTTCGCAAGACGGGCGTTGGATATATTTCGCTTCAACAAAGAGCGGCAAGCAGCAGGTGTGGAGAATGCCCGCAGCGGGTGGGCGAGCATCGCAAGTCACCCGCGACGGCGGCTTCGATAGCGCTGCATCCCCTGACGGCAGGTTTCTCTACTTTTCGAAGGACGTGATTCTGCCCGGTCTTTGGCGAATGGAACTTTCGAGTGGTGCTGCAACTCTGATCGAGCCGGAGGTGTCCGCCGGCGGCTGGGCTTTGGTCCCTGGGGGAATTTATTACATAAGACCCAGTACGGTTTCCCGGCGCGGCAGCATTGATTTCCTCGACCTGGCGACCAGAAAACGCCAGATCGTCCATGTGCCCCATACGGATTTCAAGACCACCGGCATTGACATTTCTCCCGACGGAAAATGGCTGCTTTATGTGCAGCTCGACCGGCGCAACCACGACGTCTACCTTGTCGAAAATTTCCGCTGACCGTCTTCGTCTAGCACTGCAGAACGACCGATTGCATATCAGTGAGTGAATCATTCGAGATGAGAGATGAGATTCGTGGTGAGAATTCGAAGCTCAGTTGTACTGTGGGCGAAATTGTGGCGGAGAGACCCCGCTGAAACTATGAAGCTCAACTGAGTTCAATAGGCGGCACGCAAAGCTTTCCACAGCAATCCACTACGGACAACAGAATTCAATAGGATTCAATAAGGCTTTGCATCTGGTTCGGGATCAGGAGGTCGTCTGATCTGTGCGGGTTCTGAGGCAGGCGCGGAGATTGTTAGCTGGCGATCTCCATCCATGGCTAGGGGCGGTCTTTCTTACCCTCCAGCGTCCAGCGGATAGGTTCGAAATGCCTCCGCATCGGCCTCCGAGGCAGGAATTCAGGCCTCAAATATTACGCAATAAGTGTGCACAATTCGCTCAAATGCTCTCAAAAACTGTGCAAACTGAGGAGGAATATAGACTGAGCGTAACCTACTGAAACCGCTAGCTTATGCTGCCATCTCCCGCCACCTCCTACCACCTCCTGCCACTCGCATATACCCCGCACATCCACACAGGGACTGGGGTTCTAAAGACCCGAGGCAAGACACAATCCATCGATGGTGGGGCGGAAAGTAACAGCGGTGGTAGACTCCGCGGCGGACGTCCAGAAATAGCCATGGATACACAGAGGCAAAGAGTAATGACAAAGGAAATCAGAAAAAACTTTTTGGCGAATTTGGCAATCGCTGGGATGGCGGTCGCAGCGCTGCTGACGGGGACGAATTCACAGGGCCAGGCGAAACCAGCGGTGGAAGCGTTGCGCGAGCAGGCGCGCGCGGCGTTGGCGCAGACGACGGGCGAATTGAAAATTGCAGGGCTGAAAAAGCCGGTGGAAATCCTGCGTGACACGTGGGGCGTGCCGCATATCTACGCGAAAACGAAAGAAGACCTGTTCTTCGCGCAAGGCTTCGTCGTGGCGCAGGACCGGCTGTGGCAGCTCGACCTGTGGCGGCGCAAGGCGATGGGCGAGTTGGCGGAAATCATGGGACCGGAGGCAATCGAGCGTGACCGCTTCGCGCGACTGCTGCGCTTTCGCGGCGATTGGCGAGCGGAATGGCTGAGCTACTCGTTGGATGCGAAGCCAATCGTGGAATCGTTTGTGCGCGGGATCAACGCGTACATCGCAAGCATCGGTGACAAGTTGCCGGTGGAGTTCCAGCTGACCGGCACGCGACCCGGGCTGTGGACGCCGGAAGTCGTCGTGTCGCGCATGGCAGCGTATCCGATGACGGGCAACGCGTCGCGCGAGTTGCTGCGCGCAATGGTGGTGCGCGCGCTGGGCGCGGAGCGTACGGCGCAACTCTTTCCGACGGATCCGCCGCGCACATCGCGCCCGGAAGAAGGACTGGATCTGGAAGGGATTGATTTGGGCGTGCTCGCGGGGCTAGAGCGCGCGGCAGGAGAGGTGGGTATTGATGGCGAATGGCAAGAGTTTGAAGGCAGCAACAACTGGACGATTGCCGGCCCAAAGACAAAGAGCTTTAAGCCGATCCTGGCAAACGATCCGCACCGCGCGCTGCTGCTGCCGTCGCTGCGTTACATCGTGCACTTGGTGGGGCCGGGCTGGGATGTGATCGGTGCCGGAGAACCGGCGCTGCCCGGCGTCAGCATCGGGCACAACCAGCGCATCGCGTTCGGGCTGACGATTTTTGCAGCGGACCAGCAGGACATTGTCGTCGAGCACTTGAACGATGCAGGCGATGCGTACTTTGACCCTGAGGGAACGGGCGGCTGGAAACAGATTGATGTTGCGGAAGAAGAGATCGCGGTGAAGGGAGAGCCTCAGACGCAAAAAGTGCAGTTGAAGTTCACGCGGCACGGCCCCGTGATTTACGAAGACGCGAAACGCCATCGCGCGTATGTGCTGCGCTGGGTGGGAACGCAGCCGGGCACGGCGGGATATCTCGCGGGGCTGGCCATCAGCCGCGCAAAAAACTGGCTGGAGTTTCGCGATGGGCTGAAACGATGGAGACTCCCGCCGGAAAATTTTGTGTACGCCGACGTGGACGGAAACATCGGCTACCAAGCGGCGGGCCTGGTGCCGGTGCGCGCGTGCGATGGATTGTTGCCTACGCGAGGCGACGCCAAGCGGTGTGAGTGGCGCGGGTTCATGAGACTGGACGAGTCGCCGCACGAGTACAACCCGGCGCAGAAGTTTTTTGCCACGGCGAACAACAACACGCTGCCGCCCGATGAAAAACGGCTGATCGGGTTCGAATGGTCCGCGCCGTACCGCGTGGAGCGCATCCGCGAAGTGCTGGCAGCGGGAAATCTGCTCACCGTGGAAGATTCGGAGAAATTGCAAGCCGATGTGACTTCCCTACCCGCGCGGGAGTTGCTGCCACTAGTGTCGCGCATTGCGCCGGGCGATAGTAAACGCGCCCAGGCGGTGGAATTACTGAAAAAGTGGGACGCGCGAATTGAAAAAGACTCCGCCGCAGCAGCCATTTTCGAAGTGTGGCTTGCGCGGCTGAGCAGCGCGGTGTTCAGGCCGCTGGTGCCGGCGGAAACATGGAATGTCGCGCGGCGGTTGATCTCCACCAATACATTGCTTCGCGTAGTGTGTGAGCCGGACGCGACGTTTTTCCCGAACGGCGACGCTGTGGAGCAGCGCGACCTTGCTCTGACGAAATCGCTCGATGAGGCCATCGGCGACCTCGAGAAATCGCTGGGGCTGGACATCACCAAATGGCGCTGGGGCGCGCTGCACACGGCGAGCTTCACGCATCCGCTGGCCAGCGCGAAGGCGCCGGATCGCGCCGTGGCGTTCAACCTCGGGCCGGTGGAACGCGGCGGGGACGGAAACACGGTCAACTCCACGAGTGGCGGAAATTACAAGCAATCTTCGGGCGCGTCGTACCGGCAGGTGATGGACCTTTCCGACTGGGACAAATCAACGGCCACCAACTCACCAGGACAATCCGGCCAGCCGGGCAGCGTCAATTACGATGACCTGCTGAAGCTCTGGGCACGGGAGGAACATTTTCCGCTTTCCTATTCGCGCGCGGCAGTAGAGAAAAACGCAAAATCGCGAATGAAGTTGGTGCCGGCGCGGAAATGAAAAGGATCAGGGTTTGAGTGGAGCAACGGCGGGCGGCGACCAGATTTTGTTTTTGCTGAGAAAATCGCGGATGGCTCGAAAAGCGCGTTGCATTTCCGCGCCGGAAAACCCGCCGTGCTTGCCATTGGGAATCGTGAGGAGCTGGTTGGGCACGCCCACCTTGTCCAGCGCCTGATGCAGGCGCACGGCGTGGCTGTAGGGCACAACCGGATCGGCGTCGCCATGAATGGTGAGAATCGGCGGCAGGCCGGGGCGCACATAGGTGAGCGGGGAAACGCGCCGGGCGATTTCATCGCGATCAGGCAGACTGCCAAACCATGCAATCGCGTAGCCCTGCGCGCTGGGCCCATCAAACAAATCACCGACGTCCGTGATGCCGAACCAGTTGATGATGGCGGCAACCTTCGGCTCGTCGGCGGCGGCGTCAGGCGGCTTGCCGAACGACGATGGGCACTGGCGGTCGAATCCAGCGGAGACGGGCAACATGCCGGTGATGAGCGAAAGATGCCCGCCGGCGGAATGACCGGTGAGCACGATTTTGTTGACGTCAAAATTGTACTGCTTGGCATTGCGGATTACCCAGCGAAGCGCGCAGCGGCAATCTTCGACCGCCGCGGGCGCTAGAGAATTTTGTCGAAGACGATATTCGACGTTTACCACGGTCCAGCCCATTTCCATCCAGGGGAGAACTTGCAAGCTCGCAGCTTCTTTCGTGCCGGTGACCCATCCGCCACCGTGGATGTACACGAGTGTAGGATTCGGCGCTTTCAGGTTGCGCGGCAGATAAATGTCGAGCTTGGCCTCCCAGTTGTTGGCCGTGAGGTAGGTGATATTGGACTCGACTGCATAGTCTGTGCTGAGGCGCACCGCGGAAGCGGCGGATTCCGGAAGCTGCGCGCGCACCGCGGCAGGAAACACGGCCATGAAAAAGATAGCTAGCATCAGGCTTGGAACCAATGAGAACGTTTTTCGCATGGCTTCACCTCACGACTCCGCGCGCGATGGCGTTATTCTGCGGCTTGAGGAGCATCACAGCCAAGAACAAACAAATGACTCCCAAAGAGACGCGAATCCCTTGTTCAACATGCTGAACGAGCGTTGCAAAGGCGAAAAAAGGCGAGCGGCGGATATGATAAAATAGGGACTCTGGCGGAGGAGCTTTTCCGCAAATATGAATTTGCAGGAATGAAAGAAGGAATCAAGCCATCATGGGCACGATTACGCAGTCCTCTCCCCGTAAGAGCAAGTCTCGCGAGGTTCTCGAAAAGGCGGTCATCCGGTTTTGCGGCGATTCCGGCGACGGAATGCAGGTGACCGGCAACCAATTCACCAACACGGTGGCGTTGTACGGGAACGATCTGGCCACTTTCCCGGACTATCCGGCGGAGATTCGCGCGCCGGCCGGCACGCTGCCGGGTGTGAGCGGATTCCAGGTGCACTTCGGCTCCACGGAAATCTACACACCGGGCGACGCGGTGGACGCGCTGGTCGCGATGAACCCCGCGGCACTGAAGATGAACCTGGCGGACTTGAAGATGAACGGCATCCTCGTCGTGAACGTGGACAATTTCGAGGCGGGCGACCTGAAGAAGGCGCAGATGACCTCCAATCCGCTCGAGGATCATTCGCTGGACGCTTACCGGCTGTTCCCCGTCGAGTTGATGAAGCTGACAAGTGCGGCGCTGAAGGAACTGGGTATGGACGCGAAGAGCGTGGACCGCTGCAAGAATTTCTTCGCGCTGGGCATGTGCTACTGGCTCTACAACCGGCCGATGGAATCCACGTTTCGTTGGATTGAAGACAAATTCAAAGCGAAGCCGCTGTTGATTGAAGCCAACAAGCTGGCCATGAAAGCGGGCTACGCGTACTGCGAGGCCACGGAAGCATTCCAGGTAAGCTATGAGATTCCGCCGGCAAAACTTGAGCCGGGACTCTACCGCAACATCAGCGGGAACACGGCGCTGGCGCTTGGGTTTGTGGCCGCGTCGCAAAAGGCCGGCATTGCGCTTTTCCTGGGGTCATATCCGATCACTCCCGCGTCGGACGTGCTGCACGAACTTTCCACGTACAAAGATTTTGGCGTGATTACGTTTCAGGCGGAAGATGAAATTTCGGCGGTGACGTCTGCCATCGGCGCGGCGTACGCCGGATCGCTGGCCATCACCACGACGTCCGGCCCGGGCATGGCGCTGAAGACCGAAGCGCTGGGCCTGGCGGTGGCGGTGGAGTTGCCGCTGGTGGTTTGCGACATCCAGCGCGGCGGGCCTTCGACGGGCCTGCCGACAAAAACCGAACAGGCTGACTTGCTGCAAGCGCTCTACGGGCGTAACTCCGAAGCGCCGATCCCGGTGCTGGCGACGTCGTCGCCGGGGGACTGTTTCTGGGTCGCGCTGGAGGCGAGCCGCATCGCGCTCAAGTACATGGTGCCGGTGATCGTGCTTTCGGACGGGTATCTGGCTAATGGCGCGGAGCCATGGCGCGTGCCGCAGCCGAGCGAGTTGCCGGATATCCCCGTGCACTTTACGACCAATCCGCAAGGTTTCATGCCGTACAGCCGCGATCCGAACACGCTGGCGCGCCCGTGGGCGATTCCCGGAACGCCGGGGCTGGAGCACCGCATCGGCGGGATCGAGAAGCAGGACGTCACGGGAAACATCAACTACGAACCGCTGAACCACGAAAAAATGTGCCGGCTGCGCGCGGCGAAAGTGGAAGCAGTAGCGCAGGAAATTCCGGACGTGGTCCCCGCTGGGGATCCCGCGGGCGATTTGCTGATCGTGGCCTGGGGCTCGACGTACGGCCCGATTACCGCGGCGATGAAGGCGCAGCGCGCGAAGGGCCGCAAGATCGGTCACGTGCACCTGCGGTTCCTCAACCCGCTGCCGCGAAACCTCGGCGAAGTGCTGAAGCGGTACAAGAAAATTCTTGTGCCAGAGATGAACATGGGGCAGCTGGTGATGGTACTGCGAGCGAAATACCTGGTGGATGCGCAGGGTTACGACAAGATTCAGGGAAAGCCTTTCCGCACATCCGAGCTCGAGGCGAAGATGGAAGAGGTGCTGGGATGACCACAGCGACGTTACCTGTTTACACGAAAAAAGATTTTCAGACGGACCAGGAGGTCCGCTGGTGCCCGGGCTGCGGCGACTACGCGATTCTTTCGGCGGTGCAATCAGTGTTTCCGGAGCTGGGCATCCCGCGGGAGAAGTTCGTGATCGTGTCGGGCATCGGCTGCTCGAGCCGCTTCCCGTACTACATGAACACCTACGGGTTCCACAGCATCCATGGGCGCGCGCCGGCGGTGGCGACGGGAGTGAAAATCGCGCATCCGCAATTGGAAGTGTGGGTGGCAACGGGCGACGGCGATTCGCTTTCCATCGGCGGCAACCACACCATCCACATGCTGCGGCGAAACGTCGGCATCAAGGTGCTGATGTTCAACAACCGCATTTACGGGCTGACCAAAGGGCAGTATTCGCCGACGTCGGAATTTGGGAAGAAAACAAAGTCCACTCCGTTCGGCTCGCCGGACCGGCCGTTTCACCCGCTCTCGCTGGCGCTGGGCGCGGACGCGACGTTTGTGGCGCGCTCGGTGGATGTGTTCCAGCCGCACCTGAAAGCCACGGTGAAGCGCGCCGCCGCGCACAAGGGCGCCGCGTTCATCGAAATCCTCCAGAATTGCAACATCTTCAACGACGGCGCGTGGGAAAGCGTGATCGAAAAAGAAATCCGCGACGACCACATCATTTCTCTGGAGCACGGCAAGCCGCTCATCTTCGGCAAGAATAGGGACAAGGGCATCCGCATGAACGGGCTCGAACTGGAAGTGGTGCCGCTCGGGAACGGCACGGCGGAAAAGGACCTGATCGTCCACGACGAGAAAAACCACAACCCCGCGTACGCGTTCCTGCTCTCGCGCATGGACTCGACGCCGGGATTCCCTACGCCCATCGGCGTGCTGCGCGCCGTGGAGGTGCAGCGGTACGAAGACCGCATCGCTGAACAAATCCGCGAAGTCACCGCCAAGCGCGGCAAGGGCGACCTGGCCAAGCTGCTGCGGCAGGGCGATACGTGGGAAGTGAAATAGCGCAGTGGCTAGTATTTAGTAGCTAGTGTCTAGCAGATTTAGGGCGTCCGCGAAAGTGGGCGCCCTTTTTGTTTTTGCGGGCGCCGCATGAATCAGCAACTCCACTGAACACAGGTGCCGCGCCCATTCCAAGCAATGAAGCGCTGTGTGGCCTTTGGAAGCGTAACGGTACTGCTAGTTCATCGGTTTGGAGTAGTCTAATAGGAATTGGGCTTTTTTTGCTTGACCTCCGCCATCGGCAAGCGTAGGTTCGCCGCAAGAGTCTTCTCGCCGCCGGACTCCACTGTTTACGGACGCGTGTCCGGCGACCTGCATTTCACGCTCTGTCTCATTCAAAACTGACAGGCCGCCATCGGGCCCCTGATTAAACTAAGGGGTTGTATTGTATTTCCCCGCGGAAATCTTGGGTTGTAGGAGGAAAACATGATTCGGATTCGAACTGTACGCCGGGCGATCGGTGTGTCTGCTTTAGCTCTGCTCCTCTCCGTCGCGGTGGGTGCGCAAGGAAAGACGCCGGCGACAACAAGCAATGCCGGAGGGAACCCGACGCAGGTGCAGGTCGCGGTTTATCCAGGTGGCGCCTTGCTCACTCTGCCGCGCGAGGCGGCTGGCGCCATCCCGATTGTGATTTTTAGCTCGGCCACGTTCAGAGCGGTGGATGCGAATACGGAGACGCTGTTCCTTACAGCGCACAAACTGGAATTCTCTGGGGCCGTCGACAAGTCCTCCTGCCATACGGAGGACGTAAATCGTGATGGCCGGCTCGATCTGATTTGCACAGTCCTAACGAATGCAAACCGGGCCAAACCCGGCACGTCGTCTGTCGACGTGGAAGGACGGACCTTTAATGGCATCCGCTTCCGCGGCGAGTTTTTGTTGCAACTCCTCCCCGGGCCACCCGCCCGGCCTGCACCAGCAAAGCACTGAAGAAATCCTAGCGAGGAGACTGCCATGACCCAGCCAAACCCGACGTATGAAATGATGATGCAGGTCTTAGTTGTCACGCTGCTGTTGTTCGGGTCGGCCGTGACGGCCAGCGCTCAGCAAGACACGACTCCGCCCGTTCTGTTAGACATGCGTTTCACCCCCACTGCGATCGACACGACCAGCGCCTCCCAGAACGTGACTGTGACCGTACGGCTCACCGACGACCTTTCCGGCTTTGCATATGGATACGTTAACTTTTGCAGTCCGTCCGGACAGCAGTGTAGGTACAAATACTTCAGTGTTGGTGAACTCATCTCCGGCGATGCCATGGATGGCACCTACCGGGTCGAGGTGACGTTTCCGCAATACATCGAAGCGGGCACCTGGCATGTCAATTATGTTTTGGGCAGAGACATCATCGGGAATTCCCACTACGACTACGAGCAGGATCTCCTCAACCTCGGCTTA
>Ga0209726_10002196_pt1 | contig 29470 bp, 34 predicted proteins | sample Subgrocontami54m_FD_187453 | JGI IMG/M metagenome (GOLD analysis project Ga0209726, IMG submission 187453) | Subsurface groundwater microbial communities from S. Glens Falls, New York, USA - GMW46 contaminated, 5.4 m (SPAdes) (version 3) | ecosystem: Environmental > Aquatic > Deep subsurface >... | reverse complement strand
GATAAATGGAACTTGGACAGAAAGCAACATCCCAGGACTTTGTGTGGGCAAATCTGCTTCATTACATAAAGATAAAATTATGACTGTGGGAAGTTCTTCTAGTGGTGTTTGTTCTGTTGCAATGAATAGTAAGAATTTTACGTTAGAGCAACCATTTATAATCGGACCAGGTGGCGGTTTGGACATTGAAGCTAATACTGGCTCTCCTTCTAATCCACATGCGGAATGGACATTTATGGAATATAATGATGCTGACGATGGTGATGGCATTGGTTTAGGTGTAGAGGCAAATAGATTAGAAGCTAAACAAATAGGATCGACAAATTTGATAAATGTAATATTTCAAACAGATAGACCGCGTACAAATCCTTCAACAAGAATTTTTTATGAAAAAAAAGGCGATGAAAAAGTGATCAAAGACTATAATATAAGTGTAAATATGGGAAACGATACTACTCTTTCTGATTTCGTTGCGTATTCTATAGAAAACTATCCAGCTAAAAGATACTGGCTTACTTTAGATAATCATGGTGGTGGATATAAGGGTATTTGTTGGGATTTTACTTCTGGTCGCGATCAATTAACAATGCCAGAATTGAGAAAGGCATATTCTGATATAAATAAAAAATTTAATATTATAAGTTATGATGCGTGTTATATGGCAATGTTAGAGGACTTGTATCAAGGTAAAGAATTTGCAAATTACTTTACTGCATCTGAAAATGTGGTTCCTAATGCCGGATATAATTATGTTGATTTAATAGGAAATTTGATATCATATCCATTTGAAAGCGATGAGTTTCATGCAAATAAGACCGTAGAAAGTTATAGCATGCAGTATGCTACGGTAGGGGCAACGCTTGCAGCAATAAAAGGTTCTGAAATAAAAAATCTTGCTGATAAAACTAATGATTTTGCAAATGTAATTCTTGATAATCTTGAAAATGAGACTTTTAGAAAATCAGTAATTAATGCACGAGATAATGCACAGAGATATGATGGATCAATTGGAAGTATAACAAGAGATCTTTACGATTTTACCCGATTAGTAAAAGAAAATACAACTATCCCTGCTGTTGATACGGCTGCAAATAATCTTATGACTCAAATCAATAAAACCGTAGTTAAAGAATGGCATAGCCTTTTTCCGGGCTCTCACGGAATTAGTATATATTTTCAGCACATTAGATTAGAAATTCTTAACGACTTGCTATATAGCGATACGCTTTTTGCTAAAGAAACAAACTGGAGCAATTTAATATTGAATATTTCTGGATCTTCTTTTATAAAACTTCAGCTAAGCGGAACCCCTCACGCATTTTTAAATGTTATTGATTCTAACGGAAATTCTGCCGGAGGGATTGATATCTCAATGTCAAAGTGTGGTGGCTTCTGTACTGTTACAATTCCTGAAGCTCAATGTTCCGATGAAGCTAAAAAGATAATAATCCCAATAACTAACTTTACATGGTATGTCAATGGAAGTTTATTGGAGAATACAACTAATTTCAATTTAACAATTCAAGTAATAGAGAACGATACTTTAATACAACAACAGCTTATTTCAGGAACAATAAGCTCAAACGAAACAATTTCAGGGACATTTCCTTCATCAACGCAATTGCATCCTAACCCTCCATTATCAGAACCTTCTCCCGTAAACAAAAATCGTTTTATTTCCTTAATCCCTGGAAATCCAGGAAAGCAAACCGCTCTTAGAGTTAAATTAACTAGTTTGCATCATCCTGCTCCTCCTTATACGGGAGGAAATACAACAAACTTTTCAGCTTATGAAGGGCAGTACCGTTGGGTTCAAGCTCCTCAAACTTTTGTTGAATCTAACGCGAATCCAACAACATTTAAAGCTTCTCAACTAGGTTGTACTCCTTATTACACTGATTGGAGCAACATAAGTTTATTGAATATTTATGGAGCAGAAATTGTTCCCTCATCTTTATATGGGGTGCAGGCAATCGAGATAGGATGCGGCATTAACTCTCCTACTTGTTATTCTTCTTCTCTAATTATAAATACATCAAGATGGGGGGATGTTGTTGAGCCTTTCAATCCTCCAATAATGGGACAACCAACTTTCGCTGATATTTCCGCGATCGTTAATAAATTCAAGAACACACAAGGAGCAATTTCAAAGGTAAGGGCAAAACTTTCAAATGTTATTGTTAATCTGAATACTGATGTAAGCTTTGCAGACATTTCTGTGGATGTTGATGCATTTAAAGGCAAGGGTTATCCTTATAGCATTAACACAAATTGCGGAACAATTCAAAGTAAAACAACTCTTAGCACAACTTCAGTAGCAAAACAATAAAATAGAAATAAAGTGTGGTCTTAAAGGCACAGAAAGGTTTTTCCTAAAAAACTTTAAAGCTTTGCCCAAAGCTTTAAAAAGCATATTTATCTCAATAAAATATTCTAATAAATTTTAGAACTTTACATATATGGTTGAGAAAGAAACAAATTTAAGCAAAATTCAAAGATTAATTTCCAAGCAGGAAACAATTAGAAATGTAGCCACGTCTGCACACATACATCACGGAAAAACCGCTTTTACCGACAATCTTCTGGCTGCAGCAGGAATGATGGCTTCTAAAAATGCAGGAGATTTAGATGAAGGAATGGCTACCTGGCAGCATAAAGACGAACAGGAAAGATTAATGACTGTTGATGCTGCAAACGTATCTATGGCTCACGTTTATGGAGGACAAGAATACCTTATTAACTTAATAGACACCCCAGGACACGTTGACTTTGGTGGAAATGTAACAAGAGCAATGAGAGCAATTGACGGAACTTTCGTTCTTGTCTGTGCAGTAGAGGGAATAATGCCTCAAACAGAAACTGTTTTAAAACAAGCCATAAGAGAAAGAGTAAAGCCCGTATTGTTTATCAATAAAGTAGACCGTTTAATCAAAGAATTGAAACTAGGTCCAGAACAAATGCAGCAAAGATTTCTAAAATTAATTACTGACTTTAACAACTTAATAATCCAAATTGCAGAACCTCAGTTTGTAGAAAAATGGAAAGTTAATGTTGAAGACGGTAGTGTTGCCTTTGGTTCTGCAAGAGAGAACTGGGCCTTGTCCATTCCATTCATGAAGAAAAAAGGAGTAAGTTTCAAAGACGTTTACAATCTATATCAAATGGAAGAAGAAGCAAAAAAGAAATGGGTCTGGGAAAAAGCCCCTTTGTTCGAAGTAGTCCTAGACATGGCAGTTAAGCACCTTCCAAATCCATTAGAAGCACAAAAATACAGAATTCCAAAAATCTGGAGAGGAGATCCAGAAAGTAAATTTGGACAAGACTTAGTAAACTGCAATAAAAACGGAGAAGTAGCATTCGTTATAACTAAAATAGTCATAGACCCAAGATCTGGAAAAGAAATATCTGCAGGAAGATTATATTCAGGAACAATTAGAAATGGCATGGAAGTCTACGCAAACATGGCAAAAAAGAAAGGAAGAGTCCAGCAAGTTCTAGTTTATAACGGGATTAAACCAGAACAGCTTGAATTTGTTCCTTGTGGAAATGTTCTAGCACTATCAGGTTTAAATGTGGATGTTGGAGAAACCATAACAGAAAGTGAACAAACTCCTTTTGAAGAAATAAAGCATATATTCCAACCAGTTATCACAAAATCTATTGAAGTAGTCCGTTCTGCTGACTTGCCAAAATTAATTGAAGTTTTAAGAAGAGTAGGTAAAGAAGATCCAAGCATTAAAATAGAAATAAATGAAGAAACTGGAGAAAACCTTATTTCAGGAATGGGAGAATTACATTTAGAAATCATAGAAGGCAGAATAAAAAGTGAGAAAGGTCTTGAAGTCAAGACGGGCTCGCCAATCGTTGTTTATAGAGAAACAGTTGCAAAACAAAGTAAAGTTATTGACTCAAGAACACCAAACGGACATAACATTTTATTCTTTAGCATAGAACCTTTAGAAGACGAAGTTTATAATGCCATTGATAGAGGCGACCTCCCAGAAGAAAGATTAAAGAAAAGAGCAGAGTTAACTTGGGAAAAACTTGGAAATTATGGAATAAGCAACGAAGAAGCTCGCCAATATAGAGAAATTTACAAAGGAAATGTATTTCAAGACAGAACAAGAGGGATAGTTCTTTTGCCTGAAGTTATAGACTCTATAATGGATGGTTGGAAGTTAGTTATAAATGGCGGGCCGCTTTCAAAAGAACCTATGATGAAAACTAAATTAGTCCTTCATGATGCTAAACTGCACGTTGACCATATGCACAGGGGCCCTGCTCAGATTTATCCGGCGGTAAGATTAGGAATGTTTGAAGCAATGAAACTAGCAGACGCAACTCTTCTGGAGCCTGTTCAGACTCATTTAATTGAAGCCCCATTAGATTTCATGGGAACAGTAACATCATTAGTCGGCAGTAAAAGGGGAGTATTAATAGATGTCCAGCAAGAAGGAAGCTCCATAATGATAAAAGCAAAAATCCCCGTAGCAGAAATGATTGGTTGGAGCAATGATTTAAGGTCTTCAACAGAAGGTCGAGGCGTTTCCAGTTTAATGGACCAGGAATTCCAAAAAACACCCAGAGAACTACAAGCTAACGTTATAAGAAAAATCAGGCAAAGAAAAGGTCTTGCTGAAAATCAGTAAGTAATATAAACTCCTGAATAATTATCCCTAAATGGAAAGTAAAAAAGAATTAAAAGTTTGCGTAGATTTTGATGGAGTAATTGCTAAATACGACGGATACAAAGGCGGCGAACACTATGGAGAACCAATCGAAGGTGCAAAAGAATTTCTAGAAAAGTTAAAATCTTGCGGATTAAAACCGGTCATATTCAGCGCAAGAAACCCTGAAAATGTAATAACTTGGTTCAAAAAATATAGTTTTCCCACTAACCTTGAAGTTACCAATGTAAAAATCCCGGCGCCAGTTTATATTGATGATAGGGGCCTTAAATTTAATGGAGACTTCTCTAAACTACTTAAAGACCTAAAAAACTTTAATTGCTATTGGAGTAAGAATAAGATTTTTAAGAGTTATATTAGATAAAAAATATTTGAGTTTTACTTTATTAACAATATCAATCTGAACTAAGCCCTATAATTCCTATAGGTTCATCTGAAGAATTTTCATCCAAACTTCTTAATCTTTCAATTAAACCATTTGTTTTTCCAGTCAATCTAGTAAGTCTGCTCTTTCCCGCATACAAAGAACCATATCCTTGTTGTACTAAAATAAACGCCCCGGCAGTTGCAATAGCCCCGCACCCTGAATCTGACAGAGGAGCATTGCAATAATTAACAAAAGCGGCATCAACTCCTTCTTCATTAAACTTAACTCCATCAAAAATTGTTGCTGAAGTAGTCGCACAATTACGAGTGCCTAGATTTGTATTTGACCTTATGAGCGAATATACTGTAAATACGTCTCCTACAACCCCGTCCAGTGAATATGCTCCTCTCTCTCCCCTTATTATTTCTCCCAAAGATGAAACGCCCTGTTGTAATATCCCCCTTCCTGGAAATTGACTATAATCTGTACTTATGCGCAATTGAGGAGTTTGATTAAACCATCTAAAACTGCCTCTTGCTAAGGGACCTTGTGTAGGAACCAATTGAAGTCCATCTACAATATCATAACTCTGCGCAATATTCGGAGGATCTCTGCTCCTGGAAAGAAATAAAGGATAATCTGCCATACCTGTTTCAGCTATTCTCGATCTAAGTTGAGATAAAATTGAAGAAACTTCACTTCTATTTAAAAAATCTTCTGGTTCTGTAAAATTAGCAGGATTTATTTCTGAATTATCTCCAACATTTCCTCCAGAACCGCCATTATCAACATAAACTGGAACAGGCACACATCTTAATAAAACAGCTCCAAGACTTCCAACTCCAGCCATTATTAAATTTCTTCTAGAAATATTGTTTACCATTTATTACAATAAAAACATATCTTTTTAAAGATTTATATGCCAAATTATAAACATTTAAAAAGAATTAAATTATTGAGTAACTATGCTCTTATAGTCTAGTGGTCAAGGACACGGCCCTCTCGACTCCATCAATTCGCAAGAATTGAGGGGATTAAGAAATCGCAAGATTTCGGAAGAGCCGAGGTTTAATTCGACTAAAGATGATAACCTCAGTCCTCCTTTGGACAGGTACTTTCAATTTTAGTGCAGAAAGATTTTCTCTTTCGGCACGGAGAACGGCCGGAACCCGGGTTCAAATCCCGGTAGGAGCATATATCCCTAATGTCTCTTTTGAGGAGACTACAAAATATATACAAGTTGCTTAAAATAGCATCTTGTTTTGTAGTCAAATGAAAATCGATCCGTACAAACACAAAGAGAGATGGGAAAATTGGAAGGAAAAAACAAGAATTAGCAATCCTCACGCGATAAAATCCAAGTATAGAAATGTTTAAATAATAGTGGAAATATAAAATATTAATACTTGCGAGGTGCTGTCTTCGGATGGCACTGACGCTTCTTATTTCTGCTTTTCGTTTAACTTTCTGATTATTTTACTGAGATTTACAGAAAAATCACATGATTGTCTTAGCTTATATGATGATGTTCTTCTAAAGAATCCGTTCCCAACTTTTTTCTTAAATCTCTTTCTTAATGTATTAATTACTGGAATAAAATCCGCATCGCCGCTCATAATAATTGCAGCATCATATAAGTTGTCAAATGCTCCAATTAAAAGATCGTGAGCTAAATAGATATCATCGCCTTTTACCTCGTATGAAAAACTTCCATCTTTATTTTCTATTTTTCTAACATCGCATAATATAACCTTGAACTTTGGAATTTTTCTTAGAACATCGAGAAACTCATTGTGCATTTTATATGTTTCAGGGTTATGCTTTTCGTCCAACAAAGCGTTATAGTAATAAACAACAATGAGTTCTCTGTTTCTCACCAATTCGTAAACAACGTCTTGAAGCTTTATCACAAAACCCTCTTCCTTAAATTTCTTTGTACTATGATAAAAATTTCTCCCATCAATAAAGATGGCAATACGCTCTTTTTTATTTTCCATTATAAAAATAGAAATCACAACTTTAAGTATTTATTTATCGACAATTCTGTTGGTTAATATACAAAAAACAGAATTGTCGTATTATGGAATTCTGGCAAAATAGCAGAATAATTATCAGAATTACCTATAATTTGCAAAACAGAAAGATAAAATTGTAAGGTAGATTTAAATAGTTGTTTGGATTAACAAAAACGTGAATTTATTATTAAGTTTAAGCATCTTAGTAAGTGTGTTTTCACTTGCACTGGTCTTAATAGGGATACCTGCCCAAATAATAAAAAACTATCATGAGAAAAGGTCAGGACAGCCTTTAGCAACAATTTTAATTGCGATGGGTTTTTATCTATCGCAAATTGCTTTATTTTATGTTACAAATAATTATCTTCCTTTAATTTCATTTTCAGTCGGGTTTGTTATGTGGGGGATTACGCTATTCCAACTTATAATTTACAAAAATAAATAATCATTAATTTTATACATATTGCCCCAAATAATTACAAAAGGTTTAATTTTCGGTAGGAGCATATGTAATTCTTCGAACTTAATTTATCTCTTCTTATCCTTCCAGGCAACAAAGCCAAGAGCAATTAAATAAAGTATAAATCCTAGTTTAGGAATAATCAATGAAAGACTAAACCATCCAGGATATTTTCTCTTCTCAAATATTCTCCATATTGCAATTATCATCAATACAAAAACAGCAATCCATCCAAATATGGGAATCAACAAAAGAAATATCCATCCCCATGGAAATCCTCCTAATTGTAATATCATGACAAAATTTGCAAAAGGTATCCATGCAAGCCAGGATTTTTTATATTTCATCTTCTTAGCAATAGTCATCCATGCGTATGCAAAATAAACATAAACTACGGCAAAAAATAAAATAGCAATCATTATTCCAAGGGCAATTAAAGCTCCAAGAATCCCGCCTGCAAATGCATAACCTATTGCCTCATTTTGAAAACTGCTCATCCAACTAATCATTTAATTAAAAGTTAAAACATGTTTATAAATATAACTAAAAAATAATCAAGACAAACTTTCGCATGGAACTCCATCTTTATCGCTGTCTAATCCATTAATATCATTTTCAACCCCTCCGCAAGCATCAAAAGCTTCTTGCGCTTCCTTCTGTGTCCTAAAATCTCCGCAATTGTAAGCATTCGAATTACAGATATAACCTAAATTATTTTTTGTAACATTCTTGTTATTCTCAGAACCGTTTTTTAAAGTATTATTCACCACATCTATTTTCTTGGCATTATCGGCTAAATTATTCTTTTCTGCCCAGCTTACTTGAGATTTTCCACTCCATTTGCACCCAAGTTTATTATCTCTAGCATTTGCCTCCGCCTCTAAAATCTCTTTTTTGTATTTTTGATTTTTCGGAGAAAACCTGGAAACTGCAAGTCCTTCTTCTACCAATTGCAAATTAATGTTCTTCCCATTCAAAAAAATATATCTCAAATACCTGCCATATTGGTCTTGGTCTTCAACATCTTTTTCCAATACAACTTTCTTTCCTAATATGAACTCTTCAATTCTTTTCTTAGCGGCATTAAAACAAGGGTAACCTCTTTCATCGGTATCCATTCCTAAAAGCCTTATGCTCTCCCCTTCGATTATCACAGTATCTCCGTCTATAACTTTTCCAACATATTTTTCCTCTAAACCTTCAGCTTGAGGAGAAAATTCATCTTTATAAACAAGACTATAATTTTCATCTTTTTCATCAGTATTGTCTATAACTTTTCCAGTAAAATTAAAGAAATAAAAAATTGTAGCAAGATTAATAACCAGCAATAAGATAATTATTAAAACCAATAATTTCTGTTTTGTCATAATTATTAATAGGATAACCAATTTAAAAACAATTATGTTACGGAGTATAATGGAACTACAAGACCATATTAATCAACAGTGCCGCAGCAAAAATCAGGCAAACATAAAATATTGTGGTATCTATTGGTCCGCCAGTCTTTATTCTGCCTTCTACTCTAACTCTAAATGGCCAGAAAGGTCTTATGCCTTTTGGAGTAAAAGAATCAAGAATTAAGTGAAATGAATATCCTAAAAAGAAAGGCAAAGCAAATATTGGATAAAATAAAGCAAGTAAAACTGAAATAGCAATGCACATTGTGTAAGTATGAAAAATTCCCCTATGACTTGAAAACATCTGGACAGGCCTAAAGATTTTATGTTTTCCAATATTTGAATACCCTGTGTCTATATCAGGAAGGGCACTTGCCAATAAAACAATAGGCACAAAAATTACTTTGTTTACAACATGCGGCAAAAAATAAAGCGCAGCAACAAGCCCCACTGCAGTATGAGTTCTTAATAGCATAACAAGATAAATTATTCAAGAAATATAAAGGTTTCTAACTCTACTATCTTGCCAGAAATCTCATCAGCATCCTTTCAAATATCCCACAACCTTATTTGTCACATCTACAATTCCTGTCTGCATATCTACAAATTTCTTTAGCTCTACATTTAATTCCCCTTGCGTCATACATTCTGCTTATTTTAATCTAAAATTAAATTTCTATTTCAACCTCAATATTATTCTCTTCAATTAATTTTCTCGCTTTTTCTGTAAATCCTGATTTAGAAATAAAAAACAATCTCTTCTTTTTATCTTTAAATTCTGGCCTTCTGACCTTCTCCAAAAAGCGATTAACATCCTCATAATTTGCTAATTTATTTCTATGCTTAATCTCAAAAATATACCAAATATCTTTTTTCCTCCCAACTAAATCAAATTCCACGTCTTTATTATAATTTTCCAATTTTAAACCAAACTCATCTTCTAGTTTAACTTTCCATTCATATTCCTTTGCTTTTCCCAACTCTGTTTAAACTCTTAAATATTTCTCTTCCAATTGAGAAAATAATTCCTCAGTATTCTTGCTGGGCGTTTTATTATCAATATCTATACCTAAAAAGAATGTCCTGACCCATTTCCTTAACAAGCCATCCCTATATAAATAGTATCTTCCTTCTTTAATTATTAAGTCTGTTTCCATCAATCTCTTTAATAATGTCTGTATTTCTCCTGCTCTTTTATTTAAGTCGAAACAAAGCTCAACATTGCTCGCCCTCTCCCTATTTGCTATTTTTAATAATATAGATTTTAAACTAGTCTTTCCTCTTGCTTTTTCCAATGAATTCTCAAAAATATAATTAAAATAATTATAAAGGCGGGCATTTTTATTTGTCAATTCTATCAAGAAAGCCCTTTTAATTAAATTATCATCTATACCGAAATCAAAAAGTTTTGTTAATTCAATTATCTTTTCACAAACAATTGTTAAATAAAAAACATGCCCCCTAGAAACCTTAAAAATCTCTAATAATATATTCTCATTAGGGGCTTTCACCCCTTCTCTTTTAAATATCTTATTAATTAATTGGAATGAATCCTCTTTAGTAAAATTATATAAGCTTATAACCTTGTCCAAATGTAAAAATAGGGCAGATTTATCTTCCAAACAAATCTTTTCCATAGTCGTTATTATTGATCCAGTTATAAAATAAAGCGTGTTTGATTGAGATTGTAAAGCAGATCTAAAAATATCTACAATGTTATCTATCCCGCCATATTTATTTGCCCCCAAGATTTCCTGAAATTCATCTATACAAACAACAATTTTCTTGTCCAAATGTTTAGAAAGAAGTTCTGGAAAAGAAAAGGCGAAATTAATTAAATTAAAATTATTCCTTTCTTTTACGTCTCTTAAAAATTTGTTTAATTGATCAAAAATATCCTCGTTTTTTAGCTTATTTACCAATACTAACAGCTCTTCTTCTTTTTCATTAAGTGTCCATTGCAATATTTTTTTAATATATTCAAGAGCAAAAAATTGCGGTTCCATGCTTGTTTTCTTTAAATCAACATAAACAATAATTACCTCTTTTTTATTTCTTTTAATATATTCAAATAAAATTAAAGATTTTCCAATTCTTCTCAGTCCAAGAAAAGCCAAATGTCTTCTGACTCCTTTTTCTACAAATGATTCTATAACTGACTCAATCATAGCTAACTCTTTTACCCTATTAGTAAAAAGTTCTTGTTTGTCTTTTGCATAAACATCATTGATTAATACCATACGGTTAAGTAACCAATTGGTATATTTAAACCTTCCGATTCATCATCCCAAATACCCCTCAACCTTATTCGACACATCCACAATTCCTATTTGCACATTAACAAATTTTTGTATTTGAGTGTTTAACGATGTTTGGGTTATACATCCTGTCTGTGAAGGATTGAATTCATACGTACCAATATCCCACTCAGCATTTCCATTATTATTTCCATCTAAAGGTCTTAAAGTTCCTTCAATATCTTTCTTTATATCCCCCCCCATACAAACCATAATACAAATCAGAGATATTTTCAATTAAAGTTGAATTTCCAGAGTCTATTGCCGGACTCCCTGATTGCAAGTGATAATCATTTGCTAGTGGATTTACAAATTTAGGATCATTTTCTGAACAATTATTACATTTTCCATACAAGGAATTAAACTGACCCACATTCTTGCATCCAAGATAATTCATATCTGTTATGATGCAAATGTTTCCATTATTTTGATAAAAAAGATTATTATTTATTGTTGAATTGCCAATAATATAGAAACGCAACCAGATATTACCACATACTCAGTGTATTTTTCAAGTATTCTTAAAAACTTTAAAACAAATATATTTAATTCGCTTGGTATTTTTTCTAGAGTATATATTTTATTTCCTTTTATAGTCTAGGACTTATTTAATTGAGCAGTTTGTCATAGACTATCAAGGGAAAAACATACTATTTGCTCAATTATTTATGTTTTTCACTATAATTACATGTAATCTACAATAATAAAGAGTTTAAATTATTATATAACTTCTTAAGTATTAGAACAATATATTGGGCTAAACCCTATTTATTAAGACACTTGACTTAATATAATTAAGACATCTGACTTAAAAGAATCTATAGCGAGAGACCAAAATATTTCCCCAAAGTTTTTTGTTCTCTCGAATACCTCAAGAATGCTGACAGTTGCATTCTTGATGGCCCCGAGAACCAAAACAAAAGCTGGAGGGTTCTCGGTGTAGCAACTGACAATTTGAGGAATTACTTAAGTCAGTTGCTATAGAACAAAGTTCTCTGCGCACTCTTCTTCTTTTCTTCTTTGAGCTTTAGAAGATGATTCTCAATTCTATCGATAGAAAACTCATGTTCATTGACTAAAAGATCTTTAATCTTTCCCTCGTTTAATTTGGGAAAATTAATTTTCATGCTTTTTACATTTGGCTTTTTGAATATTTCAAAGACTTCCTGCCAGTTGAAATCTAATTGATGCTCGACTTCTTTAAATATATCAAATGGGTATTTTTTCTGTCTTACCAAAGCCAGCGCTTTTTTAGGCCCGATTCCCTTTATTCCTCCAGGATTGAAATCAGTACCTACTAAAATAGCAAGTGAAATGAATTGATCTCTGTCAATTTCAAGTTTATTCAAAACATCTTCATATCCGATAATTTCAGGAGATATGTATATTTCTCCAGCTCTTGTTTTTCTTTTTCTTGCTAATGTTAAATTCTGTATTAATCTATTTCCTCCAACAACTAAAGCGTCATAATCCTGGCTTCCAACGGCATAAGCCTCTTCTTCTTTGACAAGATGCGCGCATTGCATCTCTCCCTCTCCAGGAGCCTGAACAACTGCAATCCCCATCGCATCAAGCAATTCCCTGCTCTCCTTTATTTTCTCGTCATCTAATTTAATAAATCCTCTAGAATATTTGCTCATTCCTTCAATGTCTTCCTCGTCTTTTGCCTCGAAATATTTTTCTTTCGCAATATCCTTCGCCTCCTGCCTTATCCCATGTGTTCTTCCCTTCAAAACATGATATTCCCCATCAAAAACATAAATAAGTTTTATCCCTTCAGCAATTAAGGCCATATTTCTATAGAATAATCCTGATAAATGTGATGTAACTCTTTTTTTAGAATCCATAAGGGGAGTTCCGTCTGCTTGCCTTATTGAAGCTAAAAATTGATATATTGCATTAAAAGCGTCAACAGCTATTGTTTTTCCTCTTAGCTCTTCAAATTTCACGTCTTTTCTAGGAACAATGTCCCCTATTTGCAAACCCATGTGATAATTAAGAAAAAAGCAGTTAAATAGTTATGGATAATTCCGTTGAATTGCAACATTATATCTATGGACTGTTAAACCAATAACTGCCTTGGTAAATATAGAGCTTCTATCATCGATTATATAATCTACTATCGTTTGGGGGTCTTCCATTGTTGTTATCAATCTAAATGTGCCACGAAATATTCCACAATTATCGCAATCTTTTACATCGTTAGTAAATTCTTTTATTTCTCCTGTTTCCCAGGTGTAATAAAAATTTGCAGCAGCACAACATTTTCCATTAAATCTTCCTGCATTTCCTCCAATACTTTCATTTGTTAAGAATTTATTCATTTCGCTTTTTCCTAGCATCTTTTCCAGATTTTTATCTACGGATCTTTTTATTTTTGAATTCATATTTATTTTCCAAAATACTCTGCAACTAATTCCTTATCTTCTGGAGTAATTGACTGTCCAGTTTTATATCTAGGATCCTTTCCTAGAACCTCACCATATACCAAATCGTCCTTATTTCTAACAACTGCATATTGTTCAATGTTTCCTCCAGATAAATCATCCAATAACCTGAATATCAATGGTCCATGTTCTCCAAAATTTCTAAGTGTAACATTTCTTACAGCATTCCTTTGGCTTGTTGTTGTAGTAAATCCATGATGTTCTTTTCCTGTAGAGCCTTCACAGTATCTTTGGATACCTAAATTAATATCTCTAGGCAGATTTACTTCATAAGTTAACCTTCCTTTTTTTTGTTGTTTTGTCATACTCAATATACAAATGGTAAGTATTTAAACTTAACTATAAAGTAGTTACAATAGGAAAGGTTTAAATACCTCAAACACATTCAAATCTTAAGATGAAAATGACAAATAATATAGGGTATAGATTATGGAGATTTTTAGGAGCAGCCGAGTCTGGAGTAGTTGAGAGAGTGGAAACTCTCTCTCAGCAAGAACTACAAAAAACATTTTTAAGACAGCCAATGTATCCTAAAGATGATTCAGGAAACTTTCCTAAAAGAATATTTTTTAAAAATCCTCTCGGTGAATTAGTTTCAGAAATTGCTCCTTTAATAACGCGAGCAGTTGATAGTTCTTTAATGAATTGCCAACAAGTATATTTAGAATATAAACCAGAAGATAGATATCCTTAAATTATTTCTAGATTTTTACAAAATAAGCAATAATCAATTTCAAAAACATTTAAAAAGCAATTTTCCAAGATATATTCATGGGTTTATTAAATGCAAGAAAGATAATGAAGAATAGAAGAAAATTTAGATGGTCTGACCACGGTTTTAAAGTCCGAGAAAAAGGCTTGAAAATTAAATCAGATCCTCTTGGAAAATCTTCTCAGGCAAAAGGCATAGTAATAAATAAATTTCAAAAAGAAGCTGCACAGCCAAATTCTGCAATGAGAAAATGCTGCAAGGTTCAATTAATAAAAAATGGAATTCAAGTCGGCGCTTTTATTCCAGGAAACTTGGCGCAAAAATTCATAGATGAACACGACGAAGTAATTATAGAGAGAATTGGCGGAAAACAAGGCCGTTCAAAGGGAGACATAAGAGGAATAAGATTCCAGGTTATTAAAGTGAATGACCAGCCATTGAGAAGATTAGTTCTTGGTCAAATAGAAAAGGGTAGAAGATAAAATGACAGAACAAGAAATAGTTATAGAGAATTTGGAAAAACCCATAAAATCTTTAAAATCCTCTAAGAAGGTTTTTGAAAACCTTCTTGAACATAATGATAATTCAAAATCCCCCATGGAAAAAAATATTGAATCTCCAAAAGAACAATCTAATAATTTAAAATTATTTGATATATATGACGTATCAACTGTAGAAATCAAAGACCCCTCTTTAAGACCTTATCTAAATATAAAGCCTAAACTTCTATTAAAATCCCAAGGAAGAAATGTCGGAAAGTTTGGAAAAGCAAAAGTCAATATCTTAGAGAGATTAGCAAATAGAGTTGCTGTTTCTGGACATATAGGCAAAAAACATAAATTAATTACTTCTCACGCTTCTGGACAATATAATAAAAATATGAAAACTGTCCTAGAAGTTTTATCTTTAATAGAAAAGAAAACAAATAAAAATCCTATGCAAGTCTTAGTCAACGCCATAATCAATGGCTCTCCAAGAGATGAAATCACAGTCATCGAACATGCAGGTGCACGTTACCCGCAGGCAGTTGATTGTTCTCCAGTAAGAAGAATTGACTTAGCTTTAAGATGGATGACTCAAGGCGCACATCAAAAATCGTTTGGAAAAAAGAAGAAAATCGCCCAAGCTCTTGCAGATGAAATAATTAAAGCATCAGAGAGCAACATGGAATCCTATTCATATTCAAAAAAGAATGAGGCTGAGAAACAGGCAGATTCTGCTAGATAATCTCTGATTTGTCACTACTTTCCAAAATGACGAAGATTTATATATTAAAAAATATATAGTAAATCAACAAAAACCTGTAAGGGGGTATATGAAATGGCAAGAATATATAAGATTTTAACAATTATGTTTGTAGCCTTACTTTTAGGTTTTACGGTAGTTTCTGCTTATCTAAAAATAATCCCAACGTCAAATGATACGACAGATGGGGAGACAATAGCTTATACGACAGATGGGGAGACAATAGCTTATACTGGAGACCCTTGTACAGGAGATACTTGTGGCACTGGCATTTGCGGTCCTGGAACAAGAAATTGTTATAATAATCCAACAGGAGGATCATATAGGCGGGAATGTAGAAATACAGTTAAAGGGGGTCAATGGTATTTACTTGATGCTTGTGGCGGAACGACAAAATGTTCTATGACTAAATCCTCAAAGGTAGGTGTGGAATCAATTCCAAAATGTGCATAATTTTGGTTTCCCTTATTTGATTTTAATTATTTTGATTCTAGTTTTAACCGGAAAATAGTAACAAATAGAAAAATTTATATAGTTTCATATCTTAGGCAAAGATATGAAAAGAAACTATTTGGCCCTTGCACCTTTAATTGGATTTTTAACTAGTTCTCTTGACTGTAATGATGATAATAGACAACCGCCCCAAAGTGTGCAACAGACCCATAATATTTCAACTGCTTCGACTTTAGAAGAAATACTGTGTCTCGAGAGTTTATCTGTGCAAGATTTCGAGAAGGATCATGATAAGCCAGGATTATATAATTTAAATTCAGGGGATTTAAAAAAATCAGATTTTCTTGTTGTTATAGAAACCATACCTAAATGCCCTGCATGTTTTGGATGGACAAAAGAAACAATTGCTTATTTAGCCAAAAATAAACATATGTTTAATCCAGAAAAGACTTCAGTTATTGTTATTAAGGGAGCAGATGAATATTTTGCAAGACAAGACTACCCATCATACCCTGTACTTGAAATAATGAAAAAAGAAGGAAGGAAATGGGAAAGTAAAGGGATAGACTGGGGTATTGATAAGCCTCGTCCTAAAAGGTTTTTTGAAAATGTTGAACATTATGCCTTAAGAAAACCGTTGCCTCAAGACGAAATAGTGCTCACAGCTGAAATGGGAAAATATCAAATATTATGGACAACTGAAGATAATTCATCTATGATAAATGAATCCTTGGCAAGAAAAATTCCATTTGAGTATTACCCCAATTATGGTTTTGTTGTATCTCTGGACCTGCAAAATCCACAACAATTAAAACAAAAATTGAAGTTTTCTAGTGAATTTCCAAAAAAATGGGGACAAAGAAAACCAATGGGCCGCGAATTTAAAGCCGAAATGTCCTACTTTTTTTCTCCAGATGAATTTAATTTAATGGATTCGAGGCATCAAAGAGAATTTAAAAAAGAACAAGATGAGTTTGTAGAGCGTCTTGAATCAGAGACAAGGGAAAGTCTCTCTAGATCCCCAAGACTATTAGAATTATTTGATCTTGCTGTTGAATCCAATAAAGCAGATTTTGAGGGAACTTCTACAGAATATACATTTCCAGTTGAACTTGGAAATAAAACAAAAAGGGAAATTGAATCATATTTTAATAAAGAATTAAAGGGCGGAAAAAACCTGTTTTACCAACAATCTGCACCTTCTGGCACCTGGGCAGAGATACCAAAAAATGTAACGTCTGAAGATGAAAAAAGATTAAAAGATAAAGCAGAAAGAACAACAAGATTCTATAATGAATCTGACGAATTGGGGGTCTTAGTTTTTCATTCTAATATCCCTGGAGGGTTATTAAGAAAAATTCTCGATAGAGAGGAGCGAGTAATACTTTTTCAATTTGATGGAAGTGACATTTCGGTTGCTGATGATTATTTTCAAGTAATTAGAGATTTGAAAAATGCTCGAGATAATTATACTTTTGTATTAATTGAAAAAGGCGATAGCATGTTCAGGGTACCGCTGCCATCAACAGAATCGGAAATATTAGAAACACCAAACATAGGTTCTTCAATGATAATAGATTACGAAGGAAGAATTGAATATTTATATTCTGGAGAATCGTTAATGGAAAAGATAATAAAAGAAAAACAGCGATAATCAGAAACTAAATTTTGATCTCAATTCTCTCGCCGCAAAATTCCTTAACCTTTCCTTCAATATTTTCTTTTAAAGCTTCAATTTCAATTTCTTTCAATTCCCGTTTAACTCTCTCATGTTGTTTTTCACCATCCTCAATTTCATTCTTCTCTCGGCTTATTTCTTTCTTAACTTCCTTTATTTTCTTGTCAACCTCTGAATTTTCAATTTCTTTATTTAATTCTTTAAGCCCCCTATCCAGCCCATTATGCCTACCAATTGCCTTGTCAAAATAATCCCTCCCAATTTTTTCAATCTCATGCAAAATCCTCTGTTTCTTATCATCCCGTAAATCAATTTTTCCATTAATAATCTCTTTCCTGACTTCAGAAATAATCTTCCTTATCTCCAAGTCTTTATCATTCAATAATGCTTTAAAATGATCTTCCAAATATCCCCTAACCATTTTATCGTCTGGATTTAACCTTTCATATTTTCTTAAAGCAGGCTCGATGGCAGAAAAATAATGAAGAAGTTCTGCCTTTAAATCTACGATTTCACGCAATAATTTATCTCTGTCATCTAACGACCCAATAAACTTTTCATATTCCTCGCTTACTTCTAACCTATTTAAATCGCCATTTAGCTTTTCCAATTTACCTTTCTGTTTCTCCAAAAACCCTTCCTTCAATTCAATTTCTTTTTCTAAATTTTCTTTTTGTTTTAGTTTCTTATTTAACTCAGAAATTTCTTTAGTAATCCCCTCAAACTTTTCAAGTTTTGAACTAGAAATTATCTTTTTTATCTTTACAATCAATTCATCTAAATTTACAACACTATTAGAAATTGCATTAGTCTCTTTTAGGAAGAATTCCTGCATAAAGCTGTGGCTTTTTACAGTCGTTTTTGTCAGCTCATCTATCGATTTGTCAAATTCGGTGCAAAATTTTACCATCTCCTTAACATCTGAAGGCATGTCAATTTTAGAAACAAAAACATTGATTTTTTGAATATATGTCCTCCTATTTCCTTCCATAATGCTTATCGCCCGCCCCATAATGTTTTCGTTTTTTATCTTAGCTTCTTCCAATTTTATAATATTATTTTTTAAATTATCAATCTCCCAAGCAATTCTTAGTTTTAAATCTTCTATCTCGGAAAGTACGTCTCTAGAAATCCGGCTATAATGTGATTCTAGAAACTTTTCAATCTCATTTATTTTAACTTCTTTAACCTCCAAGCTCTCGCTTTTCCTTCCAGCATTTTTCTTCTTAATTCTAAAAAAGTCCCAAATCCCCATAATTATCTAAAACAATCACAATATATAAATTATAAGAAAACGACTCTACCCAATAATCTATCTACTTAATCACAAAAAACTATAAAAAGCCAAAGTAATCTATTCTTCCATGAAAAACTACTTTTTAACTTCTGAATCGGTTACCGAAGGTCATCCAGACAAGATTTGTGACCAGATAAGCGATGCAATTCTAGATGATTTGATCGCCCAAGACCCTAATTCAAGGGTTGCAATAGAAACTCTTGTAACAACTGGAAGTGTTCATGTCGCAGGAGAAGTTACCACAACCGGATATGTTGATGTGCAAAAAATAGTGAGAAAAACTCTAAAAGAGATTGGTTATACCGACCCAAAATTCGGAATAGATGCAGACGACGCAGGCGTCTGGGTTTCAATACACGCTCAAAGTCCAGATATTTCTCAAGGAGTATCAGAAATTGGAAACAAAGAGCAAGGTGCAGGAGACCAAGGAATGATGTATGGTTTTGCATGCAATGAAACTCCAGAATTGATGCCCATGCCAATAATTTTTGCTCACAAACTAACTAAACAATTAAGTGAAGTAAGAAAATCGAATCAAATAAAACATCTTGGCCCCGATGGAAAAAGCCAGGTAACAATCGAATACGAGAATAACAAACCAAAAAGAATAGACACCATAGTGATTGCACAGCAGCATAAAGAGGAAGCATCAGAGGAAACATTAAGAAAAGAAATAATTGAGAAAGTCATAATTCCAGTCTGTTCGTCTATGATGGATGAAAACACAAAAATTCATGTTAATTCAACAGGGAGATTTGTCATCGGCGGACCCGAAGGAGACACTGGAGTCACAGGAAGAAAGATAATTGTCGATACCTATGGCGGAATTGGCAGACATGGTGGAGGCGCATTCTCCGGAAAAGATCCAAGCAAAGTAGATAGGTCTGGAGCCTATATGGCTAGATATATTGCAAAAAATATTGTCGCTTCAGGACTTGCAGATAAATGTGAAGTTCAATTGAGTTATGCAATCGGGGTCGCTAAACCAACTTCAATAAATATAAATTGTTTTAATAGTAATAAAATACCTGAAGAAAAGATTGCCGAGCTTGTTTACAAAAACTTCGACATGACTCCAAAAGGCATGATAGAAACTCTTAAATTAAAATATCCAATTTTCAAAAAAACCGCGAGTTATGGACATTTTGGAAGAAACGAGCAGGAATTTACCTGGGAGAAAACAGATAAAGCTGCTATTTTAAGAACTGAAGCGCTCTGATAACTGGATTATAAAAATTAAGTTGTGGCCCTTTAGAGTTTTAACACGCCCCCCCACGAGATGTTAAACCTTAGATTAAGAATTTCGCGAGCTAAAATAGAAGTTTATCGACGATGACTAAAAAACATTATTTTAACTCCATAAATCTTCAACCAATCTTTAAAGCCCGCAAGCTTTAAACTATTTTTCTTTTAGAATTCTCATAAAATCTAAATATCTATTAAGACAAAACCGCAATTACTTAGGTTTAGAAAGTTACGACGGAACATCTTTAATTTACAACTGATAAATAGCCTAATTTTCTCAATATTTGAAGACCTTAATTTGCTGAAGATATGTTAACAACTACATCTTTTGCATTGACACATTGCTCATAATAATCATAGAGTTATAGTTGATAACATCTTGCCTATCGGAAAAATTTATTTGCCTGAAAGCAATAAATTTTTCAATAAATTTGCAAAACTGAAAGTTTTGCCTATATTTATTTTCATCGATATGGAGAATTCGGTTGATTAGGTTACCTTTCATTCGAATTGTCCAGACAGAGGATTTGAAAAGAAAAGTAACTCAATTACCCAAATCCTCTGTAAATAAAAATGACTTCAGAAACCTAAGTAAATACACAAAACCGCAAGGTATAAATACTAGTTTTGCCTTGATAAGTTATGCAAATAAAAACGATAAACAGCCAGTGCGGGAATTGTGTTTTTATAGGCTTTAATATATCTTATATTTCAAATATTATTATTTCTATCAACAAGTAAACCTCTATAATTTTCTGGTTTCTTGAAGAATTTTAAAATGATGATAAAAAAAATATCTGAGACGCTTGAAGGAGGGTTTTTGATAGGAGTTAATATTTTTAATAAACTTACAAAAATAACAAATATTCCTGATTTATTGATAAAAGAAGCAGATTCCTTTATAAAAAGAAATTCATTAGCTGTTATTGCTTGTGATATTCATAGTAAAGAGCATATTAATGAATGCTGTCCTAGCTGCTTGGAAGCTCATTTAATTAGAAAGGCCAAAGAGCTTGGTTTAAATAAAAATCATAAAGAAGCTATACAAAAAATATTTGAATGTGAAATTGGGCATAATGGGTATTATATAGATAGAGAGAGATTGGTTAGAGTTTGATGTTTACCAATAGTTTATATATCTTTTTAGTAGTAACAAAATAGAAAGATTTATAAAGACTAGATTTGTTAAAATTTTATGATATTAGAAAGGATTATGGACAAGAGAAAAGGGATATGTGCCCTAGATTTTGTAACTGGGTTAAGATTTTTAGGATATGATTCTTCTGGGACAACTATAGATCCAAAAGGAGTATTGAGGCTAGCTGAAACTTCAACAGGAGGAAGATTTGATAGAGACATTATGTTTTCAAATATTTTAGAGAGGTTTTCTGGAGATTATTTCTTACCATCTCGAGACAAAAGCTATTTTAAACAACCAAGAGAACATAGAGTTGGAAGAACTAATTTAGACGCCGAAGTTATTACACTAGCAGAAGCGATACAAAATATGAATTTTAAATTATTTATTAATGATGATTTAAAAACAAAACGTCGATTTAATATGCTAAGAGATGCCCAACAACAAGTAGATAATTCAATGGAAGACCCAAGAGTTTATCGTGAAACAATGGGAAGGTTAGTTAGTAATCCTAAAATTGATGGTATTGAATTTAGTGTAGATTTAGCGTGGACACAACATCAAATTGGTGAAGGAACATCACCATATTTTCTAAAGGGCCACGAATATATTGCAACAAAAGTTGGAGAAGATAGAAAAGTTCTTGCTAATAGGTATTTTAAAGATTCAAGAGTTGTTATTGCTGGAAGATTTGAAGGAGATGTTAGAAGACCTCAAAATTATAGTGCTGAATTTGACAATGAGTCTAAAGGAAGGCTTACAAAATTATTTGGGCAAATAGTCTCAGATATTGATGAGGTAATATTCCCAGACAGCACTAGATTTAAGGCACATTAACTCATTGTTTATTCCTATTCTTAAACCTATTAATAAAATCTTCATGCTGCGTACGGTCTACGACCCTTTCAATCTGCCAAAAGTTTTTATCCGACAATTTGTTTGCCCTTGTTTTTCCTGTGGTTTTTCTATGAATTGATTCTGAAATGAGGATATCGTTATTTGAAAATTGAGCTATGTTTTTTGCGGAGATTATGGAATTATCTGCTGATACAAACCTAAACTTGCCATCCTTATTCTCAACAATTAAACTGCCATCAGTGACACCAAATCCATAATCTATTTTCTTTAAAGCCTTAGAGTTATATTCTATTATTACTTTTTCCATTTGAGTTGCAATATTTACTGCTTTTTGAGAATTATCGGCTTCTTTAGTTAACATTGGTGCAAGGACGATTAATCTATAGTCCCCTTCAGTGTATACTTTTCCACCCATTCCTTTTGCCTTATATAATGCTGTTTCTATCAAGTTTATTGCTTCCTGATTTGTCTTCAATTCCTGGAGGTTCTTTAATTTTAGAGCGATCATCGAGGACTCTTGCTTTTCTCCTTTATCTATAATATTGGTGGTTAGTTGAGGACCAAGTTGGGATATTGTTTTTGCAGTTTGAGTTGATGAATTGGAGTCCGATAGTCTAGTAGATGATAATGTTGACGGAGATTTACCGATAAATGTTTTTCTTGATATTTTTCTGTATAAAATTACCGCTATTGCTGCGATTATAATTATAACCACAAGCCAAATTATTATTAATATATTGCTCGATGCAGAATTTCCGAATGAATCATCAACAGAAATTGCTTTCCCAGTTAGGAAAGACGAACCTAAATCGTATTGTGCTGAGCCATCTCCGATCTTTATGTTATAATCTCCGTCAGGAGCTAAAAGCCTAAACTTTTTTGAAGAACCCACCCCTAAGGCAATGTCTTTTATTTCATTTATTCTCCCAATTGATACTTCGATTGGACCCTTAAATGGAACATTGCCTAAGTTTTTAACTGTTAATGTGTTGTTCTCCAGCGAGAAGGAAAGATTCCTGTATTCTTCTACTACAAATTCTTTTGTTTTTTGCAGACCTGATGAAGAAGCTTCAATCCTCCATGTGCCTGGAGTATAGTTAGATTCAATAAAAATTGGATTGGGTATATCGGATCTTACAAGATTTTTTTTAAAAACAGTGTTATCTGGTTTGTAAACAACTAGAGAAACTTCTGAATCTATTTTACCGCCCGCTTGATCATAAATTACTGGTGTGAAAAGCAATTGATTGTTTGGCATAATTGTCTGGGAACTAAGAGCAACGCCCAATTCTTTCGGCACTTGTCTTATTTTTATACTTGAAGTCGTGCTGCCTTCATTGACTATTTCGCCAGAAGAATCTTTTTCATATGCTTTTATTTCTACACTATAGGTTGAAGACTTGGTATTGTAAGGGGTTGTAAAGTTAAATGAAAATTTTCCCGCGGTTACAGGCCTAATAAGGATAATCTCCAATTGTGGAATTGACAACTCAACAAACCCATTCAATGATTTAGAGTTAGTTTTCTTTGCTTCGCCATTGACGTTTATTTCTTTCCCTGGGAAATATGAAAAATCTCCCAGGTTTGCTGAGACCTTTACATATCTGACTAATTCAAAAGTCTGACTTGAAGAACTTTCATCTCCAAATTTTGCTTTCAAATAGCATTTTCCACCAGTGTTGGATGCTACAAATTTATCCAGGACTGTTGAAATTTGAACCTCCTTTTCTTCGCCAGTGATTATCTTGAAAGGGCTCTTATATAATTCAACTTCTTGTTCAGAACAAAATAAAGATGCCGTAAAGAAATCTCGAGTATCTCTTTGAGGAACTATTTTTACTGAAATATCAAAAGAATCTCCAAAATTATAAATTGATTGAGGCTGCGAGATTATTAGCTCTGCAGATATCAAAGAAGTTAGGGATATTATTATCAATAATAATATTACAGAGGATTTGGGTAATTGAGCTACTTTTCTTTTCAAATCCTCTGCCTGGAGAATTCTAATGAAAGGCAACATAATCAACCGAATTCCCCATAAGCCCGCTTTTATTCTTCTTTTCATATCCTTTTATGATTTTCGTGATATTTAAATTTGACGTCTCGCCATGTCAAGTTTTATAAAGTTGGATTTGTTAAATAATTTGCAAAAATGGACAGGAAAGACAGCGATAACCGGCTTGTATTGGGAATTTTATTTCTGGTAACAATTATCGGTATGATTCTCTACGGCATACTTTCAGGAGTTTATTGCAACAGGTTGCTTATTTTTACGGGGCTATTGTTGTTTGTTTGGCTTATTTTTGGAAGCCCTCTATTGACGAATAAACAGCATAGCAACAATTGGGTTTTTATAATGCTGCTTTCTCTAGTCCTGTTTATAATTTGGATAATCTTGAGGTTGAGTGGAGTATGTGATATTGTGTAATCTTCTGTTTGTGAAATATTTATAAACATCCAATGCAAAGGATTAATATGACTAAGGAAGATTTTAAAGTTAATCCATATGAGGTTGAAGGAAAAGTTGATTATGACAGACTAATAAAAAAGTTTGGTGTTGAAAAAATAGATTTAGATTTGTTGAAAAGAATTGAAAAACATACTAAAAAATTACATTTTATGCTGCGAAGAGGAATATTCTTCGCCCATCGTGATTTAAAATGGCTGCTAGATGAATATGAAAAAGGAAATAAGTTTTTCTTGTATACGGGAAGGGCGCCTTCTGGTCCAATTCATTTAGGCCATTTGCAGCCATGGATTTTTACAAAGTGGCTTCAAGATACTTTTGATGTTGAATTATGGTTTCAGTTTCCAGATGAAGAGAAATTTTTATTTAAGAAAAATTTGGACTTCGAGGAAGGCCAAAAATATCTAGAAGAAAATATACTCGATGTTATTGCTCTTGGATTTAAACCTAGTAAAACCCATTTCATAGTTGACACTAAGCATGCGGGAATAATGTATGGGGAAGCCTGTAAAATTGCAAAAAAGATTACTTTTTCAACTGTTAAAGCATCTTTTGGAATGAATGAGTCAACAAATATAGGCAGTATATTTTATACAGCAATGCAGGCCGTTCCTGCAATAATTCCTTCAATAATTGCTAAAAAAAATATTCCATGTTTAATTCCTCATGCTGTAGACCAAGACCCGCATTTTAGAATTACTAGAGATATTTTACCTAAATTGGGATATTATAAGCCCGCATCTATTCAATGTGTTTTTCTTCCACCATTGATTGGCAATGAAGGAAAGATGTCTTCGTCTGAAGCGAATACAGCAATATTAACAACAGATTCTCCAAAAGAAGTTGAGACAAAGATAAAGAAATATGCTTTTTCGGGAGGGAAAGATACATTAGAAGAGCATAGGAAGTTAGGAGGAAATCCTGATATCGATGTTTCATTCCAATATTTAAGATTCTTGTTTGAAGAAGACGATAAAAAGCTTGAAAAGATTTATCAAGATTATAAGTCTGGGAAAATGCTCTCTTCTGAATTAAAAAAAATAACTATTGAAAAGATAAATGTATTTTTGAAGGAACATCAGGCGAAGAGAGAAAAGGCCAAAAAAGAAATTGATAAGTTTTTGTATAAAGTTTGATTTTGGATTTGGTTTATCTTTTCTGGGCTATGATAAATAATTTATTAAATGGAAACCCTGTTTTCTTATCTGGTTTTCTCGTGTCTATACTTAATATTTTAAAACCTGATTTTTTTAGATATTTTGTCTTTGTTTTTAACTAAACAAATACAAATATTCTATTTTAGGGCAATTATAAGGACGGTAAAAACCACTCAAAAAAAATCAATTCAGTTCAATCAACTGGAAGCATCGAAACATTTAAATATATATACATATTACACATAATACAAAACAAGATGGTAAATATAACCTTAGCTGTAACAGAAGATTTAAAGAAAGAAATGGACCAATTTAATGAGATAAACTGGAGTGCTATAGCCAGAGAAGCGATTAAAAAAAGGATTTTACTATTAAAAAAGTTCAGAGAATTTTCAAAAGATAGTGAATTGACAGAAGAAGATACGATTAGGATTGGTAAAGATATTAATAAAAAAGTTAGTAAAAAATATAGGGGCTAAAATGAACCTTATTACAGATGCAAATTCAGTTATATCTGCCCTTATAAAGGAAGGAAAATCTGCAGAGATATTGTTGAGTTTTACTTTAAACTTTTATACTCCAGAATTTATTCTTCAAGAAATTGAGGAACATAAAGAAGAAATTTTAGAAAAAACTCATAGGATTGAAAGTGAATTTGATAATTTATTTGGAGATATAAAGAAGATTATAAACATTATACCGAAAGAAGATTTTGAAGAGTATATCTCAGAAGCAAAGAAGATTTCTCCTGATCCAGACGATGTTATGTATTTTGCACTTGCTTTAAAATTAAATTGTGCCATTTGGAGCAATGATAAAAAACTGAAAGAACAAACGAAAATAAAAGTTTATTCTACTGGAGATTTAATAAAATTATTGGAAGAATAATTAATTTTCTTTATAAAATACGTGTTTGCTTAATCCTAGAGAAGTGTTAACTCTTCCTATTTTTTGCATTTTTTTAAAACGCTCTGGTTCTCTAACTGTATCCGGATTGTAATAGGTTGTTGCCCCATTTGTGGGATCTCTATATCTTCCAGATAAAACATCTTTTGCCACTTTTAAACATTGGTCAAAGGATTTGCTGTTATATATATTGGGAGCTTTTAATTTATCTCTATTTATATTACCCAAATTAAAACATTCATATTGAAATGGTTCTAGAATTGCTTCTTTTACTGTTCTGCCATTCCAGGCAATTCCGTCTTCTGCTCTGTTTAAGGTAGTATAAGCAACAGCTACTTTTTCTAAATCTGAACAACTTCTTGCTTCTCCAAACAACATTTTTGCAAGTAAGACTTCGTCTGAGTCTTTTCCAAAATCAGCATAATTAGCTTCCCTCATTTTTTTTACTTTTTGCTGAAAAGGAGTAGGTTCTTTTTTGTGAGACTTTTCTCTCTCTGGCTTGTTTCCTTTTGCAAGAGCTTCCAATGGGGATGTATATTGAACAGCTAAGGCTCCTACGACTCCGACTGCATATCTAAGAAATTCTCGTCTTGATGGTTGTACATACTGATTGTTCATATAATTCCCCATAATCTTTGCTGCCTCGCTAGTTGCGGAACTAATGCTTTTTGTTGTTGGTAACTTTGATATTTATCTACTAAACTTTCAATTCCTCTCGAAATGCAATCTTTTCTTGGAGGCAGAGAGTCTGCACGCATGATATAGTGAGATGCTGCATTCAAAATGCCAAATAATTGGGGGGGCATTTTTGTGCCATCTTCGGGAAGAAGCGTACAGCAAATTGCATAACTCCCTAGCATTGGCCCAGCAGCTCCATGAAACTGTCTTTTTAATATTTCTACATGATAATCTAAAGTTGCATTCTTGGCTGCTTCATTTTCCTTATTTTCTATCCGATTATTAACAAAAGAAAGGGTAACTGAATAGCTTCCGGCTAGTAATCCAGAAAAGGCCGCAAGTACATAATTTCTATCTTTTATTATTGGGCCGGCAGCTAATATAAATGGCGAGATTTTCAGCATTTTATTCGCCAAGCCTGCTTTCGTATCTCCAGTTGTCCAATTCCATGCTCTCACTCCTACATTTACTCCTTTCATTATTGTATCGTCTAGAGATTGATAAGCTTTGAAAATTGGGTTCGTCATTTTAATAACTCTCCTGGAGTTTTATTAATTATATTTATAATTATCGTTCTATGTGTTAAATTTCTCATCTTTTTCATAAAAACTTTAGATACAAAGGGTATTTAAACGTTATTATTGTTGTTACTAGATAAAGGTTAAATTATTAAGATTATTTCTTAGCTTCTAAGTAATAGGCATGGCCTGCGAAAACCTTTCCTGTTTTTACGCATCTCCAAATTCCTGCAGAAATTCTTTTTGCTCTTCCTGTTGGATGAAATGGAGATTGCTGATATTTTCTTTGTAAAACTTCAACAGAGTTATATTTTCTTCTAACATTGACTCCTCCTGAAGAGCTGAATTTTCCCGCTGCTTTGATTTTCTTTGTTTTGCTTCCCATATTAAATGAAGGTGATAAAAGGGGTTTTTAAATTGTTCGTTCTGAAGTAATTACTTAAAATCAAAGAACTTATAAATCCTGTCATCCTTTAATTCTGATGAAAAAGAGAGGGAAAAATAAAGGCAAGTCTGGGAAAAGTAGTAAAAAGGACGGAAATATATGGAATGTGCCGAATACTCTGACGTTGATGAGAGTTATTATAACTTTTATAACTATTTATTTTATATTCGCTGGATATGGTGCCGTTACAATTGTTGTATTGTTTGTTGTTGGAATGCTTACTGATTTCTTTGACGGGCAAATAGCCAGAAGGTTTAATCTTACTACTGAATTTGGGAGAAAATTTGATGTTGTTGCAGATAGATTTCTGATGGTTGGAGTTGCTCTTGCATTCATAATTAATTATGGTCTTGCGGGTACTTTAACAAGGTACCATATTTTACAGATATTAATGATAACTTCTAGAGAGTTAATCGGACTCCCTGTTGCAATATTGCTTTTATCATCAGGAAAAGGAATTCCTAAAGTTCGATGGGTTGGAAAAATAACAACTGTGTTGCAAGGATTTACTTTTCCCATCATAATCCTCAGTGTAACTTATTCTGTATTTAATTTCTCGATTTATTTGTCATTTTTAACTTCTATATTTGGAATTGCCTCGGGATTAACTTTTATTAACGATGTTATGGGGATGGAAAAATGAGCGGGCCTGGAGAAGGCAAGATAAAGTTGGGGAAAGCTGATGTCTATATACATTTGAAAGGAAAATCTGGGGCGAGCGTTACCCATATTGATATTGAGTTGGACGAATTAAATAACATAATAAAACCTGGAGAAAATACTTATGTTGGAGCGAAGGAAGGCGGAGTTTTTCTTGGTTTGAAGAAAGAGATGATTGTCCGCGCAGAGAATGTTGCTAAGAAGAAATGAAAAAACTGTCTAGCAACTATAAAGGCAAATTCCTAAAAAAGGTCAGATTTATGCTTTAACATGTTTGTCTAATCTCAATGTTGTCGTCTATTAATAATCAATTCATTAATAATATTCTTCTGTAATTGAGAT
>Ga0209726_10002186_pt1 | contig 29547 bp, 21 predicted proteins | sample Subgrocontami54m_FD_187453 | JGI IMG/M metagenome (GOLD analysis project Ga0209726, IMG submission 187453) | Subsurface groundwater microbial communities from S. Glens Falls, New York, USA - GMW46 contaminated, 5.4 m (SPAdes) (version 3) | ecosystem: Environmental > Aquatic > Deep subsurface >... | reverse complement strand
GCGGGAGACCTTCAGGTCGCGCGCGCCGCAGAAGTCCTGCTCGAAGTCCCGCTTGTACTGGAACATATTTCCGAGATCGTCCGCCCCCGGAAAGCCGAAGCTCCGATAGACTTCAGGCAGCACGTTATTGTAGCGGACCTCTTTCCCGAGCGCCTTCGTCATCGCCGCCGCCATCTGCGCGCCGGTCAGGTGCTCTCCGGCGATGCCGACCGTCTTGCCGATATACTCTTTTCCCTTCCTGAAGATCCCGAGGGCGCACTTTCCGATGTCTTCGGCGGCGATGCCGGGGAGTTTCTTATCCCCCATCGGCATCGTGATCGCCAGCTTTCCGTCGGGTCCTTTCTTCGGTCCCATTCCGAAGTGGATCATGTTGTCCCAGTAGAATGACGTCAGCAGGAAGGTCGTCGGGACGCCGGCCTGGGTAAAGAGCGGGTCGGCCTCCCCCTTGCCGTCGAAGTGTGGGACTTTGTATTTTCCCATCAAGGTCGGCATCCGGTTATCCGAAAGCGGGACCTTTTTGCGGGTGTCGTCGAGGGTTGACCAGACGGCGTGCCGGACGTCGGCCTGTTTCGCGGCCTGCGCCATGTTCCGGGCCTGGGCCACTTCCTTCTCGGCCGAGAAGTGTTCCCAGAAATTGGTGACGCAGAACGCGCCGTAGGCGCCGTCAAAGGCCTCCTTCACACTCTCCGGATTGTCGAGGTCGGCCGCGACCACCTCGACCCCGAGCGTTGCCAGCGCTTTGGCCTTATCAGAATTTGGGGTTCTGGTCAGCGCGCGCGCAGTGAAGCCGCTTTCCTTATCGTTTAAAATGGCGCGGATCAGCCCGCCCCCCTGCGCCCCGGTGGCGCCGACCACTGCAATGATTTTTTTATCGGCCATGATGATTTCTCCTCGTTTGAAATGGATGGTCCTTCTTCGCCGAAGGGGATGGCGCCAGAGGCCCGGGACTGCGATGATCTTTTAAAATCGACAGAATGATCTTAATTCAATAATGGGAGAGAATGCAAACGACGTATCGGAGCGGCAGTGACTCAGTTTGGTTTAGGATGAGATTATCTTTGGTTGTCATGCTAATTTTTTATTAGAAAGACCGCCATCGATAAGGCAGATCGCCCGGCTTCGCCAGGGACCTGCGCGGGTGCGGACCAACGGAAGGGCGCAGCAACGCGAGCGCTGGATGGGGCCACATTAAAATAAATTGGCGAATTTACTTGATCCGGTGTTGCCGAGCCCTTTAAGGCTGATCATGAACGAGAATTCGTTTCGCGTTCGAAGATCGATATAGGCGAGGGTAATCCCCCAGCACTGCTGCTCGTACTGAATCCCATAGTCAATTTCGACAAACTGACTCGCCTCCGCGTCGAAATAGGCGCGGTTAACCAGGCTGACCCCCCACGGTGTTTTGATCAGGATCCGTCCGGTCCAGAACTCGACCGGGGTCGCGACCTCCCGGTCGCCCAGATAGAGCGGATTGAAGAGGTCCCCTTTCTGCGGGATCAATCCCGAGTGGGTATGGCGCTGGCCGAGGGAGAGGTTCAGATAAGGAGGAAGGTCGAAAAGAACGTCGGTGTTCCATGAGGAAAAGCGATGATCATAGAAATCGTAGAAGGAATCGATCCGCAGTGTGACCTGGGAGACCGGATGCACCGTCCATTCAGCCCTCAGATCGGAATACGGGCGGCTGTCGGGCGCCGCACTGCGGGCTTCCTGGAAATGATAACTCTCGGTCAGCCGGAAGTAGATTTTCTCGACCGGCTCTCTTTTTTCGCCCTCGGTTAAGAATCGTTGCGCGAGAGAGAGGGTCACGGCGCTCCGGTCGTGAATCCGGTCGACCTCATCGAATTGCGGCGTGTCGGGAAGGTCTTCGGCCGCGATGTACTCATAATGAATCGAGGGGGTGATCAGATGGGTCGCGGTTCCCCATCTTCGGTAAAGGGGGCTCTCCAAGGCGACGCCGGCCGGGATCGTTTCCCGGGCGATCGGGTCGTCCTCAAGGGTCCCCCGGCTATACCAGGTCTCGCGAAACCCCGCCCAGGGGGTCAGGGTGGCGGCTCCGGCGAGGGAGATCGGCAGGGAGAGTTTGGGATAGAGATCGATCCGGTTTGCCTTTAGCCCTTCGGCCCGCCAGAAATTCACAGCGGTGCTTTCAAAATTAAAAAAAACCGGCGAGGCGCCGAGGCGGTGTTGAATGAGGCTGTAGCCGACCTCGGGAAGCCGATGGACCGTGGCGTCGTTTCCCGCGGCCGTCAGGTCTTGCGTATAACGGGCCAGGAGATAGGCAAACGATTCGTTTCCACGGTAAGTCAGAAAGAAATTTGATTCGATATTTTGCCGGGCCCGTTCGACGGTCTGATCCGAAAGCTCCCGGAGGCTGTTTTCCTCGTTGAGATATCGAAGGTCGAGTTTGGCGGTCAGCCGTTCCGTAAACCGCTGCTCATGCCGGTAGCGGATATCCCACCGGCCGACGTGGTTCTCCCGGTCGTAGAGATAGTCGGTCTGGAGTTCTCCCCCGGAGCCTTTGGACAAGGCATACCGATATTCCAGGCCGAGGCCGTCTCCTTTGCTTCCGCGGTGCTCAAACGAAAAGGTGGCATCCTGACTTTGTGAAATCGCCCAGTACAAATCCTGGCCATACCGGAACCCGTATCGCGAGCTGTATCCCACGCGGGGCACCAGCAAGCCGGTCTGCCGTTCGGTCTTGACGGGATAGAGCAGGTATGGAAGATAGAAGATCGGGATTCCATTCGCATAGAAAACGACGTCGCGCGCGACGAGATAATGATCCATCCGGATCCGGAGCCGCCTTGCCTTGATCCGCCAGGCGGGATCTTCCTGGCAGTCGCACGCCGTGAAGGAGCCTTCCTCCAGATAATAGCGGTCGAGGGCCCGGCGCTCGATCGTCTCTCCCGCCAGAAAATAGTGGTCGCTTTTTACGAAAAGGTTTCCGTCGTACAGGATTCCCAATTGGGTGTTGATATCCAATTCGATCTCTTCGGCGTCGATGCGGTTTTCCCCGTCGCTGAAGTGAACGTTTCCGGTGGCGACCAGTTTTCCGCCGGCATTGTCGAGACGAAGGGTGTCGGCTTCCAGGTGAAGCGGTCCCTGCTGAACCACGACCGACCCTTCGGCCAGGTAAACATCTTTCTCTTTCAGGTACTCGAGCCGGTCGGACTGAAGGTGAATCGGCTCGTCCGTTCCTCCCGGTTTTTTAACGGCCGGAAAGGTCGGCTTGGCCGGTTTTGCCGACTGCGCCCGGAGCGGTCCGTTCGGAAGGATGAAAAAAATGAGAAGGGAAAAAAAGAAAATGGCGGAACACGAGGGGGGCCTGACCGGATGACGAAGGCGGAGGGCCATCTATCCTCGAATCAAGGAAGGGGTCGTTCCCAAAAAAAAGGCCTTGGCCTCTCCGACCGTGTAGAGCGACCCGGTAATCACCAGACTGTCCTCCTGCCCAAGATGCAATTCAACATGGGAGATGGCCTCCGGGACGCGGTCGATCCGGGTAAAACGGCAGGGCCCTTTTCCCAACGAGGCGGCCAGAAGATCGGGATCGGCGGCCCGTTCGATATCGGGGCGGGTTAGAACGACCTCGTCGGCCCAGGGGAGAAGCGGATCGAAAATCTCGGGAATGTTTTTATCTCGCATGATCCCCGCGATCAGCCAATGTTTTCCTTTTCGATCGGGATCGACCCCGGCCAGGAATGCTCCCAGCGCCTTCGCGCCGGAGCGGTTGTGAGCGCCATCCAGAAGGATGAGGGGACTTTTTCGAACCACCTCCAGCCGCCCCTCCCAACGTGTCTCCTTTATCCCTTCCAGGAGCGCCCCATCTGATAATGAAACCCCCCTCTCCTGAAGCTGTTCCAAAATCCCCAATGCCACGGCGGCATTGCGGATCTGGTGCCGGCCCAGGAGTGAAATTTCAACGGACCGTTCTTTCCTCCCGCGATAAACAAACCGTTGATAAAGTAGGTCCCCAAGAGCAAAATTTACGGCGTTCCGTTGAACCGGTTCCGCCGCTTCGAGGGGGCCGGAAGAAATTTCCTCCACGGTAATCTCATGGTCGAGCCGGATCAGGGGGGCCTCTTTTAATCGGGCGGTCTCCTCGAAAAGAGCAAGAACCTCCGGCTGCGTCGCCCCTGTCACCACGGCGGTTTTCTCTTTGACGATTCCCGCCTTTTCCGCCGCAATTTTCAGGACGGTCGAACCGAGGTATCTCTCGTGGTCAAGGTCGATCTGAACGATCGCGCTCACGAGGGGCGACAGCAGGTTGGTCGCATCAAACCGTCCCCCCATCCCGACCTCCACCACGGCAAGATCAATTCCGGATTCGGCAAAATAAAGAAAAGCCAGCGCCGTCGTAAATTCAAAAAAGGTGATCTCTTCGCCCAGGCCGGAGATCCCCTCGATGGCCCCGCGCAGCCGGCCGGTCAACCGGACGATCTCGGTTGCCGGAATCGGAACGCCTGAAATCCGAATCCGCTCCGAAAAGTCGATTAAGTGAGGAGAGGTATAGAGACCGACCCGGTATCCTCCCCGGAGGAGAACCGACGCCGTCATCGCCGCGGTGGAGCCTTTTCCGTTGGTCCCCCCGATATGGACGGAGCGGAATTGTCTTTCGGGATGATTGACGAGAGAAAGCAGCCGCCCCATCCGTTCGAGGCCGGGATGAATGCCGTGCCACTGCAAATGATAGAGGTAGTCCAAAGCCCCGGCGTAAGACATGATCCCCCTGCTGAAAGAGGTTTTTTATTTAACACAACTGCAAGGAAAGATCAATGAAGCGTCACCCGATTGATGGGACCAACTTCTATTCCAACGACTCCAGCCGGACCAGCCTGTCCCCTTCAAAGCTTAGAAAGAGCCGTCCGAAGTAGCTCCATCGCTCTTTGTTTTTGCTCGAACCGACGGTGGTATGTTTTCTGTCGGGAACCCCCCAGCTCGCCTGCGCCTGGTCGACGGTCATCCCGACAAGGACATTTCCCCTGTAGATCGCTTCTTTTGTTTTGGGGCCGAGGTCGGGATGGGATTGAATATAGCCGGCTCGTCTTTGGCGCTGCGCTTCCTTCAGGAAACGATCGACTTTGAGCTTCTCTTTTGAAAGATCGCGGCCGAACAAGATCGATGACGTGCTCAGGATCGAATTCATCTGCTCCCGCTTCGACTCTTCCGGGCTCTCCTGCGACCGGGCGATCGGTGTTAAGAGTTCGACCAGTTCCTGATCGGTCAGCTTTTTACCTTCGTCCTGTAATTGATTGATCCTTCCGATGGCGTCATCGAACGGAGAGGCAAAAGTAACGGACACAGAAACATGCAGGATGAAAAGACCGACTAGACTTAATTTTGAAAACATAACGACCCCTCGAATAAATAATAATCAATTTACCCCCTCTGCTCAAAATACGTTTTACCAGCAATGCTTCATTGATTGCAACTTCTTTCTGATTGGACGAGGGGGGATATGAAAAGCGGCTCTGGGTCGTTAATTCAGAGAACTCGGACAGCCGGCCATGGCGACGATACATAGGCCAGCTTTTTGAATCGCTGAAAACATTTTTTTTCTTGACAAAATTATCGGGCACATGATACTAACTACCGAAGTAGTGACTGTCGGCTTTACCCTCTCGAATCGGAGCATCCTTGATCGCAAAAGAAGTCGTCACCAAGCTCTCGGAGATCGGCTTTTCGGAATATGAGGCGAAGTCGTATATCGCCTTAATTCAGAAAAATCCCGCCACCCCTTATGAAATCGCCAAGGCATCGGGGGTCCCCTCCTCCAAGATCTATGAAGTCCTGAATAAGCTTAAAGAGAAGGGAATGATCCTGGCGGTGGAGGAAGAGGAGAGCAAAACCAAGCGCTACATCCCCCAGCATCCGGAAGAGTTCCTGGCTCAATACCAGCGTGGAATTCAGAAAACGGTCCAGTCACTCCGGGGAACGCTGACCGGTCTCAACGGAAAAAAAGAAGTCAGCTATATCTGGAACATCGTCGACCACGGCCCTCTGATTGAAAAAGCGCAATGGATGATCGACTCCGCAAAGAAGGTGATCCTCCTCTCCCTCTGGCACGACGAACTCGTCCTGCTGGAAGAGCCGCTGCGGGCCGCCGAGGCGCGCGGCGTCCAGATCGCGTTGGTCCACTTCGGCCCTCCTAAAATGACGGTGGGGCAGGTCTATTATCACCCGATCGAAGATACCCTTTATGCGGAGAAACAGGGACGGGGCCTGGTCATCGTCGCCGATTCGCAAGAGGTCCTGATGGGAAACATCAGTGAGGAAAAAACCGAAGGGGCCTGGAGCAAAAACAAGGGGTTCACGACGATTGCGGAAGATTACGTGAAGCACGACATTTATATTGCAAAAATCATCAGCCGTTTCGAAAAAGAGTTGATCCGGAAATTCGGTGAAAAGTACGTCAAACTTCGAGACGTCATGCACGACCAGATTAATTGACAGGAGCTCAGATGAAGAGAGGTGATCTTTCCAGTTTTCCGCCGGGATTCCCTCCCAAGCAGGGACTCTACGATCCCCAATACGAAAAAGATGCGTGCGGAATCGGATTTGTGGCTCACATCAAGGGGGTCCGGTCGCATGACATTATCGAGAAGGCGCTCCAGGTGCTTGAGAACCTCTCCCACCGGGGAGCCGTGGGCTGCGATCCCTGCACCGGGGACGGCGCCGGCATCCTGCTTCAGATCCCGCATCTCTTTTTAGATCAAGCCTGCTCCGAAATCGGCATCCCACTCCCCGTTTCCGGCGCCTACGGGGTCGGTATGGTTTTTTTACCGCCGTCCGTCGCCGATCGCCACGCCTGCGAACAGCTCTTTGAAAAGATCATTTCGGAAGAGGGCCAACGTCTTCTTGGTTGGCGGGACGTGCCGACCCAAGAAGCCCATCTGGGGGAGATCGCAAAGAAAACCCTTCCGGTCATCCGGCAGATTTTTATTGCGCGGGACATCTTAATGGAACGCCGTAATTTTTCGCTTAGGCCTACTTTAAGCGAGACCGGATTCGAGCGGAAACTCTATGTCATCCGGAAGCGTATGGAGAATGCCGTCCGGGACTCGGCCATCGAGGGGAAATCGTTTTTTTACATCCCAAGCCTTTCCTGCAACACCATCATCTACAAGGGTCTCCTTCTTCCCCATCAAATTCCCCTTTTCTATCCCGATCTGGCCGACCCGCGGGTCGTCAGCGCGCTCGGCCTGGTCCACTCCCGGTTTTCCACCAATACGTTTCCGACCTGGCCGCTGGCGCATCCCTACCGCTACGTCTGCCACAACGGCGAGATCAACACTCTTAAGGGAAATATCAACTGGATGCAGGCCCGGCAAGGACGGCTCTCCTCCAAGCTTTTCGGGGATGACATCAAGAAGCTCTTTCCGATCATCTATGAGAACCAGAGCGACTCCGCCTGCTTTGACAATGCCCTCGAATTTCTGGTGATGGGAGGGCGGTCGCTGCCGCATGCGATGATGATGCTGATTCCGGAAGCCTGGGTCGGCAATCCGCACATGGACCTCGACCGGAGGGGATTCTATGAATACCATGCGTCGATGATGGAGCCGTGGGATGGTCCCGCCGCGATGGCCTTTACCGATGGAAAGCTCATCGGCGCCACGCTCGACCGCAACGGCCTTCGCCCGGCGCGCTATCTGGTGACCTCCGACGATCTGGTGGTCCTCTCGTCCGAAGCCGGCGTCCTTCCGTTCAAGCCGGAAGAGATCCGGACCAAAGGCCGGCTGCAGCCGGGCAAGATGTTTTTGGTCGATACGGGCCAGGGGCGGATTATCGATGACGAAGAGATCAAGGCCGAAATCGTGTCGCGCAAGCCGTACCGGGAGTGGGTGGCGGCCAACCGGATCAGCATTGACGAACTCCCCGAGCCGCTCAATCTTCTTCAGCCCGATCATGCGACCCTTCGTCAGAGGCAGCAGACGTTCGGCTATACCATCGAAGAACTGAAGATGCTGATGACGCCGATGGCGGTCACAGGGGAAGAAGCGATCGGATCGATGGGAACCGACACCCCGCTCGCCGTCCTCTCCGATCAGCCGCAGCTCCTCTTTAAATATTTCAAGCAGCTCTTCGCCCAGGTGACCAATCCGCCGATTGATCCGATCCGCGAGCAGCTGGTGATGTCGCTCGCGACGAACATCGGCCCGAAAGCAAATCTGTTGGCGGAAACGCCGGAGCATGCCCGTCGGATCAAAGTCCATCAGCCGATCCTCACCAATGCCGACCTCGAAAAAATCCGGCAGATTGCCGACGGACATTTCAAGGCCAAGACGCTGAAGATGCTTTTTCCGGTTAAAATAAGCCCCGGCGCGAAAGATTACGACCCCAGGGAAGTGGTTGAAATAGGCCCTGGCGCGCAAGATCACGGCGCTCCACTTGGAGGTGGAAACGGAAACCACGGCGCTCAACTGACCGGCGGCACCAAGGGGATGGCGGCGGCGGTCGATCAGCTCTGCAGGCAGGCGACCGATGCAATCCAGGCGGGATACAAATTTATCATCCTCACCGACCGGGGGGTCGATGCCGACTGGGCGCCGATTCCCTCGCTCCTGGCGGTCTCTGCGGTCCACCATCACCTGATCCGGGAGTGTCTGAGAACCGAAGTCGGCTTGACCGTCGAAACCGGCGAGGCGCGGGAGGTCTCCCACTTTGCGCTGTTGATCGGCTACGGCGCCGGGACGATCAATCCCTATCTCGCTTTTGAGACGCTGACCGACCTGGTTCGGGAAGGGTATCTTCCCGAGACGATCGATGAAGCAACGGCGGAAAGCAAATATATCAAAGCAATCAACAAGGGTCTTTTGAAGGTCTTCTCGAAGATGGGGATCTCGACGGTCCAGAGTTATTGCGGGGCGCAGATTTTTGAAGCGATCGGGCTGAACGCCGATTTTATCGACCGCTACTTTACCAGGACCGCCTCCCGGATCGGCGGGGTCGGTATCGAAGTGATTGCCGAGGAGGCGCTCCGCCGGCATGAGCTTGCCTACCGGACCTTCACCCCCGTCCGCCAGCTCGATTTCGGCGGAGAATATCACTATCGAATTCAGGGAGAGCACCACAACTGGAACCCTGAAACGATCATGCGGCTGCAGCATGCCACCCGGAACAATAGCTATTCAAGCTTCAAAGAATTCAGCCGCGCCGTCAACGACGAGTCAAAGCGCCGGTCCAACCTCCGGGGCCTGCTGGAGTTCAAAGACGGAAATCGGGTTCCGATCGAAGAGGTGGAGCCGGCGTCGGAAATCGTCAAACGTTTCTGCACCGGCGCGATGTCGTTCGGCTCCATCAGCAAAGAGGCGCATGAGACGCTGGCGATCGCGATGAACCGGATCGGCGGAAGGAGCAACACCGGCGAAGGGGGTGAAGACCCGGCGCGGTATAACGATGAACGAAACAGCGCGATCAAGCAGGTCGCCTCGGCCCGGTTCGGCGTCACCACCGACTATCTGGTCCATGCCAAGGAGCTTCAGATCAAGATGGCGCAGGGGGCGAAGCCGGGAGAGGGAGGTCAACTCCCCGGACACAAAGTGGATGAAGTGATCGCCAAAACCCGGTTTTCCACGCCGGGGGTGACCCTCATCTCTCCGCCCCCCCATCACGATATCTATTCGATCGAAGATTTAGCGCAGCTGATCTTCGATCTGAAGAATGTCAATCCGAAGGCCGCCATCACCGTGAAGCTGGTGGCCGAGGTCGGCGTCGGCACGGTGGCGGCCGGGGTCGCCAAGGCGCATGCCGACCTGATTTTGATCTCCGGCGATTCGGGCGGAACCGGCGCCTCCCCGCTTTCCTCGATCAAACATGCCGGCATCCCGTGGGAGCTCGGCCTGGCCGAAACGCAGCAGACGCTGGTCTTGAACGATCTGCGCGGCCGGGTCCGGATTCAGACCGACGGACAACTGAAGACCGGCCGCGACGTCGTCATCGCCGCGCTCCTGGGGGCCGAAGAGTTCGGCTTCTCGACTGCGCCTCTGATCGTCGAAGGGTGCATCATGATGCGCAAGTGCCATCTGAACACCTGCCCGGTCGGGATCGCCACGCAGGACCCGGTTTTGCGTCAGAAGTTCGACGGCCATCCGGAGCACATCGTCAACTACTTCTTTTTCGTGGCCGAAGAGGTCCGGGAGCTGATGGCCCGGCTTGGTTTCCGGAAATTGGATGAAATGGTCGGACGCTCCGACATGCTCCGGCCTCAGGTCGCCATCGATCACTGGAAAGGACGCAGTCTTGACCTGACGCCGATTCTTTACAAACCGGAAGTCCCCGCTCATGTCGCCACGCATCATGTTCAGGACCAGGACCACGGGCTGGAAGCGGCGCTCGATCATGAACTGATCCGCCTGGCCAAACCGGCGCTGGAAAATAAAGAACCGGTGAAGGCGGAACTTTCGATCCGGAATATCCACCGGACCGTCGGCGGGATGCTCTCGGGGGAGATCACCCGGCGCCATGGGCCGGCCGGTCTTCCGGACAACACCATTCAATTTAAATTTACCGGGACGGCCGGCCAGAGCTTCGGCGCGTTCTGCGTGAACGGCCTCTCCCTGATCCTGGAGGGGGAAGCAAACGACTACGTCGGAAAAAGCCTCTCCGGAGGACGGATCGTCGTCTATCCGCCCAAAGGCTCTCTCTTCGTTCCGGAGGAGACGATCCTGGTCGGGAACACCGTCCTCTACGGGGCAACCGGCGGCGAAGCCTTTTTCTATGGGGTCGCCGGGGAGCGGTTTGCCGTCCGGAACAGCGGCGCCACGGCTGTCATAGAGGGGGTGGGCGATCATGGCTGCGAATACATGACCGGCGGCGTGGTGGTGGTGCTCGGGAGAACGGGACGGAACTTTGCCGCCGGGATGAGCGGCGGGGTGGCGTATGTCCTGGATGAAGACAACCAGTTCGAACGGCGGTGCAACTTGAGCCTCGTCGAGCTGGAGCCGATCAAAGACAAAGGAGACCGCGTTTTCTTAAGAAGCCTGATCGAGCGATATGCCAAATACACCGAGAGCGCCAAAGCCAAACGGATCCTGGAGCAATGGGAGACGATGTGGCCCCGGTTCGTCAAGGTGATGTCGGTCGAATATAAGAAAATTCTCGAACAGCGGAAAGCGCAAAAAGGGAGACTAAAGGGGACGGTGACGCATGGGTGATCCCAAAGGCTTTTTGAAAATTCATCGGGAAGGACCGAAGCGAAGAGCGGTCGCCAATCGGGTTAAGGACTGGAAAGAGCTTTATGAGCCGGTTCCCGAAGAGACGCTGATGGCGCAGGGAGCCCGCTGCATGGACTGCGGCGTTCCATTCTGCCAGGGGAATACCGGTTGTCCGGTTCAAAACATGATCCCCGACTGGAACGACCTGGTCTACCGGGGGCGATGGAAGGACGCGCTCAAGGCGCTCCATATGACCAACAATTTTCCGGAGTTCACCGGCCGGCTCTGCCCCGCCCCGTGCGAGTCGGCCTGCGTTCTCGGCATTATCGACGACCCGGTGTCGATCCGAGTGATCGAGTGGAATATCATCGACAAAGGCTTTGCGGAAGGGTGGGTGTCGCCGATTCTGCCGGAACACGAGACCGGGAAGAAAGTCGCCGTGGTCGGCTCCGGCCCCGCCGGTCTGGCCGCCGCCCAGCAACTCCGCCGGAACGGCCATGCGGTCGTCGTTTTTGAAAAGGCCGACCGGATCGGAGGGCTGCTCCGTTACGGCATTCCAGAATTCAAAATGGAAAAATCGGTCCTCAACCGCCGTCTGGAGCAGATGACGGCCGAAGGGATCGTCTTTAAGACGGGCGTCGACGTCGGAAATAATATTTCAACCGATACTTTAAGAATGGAATTCGACGCGGTCTGCCTGGCGAACGGCGCGATGCTGGGACGGGACCTGCCGATCCCCGGCCGGGATCTCGACGGCGTCCATTTCGCGATGGATTACTTAACGCAGCAGAACAAAGAGTGCGAGGGAGACACCTTCCTCCCCGACCTCGGGATCAGCGCAAAGAAAAAGCGGGTCGTCATCATCGGCGGCGGAGACACCGGATCGGACTGCCTCGGCACCTGCCACCGTCAGGGCGCAACGGAGGTCTACCAGTTCGAGCTCCTTCCCCCCCCCCCGCCCCGCCGGTCTGAAACCACCCCCTGGCCTCTCTGGCCGATGCAGCTTCGTTCCTCCCACGCGCATGAAGAGGGCTGCAAGCGGGAATGGAGCGTCTCCACCAAATCGTTCTCTGGGAAAAACGGCAAGGTCGAAAAACTCCATGCCGTCCGAGTCGAGATGAAGGCCGACGCGCAAGGCCGCCCGCAATTCGTCGAAATTCCAGGGACCGAGTTCGAGCTGGAGGTCGATCTGGTCCTGCTGGCAATGGGGTTTACCGGACCGGAAAAGCCCGGCCTGCTGACTGAGTTGGGGGTGACGTTCGATCCCCGCGGCAACGTGGCGGTCGATCAGAACCACATGACCAGCGTCGAAGGGGTCTTCGCCGCCGGCGACGTCAAGCGGGGCGCCTCGCTGATCGTTTGGGCGATCCGGGAAGGCCGGGACGCGGCGAGCGGAATCGAACAGTATTTGAAAAAACATCCATCCCTTTAAAATAGGCCCTTAAGATGAACGCCGTAAATCTCGCTTTAGGGGACCTATTTTAAAGCGAAAAATTATCAAGGCGATATTTCGAGAGCCGACCTACCCGGCGACCTACAGGGAGTGGTTGAAATAGGCCTTGGCGCGCAAGATCCGAATGAACGCCGGAAATCTTCGCTTGAAGAGACTTATGTTCACGGCGCTCCACTTGGAGATAGGAACGGAAACCATGGCGTTCCTATCATCGGCGCGGATAGAGAAAGGAACCGCCTTTTTTCCAGGTCGGTGTCAAATTGTCTTAAAATATCGGGCGAAATACTCAGCATATGGCAGCGAATCAACAGTGACTAAGCCGCGGACCGATTAATCAAAGGAGATTTATCATGACCATCCCAGCCAATCCCGCCCCGATCTCTGAGCGCGACCTTGTCTTGACACGAATCATCAACGCATCCATGCCGACTACAAGGCGTTACGTGGGTACAACATAGAAGGTTTTCGCCTCACCCTTGAATTCCACCTTCTGAACAGCCATACTCTTCCAGATTTCATTTAAAGAAGAGATCCCCCAGATGATCAAAAAACCTTCTCCTACAAAAAAGGATCCTCCGGGACCTGCGGGGCACTGGCTGTTCGGCACCCTTCCTGAGTTTCGGCGCGACCCGCTTGGATTTCTCCAAAAATGCGCCGCTTATGGAGATGTGGTCAAGCTTCCCTATGGACTGGCCGGTGACCTGTTTAAGCGGCAACGAGGGGCGGCGGCGTATCTGTTGAGAGATCCTGCCGATATCAAGTATGTATTGGTGACGCACCAGAGAAACTATGAGCGCCTATGGGTGCCGGCGGCGAAGCGGATCTTCGGCAGCGGCCTTCTGGCGAGTGAGGACCCGCTGCACCTGCGTCAGAAGCGAGTCATGCAGCCTTATTTTCACCACCAGCGGATTAAAGGCTATGCAGAGGTCATGACCCAAAAAACAGAAGCGTTGCTGGCGTGTTGGGGGAAGGAGACGACGGTTGATCTGGCCGAAGAGATGATGCGCCTGACGCTCCAGATCGTTTGCAAAGTGCTCTTCAGCATGGAGTTGAGCGATGAAGCCAAGGATTTGAGTGAAGCGGTGACGGTGGGACAATATCATATCACCCGTCAGTATCGATCTTTTCTTGCGATGGTCACGCCGGAATGGATACCAACCCGGCGTAACTTGGGATTTCGAGACGCCCTGAAACGCCTGGACCGTACCATCTTTGGACTGATCGATGCCCGCCGCGACAGTGAAGCGATGAACGACCTCCTTTCCATGCTGTTGCACGCCCAGGATGAAGATGGAAGTGGGATGAGCGACCGGCAAGTTCGGGACGAAGCACTGGCCCTTTTTCTGGCCGGCCATGAAACCACCGCAAATGCGCTCGCCTGGACCGGATACCTTCTCTCGCAGCACCCGGAGGTCGAATCAAGGCTTCTGACGGAGCTTCAGGAGGTGTTAGAGGGCCGCACTCCCTCTGCGGCCGATCTGCCGAAACTCGCCTATGCGGAAGCAGTGTTTGCCGAAGCGATGCGGCTTTATCCTCCTGCATATATCCTGGTGCGGAGGGCTCTGAACGAAGACACCCTTCCCAGCGGATTGAGCTTTCCCGGCGGATCCGACCTATTCATGTGCCAATATTGGGTCCATCGCGATCCCCGCTTCTTCCCCGATCCGGAGCGCTTTGATCCGGATCGATTTCTCGCCAAAGGCAAAGACGAGCGGCCCCTCTTCAGCTATTTTCCTTTTGGAGGGGGATCGAAAATGTGCATCGGGGAGTCGTTCGCCAAGATGGAAGGGGTTCTGCTCCTTGCGACAATCGCGCAACGGTTTAAAATGACGCTTGTTCCCGGACAAGAAATTGTGCCGGAGCCGCTGGTGACGCTACGGCCAAAGAACGGTGTCCGGATCCGTTTGACGCTGCGCCATGAGAGTAACGGTAGAGAGGGGCTTAATTATAAAAATGAAGGGGACCGCTGATACTATCGCTTTTTTTTCTTTTTCTGAAGGGCCTTTTCTACCGTCTCGCCGATCAGGGCGGGATTTTTCACCACGAAGACCCCGGCCGATTCGAGAGAGGCCATCTTGTCCGCCGCCGTCCCCTTTCCCCCGGCGATGATCGCGCCGGCGTGTCCCATCCGTCTGCCCGGAGGCGCGGTGATCCCGGCGATAAATGCGACGACCGGCTTGCTCACCTTCTTCTTGATATATTCCGCCGCCCGCTCCTCTGCATCGCCGCCGATCTCTCCGATCAACACGATCGCCTCGGTCTCCTCATCCCGCTCGAACATCTCCAGGACGTCGACAAAATGGGTGCCGTTGACCGGGTCGCCGCCGATCCCGACGCAGGTCGACTGTCCGAGTCCCCGCTGCGTCAGCTGCCAGACCGCTTCGTAGGTCAGGGTGCCGCTTCGGGATACCACCCCGACATGTCCCTTCTTATGAATGAACCCCGGCATGATGCCGATCTTGCATTCGTCGGGGGTGATGACGCCGGGGCAATTCGGGCCGATGAGCCGGACCGGTTTGCCGGCCAGAAAACGCTTGACCTTCATCATATCGAGCACCGGAATGCCTTCGGTGATCGTAATAATCAGCGGAACACCGGCCTGCGCCGCTTCCATAATGGCGTCGGCGGCGAACGGGGGAGGAACGAAGATCAGAGAAACATCGGCCCCGGTCTTCTCGACCGCTTCTTCCACCGTATCGAAGACGGGAATTCCTTCAAAGTCGGTCCCCCCCTTGCCGGGCGTGACGCCCGCGACCACCTTCGTTCCATAGGCCTTACCGGCAGACGCATGGAAGGAACCTTCCTTCCCCGTGATCCCCTGAACCAACACCCGCGTATTTCTGTTTACCAGAATGCTCATTTTAGAAAGCTCCTAATTTCTTTTCTTGTGGTTAGCTTAAATTTTTATTAGCTCACTTGGGCGACCACTTTTTGCGCGCCGTCCCAGAGGGTGTCGGCGACGGTCAGATCGAGGCCCGATTCCGCCAGCATCTGCTTGGCCTCTTTGGCGTTGGTCCCTTCCAGGCGGACCACCAGCGGGACGCTGATCGAGACTTCTTTCGCCGCATCGATGATCCCCCCCGCGATCCGCTCGCACCGGACGATGCCGCCGAAGATGTTCACGAAAACCCCTTTTACATTCGGATCGGCCAGAAGAATCTGAAAAGCCTGCTTCACGGTTTCTTTTGATGCGCCCCCTCCGACATCGAGAAAATTCGCCGGAGCTGCGCCGGCCAGCTTGATCACATCCATCGTCGCCATCGCGAGCCCGGCCCCGTTGACCATGCAGCCGATCTTTCCGTCGAGCTTGACGTAATTCAAGCCATACTGGTTCGCCCTCGTCTCGAGCGGATCTTCCTCATCCAAATCGCGCAGGAGCCGGATCTCTTCATTCCGGAAAAGAGCATTGTCGTCGAAGTTTACCTTTGCATCGAGCGCCATCAGCTTGTTCTGTTTCGTAATGATTAGAGGATTGACCTCGATCTGCAGCGCCGATTTATCGATCATGAGCCGGTAGAGATTTCCCAGAAGGCCGACCCACTGTCCGAGGACCTCCCTGGGCAACCCCAATTTGAAAGCGACCGCTCTCCCCTGGTAAGGTTGATAACCAAAGACCGGATCGACCGGCAGCTTGACGATTTTTTCGGGCGACCGCTCTGCGACCTCTTCGATCTCCATTCCCCCTTCGGTGCTGGCGATCAGAACGACCGATCCGGTGGCCCGGTCGGCGACCCAGCTCAGGTAAAGCTCCTTCTCAATATCGACCCCTTCTTCGATGAGAAGTTTTTTGACCTCTTTCCCCTGCGGGCCGGTCTGGTGCGTCACCAAAACCTTTCCGAGCAGCTCCCTGGCGATCGGGCCGACTTCTTCCTTGCGCTTCGCCAGCTTGACCCCGCCGGCTTTTCCCCGTCCGCCCGCGTGAATCTGCGCCTTCACCACCCAGATTTTGGTTTGAAGCGATTCGGCCGCCGATTGGGCCTCTTCAACGGAAAAGGCGACTTTGCCGTTTGGGACCGGAATCTGATATTTTGCGAAGAGCGCTTTTGCCTGGTATTCATGGATATTCATCGGTTGTCCTCTTCCGGGCGGTTCATCCACCGTCCCTGTATGTTCTGATCATTTAAAGTAAGCCCTGGCGCGAAAGATTACGGCGCTCCTTTAAAGTAAGCCCTGGCGCGAAAGATCCGAATGAACGCCGGAAATCTTCGCTTGAAAAGACTTATGTTCACGGCGCTCCTTCATTTTTCTTTACGTAATCGGGGAAAAGCATCGGGGAGGTGACTTTCGGAGACACCCCCGCCTTCTTCTGGGCCTCCGTAAAGAGGTCAAGATGGCGAAGGGTCAGGTTCCCGAAGGGAAGTCCGGCCGCGCGTTTCGCCGCCGCCTGTCCCGCCCGCTTTCCATAAACGATAATGTCGAGGAGCGAATTTCCCATCAGGCGGTTCCGGCCATGAATGCCTCCGGAGGCCTCGCCCGCCACAAAAAGATTTTTCAAAGTCGACTCGGCATCGACATTAATCTTTACACCGCCGTTTTGATAATGGAGCGTGGGATAAACCAGGACGGAATCTTTTTTGATGTCGATCTGATAGCGGGAAAACTGACGGACCATGTTCGGAAAACGATGCTTTAAAGTGCCGTCGCCGTTGATGATGTCGACCAGCGGCATATCGAGCCAGACGCCCCGGCGGCCGGCCGGCGTTTCCACGCCGCGTCCTTCCCGGCATTCGCGGATGACCGCGGCGGCGACCGCGTCGCGGGTCTCCATCTCGTTGATGAACCGATCCCCTTTGACGTTCACCAGCTGGGCTCCGACCGACCGGATCGCCTCGGTCACCAGGATGCCGGCCATCGGCTCCGGATAGACGGCGCCGGTCGGATGATATTGGAACGTGTCCTGCAGCGTCAGCGCGGCGCCGGCCCGGTAAGAGATCGGCAGCCCATCGGCCGTGGCGCCGTAATGGTTGCTGGTCGGAAAGCCCTGGATGTGAAGGCGTCCGATTCCGCCGGTCGCCAGAATCACCGTTTTCGCCTGCACGATAATATGTTGGTTCGTGTCGAGGTTTTTCAGGATCGCGCCGGTGCAACGTCCCTCGCCGTCGGTCAGCAATTCCAGGATCGGCGAAAATTCCAGAAGGTCGATCTGCTCGTTGAGGACGCAGTCTTTCAAGACCCGCATCAGCTCCAAACCGGTATAGTCCTTACATCGCAGGAGCCTCGGTTTGGTGCTCCCGCCGCCGCCGCGGAGGCTTAAGTTTCCATCCTCCTCGCGATCGAACAAAACGCCGATCTCCATCAGCCATTTTGCCATTTCGGGTCCTTCTTCGACGAGCGTCTTCAAAAGCGCCCGGTCGTTTTTCATATGGCCGCCCCGGAGCGAATCGAGAAAATGGCGGACCGGCGAATCGTCCGAAGAGATCGCCACCTGCATGCCCCCCTCGGCCATCACGGTGTTGGAATCTCCCAGTCTCAATTTGGTCGCCAGCAAAACCTTTGCGCCGGCCGCCTTCGCCATCAACGCGGCGGTCGAACCGGCCCCTCCGCCGCCAATGATCAAAATGTCGGCCTGATGTTGGGGCGATAAAGTGATCGATTCAGAAACAACGGGACTTTCCCCTTCCAGAAGGTCGGCCAGTTCATGGACCGTCTGCTCCCCCTGGTTAGGACCGATGCGGATCGTCCGATAGGCCTCTTTCTTGTAATCGGGATGATATTGCCGGACCAGCTGCTCTTTTTCCTGCGAAGAAAGGAGCGGCCAGTTTTGTTCCCGGCGTTTATCCCGCGATTGGTCGGCCCGTTCCTTTGATTCTTCCAAAATCGTCATGAACCCCTTTTTGAAAATTGATGATAGATATTCAACTAAATTTAAAAACATTTAACCTGTCATTCCCGAATGTCTAATCGGGAATCCAGATTATTAAGATCAGATCTTCTGGATTCCCGCTTTCGCGGGAATGACGATTTAGAATACAAGTAAATACTTCAGCCCCCTGCTGAGCGCCTAGGCGGTAATCTTCTCCTCTACACTCAGAGACGACATCATTTGACTCCACTCGGCGTCATACTTTCCAGATCCGATTTCATCGATTCGTTTTAAAAGCTGCGTCGGCTCTTTTGGATAGAACGCCGCCGACAGGCGGCGGGCATACATCCCGACCCGATGCGGCCGGATGCGGACCTCGCAGACCGTGGCGCAAAGACCGCACATCACGCACGAGGTGAACTTTTCGGCGGTGGCCGAAAGTTCGCCATTGATTGCGGCGCGTACCCCTCCCATCACATCGATTCCCTGAGGACAGACCGAAGTACAGGCCCGGCAGGCCGTGCACCGTTTTGTTTCCGGGTAAAACTTGAATAGGGTTTGGCGGTCGGGCGCAGTCATTGGAAGCGGCGCGATCGCCTTGATCGACTGGTCGGACGGAAGGAAAGTGATCGCCATCCCCGCTTGAACGGGGGTCTGGCAGGCGAGAGCCGTTTTGCTTTCCATTTGATTCGGAATCGGAGCGCCGTGGTTTGCGTGCTTAACTTCAACCACTCCCTGAAGGTCGTAACCTTCCGCGCCAGGGCCTACTTTAAGCCGGATCATCACCGGGCAGGCGCCGCAGACGCCGCCGAGACATCCCACACCATGAATCATCACCCGCCCGAGCCGCCACATCGCCTGAATGAGGGTGATCCCGGCCGGGACAGAATGGGACGCTCCATCGACCTCTATGGTCACTTGCGTCGGTTGAGGATCAGGCTGGGAAGACATGAGGCGGTTCCTGCTTGCGTGATTAATTACCCGATCGGGGCGGTTTTTAACTCCTCCTCGGAGAGGCTGAGCAGCTGATTCCATTCGGGATCGAACTTCCCTTTTTGAATCTCTTCGATCCGGGCCGAAAGCTGAACCGGTTTCTCGGTGAAGAAAATTGCCTGGGCGCGGCGGACGTAAAGGCCCACCTGATTCGGGGCGATGTCGGCGATGCAGACCGGAACGCAGAGGTTACACATGACGCAGGGGAGGAAAAGATTGGCGCTCTCTTTGAAGTCACCGAAGACCGCTTTCCAGACGCCGGTCCGGACATCGATTCCTTGCGGGCATGCCTCGGTGCAGGCGTTGCAATTTCGGCAGAGGGCCGCTTCCGGAAAATGCCGGAAGAGATCCTGCTTCGGATCTTTGATCTCTTCCATTTTATAAAAAGGCTTCTTCACCGGAAAAGGGGCGGAGAGAGAAAAAGACATCCCCTCCTCGACAATCAACTGGCAACCCAAGCCCTGTTTGAGCTCATGGCTCGTTTTTGTCCGGTAGAGGGTGGAACAGGCGCCGCAGACCCCTCCCAGGCAGCCGATGCCCCGCGTTATCTCGTGACCGGTATGCCACATCGCCTGGATCAACGTAATCCCCTGGGGAACCTGATACCGCTTCCCCATGATCTCGACGGTGACCCCGTTCGTCTTTTCTGTTGAATCGGTCGTCGGCATCTTTAAATCCTGTAGGGGCACGGAAGAACCATGCCCCTACCTGAAGAGAATGATGGTTGGGTGATTATCGTTATCCGTTGAGCGCGTTGAGCGCAGAACCGGCCTTGAACCAGCCGACCTGCTGCGCCGTAAGGCTGTGATTCGCCTGGATCTTCACTTCTCTTCCATCTGCTTTATGAAGGGTGACCTCCACCGGTTTTCCCGGAGCCAGTTGAGCCAGTCCGGCGACGCTCATCCGGTCGTTCTGCTCGATCAGATCCCAATCTTTCGGATTGGCGAAGATCAGCGGCAGGATTCCCTGCTTCTTCAGGTTGGTCTCATGAATCCGGGCAAAGCTCTTTGTGAGGACCACCAGGACACCGAGGAATCGGGGCGACATCGCGGCATGCTCGCGGGAACTTCCCTCACCGTAATTTTCATCGCCGATCACGATCGACCCGACCCCTTTGGCAAGATACTTCCGGGCCACCTGGGACGGCGTCAGATTCGACTCACCGGTGAGGACATCATTCGCCTTCCCCGCCTCCGACGCAAAAGCGTTGTTGGCGCCGAGGAACATGTTGTCGCTGATTTTATCGAGATGTCCACGGTACTTCAGCCAGGGGCCGGCCGGAGAGATATGGTCGGTCGTGCATTTTCCTTTTGCCTTGAGAAGAATCGGGAGCTTCGAAAAATCTTTCCCGTCCCATTTCGGAAAAGGCTTCAAGAGCTGAAGCCGCTCGCTGGTGGGGGGAACGTCGACCGTCAGGTTCTCGCCGTTCTCCGCCGGCGCGACAAATCCCTCCTCGCCCTTTGCAAACCCCTTCGCCGGAAGCTCTTCGCCCCTGGGAGGCTCGAATTGAATCCGGGTTCCGTCGGCGGCCGTCAAGGTTCCCTTTACCGGATTAAAGTTCAGGTCTCCGGCAAAGGCCATCGCGGTCACGATCTCCGGGCTGCTCAGGAAAGAAAGGGTCTCCGCGATCCCGTCGTTCCGGCCGGGGAAGTTCCGGTTAAAGGAGCTGATGATCGAGTTCGATTCGCCTTTTTTCACATCCTCTCTTTTCCACTGGCCGATGCAGGGGCCGCAGGCATTTGCCAGCACGGTCGCTCCCATCTCCTCAAACGTTTGAATGAAGCCGTCCCGCTTTATCGTTTGGTAGATCCGCTCGGAGCCGGGGGTGACGAGGAACTGCGCCTTGGCCTTGAGGCCGGCTTTCAGCCCCTGTTTGGCGATATGGGCCGAACGGCTGATGTCTTCATAGGAGGAGTTGGTGCAGCTTCCGATGAGGGCGGCTTTGAGTTGGATCGGATAGCCCTTCTCCTTTGCCTCGGATGCCAGCTTGGAAATAGGACGGGCCAGGTCGGGGGTGTGCGGGCCGACCACATGCGGCTCGAGTTCCGAGAGATTAATCTCGATCACCTGATCATAATATTTCTCGGGCGACTGCAGAACCTCCGGGTCGGCGGTCAGGAGCGCTTTGTTCGCGTCGGCCAACTTGACCACGTCGGCCCGGTCGGTCAACTTTAGATAAGCCGCCATTTTCTGATCATAGGGAAAAATCGACGTCGTCGCCCCCAGCTCGGCCCCCATGTTGGTGATCGTTCCCTTTCCGGTGGCGCTGATCGTCTCGGCGCCCGGCCCGAAGTATTCGACGATCTTGTTCGTTCCCCCTTTGGTCGTCAAGAGGCCGCAGAGATAGAGGATGACGTCTTTGGCCGAAGTCCAGCCGCTGAGGCTGCCGGTCAAATGAATGCCGATCAATTTCGGATGGAGCACTTCCCACGGAAGGCCGGCCATCACTTCACCGGCATCGGCCCCGCCGACCCCGATCGCCATCGCGCCGAGCCCGCCGCCGTTCGGCGTGTGAGAGTCGGTCCCGATGATCAATGCGCCGGGGAAGGCATAGTTCTCAAGAACCACCTGATGGATGATGCCGGCGCCCGGCTTCCAGAATCCAATACCGTATTTCTTAGCCGCCGACGCGAGGAAATTGTAAACCTCTTTATTCTCGTTGATCGCCCGGTCGATGTCTTCCTTCGCCCCGCTCTGGGCGCGGATCAAGTGGTCGCAGTGAATGGTGCTCGGCACCGCCACCTGATTCTTTCCCGCCTGCATGAACTGCAAGATCGCCATCTGGGCGGTCGCATCCTGCATGGCCACGCGGTCGGGACGGAGCGCGAGCTGCGCTTTTCCGCGCTCCCATGTCTGCGTCCCGAAATCATCGGCGTGAGAGACCAGAATTTTTTCGGTCAAGGTCAGCGGCTGGCCAAACTTCTTCCGGGCTGCGGCCAAGCGGTCCGGCATCGATTGATAGAGTTTTTGAATCAGCTGAGTCGACATGATCTAAACCTCCAAAATTGGACTTTCAAGGCATCGAACGAAGATCTTTTAGCCTTCGGGTTAACCTTTGATTGCCACCCATTAAACTTCTGAAAAATAAAGGGAGTTTCATCTTAACAGAGCCGGCGCGGTCAGGTCAAGGTTGAAACCTTTCCCGAGACCTTCGGCGCGGCCCAACGACGGTTACTTCAAGACTTCTTCCCGGACTTCCCGGCGCTTGGAATTGGTTTCGAGCGCCGGCACCTCCCTCTTTTTTGGCGAGGCATAATTGACCAGATAGGTAAAGAGACGAATGAGCCGGCTTCCCTGCCGGTTCTGGTCGATCCAGTGACCGATCAGTCCGATCGTTCGGGAGAGAATGAAAAATCCGTTGAGCGCTTCGTTCGGGAAACCGAGGTCGGTCAAAATCGCCGCCATCGCGCCGTCAACGTTGAGGATCAGCGTGTCTTTCTTGCTGGTGGTCAATTTCTCCACCGACAGGGCAAAGTCCAGATGCGGCGTCGGAATCCCCTGCGATTTGACGAAGCCGACCAGCTCTTTCACCCGTTTGTCCGGGTTTTTGAGGCTCTTGACCCGGTGGCCGATTCCCGGCACCGGTCCGACGTTCTTCTTCATATGAACCAGGAAGTCGTCCGGCGAGAGTTCTTTCTCGACGGCATACTTGAACCACTTTCCGGCATCGGTCACGGCGCCGCCGAAGCGGGGCCCGATCATGATCAAGCCGGCCGCCACCGATTGCGCCATCTGAATCCCCGCGCAGGCGCCGACGATGGTCACCAGCGCGCCCGAAACGCATGGTCCATGATCGGCGGAGAGCATGACGATCCGCTTGATAATCTCGGCTTCCACCGGGCTCACCAGGCGCTTGTCCCACAGCAATCCGATGACGTGAGGGATATGATAGCCCTTGTTGATCAACTCCGATGCGGGATAGCCGTAGTAGAGCGGCTCGTCTCCCCGGTCGTCGCAGATCGTCGATTTCACCAGCGGCTCGACAAACACGTCGCCCGACTTGATCGCCTCTTCCACCGGCTTCGGAAGCTTCGGAAGGGCCGCCACGTCGCCATCGACCACCGGCTTAACTAACCCCTTCGCAACGATCTCCTCGTAAACCTGCTTGATCGTCGGACCGAGCCCCCCAAAGGTGGCCGGCACGATGGCCCCGGCCTTCTTCAGCAACTCGGCCTTGGCCCGCGCCGAGCCCTCGCCATGTTGTCCTTCTTTCGCGCCGGCATGACCGAATTTCATTCCCTTCGGAAGCTGCTCCTGGCAATAGCCGGAGACGACTGCAATGAGTTTGATCCGGCGTTTTTTCGCGCCAAACCAGGCAGCTGCGCCCTCTTCAAGATCTCCTCCCATCTCTCCGACGACGATCACCGCCTGGGTCTGAGGATCCTGCTCGAACATCTCCAGATAGGTCACATAATCCGAACCGGGAAACGCATCGCCGCCGATCCCGATGGCGGTGGTGATGCCGTCGGCAAACTGGCTGCAGATCCAGATAATTTCGTTGGAGAGGCCGCCCGACTTCGTGATGACGCCGAAAGAGCCGGGCCGGTGAAGCTTCGAGAGGATAAGGTTATCGAACGCCCCCCCGATCACCCCGAGACGGCATTCGCCCGCCGAGATGATGCCGATCGCCGAAGGACCATTGAAAACCTTCCCGAGTTTTTTTGCTTCGAGGCTGAGGCGCTTGGAGTCTTTTTCCGGCACCCCTTCGGTAATCATCGAGACCAATTTGATTTTCGGGTCGGCCAACGCTTCCATCGCCGCTTTGAACGCGCGGTCGGGCCCGACGAAAATCAAGGTCGTATTGATGGAGGGAAAGGTCGACGTGGCTTCTGCGACCGTTTTGAGAATGGGAATTGAAATGAGCTCACTGCCGTAAGGAACTTCGGCCGTCTTGCCGGCGTCCGGGGGAAATACAAAGGCCAGGACATTCAAGGGGAGACGATTGAGGTGGCAGAACTCCGCCATCCGGCGGGCGGCATTGACGCCGGCCGGTCCTCCCTGAATCACAACGCGGGTCTCTTTATTCGCGACGATACTCATTTTCCCACTCCTTTTAAAATAAGTTCTAGCGCGAAAATTTACGGCGCTCCTTTAACTGCGTAATCGATAATGTCGGTCAGTGGCGTATAGCGGTCATAGACGTGGATGTTGAACCCTTCGGACTCCAGCGCCTTCATCGCCGCCAGTCCTTCTTTCTCGAACGGCCCGCCGCGTCGAACCCAGATCTCCACCCCTTCCAGTTTTCCTTCGGCCTTGGCTTTTCGAAAACCGTTGATGATCCCGGCGAAGGTCTTTTTCACGTTCGTGAAATTGGCGATCGCCCCGCCGACGATGATCCGCTTGATCCCTTTCAGCGAGCAGACCTTCTCGGTCAGCGCTTCCACCGCCCAGTCGGCCGGGTCGCCGGAGTATTCGGCGTAGTTGGCGATCTTGCCGCCGAGCGCGAGGACGGCGTCGGCATAATAGACCGAAGCCCCGCCGCCCGCCGGGAGAAGCGCCGTATCCCCGCCGGGGATTTCAATGAACTTCACCGACCCTTTGATCCGCGAGTCGATCTCCATGATCGCCCGCTCGTCGTTGGTGTACGGCCGTCCGAACTCCGAGGCGAACGTGAAATTCCAGTCGGGATGGCGGAAGCGGGCATCGCCGTCGACCATCGTCACGGCGTCGAGCGCAATCAGCTGGCCGTCCGATTCCCGCAGGACCAGCGGGTTGATCTCGATGTAGGTCCCGTCTTCCTGGTCATAACATTGATAGAGCTTCACGGCAAAATCGGCGACTTTGGGAACCAAGTCCTTTTTAAAACCGGCCTCTTTCGCGAGCGCCTCCAGCTGTTCACGCGTCGGATCGACCCCCAACGGGATGGAGATCCGCTTGATTTTATCCCAGTTCGATTCGACCTCGATGCCGCCGATGCCGGCCAGGAGGAGATCGGCCCCTTCCCGCGTCGACTTCACCGCCAGATAAAATTCTTCTTTATGGACAATCAGCTCGGAAATGATCACCTGAGAGATCGTCATGCCGGAAATGGTTTTTCCCAGCATCTCCTCGGCGGCTTTCCTCGCGGCGGCCAGTTCGAGTCCGACCTTCACGAGCCCCAGCTTCATTCGGGAACCGATCGCCTCATGGGCTTTGACGACGAGCTTGGACTCCCGCAGCCAGGGATTTGCCTGTGCGAGACGATCAAGCTGATCAGCGGCGGTAATCACCACATAATGAGGAACGGTCATCCCCCACTTCGACAGGAGCCCCATTCCCGGACCTTCCAAGACTTTTGCCATGCCTGAACCTCCCTTGTTCCGTTAAATCAGAGTCTTTATAAGGAACGCCGTGAACATAAGTCTTTTCAAGCGAAGATTTCCGGCGTTCATTCGGATCTTTCGCTTAAGAACTTATTTTAAATGAAAAAATAAAAAAAGGGGAAAAACAGACCGATCTCCCCGATTGATGTTGCAAAAAAGAAGACCGTCCATAAGTGTAGAATATAGGGGGCCGAACCCCTTGTTGTCAACATTTTTCTGGAAAATACCGGAAAATAAATGGGCGGCTATTTCGTTGAAGGATTCGCCGATTTGGCGCACCGGAAACCGGCCGAAATGGCCCTTGTAGACGGCGAGAGTGAAATCCGGTTGAAGGTCTGAAAAGAAACGCCGCACCGGTAATAACTGCAGTCGAAGAAAGAACCTCCGCGCAGGACCTTGAGCGTCTGCCCGTAGTTCGGGTGGGGGACCTTGTTTCCCGGATAGGGAAGGAACCAGTCGGCGGTCCATTGGAAGACGTTTCCGGACATGTCGTAAAGCCCATACGGGCTCTTCCCTTCCGGAAAGGCATCGACCGGAGAGGTGTCCTTCACCCCTTCCGGAGGAACGTTGGCCCGCTTGGATTGAAATTGATTCCCCCATGGAAACATCCGGCCGTCGGCGCCGCGGGCCGCTTTTTCCCACTCGGCCTCCGTCGGAAGCCGCTTTCCCTCCCACTTGCAGTAGGCATCGGCATCCAACCAGCTGACAAATGTCACCGGATGATTGGCCTTGGCCGCAGGGTACCGATTTCCAATCCAATGGGAGGGAGGCCGCGCTCCGGTTGCGTCGACGAATTTTTTGAAGTGGGCGTTGGTGACATGATATTGATCGATAAAGTAGGCATCCACCGCAACCGACTGGCGCGGCCCCAGGCTTTTTTTGGTGAAATCTTCCCCCATGATAAATTCCCCCGCCGGAATCAAGACCATCTTCTGCTCGATGATCGCGTCGGTTTTTCCGGCGCCCTGTCCTTCCACGGCGCGGAGGGTCTGCCTGAAATAGGTTTCCAGACCGAGCGTTTCACCGACTTGATGGAGCTTATGGCACTGGACGCACCAGGGGTCGTGGGTGTCGTCGATCTGATGTCGAAGCGGCCCTTTGTGACAGACCTGACACTCCTCCCGCGAGGCAGGATCGGCCAGCTTCTGCTGCGGAATCTCTCCGGTCGAGCGGGGCAAAAAGGAGAAAAAGAAGAGGAGGGTGAAAATAAAAAAAAGAGCGAAGGACGGTTTCTTATTCATGGGAAGAGATGATAGCATAATTCAAAAAACAGGGGTAGGGACCGTCTGAACCGGGCGAGCGTGCCATCCTCACCCCTCTTTGAAGTTCTTCAAATACGCTTCCCATTCCATCAGGAGCAGATACTTCTTTTTGTCGTTGCATTCTTTGCAGGCGGGAACGACGTTTCCCTTGCTGCTCCGGCCGCCGCGGGCAATCGGAACGATGTGATCCATCGTTAGTTCCGACGGTTTGAATTTTCTTCCGCAGTAATGGCAAACCCCGCTGCTCCTCTTTCGCTTCCACCACTGGCTGTTTCTCAGCTCGCGGGCTTTTGCTTTTTCTTTTTTGATTTCGTCGTCGTCGGTCTCTGAATAGAATGACTGCGGCACACATCTCCTGATTCTGATCAGTAAATTGTGTCATTCCCGAATGATTTTATCGGGAATCCAGTTTGTAAAGTCCACTGTATGGATTCCCGCTTTCGCGGGAATGACGGCAAGGACTGGCCGGTTAAAGCTCAAACGTTGCGATAACCGGCGCATGATCGGACGGTCTTCCTTCGCTCCGGGGCGTTTTGTCGATCTCGCAGGAGACGCACTTCTTCGCCAGAACGGAGGTCGCCCATATGTGGTCAATTCGAAGTCCGAGGTTCCTCCGGAAGGCCGCGATCCGGTAATCCCACCAGCTGTATTGGCCCCCTTCCAAATGGTGGAGACGAAAGAGGTCCTCGAACCCACACGACTTCAACGCCGCGATCGCCGCCCGCGCTTCCGGATGGAAGAGGACCTCTCCCTCCCACTCTTTCGGCGCGTAGACGTCAATCTCCTCCGGGGCGACGTTGAAGTCGCCGACGATCACCAGCGGCTCAGCCGGCTGATGGCATCGATCGAGATAGGTTCTGAGCCTCGCGATGAAGCCAAGCTTATAAATAAACTTCGGTGACCCGACAGACTGGCCGTTCGGAATATAAACATTAATCACCCGGACCCCGTCGAGGGACACCGCCATCAGCCGCTTCTGCTCATCGACCGGCAGATCTGGAAAACCGACCTGGATCTGCTCGACCGGACGCTTCGACAGGAAGGCAACCCCGTTATAGCTTTTCTGTCCGCTGAAAAAAGAATGATAGCCGGCCTCTTTGAAACAGTCCACCGGAAACTGCTCATCCTGCACCTTCGTCTCCTGGATGCAGAGGAGGTCCGGCTCCTCCTTTCGAAGCCAGTTTAAAACCGCGTCGCTTCGGGCGCGGATCGAATTGATGTTCCAGGTCGCAATCTTGATGGCCGGTCTCCGGTGGGTTGAGACCCTTCACTTCTATCACTTCCTTCTTCCAAATTCAATGAGAACGTTTTGCCGATATGAACCGAGCTCGGGACGGAAACAGGTGAGAAATTTTCCGCTTGATCCGCGCGCTTCGGTTCTGCTAGCTTAAGGATCAATACCCACGTAAACCCACAGGAGGTGCAACATGGCAAAGGTCATACGATGTAAAGAAGCAGGGATGGATTGTGATTTTGTCGCACGGGGCCAATCGGACGATGAGGTCATGAGGGTCGCCGCGGAGCATGGCAAGCAGAAACATGGAATGGCTCAGATCACGCCGGACCTTCAACAGAAAATCCGGTCGCTCATCCGCAACGAAAAATGAATAACCCCGCCGCAAGCAGGGGGGTATCTAAAATCATGACCTCCAGGAAATGGTTGGAGGGGGAACAGAAACCGCTTCCCCTCCCTCGATGGGAGGGGCCAAGGGGAGGGTGAAGAAAGGATGAACACCCCCACCTTACCTCCCCCATCGAAGGAGCGCCGTAACTTTCCGCGCTAGGGCCTATTTTAAAGGGGGAGGAATGAGTGGTAGACAGCAAATAGCAAACCCATCCCGCGCAGCAAGCTACGGGGAATTCAAAGATTCAATAAGAAAGGGGTCACTTTCGTTAGAAGGCGGCCCCTTTTCTTTCTGGATTTCTTCAAAGCTGTTGTTGTACGATCTCTGAATCGGGTCAAAGTTCATCAAAGGAGGATACGATGGGAGATGTCATTCGAAAGGTAGACTACTTCACGATGCAGGCGTCGGATAAACCTGGGGAGGGAGCGCGGGCCCTCAACGTACTTCGAGAGGCCGGTGTGAATCTACTTGCCTTCACCGGTTTTCCGGAGGGACGGCGGAGAGCGCAGCTCGATTTTGTTGCGGAAGATAGCGCCGCCCTAAAAGCCGCCGCAAAGAGGGCGAAAATGAAATTGAGCCCGAAGAAGACCGCCTTCCTGGTGAAGGGGGAAGACCGGCCCGGCGCCATCGCCGAGATCATGGGGAAGCTTGCCGCCGCCAAAATCAATGTCACTGCGATCGACGCCGTCTGCGCCGGAGGAGGGCACTATGGAGCGATCCTCTGGGTGAAGGGGCCTGACGTTCGGAAGGCGGCGAAGACCTTGGGGGCTTCATAGCCGGTCTGAGTTCATTGACTGAGTGGCCGTGAATGCAGGAGGGTCGCATCTTGATTTTTGACTATTAGGAGAGAGTCAAAAAACAAAAGTAAAGATCCGACCCCCTCTCTTTCGAAACCCAAGAATTAAGTATGGTGTCCCCGGAATTGCTTCACCCGGAATTACTTCGAAAGAGAG
>Ga0209726_10002185_pt1 | contig 29570 bp, 35 predicted proteins | sample Subgrocontami54m_FD_187453 | JGI IMG/M metagenome (GOLD analysis project Ga0209726, IMG submission 187453) | Subsurface groundwater microbial communities from S. Glens Falls, New York, USA - GMW46 contaminated, 5.4 m (SPAdes) (version 3) | ecosystem: Environmental > Aquatic > Deep subsurface >... | reverse complement strand
GCGCGGGCGCGGCAGGGTCCGCGGTGCCCTCATGGGCTCGGTGTCGAGCCAGGTGGTGCGGCGCACCGACCGGCCGGTGTTCGTCGTGGGCCCGGGCGCCGACGCGCTTCCGGAGGGGCCGCTTCGGATCCTCGCCGCGACCGACGGCTCGGAGGCCGCGCTGCGCGCGATCCGGTTCGCCGCAAGGCTTGCAAGCGCGCTGGCCGGAAGCGAGATCCTGCTGGTGCACGTGCAGACCCCGCTCAGCGTGGGCGGCGCGCTGCTCGGGCCGCGCGAGCGGCTCATCGAACACTGGTCTGCCAAGCAGGCCGAGGCGGGATTTCGCGCGATCCGCGAGACGCTGGGCAAGGACGCGGCGGCGATCACGACGAGCGTCGTGCAGGAGCATGCCGCGGCATCGGCGATCGTGCGCCTGGCGCGCGAGTCGGCGTGCGGGCTCGTCGCGATGGGTACGCGAGGGCGCAGTCCCGTCGTCTCGCTGCTGCTCGGTTCGGTCGCGCAGGACGTTCTTCGGCACGCACGCCTGCCGGTGCTGCTGTCGCATTGAAGGCTATCCGGAGTCGCGCGGCGGCGGAACGTCCGTGAAGACGAGCCCGACCCGGGTTACCACGTTGTCCTGCGCCTCGCGTACGACCAGCTCGATGCCGCCGAGGACGACGCGGTCGCCGACCACCGGGACGCCTTTGAAACGCTGCCGGATCACCTCGGCAACGCTCAGATCGGCGAGCGCCTCGGGAGCCTTGACGCCGTAGGCCGCGCACACGTCGCCCAGCCGCGCCTGCGGCGAGAGCGCGAAATCACCGTAGAAGCGGCGCTCGGCGAGGGACGGCGCGAGGGGCTTCGCCGCGAGGATCGCGCTGATGCGCTCGACATCCTCGCTCGGCACGACCAGATAGACCGCGTCGCCGGGCTCGATGCGGGCGCTCGACGGCGGGTCCTTCGCATCGTTCGGGCCGAGGACGGCGACCACGCGCTCGCCGGGCGCGAGCGGCAGCTCGCTCGCGATCGCGCCGGCCGCCGGGCTCGACGGCGGCACGACGTAGCCTACGAGCTCGTAGCCCTTGCGGCCGCCGATGTCGAGCTCGGTTCGCTGGCGCGGCTCGTACACGGGAGGCACCTGAAGCCCGAGCCATCGCGCGAACGGCGCGATCGTCCAGCCCTGGACGAGCAGCGAGATGAGCACGACGAAGAAGGCGACATCGAAATACAGCCGCGCCTGGTCGATTCCGGCCATCAGCGGAAACAGCGCGAGCACGATCGGCACCGCGCCGCGCAGACCGACCCAGGAGATCAGCAGCTTTTCCTGCACGGAGGCGCGGTACAGCAGCAGCGAGACCCAGACCGCGAGCGGGCGCGCGACCAGGATCATCCCCGCCGCCACGGCGAGCGCGCCCGGCGCGATCTCGACGAGCCGCGAGGGCGTCGCCAGCAGTCCGAGCACCAGGAACATCACGATCTGGGCAAGCCACGCCAGGCCGTCGTGAACGCTCAGGATGTCCTGCGCGGCGTGCGTCCTGCGGTTCCCGAGAACGATGCCCGCGACGTAGATGGCGAGGAAACCGCTGCCATCGGCGAGGACGGTCGTGCCGAAGATGATCAGCCCGCCCGCGAGCGCGAGGAGCGGGTACAGGCCCTCGGCAAGACGGATGTGGTCGATCGTCCAGGCAAGCGCCCGGCCACCCAGGTATCCCGCCAGGAGCCCGAGTCCCATCTGCTGCACGAAGAAGGCGCCGAGCTGCCACGAGGGCGCCGCGCCGGTCGCCAGCAGCGCGACCAGCGCCACCGTCAGGAAGATCGCCATCGGATCGTTGCTTCCCGACTCGATCTCGAGGACCGTGGCGACGCGCCGGTTGAGCGCGAGTCCCTGGTTCCGCAGCAGCGAGAACACGGCCGCCGCGTCGGTCGAGCCGACGATCGCGCCGACGAGAAGCCCCTGCAGCAGGTCCAGGCCGAGCGCCGACGCAGCGATGGTGCCGGTGATGCCGGCCGTGATGACGACGCCCAGCGTCGACAGCGACAGCGCCGGGCGGAATCCCATTGAAAAGCTCGCGTAGCGCGTGCGCAGCCCGCCGTCGAACAGGATCACGGCCAGCGCCAGGTTTCCGACGATGTAGGTGACGTAGAAGTCGTCGAAGCGGATGCCGCCGGGGCCGTCTTCGCCCGCGAGGATGCCGATCGCGAGGAACACGAGCAGCAGCGGCGCGCCGACGCGAAACGCCCAGGCGCTGAGCAGCACGGCGAGCACGAACAGCAGCGCGCCGATGAAGATCAACTGATTGGCTTCGTGCACGCGTATTCCTTTCGCCAGGCTGTCAATGCGCGCGCCGCGCGTCTCGCGCAGATCGAAGGCTAGGATGAGATAATAGCGGTTCACGGCAGTTTCAAACCGCAACGGCAGCCCCGTTGTCGAGGCTCAAGTCGCGCACGCGCGATGATCGCCGCAGGCACGCCCGCCGCGCCGCGCGGGCATCCGGAGACACCGACCATGGTGCAGCGACTGCGTCAGATTCTGGTAGCGACCGACCTGTCCCGGGAGGCCGGTCTCGCGCTCGAACGCGCGGGGCGTCTGGCGCAGGAACACGGCGCGCGCCTGACGCTCGTACACGTCGCGCCGGCCACCGGCCGCCGCGCGGCGCGCAGCGATCGCATCCTGCGCGCCGTGATCCCCCAGCTGCACAGCGTGGTGGCGGAAACCGCGGCGAAGCTCGGTCGAGCGTTCCAGATCCGCTGCGCGAGCGTGCTCGCGCGGGGAGAGCCCGCCGCGCTGATCGCACGCACGGCGCGGCGCTTCGAGGCCGAGCTCATCGTGCTCGGGGCGCACGGCAGCGCCTCCGTGCTCGATCAGGTGATCGGGACGACGGCCGACCGTGTGCTACGGCTCTCCGCAGCGCCCGTGCTGGTCGTTCGCACGCACGCCCGCGTGGCCTATGCCGAGGTGCTCGTGCCGAGCGACGATTCGCCCGCGGCGCATGCGGCCGCCCGATTTGCCGCGCGCGCGTTTCCGACCGGGCGCTTCCTGATGCTGGCGGTCGTGAACGCGCCGTTCGAAGGCTTCCTGATGCGCTATGGCGCCGACGCGCAGTTGCTCGCCGCGCACCGGCGCAGCACGGCGCGCGAGGCCGAGGCCCGCCTGCGCGCCCTCGCGGCGCAGGCCGGAATCGCGGAGCGCGCATCGCTGCGCGTCGAGCGCGGGTACGTACCGGCGCAGATCCTGCGCCGGGCGGGCGAGCTTGGCGACGGCGTGATCGCAATGGGAGCATACGGGCGCAACCCGCTCGCGGCCAAACTGCTGGGCGGGGTGAGTGTTCGCGTCGCGGCCGGCGCACCCTGCGACGTGCTGCTCGTGCGGCCGGCGCGGCGTGCGCGCGGCGCCACGCACTGAACGATCCGCGGGCACGCTCAGGGACCTCACGCTCGCCGCCGTGCTGTTCCTCTGGCAGGAAGCGCACGAGCGGTCCGCGGCGCGCCGGCGGCTTCAGGCGGTTCGGACGGGTGGCGCGCGCGCCGCATGCCAGTCTCGCTTCGCCTCGCCGGTGACTGCGGGATGGTCAATGCCCATCGCGGCCCTTTCAGGCCGAGTGTGGACGCGCAGGCACGTTTCCGCCTGACTTCCATCAAACGGCAGGCCGCGCCTCGCGCGGCCTGCGGGCGATTACCGCGGGTCGTGCGGCTCGAACGCCCGGCAGGGCCCCAGCACGGTCGCGATGACGATCGCGTTCTGCAACCCGCGCTTGTTCCCCATGAGCGACTGGCGGGAAAAGCGGCGTCCGGGCGCTTCAGGCGGGGCGCTCGGCATTTCGCCGCGACCGAAATGTCCGACCGGAACGCGCGATACCGGAAGAGGCGTTGGCGCTTCCTCCGGTTCGTCGGCGAATTCCGGAAGGCGCGCGGCCGGCGCCGCGTCCTGCGGCGCCTTCGGTGCGAACCGCTTCATCAGGTACTGCAACAGCAGCACCGCCGCAAAGATCAGTACGTAAACCAGTTCGGAGGGCAGATTCTTCATGGTGTCCTATCTGATTCCTCATTTCTTGGGAGAGGCCGGAGACTCGTCTCCGGTGCTGGCGATTTCCTCGCGCATCACCGTGTCGGCCTGCAGATTTTTCATGCGGTAGTAGTCCATGATGCCCATGTTGCCCTGGCGGAAGGCCTCCGCCATGGCTCGCGGCACTTCGGCCTCCGCTTCCACGACGCGCGCGCGCATTTCCTGTTCCAGCGCAACTGCCATGGCGCGGCGCTCCTCGGCCTTCGCCTGGGCGATCTGCTTGTCGGCGTTGGCCTGATCGATCTGCAGCTTGGCGCCGATGTTCGCGCCGACGTCGACGTCGGCGATGTCGATCGACAGGATTTCGTAGGCGGTTCCCGCGTCCAGACCTTTGGAAAGGACGTGCTTGGAAATATGATCCGGGTTCTCGAGCACGCTCTTGTGGCTGACCGCGGAACCGATGGTGCTCACCATGCCTTCGCCGACGCGAGCGATGATCGTCTCCTCGCCGGCGCCGCCCACCAGGCGGTCGATGTTGGTGCGCACGGTGACGCGGCACACGGCGATCAACTGGATGCCGTCCTTCGCCACCGCGGCGATCTTCGGCGTCTCGATCACCTTGGGCAGCACCGACATTTGCACCGCTTCCAGCACGTTGCGCCCGGCCAGATCGATGGCCGCGGCGCGCTTGAAGGGCAGCGGGATGTTCGCCTTGTCGGCCGAGATCATCGCGTTGACGACGCGATCGACGTTGCCGCCCGCGAGAAAGTGCGCTTCGAGGTCGTTGACCGAAATCTCGAGTCCCGCTTTCACCGCGCTGATCCGCGCAGTGACCACGGTGGTGGGCGGAACGCGCCGCAGGCGCATGCCGATGAGCGTCATCAGGCCGACGTAGGCGCCCGAGGCCCAGGCCGCGATCCAGAGCGGGATCGGGACCAGGTACAGCAGGAACACCAACCCGGCCACGATCAGCATGAGCAGGCCGAGACCTCCGGTGAGGCCAGTTTCGATTCCAGTCATTCGTCATTCCTTTCGGTTGTGGTGTGCGGAACGCGCCGCACGACGATTCGGTTGCCGTCCACGCGCGTCACTTCGACGGGCTGGCCGGCATCGATGTGTTCCCCTTCGGAGACGACGTCGACGCGCTGACCGTCGATCTCCACGATCCCTGCGGGCCGCAGCGGGGAGGAGGTGCGGCCCTTCTTACCCAGCCAGCGCGCGTCGCTCGCGGGCGCCGACGCATAGCCCTCGTCCGCGGCCAGCCCGCGCTCGAGGATCAGCCGCCGCCCGAAGGGCAGGCGCGGCAGGAACCGCAGAATCACCATGCTCGCGACCAGCGCGAACAGCAGCGAGAACACGACCCGCACGCCTGCAGTGAGCAGGACTTCCGTAGTATCCCCGGCACCGACCAGGCTCAGCACGAGGCCGGCGAGGATCGCGAGGATGCCCAGGACCCCCGCGATGCCGAATCCGGGGATGACGAAGATCTCGAGCGCCAGGAGGATCACGCCGCTCGCCGCGAGCAGCAGTTCTTCCCAGCCGGCGAGTTGCACCAGCCAGTGGCCCCAGAAGAACAGCATCAGGGCCGCGATGCCGATGCCACCGGCAATCGCGAAGTCTCCCGTGCGCAGCCCGACGATGATCCCGAGCATGCCGATGGTGATGAGCAGCGAACTGAGCACCGGATGCGTCAGAAATCGCACCAGGTGCTCGGCCCAGTTGGGCGCGGCGCGGCGCAGCTCCGCGTTGGCCAGCCCGAGCTGCTCGAGCGCGCTCTCGAGCGTGTCGGCGCGAAAAGTGGCGAGCTTGTGCCTGAGGGCTTCGTCGGTCGTGAGCGTCAGCAGCTTGCCCTTCTCGATGATTTTGGGGATGACGACATCCGCATCGACCATCGCCTCGGCGAGCAGCGGCGGTCGCTTGCGGGCTTCGGCGGTGGCGCGGAATTCCTTCCTGACGTACGAAACCGTTTTCTCCGCCACTGGCTGGGCCGCCGCCCCGGGCTGGCCCATTTGAACGGGCGTTGCCGCGCCGATCGTGCCGCCACCGGCCATGACCAGGTCCTCGGCGGCGAGGCCGATCAGGGCACCGGCCGAGATGGCCCGCTTGTTCACGTAGGCGATGGTGCGCACACGCGCATTGAGCAGTGCGTCGCGGATCTGCACTGCGGCATCCACGCGTCCGCCGAATGTATTGATGTCGAGGACCACGGCCGCGGCGCCCGCGGCTTCGGCTTCACTCAGAACGCGCTGCACGAAGGGCGCCAGTCCGAGATCGATGATGCCTTCGATGGGCGCGACGTAAACGAGTGGCCGCTTCTCCTGGGCGAGAGCTGAAGCGAAGGTCGCAAGGAACGCGAAGACGACAAGCGAGAGGCGTCCGAACCGGTTCCTCACGAGGTGGCGCCCCGCCGGGCCGGGGGACACGGCCGCGACGGGCTCGAAGGCGTTGTGCGGCGGTTTGTAGCAAAGCAAATCACCCGCCGCGATATCGAATTGCCGGCCATGAGGATGCACCGGTCCCGGCCACCACGCGCCGTCTGATCCAAGGATTGGTCAGCGAGTTTTCCAGCAAGATCAGAATGGAAGCAGGTTCGCAAACTCCTTCCGGAAATGCCGCCGGCTCGGCCGGGATCTCGGTAAGCGCCCGCTCGCGGGCGCGCCGCGCGATGCCGGCCCGCTTGCGGGTGAACTCGCCGCTTGTGCCGGTCGCAGCCATCGGGGCCCGGGTAACCCGGGGCTTGCGGCATTTCATCGATAGCAAGTCCTCTGGAAACGGAGCGGTCCAAAAGTTCCTCGATCGCGCGAAGCAAATACGTCAAAAGGTCCAGTCGATGTCAGCCGGTGACAATCACGAACCGCGCCAGAGCCGTACCGACGCCGGCAGAAATGCCGCGCCCTGGACACTATCTTGTCCAACCGATGATCATTGTAGCGGCTGTGTGCGCAATTCCGCCTACTTCCGAACCTGCTCCGCGGAGCCCCGACACTTCCATGGCCCTGCCGTTCGCGAGCTTGAAATGGAATTTCGTGGTGACCGGATTCACCCACAGATCCTTGTACCGAGGAGCGCGACCGAACGTGGGCATGCCGACGGAGACAATGAGTTCGTAAGCGCCATCGCCAGCCAGCGGGCTGTTGGCGGCGTAGTGCAAGCCGCTGCCGTCCCACATCGGATGCAGTGTGCCAGACACTTTTTTTCCATTGGTGCGGTTGACGGCGTTGAACCTGACGTCGGAGTAGGAAATGACGACCTTCGATTTTGGATCAACCGGCCTCACGTCGAGATGGTAGATCTCCCCCTTTCTGACAGTGCGTTCACGCCACTTCGGCGGATTGTCCATTTGCAGCCACATGCTTCTCGCCGGCTTCAGTTCAAATGTAACAATCATGCCGTCGGCGAAATTACGGCCAAGCAATAAGGTCGGTTGCGTCGCCTCTTCGGACGCGGACAGCACTTGTGGTCCGGGCTGCGCGCCCCGGGCGAGGGTGCCGAATGCGAGCGCCGCAAGCAAGGCGATCACCATAAGCACGTCTTTCATGGCCATTTGTCCCCGGTCATTTGACAAGGAGCACGGGCACTTTGGCCAGGTGGATCGTCTTGGTGGCGACCGACCCCAGCACCAGATTGGACACCGTACCCATGCCGCGCGAACCCATGACGATCCGTTCGCATCGCTTGTCCTCGGCGTACCAAACGATCACCTCCGCCGGGTCGCCGACGCCGATGTGAAATGCGTACTCGACCCCGGCCGCGCCGAGTTTCTCGCGCGGACTCTTGAGTGCCGCCATGCCCTCGTCGTGGTAGTAGGCATTCAAGTCCTCGCGGCTGATGAATAGTTTGATATTCACGCCCGCCAGCGCCGGCTGCACATTGAGCAAGTGAACCTTGACCGGCTCCCGGCATCTGCCCGCCTCTTTGATGACATGATCGATCGCCCGGTCGGCGTTTTCCGATCCGTCGGTCGCTACCAGCAGCGTCAGCATGACATTTCCTTCATTCCGTTTTCTGATCCGGCACGGCCAGGTCCACCGGGGCTGCGGCCGGAGCGATACGTGCAGTGAACATCGTCCCCGCGATCACCACCAGCGCCGCCCCGATCACCGGCGCCCCGTATTTGAGCCAGGCGGCATTCGCGGCGACCCAGTCCTTCGCCACCACATCGTGCGCCATCATGTCGCCGGCGATCCAGCCGAGCAGCGCCGCACCCCCGACGATCACGATCGGGTGGCGGTCCATGAGCACCAGCACCAGCTTGCTGCCCCAGACGATGATGGGCACGCTCACCACCAGCCCGAACACCACCAGTGCGATGCTGTCCTTCGCCGCCGCCGCGATCGCGATCACGTTGTCGAGGCTCATCACCGCGTCGGCGACGACAATGGTCCTGATCGCACCGATCAGATGGGTGCTCGCATCTATTTTGTGGCCGCCATCCTCCTGGGGCATCAGGAGCTTGACGCCGATCCATAGCAGAAGCGCGCCGCCCACGATCTTGAGGTAGGGGATCTGTAGCAACTGCAGGGCGAAAGAGATCAATACCACGCGCAGCGCGATCGCCCCGAACACGCCCCAAAAGATCGCCTTACTGCGCTGCTGCGCGGGCAGCCGCCGCGAGGCCATCCCGATGACCACGGCGTTGTCGCCACCGAGCACGATGTCGATGGCGATGATCTGGAGTACCGCGATCCAGAATGCCGGAGAACCAAACTCCATGTCCTGTCTATCGCCTGCTGCAGGAATCCGTTGCGGCGCCGGCTCTGCCCCTTAGAACAGGCCGTCTTGCCCTCGTCGGTGCAGTCGACTCGGACACGTTCCTCGCGCAACGCGCCGATGCGCTCATCCGATCCGGGATGCCAGGCGAACAGGTGTTTGGGTCCAAATCCATGCCGCCGGAGATGCCGGACGCGGGCATTGGCCAGAGGAGGCGGGAGAACTCTCGGGCTGCCTTCAGTCGTTGCAGGGCGGCTGTTAACGCCGCCGCGCCGGCGCTGAACAGCAGCGTCTGCGACATCGGCCAGTAAGTGTTCCGCATTACGCGATTGGCCGACGGGGCCGGCGCGATGATCCCCGCATTGCGGCTCAGGACGAGTGTTTCAGCAGGTTTTATGGTCGACTCCCTCAGTCAGCTGTCGGACAGATCAAAAGCATCATTCGGCAGCGGTGCGCACGGCTGCGGCAACGCCAGCCGAAAGTTCTCGCGCAAGCGGTCGACGTGCTTGGCCACGTTGCGGCCGGCGCGCTCCGCCGCCCGGTCGATCACCGCAAACAGATCGGCGCCGGCGTCCTCGATCAGGACCGGCGGCGCATGCTCCAGGTACAACTGCATGCGGCAGAACTTCTCCTCGCCAGCGCGCGGGCCGCTGCAATTGCCCAGACGCACCACGACTCGCTTGATCCGGTCTCCGCTTCGGGTCAGCGCGAAGCGCAGGCGCCGCTGGACGTGATCCAGAAGCGGCGCAGTGAGCGAAAACCCCTGGCCCCGGATGTCGATTCGCATGCGCGGTCCCTCCTCGTCGGGCGGTGCATTACGAAACCCAGTCTAGAGACGCCGAGACTTCGCGTAAAATCGTTTTATCCATAAGTATTGCTCGAATAAAACGAAGGATCGCCAGGATGAACTTCAAGCACCTCTACTACTTCTGGCGGGTTGCCAAGGCGGGCGGCGTCGCGCGAGCGAGCGAGCAACTGCACCTGACGCCGCAGACCCTCAGCGGGCAGATCGGGCAGCTGGAGGATGACCTGGGAACGCCTCTGTTCGCCAAACGCGGCCGCAACCTCGAACTGACCGATGCGGGACGCCTCGCGTTCGGCTACGCGCAGGACATCTTCATGCTGGGGTCGGAACTGGAGGAGTCGCTGCGCAACTACCCGGCGGGAGGCCGTCCGGTCGAGTTCCGCGTCGGCGTGTCGGATGCGGTCTCGAAGACGATCGCCTGCCGCCTGATCGAGCCGGCGACCCGCCTGCCGGAGTCCGTGCGCATCTCCTGCCGCGAGTGGAAGCTCGACAGCCTGCTCGCGGAACTGGCCGCGCACCGGCTCGACCTGGTCATCGCCGGCGCACCGATTCCGCCATCGGTGAGCGTGCGGGCGTACAACCACAGGCTCGGAGAGTCAGGCGTGAGTTTTTTCGCCGCCGCCGCACTTGCGAAGAGCCTGGGAAAAAAATTTCCCGGCTGCCTGGACGGCGCGCCGATGCTGATGCCGGGGCCGGACGCCGCAGTGCGATCGCGCCTCGAGCGCTGGTTCGAGGCCAGGCGCATTCGGCCGCGCGTGGTCGGCGAATTCGACGACAGCGCGCTGATGAAGGCGTTCGGCCAGCGCGGCGCGGGCGTGTTCATCGGACCGACGGTGCTGGAACAGGAAATCCAGTCGCAGTACGGCGTGCGGATCCTGGGACGAACCGACGAAATCGCAGAGGAATTCTTCGCCATTTCCGTGGAACGGCGCGTCAGACATCCTTGCGTGGTCGCGATCGCCGAGGCGGCGCGCGACGAACTGTTCGCGCACGGCAATGCGGCGTGACGGCGGCGCCGCACCTGGCTTGGCCGGCGTGAGGCGAGCGGCTACAATCGCGCCGCACCCGGCAGGAAGTTTTCCGACTGGATAGTCATGCTCCGGATCATCGTTCTCGTCGTCTCGCTGAGCATTTTCTGGATCCTGATGTCGGGATTCTTCACGCCGTTTCTGCTCGCAGCGGGATTCGGTTCGGCGCTCTGCGTGGCGTGGCTCGCGCATCGCATGGACGTGATCGAACGCGAGGGCCATCCGTTTCACCTGACCTGGGCGGCAGCCACCTATTGGCCGTGGCTCGTCGGCGAGATCCTGAAGTCGGCGCTCGAGGTCGCGCGCATCATCCTCGACCCGAAGCTCCCCGCGAGTCCGACGGTGGTGCGCTTCAAGCCACGGCAGAAGACCGTGGTCGGGCTGGTGACGCACGCCAATTCGATCACGCTGACCCCGGGCACGCTCTCGATCGAGGTCGGCTACGACCAGTTCACGGTGCATGCGCTGACGCGCGAGGGCGCGGCGGCGACCGCGGTGAGCGAGATGGACCGGCGCGTCGAGCGCTTCGAGGGCAGCGCATGATGTGGGTGGTCGCCTCGCTCGCGCTGCTCGCCGCGCTCGGCCTGGCGCTGGCGCGAGCGGTCGGCGGCCCCACGGTGTTCGACCGCGCACTGGCGGCGAATTCGATCGGCACGCTGGCGATGCTGATGCTCGCGGTCTTCGGTTTTCTCACCGCGCGGCCCGAATTCCTCGACCTGGCGATTCTCTACGGACTGCTCAACGTCATCGGCACCATTGCGGTGCTGAAGTTCTTCCGCTACGGCAACCTCGGGGACCCGGGGGAACACGAGGCCGACCGATGAGCCTGGTGATCGAGGCTCTGTCCTGGCTGCTGATCGTCGCCGGCAGCGCGTTCTGTGTCATCGGCGGCATCGGACTGCTGCGGCTCAAGGGCTTCTACCCGCGCACGCACGCCGCAAGCGTGATCGATTCGGCGGGGGCGGGCTTGCTGCTGGCCGGCATGATGCTGCAGGCGGGCTGGACGCTCGCCTGCGTCAAGCTGGTGGTGATCGGTCTGCTGATCTTCTTCACCTCGCCCACTGCGACGCACGCCCTGGCGAACGCCGCGCTGGTGCGCGGCCTGTCGCCCGATCCCGCGGAGGAGAGCGCGCCATCGAAGAGCTGATCGTCCAGGCGCTGCTCACGATGATGGCGGTGACGGTGATCACGATCGTCCTGCAGCGCAACCTGTTTTCCGTGGTGGTGCTCGCCGGCATCTACAGTTTCCTGATGGCCACGGTGCTGCTCGCCCTCGACGCGGTGGACGTGGCGATGACCGAGGCTTCGGTGGGCGCCGGCATCTCCACGGTGCTGCTGCTCGGGGCGCTGCATCTGTGCGGCGGCGAGGAGGCCAAGCCCCTGCACCGGCCCTGGCTGCCCCTGGGCGTCGCGCTGGTGATCGTCGGCGCGCTCGTCTACGGCACGTTCGCGCTGCCCGAATTCTCGGATCCGCTGGCGCCGTTTCGCACCCACGTCATCCCGCGCTACCTCGAGCAGGCGCTCGCCGAGACCGGCGTGCCGAACGTGGTCACCGCCGTGCTCGCGAGCTACCGCGGTTACGACACGCTCGGGGAAGTGGTGGTGGTGTTCACCGCCGGCATCGGCGTCATCGCGCTGCTGCGGCGCGTGCCGCGGCGCGAGGAGGAACGATGAAGCGCCAGATGGTGCTGCGCGTGGTCGGCAAGCTGTTCATCCCGTACATGCTGCTGTTCGCGCTTTACGTCCAGTTCCACGGCGACTTCGGCCCGGGGGGCGGCTTTCAGGCAGGAGTCATCGCGGCCGCCGCGATCATCTTCTACGCGCTCATCTTCGGCCTGCCGGCGGCGCGGCGCCTGGCGCCGGATCCGATCGTCGAGGCGATGGTCGCGCTCGGCGTGTTGCTCTTCGCCGGGGTCGGCGTCGCCGGAATCGTGCTGGGCGGGAACTACCTCGATTACTTCGTGCTCGACGGCGATCCGGTCGCCGGGCAGCACCGTGGCATTTTCTGGGTCGAGGCCGGCGTGGGAATCACGGTCACCGGGGTGATGCTCAAAATCTTCTACATGTTCGCCGGCCGCGGCCGCAGCCTGGACGAACGATGAGTGGGCGCTGAGGCGCGTGTGAGCGCTTTCGGTCATTACAGCTACTGGATCACGGTGCTCCTCATGGTCGCCGGCCTGTACATCGTCATCGCGCGCGGCAACCTGATCAAGAAGCTGGTCGGGCTGTCGATCTTCCAGACTTCCGTCTACCTGCTCTACATCGCGCCCGGCAAGCTGATCGGGGGCACGGCGCCGATCATCGCCGACGGCTTCAGGCTGTATACGAATCCGCTGCCGCACGTGCTCATCCTTACCGCCATCGTGGTCGGGGTCGCCACGCTGGCGCTCGGTCTCGCGATCGCGGTGCGCATCCGCGAGGCCTACGGCTCCATCGAGGAGGACGAGATTCTCGCTGCCGACCGCGACAGCGAGGGCGGTGCGTGACGCTCGCGCACCTGCCCGCGCTCGTCGTGGTCGTGCCGCTGCTGGCGGCGCCGCTCGTGGTGCTGGTGCGCCGCGCGGCGGCCGCATGGGCGATCGCCACCGCGGCCTGCGCGTTCAGTTTCGCCGCCGCGATTCTGCTCTCGGCCGAGGTTGCGGCGCACGGGCCGATGTCCTATCACCTCGGCAACTGGCCGCCGCCTTGGGGAATCGAGTACCGGGTCGACGCGCTGTCGGCTTTCGTATTGGTGCTGGTCTCGGGCATCGGCACGGCGAGCGCGCTGTACGCCTGGCGCAGCGCCGCCGCCGAGCTCTCGCGCGACCAGCTCTACCTGTACTACGTGATGCACTGCCTGTGCGTCGCCGGCCTGCTTGGCATGACGGTCACGGGCGACGCCTTCAACCTGTTCGTGTTCATGGAGATCGCCTCGCTTTCGAGCTACGTGCTGATCGCGCTCGGCCGCGACCGGCGCGCGCTGCTCGCGGCCTACCAGTACCTCATCCTCGGCACCATCGGCGCGACCTTCTACGTCATCGGCGTGGGTCTGCTCTACCTCGCCACGGGAACCCTCAACATCGCCGACCTCGCGGAGCGGCTGCCGCAGACCGCGAGCACGCGCGCGGTGCTGGCGGCACTCGCCTTCATCACCGTAGGCGTGTCGCTCAAGCTGGCGTTGTTTCCGCTGCACTTCTGGCTGCCGAACGCCTATGCCTACGCCCCTTCGGCGGTCACCGCGTTGCTCGCCGCCACCGCGACCAAGGTCTCGGTCTACGTCCTGCTGCGCTTTTATTTCGGCGTGTTCGGCCTGCGCCTGGTGACCGAGACGCTGCCGATGGCGGAGATCCTGCTCGTGCTGTCGCTCATCGCGATCGTCACGGCGTCGCTGGTCGCGCTCTGGCAGGAAAATCTGAAGCGCCTGTTCGCCTACTCGAGCGTGGCGCAGATCGGCTACATCACGCTCGGCGTGAGCATGGCCTCCCCGGACGGGCTGACCGCCGCGGTGGTGCACCTGTTCAACCACGGCATCACCAAGGGCGCGCTGTTCCTGTTGCTGGGCGGCGTGGCGCTGCGCGCCGGAGGCGCCACGATGGGCTCGGTCCAGGGGCTCGGGCGGCGCATGCCGCTCACTTCGCTCGCCATCGTGATCGCGGGACTGTCGCTGATCGGCGTCCCCGGAACGGCGGGCTTCGTGAGCAAGTGGTACCTCGTGCTCGGTGCGATCGAGGCTGGGCGCTGGTGGCTCGCCGGCTTCGTCGTTGCGACTTCGCTCATCGCCGTCGCTTACGTCTGGCGGTTCGTCGAGGCGGCGTACCTCTCCGAGCCCGGGCCCGCGACGCCTGGGCGCGGCGAGGCGCCGGCGGCGATGCTCGCGCCGGCGCTCGCGCTCGCGGCGGCGTGCGTGTTCTTCGGTTTGCAGACTTCGTGGACGGTCGGCAGTGCGCGCCGCGCCGCCGAATTGCTCCTCGGGGGCGTGCCGTGAGCGCAGCCGGTCTGATCGCCGCTTCGCTGCTGGTTCCAGCGGCGGGTGCCGCCGGCATCGCGCTCGCAGGGCGCTGGCCGAATTTGCGCGAGAGCGTCACGCTCGTGACCGCAGTGACGCTGCTTGGCTGCGTGCTCGGGCTGCTGCCATCGGTGCTCGACGGCGGGCGCCCGCAGCTCTTCGTGCTGGAGATGCTGCCCGGAATCGCGCTCGGGTTTCGCGTCGAACCGCTCGGGATGCTGTTCGCACTGGTCGCTTCCGGGTTGTGGATCGTCAACTCGGTGTATTCGATCGGCTACATGCGCGGCAACGACGAAGAGCACCAGACGCGCTTTTACGTCTGCTTCGCGCTCGCGCTGGCGGCCACCATGGGAATCGCGTTCTCGGCGAACCTGCTGACGCTATTCCTGTTCTACGAGATGCTGACGCTCGTCACCTGGCCGCTGGTGACGCATCACGGCGACGCCGAGGCGCGCGCCGGCGGGCGCACCTACCTCGGCGTCCTGCTCGGCACTTCGATCCTGCTGCTGCTGCCGGCGATGATCGCGACCTGGAGTGTCGCCGGGACGCTGGAGTTTCTGCCCGGCGGTCTGTTGCGCGACGCGGGCCTTTCGAATCCGGCGCTCGGCGGTCTGCTCGCGTTGTACATGTTCGGCATCGGCAAGGCTGCGCTGATGCCGGTTCATCGCTGGTTGCCCGCGGCGATGGTGGCTCCGACGCCGGTCTCGGCGCTGCTGCACGCGGTGGCGGTGGTAAAGGCCGGCGTGTTCACGGTGGTCAAGGTGATCGTGTACGTGTTCGGGGTCGAAACGCTCGCCGAAGTGCGTGCCGCCGACTGGCTGCCGGTGGTGGCGGGTTTCACCATCCTCGCCGCCTCGGTGGTCGCGCTGCGCTCGAACAATCTCAAGCGACGCCTGGCCTATTCGACGGTGAGCCAGCTCTCGTACGTCGTGCTCGCCGCTGCGGTGCTGGTGCCGATCTCGATCGCTGCGGCGGCGTTTCACATTGCGGCGCACGCACTCGGCAAGATCACCTTGTTCTTCGCCGCGGGCGCGATCTACACGGCTGCGCACAAGACCGAAGTCAGCCAGCTCGATGGCATCGGCCGGCGCATGCCCTGGACGATGGCTGCGTTCACCGTCGGGGCACTGTCGCTGATCGGCATTCCGCCGTGCGTCGGATTCGTCAGCAAGTGGCTCATGCTGCAGGGCGTGTTCGCCGCGGAACTCTGGTCGGTCGCCGGGGTGCTGCTCGCGAGCACGGTTCTCAACGCAGCATACTTCCTGCCGATCGTGTACGTCGCTTTCTTCAAAGCACCGAACGGCGAATTGCACGGCGAGGCGCCCCTGCCGATGGTGATCGCCCTTTCCGCGACGGCCGTTGGCACTGTGGCGTTGTTTTTCCTCCCCGAGCTGCCGCTCGCGCTGGCGCGCAGCGTGGCCGGACTTTGAACGGGAGACGTCGCGGATGAAACGCAGGGACGAACGCCGATACTGGCTCGACCACAAGGAAAACGTCGACAAGGTGTACTGGGGCGTATGGGTGCTGTGCGCGCTGCTCTTCCTCGTCGAGCCGTTCCTGCACAAGCACGGGGATTTCGCTTTCGAGGAGTGGTTCGGGTTTCACGGCTTTTACGGTTTCTTCGCCTGCGTTGGGCTCGTGCTCGCCGCCAAACTCCTGCGCGTGCTGCTGAAGCGGCCCGAGGACTACTATGAGCGGCATTGAGCTCTCGCCCGCCTGGACGCTGATCTTCGGGGCGGCGCTGGTGCCGTTCCTGCACGGCAAGGCGCGCGCGATCTGGGTGCTGGCGCTGCCGCTCGCGGGGATGGTGCAGCTCTGGCTGCTGCCTGCGGGGGAGTTTGGCCAGCTGCAGTTCCTCGGAGAGCGGCTGCTGCTGGTGCGCGCGGACCGCTGGAGCCTGCTTTTCTCCTGTGTTTTCCTGATTGCCGCGCTGATCTCGTCAATCTACTCGCTGCACGTGCGCGACGCAGTGCAACAGGCCGCAGGCCTCTCCTACGCCGGAGCCGCGATCGGCGCGGTGCTCGCGGGCGACCTGCTCACGCTGTTCGTGTTCTGGGAGCTGACCGCGCTTACCTCGGTGTTCCTGATCTGGGCGCGGCGCACTGAACGCGCCTACCGCGCCGGTCTGCGCTACATCGTGGTCCAGCTGACCTCCGGGATGCTGCTGCTATTCGGCGCGCTGCAGCAGCTCGCCGCGACCGGGTCGCTGCGCTTCGAGCACATCGGGCTGGAGGGGCCCGGCGGACTGTTCATATTCCTCGGTTTCGGCATCAAATGCGCGTTTCCGCTGCTGCACAACTGGCTGCAGGATGCCTACCCGGAGGCGACTGAAAGCGGCACCGTGTTTCTTTCGGCGTTCACCACCAAGCTTGCGGTGTACGCGCTCGCGCGCGGTTTCGCCGGCACGGAGGAACTCATCTGGATCGGCGCTGCGATGACCGCGTTTCCCATTTTCTACGCGGTGATCGAGAATGACCTGCGCCGCGTGCTCGCCTACAGCCTCAACAACCAGCTCGGCTTCATGGTCGTGGGCATCGGCATCGGCACCGAGTTGGCGCTGAACGGCACCGCCGCGCACGCCTTCAGCCACATCCTGTACAAGGCACTGCTGTTCATGTCGATGGGCGCGGTGCTGTACCGCGTCGGAACCGTGAGGGGCACCGATCTCGGCGGGCTCTACAAGTCGATGCCCTGGACCACCGGCTTCTGCATAGTCGGCGCGGCCTCGATCTCTGCCTTCCCACTGTTCAGCGGCTTTGTCAGCAAGTCGATGATCCTCTCGGCGGCGGCTGGCGAGGGACTGCTCGTCACCTGGCTGGTCCTGCTGTTCGCATCCGCGGGCGTGTTCCATCATTCCGGAATCAAGATCCCGTACTTCGCCTTCTTCGCGCACGATTCGGGCAAGCGCTGCGAGGAAGCGCCGGCGAACATGCTCGCGGCGATGGCGCTCACCGCGGCGCTGTGCATCGGGATCGGCGTCTACCCGGCGCCGTTGTACGCGATCCTGCCGTACCCGGTCGACTACGTGCCCTACACCGGCAGCCATGTGCTCGCGCAACTCCAGTTGTTGGTGTTTTCGGCGCTGGCTTTCTCGGTGTTGATGCGCACCGGCATCTACCCCCCGGAAATGCGCTTGGTGAACCTGGATACCGACTGGCTCTACCGCCGCTTCGCGCCGGCACTGGCGGTCGGCATCGAAGCCTTGGGACGAACGGCACTATCGCGGGCCCAGCGCCTGTTGGGGGGCGCCCCGAGCAACCTCCTTTCGGTGCTGCGCCGGGTGCACGATGCCGACGGCATTCTCGCGCGCACCTGGTCCACCGGCGACATGGCGCTGTGGGTCGCGCTGATGCTCGCGGCATACCTGCTCCTGTACTACCTTTGAGGTGCCCGGAAACCGGTGCCGAGCGGCAGCGCGAATCCTTGCCCGGGGTAACCCGTTAGGCGTATGATATTTTGGCAGTTCTCAATGGGGCTAGGGCCCCGCACGCACCAATCTCATAGCAGAGGAGGCAATCGATGAGCAACGAACAAGATAGCGGTTCGCGTCGGAAGTTTCTGACTGGCGCAGCTGCGGTGACCGCGGCGGCCGCTTTGGCGGCGTGCGGCAAAGAAGAGCCCAAGAAGGCGGCGGCACCTGAGGCGGCAAAACCGGCGGCACCTGCGGTTGCAGTCAAGCCGGATACGATCGTCATCAAGATGCAGGGTTCGTGGAGCGCGACGGACATCTTCAACGAAATGGCGATGGAGTTCGTCAAGCGCGTCAACGACATGTCGGCCGGGCGACTCAGGGTCGACTACCTGGTAGGCGGTGCCGTGGTCAAGGCGTTCGAGGTGATGGACGCGGTGAGCAAGGGCGTGCTGGATGCCGGCCACACCGTGCCGGTGTACTGGTACGGCAAGTCAAAGGTTGCGTCGCTCTTCGGCTCCGGGCCGATCAACGGTTGCGACGCGTTCCAGACGCTTGCCTGGATCTACCGCGGCGGCGGCCTCGATCTGTACAAGGAGTTGCTGACGAAGATGAATCTGGATGTCGTCGGTTTCTTCGCGATGCCGATGCCGACCCAGCCCCTGGGCTGGTTCAAGACGTTCATTACCGACGCCAAGCAGCTCAAGGGCCTCAAGTACCGCACCGTGGGCCTCGCAGCGGACCTGTTCCAGGAGATGGGCGCCAAAGTGACGCAGCTTTCAGGCGGCGAGATCATTCCGGCGCTCGAGCGCGGTGTGATCGACGCCTTCGAGTTCAACAATCCGACTTCCGACAGTCGTTTCGGCGCGCAGGACGTGATCAAGAACTACGAAATGGGCAGCTTCCACCAGGCGATGGAGTTCTTCGAGATCATCATCAACAAGAAGAAGTGGGAGTCGCTGCCGAAGGATCTGCAGGCGATCTGGCAGTACAGCGTCGAAGCGGCCTCGCAGTCCAACTACTGGACGGCGATGGACAACTACTCCAAGGATCTGCAGATCCTGGTCGACAAGCACAAGGTCAAGTTGATGCGCACGCCGAAATCGGTGTTCCAGGCGCAGCTGGCGGCCTGGGACGTGCTCACCAAGAGGCTCTCGGACGAGGATCCGTTCTTTGCCAAGGTGGTCGAGTCGCAGCGCGCGTGGGCGAAGCGGGTCGTGCCTTACTGGTTCCTGAACGACGCCGAGTTCAAAATGGGGTTCGAGCACGTGTTCAAGACCAAGATCGGCTGAACCCGGAACCTATTGCAGACTGCAAGGGGCGGCACCTTTCGGGGCCGCCCCGTTTTTGTCTGAAGCGCTGATCCATGCTTAATCGATTGATCTACGGTATCGACCAGCTGAGCAAGACGGTCGGGCATGTATTCGCCTGGTGCATCATCATCCTGACGTTCGGCACCTCCTACGAGGTGTTCGTTCGCTATGCGATGAATAACCCGACGAGCTGGGCGTTCGATTTCAGCTACCTGATGTATGGCGGCCTGTTCTTCATGGCGGGCGCCTACACGCTGTCGCGCAATGGCCACGTGCGCGGCGACTTCATCTACCGCATGTGGCGCCCGCGTACCCAGGCCATCGTCGAATTGATTCTGTATGTGCTGTTCTTCTTTCCCGGAATCCTCGCGCTGCTTTTCGCGGGCTGGAACTACGGCTATGAGTCCCTCAGGATCCGCGAGGTGAGCGTCAACAGCCCGGTCGGGATCCCGATCTGGCAGTTGAAGCTGCTGATTCCGTTTGGCGGCGGCCTGCTCGCGTTGCAGGGAGTGGCGGAGGTGCTGCGCTGCGTGCTGTGCATCCGCGACAACAAGTGGCCGGCACGGCTTCATGACGTCGAGGAACTCGAGGACGTGCTGGTGCAGCAGCACGCAGCCGAGGAAGCCGCCAGGCAGGGAGGCGCCAAGTGAGCGATCCGGTCGTCGCCCTGGTCATGCTGGGACTGTTCATTTTCGTCATCCTTCTGGGCTTCCCGATCGCGTTCACGCTGATGGGGATGGCGGTCGGATTCGGCTTCTACGCGTACTACCAGCCGGGACAGGAGTTCTTTCAGAGCAGGCTGTTCTACCTGCTGACGCAGAACACCTGGAGCATCATGAGCAACGACGTGCTGGTGGCGGTGCCGTTGTTCCTGTTCATGGGATACGTCGTCGAGCGCTCCAACATTCTCGACCGGCTGTTCTACAGCCTGCAGGTGGCGCTGCGTCACATCCCCGGCGCGATGGCGGTGGCGGCGCTGGTGACCTGCGCGATGTTCGCGACCGCAACCGGCATCGTCGGCGCCGTCGTCACCCTGATGGGATTGCTCGCCTTTCCCGCAATGCTGAAGGCGGGCTACGACCAGAAGCTCTCCGCGGGGGTGATCTGCGCGGGCGGGACGCTCGGCATTCTGATCCCGCCCTCGATCATGCTGATCGTGTATTCGGCCACGGCGTCGATTTCGGTCGTGAGGCTGTACGCCGCTGCGCTGATCCCGGGTTTTCTTCTCGCGGGACTTTATATCGTCTACGTGATCACGCGCGCCGTGATCAACCCCAGGCTCGCCCCGCCGCTGCCGAAAGAGGAAAGCAATGTGCCGTGGGGCAGGACGATCGTGCTGCTGGTGCAGGCGTTCGTTCCGCTCGCGGTGCTGATCCTGTCGGTGCTCGGCTCGATCCTGTTCGGTCTGGCGACTCCGACCGAGGCGGCTGCGGTCGGTGCCTTCGGCAGCCTGGTTCTTGCGGCGGCCTACCAGGCACTGACATGGCAGCGCCTGCAGGAAGCCGTGTATCTCACTGCGCGCACCTCGGCGATGGTCTGCTTCCTCTTCGTCGGCTCCTGGACGTTTTCCTCGGTGTTTTCATACCTCGGCGGCGAGGGAATCATCAAGGAGTTCGTGCTCGGCCTGAACCTGAACACGGTGATGTTTCTGATCATCGCGCAACTCATCATCTTCCTGCTCGGCTGGCCGCTGGAGTGGAGCGAAATCATCATCATCTTCGTGCCGATCTTCCTGCCGCTGCTGGCGCACTTCAACGTCGATCCGATGATGTTCGGAATTCTGGTGGCGCTGAACCTGCAGACGTCGTTCCTGACTCCGCCGATGGCGATGTCGGCGTATTACCTGAAGGGGATTGCGCCGCCGCACGTGCAGTTGTGGACGATATTCAACGGCTGCTTCCCGTTTCTCGGGCTGGTGTTCGTCACCATGATCGTGGTGTATGTGTTCCCGCAAGTGATGTTCTGGTTGCCGAATCTCATCTACGGCAAGTGAGCGGAGCGTGGACGCCTCCAGGCTGAACTGGATTTCCGCGGCAGACGCGGCACGCGCGATCCGCGACGGCGCGATCAGCGCGGAACAGTTGACCGAGGCGTGCCTGGAGCGCGTGCGCGAAGTCGATGCGACCGTGCAGGCGTGGGCCTACCTCGATCCGGAGCATGCGTTGCGGCAGGCGCGCGCGCGCGACGCCGATCGCAGGGAAGGCCGGCCGGTGGGACCGCTGCACGGCGTGCCGGTAGCGATCAAGGACATCATCGATACCGGGGACATGCCGACCGAGGACGGGACCGTGCTGCACGCAGGCCGCACGCCGGACGCGGATGCGAGCGTGGTCGCCACGCTGCGTGTGGCCGGCGCCGTGATCATGGGAAAGACCGTGACCACCGAGTGCGCCACCTACGCGCCGGGAAAGACGCGCAATCCGCATCATCCGGATCACACGCCCGGTGGATCGTCGTCCGGTTCGGCAGCGGCGGTGGCCGCCGGGATGGTTCCGCTTGCGCTCGGCAGCCAGACCAACGGGTCGGTGATCCGGCCGGCATCCTTTTGCGGTGTCTACGGCTTCAAACCGAGCCACGGAATGATTTCGCGGCACGGCATCCTCAAGCTCTCGCGCACGCTCGACCACGTGGGGTTTTTCGCGCGTACGCTCGATGACCTTGCGCTGCTCGCCGAACAGCTCGTCGGGTACGACGAACGCGATCCGGATACCCGGCCGCGCGCCCGTACGCCGTTTTGCGCCATCGCCGCCCAGGACCCGCCGCTGCCGCCGTTGCTCGCCCATGCCAGGACTGCGTTGTGGGACCAGGCTGCCGAGGACACGCGGGAGGCATTCGCAGAGCTTGCTGCCGCACTCGCTGATCGGGTGGTCGAACTGGACTTGCCGGAGTCGACCCGCGGCGTCATCGACTGGCATCGCACCATCATGGAAGCGGAGATGGCGGCGAATCTGGACCTGGAATGGGAGCGCGGCCGCGATCGCCTCAGCGACTCGTTGCGTGGGCAGCTGGCACGGGGTCGCGAGGTCAATGCACTGGATTATCAACGCGCGGTTGCGCGCATTCCGCTGGTCAACGCGGGATTCGACGAGATCTTCGATCGCTGCGATGCGATCGTGACGCCAGCGGCGCACGGCACGGCGCCCGCGGGACTGGATTCGACGGGCGATCCGGCGTTTTGCACGCTCTGGACCTATTGCGGCATGCCCACGCTGAACCTGCCGCTGATGCAGGGTGCGAACGGGCTGCCGCTTGGCGTTCAACTGGTCGGGCGGCGCGGCGACGATGCGCGCCTGCTCAGGACGGCGCGCTGGCTGGGGGCGCACCTGGCGGTCAAGGGCGGGGCCGGTTGAGCCCGATATTGAGGAGAATCGCGTGACCTTTAAAATCCTCGCAGGACTGGTCTCGGTTGCGCTGCTGCTCGTTTTCGTCGCGCCCGTGGTTTGGAAGCTGAAGGACGCAGCGCTCATCGTGGTCGTTTCGATCGGCGTGGTGATGATGCTGGTCGACCTCTGGCAATCGCTCCGGTCGAAGGACGACTGAGCCGGTCGCCCGGCGCGCGGACCCGGCCTCAGCCGGAGGCGGTTTTCGAGCTGGCGGTTTTGCGGGCGGACAGGGAGTAGCAGCGGCGGCGCACGCGCTCGAGCTGCTCGCCCTGGATCACCGAGCGCAGGAAGCGCATGGTGGTCTCGATTTCGATGCGGTACAGATTGGTGCCGCCGAAATGCGCGTCGGCGTAGCGGTCGGCACCGCCGAGCGTGCTCTCGATTCGCTGCTTCGCCACGTTGTCGTAGTACTCCGGGGTCTTGAGCACGAGGTCGTCGGGCGAGCGGTAATTGACCACCTCGCGGCCGTTGAGCAGCCGCTCGCGCGCAATTCCGCCCCAGACGAACTCCTCGTACAGGAAGTCGCGGCATTTCTCGACGTAAGTTCGGTCCGCCATCTGCGACAGCAGATCCGCGGTGCCGACGATGCAGCCGAGCACGTGGTCGCGCGGGTCGCTGACCTGCAGTTCTGCCACCGGAATTTCGTAGCCGGTGTAGTGGACGAGTTTCGCGGCGAGCGGCGCTTCGGCGCCGAAACCCAGGCGCGGCAGGTAATCGAGCAGAAAATCGGCGCCCCGGCCGACGTGAATCTTGGTGAAGATCGCGCCGTTCTCGACATCGTGCTCGGACTCGCGCTTCATGTACCCCGAGTCGTGCAGCAACGCGACGATCACGCCGAGCATCGCGCGCCTCGGACCGAGGCGATCCTTCGGAGACTGCGAGCGTTCGTGGCCGTCGATCAGGCGCGCCGTCGCGAGCGCCGCATCCAGGGTATGGCGGAGGTCGTGGTACAGCGTGTCGCAGGCGAGGTAGCCCGGATAGGAGCCGTTGAAAAGGGCCTTGATGTCTTCGAAGGCGCGCGCGAGCTTGCTGAAATCAGCCCCGGGAAAGCGCGACGCGAACAGGCCGACGACGGCACTGCCGACGAGGTCGGCGTCCTCGACATTGACGCGGTTGGAAACGTCGTTCTGGGTCTGCCGGCCCTGCATGGCAGAGCCTCCGGATCAGGGAAACAACGTGAATTATTTCCGGTAAACGGTCCGGGGGCAGTGACTTTTTTCACCTTCCGGGGAAACCGGCGTGAAACGGGAGCCGGCCGATAAGCCGGGTTCTGTAGGCATGCGCCCCTAGGGGACATGCCCTGGCAGCCATTCCTCTGGGCCCAGGGTCGCCCCTGAGCTCAAGCCACCTACCCGCAAGCTCGGCCGAGCAGGCCTCAGGCGCTTGCCTATTTGGTGTTGCTCCGGATGGAGGTTGCCGCGTTTCACCCCCGGGGATGAACCCGGGACTCGTCTCTGTGGCCCTGTTCGTCGCCTTGGCGCCGCTTGCGCAACGCTTATGCGCGCCGGGGTGTTACCCCGCATCCCGCTCTTCGGAGCCCGGACTTTCCTCCACGCCTTGCGGCGCAGCGGCTGCCTGGCCAGCTCCCAGTGTCGATGTTACCCCGCTTGGGGTCAGAGTAAGACCTCACTCGTAACTTGGGGTCAGAGTCGATTTTCCCAGTGCCGCTTTACTCCGACCCCAGGTCGACGCGGCGCAGCGGACGGAAGTAACGCTCGTCGGCATAGAACTCGCGGTTCGCAGTCTCGGGCAGCCAGCCCGGGTAGCCGAATACGGGCACCGGGGCGAGCAATTTCGGCGTGCCTGCCGCGGTGTTTTCACGGAGCCAGTCGGCGGCGCCGGCATCGGGATCCGAATCGTGGGGAAGAAAGATCACTTTGCAGGCGATTCCCGGCCAGGGCCTGCGTGCCTGCTCGAGCACCGCGTGACCGAGCACGACGAAACGCAATCCGCGCAGCACCCGCTCGCGCGCCCCCCAGAACAGGTCCGCCCAGCGAAAGCCGCGAATCATCGCCTCGAGCTCGGGATCGGCGCACAGCACGACCGCGCCGCCCTCGTCGAGGATCGTCAGCAGGTCGCGTAGCCGCCCGCGGGTTCCAGATTCGCGGGGAATTTCGGCGGCGTGCAGCGCATTGATGACCGCCTTGCTGCGCGGAAACGCGAGCCAGGCGAGCGCGTTGAACAAGTCGTGCCAGTTTTCCAGCCGCGTCGGCACGCCCCCGGTTTCGTGGACGCGAATCTCGTAGTACGGATCGCTCGCCCGCGGCGCGACGAAGCGCACCGGTACGCCGCCTGCGGTCTGGACGCCGGCTTCGGCGGCGAATTCGCTCAGCTCGCGGTGATCCGGCCAGCCGGTGAGCCGCGCGAGCCATGGCCGCACGGTGTCGTAGATCGGGTGCGAGAAAGCGTTTCGGTCGAAGGACTCGATCAGCCGAGACGCCACGCGATCGCTTCCCCCGCGCGCAGGGGTACGAGCGTTTCCGCGCCGCCAAACGCATACGCCTCCGGCACGGTCCAGGTCTCGCGCACCAGGGTGAGCGTGTCCGCGTTGACCGGCAGGCCATAGAACTGCGCGCCAAAGCGGCTCGCGAACGCTTCCAGCCGGTCGAGCGCACCGGCTTCCTCGAAAGCCGTCGCGTACAGTTCGATCGCGGCATGCGCGGTATAAATGCCGGCGCAGCCGCAAGTGGCCTCCTTGGCGCCGCGCGAGTGTGGCGCGCTGTCGGTGCCGAGAAAGAATTTCGGATTTCCCGAGGTCGCCGCCTCGACCAGCGCTTCGCGGTGCACTTCCCGCTTGGGCACCGGCAGGCAGTAATGGTGCGGCCGGATGCCGCCGAGGAACAGGGCGTTGCGGTTGAGCAGCAGATGGTGCGCGGTCACGGTCGCGGCAATGTTCGGTCCGGTCACTTCGACGAAATGCACCGCGTGGCTCGTCGTGATGTGCTCGAGGACGATTTTGAGCGTCGGGTAACGCGCCGCGAGCGGTCCGAGCACGTCCTCGATGAACACCATTTCCCGGTCGAACACGTCGACCTCGGGGTCGGTCACCTCGCCGTGCACGAGCAACGGCATTCCGATCTCGGCCATGCGCTCGAGCGCGCCGAAGCAGCGCGAAATGCGCGTCACGCCCGCATCCGAGTGTGTGGTCGCCCCGGCCGGATAGAACTTCACCGCGTGCACGTGGCCCGATCGCCGGGCGCGATCGATCTCTTCGGGCGGCGTGTCGTCGGTGAGATACAGCGTCATCAGCGGCGTGAATCGCGAGTCGGCCGGCAATGCACCGAGGATGCGGTCGCGATAGGCGAGCGCTTCGCGGGTCGTGCGCACGGGTGGCTTCAGGTTGGGCATCACGATTGCGCGGCCAAAGCGCCGCGCGCTGTCGGGGAGCACCGCGGCCATCTCGGCGCCGTCGCGCAGGTGCAGGTGCCAGTCGTCGGGACGGATCAGCGTGATGCGGTCCATCGCCTCGATTCTACCGGCTCGACTCGCCGCCCTTGCGTTCGAGCGCGAAGCGATAGAGTTCGCGCCGCGGCGCACCGCTGATTCTGGCGGCGAGACGCGCCGCGTCGCTCGCGGGCAGCGCTTCGAGCAGCACCGCAAGCACGCGCCGGCCCTCGGCGATCGCATCGCCGGCAGCTTTTGCGCCCGGGCCAAGCACCAGCACGAACTCCCCCTGCTGGCGGTGCGGGCCGGAGGCGAGCCACGCGGACGCCGCACCGAGCGGCAGCCGCACGATCTCCTCGAACTTCTTCGTGATCTCGCGCGCGATCACGATTTCGCGATCGGGACCAAAGCGTGCCGCGAGATCCGCCACTGCTGCGGCGACCCGGTGTGGCGCCTCGAAAAAGACGACCGGATGCGACTCATCCAGTCCGGAGAGCGCCTTGCGGCGCGCACCGGCGGTCGATGGAAGGAATCCTGCGATCAACACCTGGTTGGCGGCGAAGCCAGACGCGGAAAAGGCAGCCAGCGCAGCGCTTGGACCGGGAATCGGTATCACGCGGATCCCGGAGCGATGCGCCGCCTCTACGAGCAGTGCGCCAGGGTCGGAGACCGCGGGCGTTCCGGCGTCGCTGACCAGCGCAACGGTCTTCCCGGCGAGCAGTTCGGCGATCAGGCGGGCGGTCCCCGTGCGCTCGTTGTGCTCGTGCAGCGCGAAGGTTCGCGCGGCGATGCCGTGGTGGGCAAGCAAAGTCCGCGAGGTCCGCGTGTCCTCGCAGGCGACGAGGTCCGCCGAGCGCAGCACCTCGACCGCGCGCGCGCCCGCATCGGACAGATTGCCGATGGGCGTGGCGACGACGTAAAGGAGGCCCGTCATGGGGGTCAACGCACTGAGTGCGCGGTTCGTTAAGGTTGCCATGAACCGCGCCGGCAAGCGAGCGGAGGATCTCTGCGCCGAGCTGATGCGCGGCGCGGGGCTCGAAGTGCTGGCGCGCAACTGGCGCTGCCGGCACGGCGAGATCGACCTCATCGCACGTGACGGCGCGACGCTCGTGTTCGCCGAAGTACGCCTGCGGCACGACGAGCGCTACGGCGGCGCGGCCGAAAGCGTCACCGGCGCCAAGCGTGCGCGGTTGGTGGCGGCGGCACAGCTGTACCTCGCCGGGCGCCCCGAGACCGACTGCCGGTTCGACGTCCTGCTGCTCGATCGGCTGGAGGCCGGCCGTGTGCGTTGGCTTCGCAATGCGTTCGGCGCTTAGCGCACTCGTCCTGGCGTTTTGTGCCGCGGCGCAGGCACAGCCGCCCGAGGCATCGGTTCGGCTGCTGGTCCAGCGTTCGACGCTCGCGGGCTACCGTCACGCCGAAGCGAAGGCAGTCTGGGCGCATCTCAATCCGGGGGACCGGCTCGAACTGCGGCGCGAGCCCGACAATCCGCACGACGGCGATGCGGTGCGCGTCGCATGGAACGGCCGCAAGCTCGGCTACGTGCCGCGGGCGGAGAACGCGGCGCTCGCCTGGGCGATGGACCGCGGCGAAGTCCTGCACGCGCGAATCAGCCGAATGGTCGAGCATCGCAACGGTCGCCGCCGTCTCGAATTCGAGGTCACCATCGAGTGACCGTGTAAAATCCGCCGCCATGGGTCACGCAGAACAGGCGCCCGCGCTCGAAGTCCGTGTCGCCGCGCATTTCGCCGACAGCGCGCAGTTGAAACGCGAATCAGCACCGCTGCTGGCTGCGCCGATCGCGCGCGCCGCTTTGCTGATGGCTTCGGCATTGAAGGCCGGCGGCAAGATTCTCTCCTGCGGCAATGGCGGCTCGGCCGCGGATGCCCAGCATTTTGCGGCGGAACTCGTCAACCGGTTCGAAGTCGAGCGGCCGCCGCTTGCGGCGGTGGCGCTCACCACGGACAGCTCGAACCTCACCTCGATCGCGAACGACTACTCCTACGAGCAGGTGTTCGAGAAGCAGTTGCGTGCGCTCGGGCGCAAGGGCGACGTGCTGCTCGCGATCACGACCAGCGGCAATTCGGCGAGCGTCCTCGCCGCGGTGCGCGCCGCGCGGGAGATGGGCGTTGCCACGGTCGCGCTCACCGGGCGCGGCGGCGGCAAGCTCGCCGGGCTGATCGGAGACGGGGACGTTCACATCTGCGTTCCGCACGAACGCACCGTACGCATCCAGGAAGTGCATCTGCTGGCGCTGCACTGCCTGTGCGACGGCATCGATTTTCAGCTGTTTGGAGCCCAATCATGAAAAAGAGAACTCTTGCAGTGCTCGCGGCGCTGTGCGCGGCAGTGACGCTGTCCGGATGTTTCGAGGCGGCGGTCATGGGTGCAAGCGCCACCGTGTTGGCGGCCGTGGACCGTCGCACCACCGGAACCCAGATCGAGGACGAAGGCATCGAATTGCGTGCCGTCAACCGGATCGGCGAGCGCTTCGGCGACAAGCTGCACGTCAATGTCACCTCGTTCAACCGCAACGTGCTGCTCACCGGCGAGGTGACCGACGCGGCGGTGCGGAGCGAGATCGAGAAGATCGTCCGCAGCCTGCCCAACGTGCGCGGAGTCACGAACGAATCGCAGGTCGCCGGCGTGTCGGCGTACTCGGCGCGCGCGAGCGACGCCTCCATCACCGGCAAGGTCAAGGCGCGCTTTCTCGATGCAGGCAAATTCAACGCGGTCCACGTCAAGGTCGTGACCGAGGCGGGCGTGGTCTATCTGATCGGGATCGTGACCGAGAAGGAGGCCGCCGACGCGACCGAGATCGCGCGTACCACGAGCGGTGTTCGCAAGGTGGTCAAGGTATTCGAGTACTGCAAGCCGACCGAAGAGGTCTGCCGGCCCAGGTAGGGCGCACCGTGCCCTTCGCGCGGCCGGCATTCGAGCGCAAGATCCACGCTCCGGACGAGGCGGCCCGATGGGCCGGCGAACTGGCGCGGCCCCTGGTATTCACCAACGGCGTATTCGACCTGCTGCACCGCGGGCACGTGACCTATCTCGCGCAGGCGCGCGCCTTGGGCGCTTCCCTGCTGGTGGCGCTGAACGGCGATGCTTCCGCGCACCGGCTTGGCAAGGGAGCAGATCGCCCGATCAACGCGCTCGCAGATCGCATGGCGCTGGTCGCGGCGCTCGAATCGGTCGACGTGGTGACCTGGTTCGACGAAGACACGCCGGCGTCGCTCATCGAAGCCTGCGGACCCGAAGTGCTCGTCAAGGGCGGAGACTGGCCCGTCGAGCGCATCGTAGGGGCGGCTCAGGTGCTCGCGCGCGGCGGCCGCGCGGTGTCGATTCCGTTCGAGCACCAGCGCTCGACCACGGCGCTGCTCGAACGCGTCAGGAAAGGCTGAGTTCGAAGCTCGCGCGGCCGCCTGGCCGCGCCTTCCGTCGTGCGCCGCGTTATGATTCAGCCATGCGGCTGCACCAGATCAAAATCGATTACATGCCCGAGGAGGACCGCCTGCTCATGCAGCTCTCCACGAGCGACGGGCAGGAGGGGCACCTTTGGCTCACACGGCGC
>Ga0209726_10002183_pt1 | contig 29584 bp, 29 predicted proteins | sample Subgrocontami54m_FD_187453 | JGI IMG/M metagenome (GOLD analysis project Ga0209726, IMG submission 187453) | Subsurface groundwater microbial communities from S. Glens Falls, New York, USA - GMW46 contaminated, 5.4 m (SPAdes) (version 3) | ecosystem: Environmental > Aquatic > Deep subsurface >... | reverse complement strand
GCCGCCGGCTTTCAATATCGAGCGGCGGGAGAAAGCGGTAGGTTTATCCATCTTTGTCATGGCTGCCTCCCTTAACCCATCATCTCGGCCGCGCGCTTGACCGCGCGCATGATGCTCATATGTGTGCCGCAGCGGCATTTGAGGCCGGTCAGCGCCTGCTTGATCTGAGCATCCGTCGGCTTCTTGTTCTTCGCCAAGAAGGCCGCGCCTGTCATGACCCAGCCGTTGATGCAATAACCGCACTGCGAAACTTCTTCCTCGATGTAAGCCGTTTGCAACGGGTGCGGCTTCTCCGGCGTGCCGAGGCCGGCGAGCGTCACCACCTTGGCGCCGCCGACGGCGGAAACTGGCGTGATGCAGGAGCGGATGGCCACACCGTCGAGGTGCACCGTGCAGGCGCCGCATTGCGCCAGCCCGCAGCCGAACTGCGGATTGTTCATGCCAAGGTCATTACGCAGCGCGTAGAGCAACGGCATGTCGGGATCGGCATCGACCGTCTGGGTCTTGCCATTCACGTTGAGGGAAAATTTTTGGCTCATGACGTCGGTGATCCTCCCTTGGACGGCGGCGGCACTGTCGTTGTGCCACTCATCATTAACCTCAAGGCTATTCCAACCGGCCGTCCATGGGAACCTATCAACAGAGCGAAATCGCGCGACTATGAGTCCCGGCCAGCCGCAGAGTCCAAGGCGGTTAGCGCGGAATTTGGCCGGCAACTCCGCTCACGGAGGGGGTTTTTTGGAACTGGGCCTATCTTGGTGCGTTAGCGGGAGGACAGCCGCATCATTAAACCGGAGAATGCCATGAGCCGCGCAGCCAGCCATGCACCCGATCGCAAGACGGGGCTGCCTCATTCCCTTGCGCGGCTGTTCGAGAACAATTCCGCCCTTCTTGTCGGCGTGGCTTTCGGGGCCGGCATGCTGCTCGGCCGCCGCACCAATGTTTCGCTTGCCGCCAAGAAGGTCCGCAGCGGAGTCTCGAATTTGGCCGACCACGTTGTTGAGCTGGCGCCGAGCTCGGTGATCAAGCTCGTGCCGGACATTTTCCCGGCAAAGGCGCGCAAGTCGCCGCGCCGCAAGTCCGCCGCCAAGAAGCGAGCCCATAGCTGACAACGAGAACATCCACAATCGAACCGCTTTCCTCGTCATGGCCGGGCATGTCCCGGCCATCTCGATAAGGGGCGCACTGCCCTCCTAAGCGAGATGCCCGGCACAAGGCCGGGCATGACAAAGGAGGGAAGCCTTCGCAAAAATTAAATGGGATAAGAATCTAAGGCTGCCACGCCGGCTCGGCGGGCTGCGGCGTCTCGCCTTTTTCCGTGCGTGCGCTGTCGATCACGGTCAGCAACGCGCGCAATGCTTCAGGAATCCCATGTCCGCTGGCCGATGACAAGACAAGTGGCGTCTTTTTCACCGCCCGCTTGAGCCGTGCGATTTGTTCCTTAAGCATCTCCGGCGTCAAAGCGTCGGTTTTCGACAGCGCGACGATCTCCGGCTTCTCGGCAAGACCGTGGCCATAGGCTTCCAGTTCGCGGCGGACGGTCTTGTAGGCTTCGCCCGCGTGCTCGCCGGTGCCGTCGACCAGATGCAGCAGCACACGGCAGCGTTCCGTATGGCCGAGGAAACGGTCGCCGAGGCCGGTTCCTTCATGCGCGCCTTCGATCAGGCCGGGCAAGTCCGCCAGCACGAATTCGCGGTCGTCAACGCGGACGACGCCAAGCTGCGGATGCAGCGTGGTGAAGGGATAATCCGCGATCTTCGGCTTGGCTGCGCTGACGGTGGCGAGAAAAGTTGATTTGCCCGCATTGGGGAGTCCGATCAGCCCGGCGTCCGCGATCAGCTTCAGTCGCAGGCGGATGGTGCGCTCCTCGCTCGGCTGGCCGGGATTGGCATGGCGCGGGGCCTGATTGGTCGAGGACTTGAAATGCGCGTTGCCGAAGCCGCCATTGCCGCCGCGCGCCAGCACCACGCGCTGGCCCAGCGCGGTGAGATCGGCGAGCAGCGTTTCGCCGTCCTCCTCGTAGATCTGCGTGCCGATCGGAACCTTGAGGATCATGTCAGCGCCGTTGGCCCCGTGGCGGTCCTTGCCCATGCCGGCGCCGCCCGGCCGCGCCTTGAAATGCTGTTGGTAGCGGTAGTCGATCAGCGTGTTGAGGCCGTCGACGCATTCGGCGATCACGTTGCCGCCACGTCCGCCGTCGCCACCGTTCGGTCCTCCGAACTCGATGAATTTCTCGCGGCGGAACGACACGCAGCCGTTTCCGCCCGCGCCCGACTGAATATAGACCTTGGCCTCGTCAAGAAATTTCATGTCCCATTCCGTACCGGCTAGGCCGCTGCCCGGCAATGCGAATTTGCGCCGCTCTTTGGCTCCGAAGCCATAGGAGATAAAAACGAATTGTCGTAAGAATAGCCCTTAAAACCGATCTCTTTGGGGAATTTGCGGACGATGTGGCGGCAAGCGCGGACCGGCAGAACATTCGCAATCTGGCCTAGCGTCCCGCTGAGGGCGCGATTGCGCGCGCGCGGCCGCATCGTTGCGGTCCTAGCTGCGCTTTCTGCCGCCGGTCTCCTTGTGCTATCTGCTCCGGTTTGGGCCCGGGACAAAATTGCCGCAGCGCAAGTCACGCCCGCCGAAGCTGCATATGAAAATCCCAAGCAGGCGGTTCTCCTGAAACGGCAAATTTCCGCGCTCGCGCCGCAGAAGAAGGGCGTGACTGACATTTATGCAATCGGCGTCGCTGGCTGGGCGACGCAGGACGTTTTCAGGAAAGAACTCGACGGCGCGCTTGCGTCGATCGGGAGAGCACCATCGCTTAATGGCGGCACGGTGCGTCTCATCAATCATCCCGAAACGGCGCAAGCTATACCGCTCGCGAGCCGTCAGAACTTCGCCGCCGCCGTCCGCGCGGTCGGACGCATCATGGACAAAGAGGAAGACGTTCTTATCTTGTTCATCACCTCGCATGGCGATGCCGCCGGGATTGGGCTTCAGTTGCCCGGCATTCTTGTGAATTTGGGGCCGGCGGAGGTCGCGGCTGTCCTGAACAAAGAAGGAATCAAGAACCGTGTCGTCATTGTTTCGGCCTGCTACGCCGGAATCTTCGTGAAGCCGCTGGAGAATGACAACACGATCGTTCTGACGGCCGCGGACGCGAAAAGCAGCTCTTTCGGCTGTGTTGCCGGCAGGGAGTGGACCTATTTCGGGGATGCGTTTTTCAATCAAAGCTTAAAACCGGGAACGGATTTCAAGCGTGCCTTCAATAACGCCAAAACACTGATTGAAGGCTGGGAAAAATTGGATCACGTCAAGCCGTCCAACCCGCAGGCGCATTTCGGCGATGCGCTGGTCCGCAAGCTTGAACCGCTGTTTGATGCGACGGCGCAGACCGGGCAATAAAATTATGTGCCTCGTCCGGTGCTATTTCATGCGCCTCGACGCGCCCCAGCTTTTCAGCGAGGCCCAGATGCCGCGCTCAAGCCGGAAGCGATCGATCGGCGCGGAGCTTGCCAGGGCGCGGATGCGGTAAAGGCCGACGCCGGTCCACTGGAAGCCGCATTTCTCCAAGACTCGCCGCGAGGCCGGATTGCTGATCCGCGCGCCTGAATGCAGGGCATCGAAGCCGAGATTGGTGAAAGCATGATCAATGACCGCGCGTGCTGCTTCGGTGGCGTAGCCCTGGCCCCAGTAGTGAGTGCCCAGCCAGTAGCCAAGCTCCGGCGTCCGGCCGTCGCGTAGTTCGACGCCGCAGGCGCCGATAACCGCGCCGTCCACCAGCGTGACTACGAAGGTTGCCTCGCCCTCATTTTTGTTGACGGCAGCCAGCCAGGCTTCCGCGTCAACCAACGCATAGGGATGCGGGATGCGCGTGGTGTTCTGGGCGATGCGAAGATCGTTGGCGAGGGCCGCGATAGACTTGGCGTCGTCCATGCGCGGGGCACGGAGCGTGAGCCGCTCGGTTTCGAGGACGGGGATGCCTCCTTCCCGGAAGCTCTCCGCGGGTCTTTCCTCCAGCAGGGTCACGGCACGGGCTCCTTCAATGCAAAAAGGGGAGCCGGCATCCCGTCTCCCCTTTTTCGAGCCCATTTCGGCCCACCGGTTCGACTGATGCCGGCGGACCTCAAATTGGTTCCACCGTCTTACTCCGCAGCCTCCGTCATCGGAACTACCGATACATAGGTGCGGCCCTTGGCTTTGGTACAAAACTCCACGCGTCCGTTGGTCAGCGCGAAAAGCGTGTGGTCCTTGCCGACGCCGACATTGCGCCCGGGATGCCACTTGGTGCCGCGCTGGCGCGCCAGAATATTGCCCGCGACGACGATCTCGCCGCCGAACTGCTTCAATCCGAGGCGGCGGCCCGCCGAATCGCGGCCGTTGCGCGAGGAACCGCCTGCTTTCTTATGCGCCATCGCTGGTCTCCAAACTCGTTACTACCTAGCCCAAATTTGTGACGAAATCATCTCACTTCTTCTTACCTTTTGTGCTTTTACCGCCGGCCGGTTTCGCGGGCTTTTTCGCGGCAGCCTTGGCGGGCTTCTTCTTGGCCGCCGCCTTCTTGGCCGGGGCCTTGCCGGCCTTGGCCTTCGGCGCGGCCTTGGCCTCCTTGCCTTCGCCGGTTTCCTCGGCGGGCTTCGGCTTGCGCTCCGGCCTAGGCTTGGCCACCTTCGACGGCTTCTGCCCGTCGGTCAGGATCTCGGTGATCCGGATGACCGTGAAGTCGTGGCGGTAACCGCGCTTGCGCCGAGAATTCTTGCGGCGGCGCTTCTTGAAGGCGATGACCTTCTCCCCGCGCGCATGCTGCAACACCTCGCCGGCGACCATGGCCCCGGAGACGGTCGGCGCGCCCACCTGGACGTTGTCGCCGCCCAGCATCAGCACTTCGCCGAACTCGACGATCTCGCCCGGCTGGCGGTCGATGCCGTCAATCCGGATAACGTCCTCAGCGGCAACGCGGTACTGCTTGCCGCCGGTTTTGATGACTGCGAACATCCTTCTTGTCCTCGTGTTCGATCCCGGTGCTCGGAAGGTCCGGACCGGCTTCTTTCAGTCGGTTTGTGGGTTTTTGGCTACGGCCGAAGCCGTAACTAAAGCGCGCGGCCCGCTAGGCCCGCGCCATGGGGTGGTTATGGCTATTGCGGGCCAAACTGTCAAGAAATGAGCCCGAAATCGGGCCTAATCCGGCGCAAAGCCTTGTCTGGCCGGGGGTGCTTAGCTAGAAACCTCTCACCCCCTATATGTGTGCCACCGGGGTTCTGCGGAGAGGTGGCTGAGTGGTTGAAAGCACCGCACTCGAAATGCGGCGTACGGGCAACCGTATCGGGGGTTCGAATCCCTCCCTCTCCGCCACCTGCACAGAATTTCGCTGCAACACGCACGTTTTCGCTCACGTTCGCATAAATGTGACCTCGTTGCTGGACACAAATACACCAGTTACGCTTTCTTACCGCCACCCAAAGCGAGTCGAGCATGCCGAAGCGACCCACGCGGACAAGAAAGAAGACTGGAACATCTGCGCCCAGCCAGTTTTCTGACCTGCGTATGATTGCGTCATTGCTGACCAAGTTCGGCGGCGGGCCGCACGACAATGCCATCGATGCGGCCCAGGACATCATGTACGACGCATGGGACGCCAGCGATCAAAAGCGGCGGATAGCATTGGCGAAGAAGGCGCTCGAATTATCGCCGCTCTGCGCCGACGCTTATGTCCTGCTGGCGCAAGAGACGGCAAGAGACTTGGATGAAACAATCGATATCTATCGCCATGGAGTCGAGGCTGGCGAAAAGGCGCTCGGGAAGGCTGCTTTCCGCGAAGATGTTGGACATTTCTGGGGCTTGATTGAAACCCGTCCCTACATGCGCGCTCGCCACGGACTTGCGCAGACACTCTGGGACAAAGGTCTGCGAGACGAAGCCATGACGCACTATAGAGACATGCTCCGTCTCAATCCCAACGACAATCAGGGTATCCGTTATCTCCTGATAGATTGTCTCCTGATACTTGGCCGCGATGGCGAGGCGGCCAAGCTGATCAAGCGTTACAAAGAGGACGGTTCAGCCGCTTGGAGTTGGTCCCGTGCGTTGTTGGCGTTTCGGCGAAGCGGTGATTGCCTGGAGTCTCGCCGCGCGCTTTCAGAAGCAATTGACGATAACACGCATGTGGCGGCCTTGCTGCTTGGCGACAAGAAGATGCCGCGCCAGCTTCCTGCCTATATCGGAATGGGAGATAAGAACGAGGCTGTCGCATATGTTCACAGCGCGGCCGAGCCATGGGCCACAACGCCGGGCGCGGTGACTTGGCTTAAAGCGTGCCAGCCATGAAAGCGCAGCCGCATGCAGGATAGCGTCCTTCAATTCAAGACGTACCAGGTCGAGCGGCCGCCGCCCTGTTTTGACAAGTAGCCCTTCTCGACCAGCTGCCGAAAGTGCTCCTTGAAGGTGTTGCGGCTGACACCTGTCAGCCTGACCATCTCGCCGATGCTGACGCGCCCGTGTTCGCGCGCATGGTCAAGGATTCGCACGGAATGTTCCGGCAGATTGGAGACCACCATTTTTTCGCGCTCGATCTTCTTCGCCAGCCGCTGCTTCTGCTGCTGCAGAGCGCGAAGAAAGAACAGCAGCCAAGGCTCCCAGTTGGGATGGTCGGTGCGGATCGTTCCCTGTGTCTGTCGCAGCGCCAGATAATAGCCCTCCTTGCTTTGCTCGATGACGCTTTCGAGCGAGCTGTAGGGCACGTGAATATAGCCTGCGCGCAAGAGCATCAGCGTCGTGAGGATGCGGCTCAGCCGGCCGTTGCCGTCCTGGAACGGATGGATGGCGAGGAACACGACCGTGAAGATGGCGATGACGAGCAACGGATGGAGACGCTTCTCGTCCGTCGCTTCAGCAGCCCAGGTCACGAGCTCGGTCATCAGGCGGGGCGTGTCGAACGGCGTCGCGGTTTCGAAGACGATGCCGATCTGCTTGCCGTTTTCGTCGAAGGCGACGACGTTGTTGGGGCCGGTCTTGTAGCTGCCGCGGTGGCGCTCATCCTTCTCGCTGTGGACGAGGAGGTCGCGATGCAACTGCTTGAGGTGGTTTTCGGTGATGGTGATGTCTTCCCACGACCGGAACACCAGCTCCATCGCTTCGGCATAGCCGGCAACTTCCTGCTCGTCGCGGGTGGCGAAGGACTTGATCTCCAGATTGGTGAGCAGACGTTCGACCTCGCGGTCGGAGAGCTTGCTGCCCTCGATCCGGGTGGAAGAGCCGATGCTCTCGATCGTGGCGATGCGCTGCAACGCAGATAGCCGGTCGGGAGCAAGTATTCCCAACGTGCGCCACGTGCCTTTGAATTCATCGATCTCGGCGACGAGCGCTAGGATTTCCGGGGTGATCTGGAGGGTGTCAGTTTTGATGGTCACGCCCGAATAGACACCCAATTACACCTAAATAGCAAGCCAAATCTTCACCCAATTCCACCCGATTAGATACCTGCGGCCACCTAAGATAAAGGGAAGGCGGCGAACCTTTAGTTGGCCGAATCCCTGACGAAAGCATCAGACGACCCGATGGCAGCGGGCACGATGGCCGATGGGCGAACTCGATCGAATTAGATCGAAGTCGTGCGAGAGAACGTTGGAATACAGTTCCTCCCCTTCCGCCACCCTGCTTCGCCAAGGCTTCGCAGGGTTGGCTTCTGCCGTAGCTCACAGAAGCCTTGGCGAAGCAGGGTGTCCTGCGTAGCTTTAGCGAAGCAGGACCGCATCAACATGTACTGTGTCTATCTGCTGGAAAGTTTAGCTGACCCATCGAAGCGTTATGTCGGCTATTCCGCCAAAGGTGTTCAAGCTCGGCTAGAAGAACATAATGCCGGAAAATCCATTCATACGAATAAACACAAGCCATGGAAGTGCATGGTATGTGTGACGTTCGAAAGCAAAGAAAAAGCTGAAAAATTTGAAATGTATCTAAAGCATGGTTCAGGTCATGCTTTTGCTAAAAAGCACTTTTGGTAATTATGCGCCCGCGATGACGCCTAAGCGACTGCGGCTCCTTTGGATTTATTGTGATAACGGCATAACAACTGCGCATTGGAGAGCGTCGTCTGCCCGCCTTTGCTGTGGGGAACAACATGGTCAGCATCATACTCAATCCACGGCACAACACATTCCTTGTCGGGCTTCCCTTTCGCTTCGCATTGCTTGCAGCGCCCGTTGTCCCGTCGATAGATCAGGATTCGTTCGGCTTCATTGAAAGCGCGGCGGTCATCCTTTGTCTTGAGGCTCAATCCCTTCGCCTTCACATACTCAAAGAACACTTGCCGGATGATTTGATGCCGCTCTTCGATTTCACCGCCGGTCTGTTGGCGTTTGTTGGAAAAGAGTTGAATATCAGCATCATCAATCTTTCCCTCTGACCATCTTTGATGAAAGTCGTGCGTGAAGGCCAAGAACAATGCACGCTCAGCCTTGTCCCAAACGTAAAACTTCAACAGATGCCGCAAGAGCAAATATATTGAGATGATGAAATACTCAATCTTCAACTCCTTCACCCCGGTCCCGCCGTTGGCCATCATCGGGTCTTCCTTGAATATCTCATGGAAAGCCCGCATGACCTTCAAGGTTTCCTTTGCAATCGGCTCATTCTCGAATGTCTCGTTTCCGATTCCATCATCTCTCTGATACTTGTCGATATATTCCATCACGTCAGATTCGCGAACGTCCGCAGGGCCATTTTTCTCCTCAAGAATCAAGAGACGTGTCAGCAACGCAAGGTGCTGCATCCGGTCATTGCCACGATCAATGACGGTAAAGAAGACGTGCTTGTTCGGATTTGAGTCGATGGGTATATAATTGGTAAAATCGAAACTGATTTCATCCGCGTATTTGGCGACAAAGTTGCGCGAAACACTTGCGAGACGCGAGTGCGCCTTCTCCATATAAGTCAGGCTCTCGCCTTGCTGGAGTCGCCAAAAGATATCAGCCGCGATGCGTTGGTGCTCGCGGTCTTTTGGATTATCAATGCCCTTCACGATATCAGCATTGTATTTTAGCTCCCGATCAACGAACCGTCGCAGATCAGCAGGAAGCGTCGAATATGTTGAACCAGGCAGCACCGGGTCGATATCAGCCAAGCTCTTTGGAAGTGCAATAAGATCATCCAAGAATTCCTTGGCGGTTGTAATCCGTTGCTGACCATCAATCACTTCCCGAACGGTACTGGTTTCGTCACGTCGAACTTCGCGAATGACAATTCCGGGTACGTAGTATCTGCGGAATAGGCTGTCCAATAAGTCTTGTTTGAGCTTCTTGGACCAAACATTCTTTCGCTGGTACGGAGGGCGAGTGACAAATTCCTCCCAATAATCTTTGAATTCACGGATTGGCAGAGCTACCTGATTGATTTCGTACCGTGGCTTTGGATTGAACATCGGATTCCTCCATGCCTCAGATCAGGCAATACTACTTGGAGAATCACGACAGGAGAAGCAAAGATGATGGTGATGGACGCAAGTCTGGCAGCGTTTTTCTTTACGCCGTTTGGCCGTAGTCAATGCCGGGTGTCAGTCTCGTTGCACCATGTGCGCCACGTCTCTGCTTCCTCAAACAGCCTCTGCCTGAGAGTAGCAAATTCTTGCCTCGCTACGGATGCACATCCTCGGTGAACCAGTCGGTCGGCAAGTCGTGGCCCATGCCGCGCTCCTTCGCCTTGCGATAGACCACTGACCCCGCCGCGGCGAATTGGTAGCCAAGCCCGAGATTGTTGAGGAAGCAGGTCACTTCCTCGTCCTTCGCCCGGCCCTTGGCCTTGCCTGCGATCAGCTCTGCGATAGTCGGAAATTTTTTGATGTCCACGTCGTCCGGCTGCGGCACGCGCTTCCCCTCCGCGATGGCGGCCGATTCCGGCAGGTCGGAGCTTAACTCAGTAATCGGCTTTGTATCCCGTGTGTGAATAATGACGCGATCGGCGCGTTTGATTGCTTTCATCTCGATCTCCGGCTTCTTGATCGAGCTTAGGTGCATCCCGGGCTCGATCCAGTGCGCGAAGAAAATGGCGTCCTCACTGTTGGTTGCGCACATGGCGATGTCAGCGCCGGCCAGCGCGGTCTCGGGCTGATCGACCGGGACGACCTCAACATTTAAAAGAGGGCTCATCTCCTTGGCGAAAGCTTCGCGCCGCTCGCGGTTGGGGCTGAAGCAGCGGATCGATTGAATGTCGCGCACGGCGCAAGCGGCCATGAGCTGGGTGCCGGCCTGCCAACCCGAACCGAGGATGCCGATGCTCTTGGCGTCCTTGCGCGCCAGATATTTGACGCCAAGGCCGTTGGTCGCGCCGACGCGGATGCGTTGCATCACGCCGTCCGGCAGGATCGCCAGCGGCTCGCCGTTCTCGGTCGAGAACAGCAGCACCAGGCCGACATAGCGGCCGTTCGGCGCCGCCGGAACTTTCACGCGGCGAACGCTATTTCCGACCTTCGGCATGGTGATGATGTCGGAGTTGATGCGAATGGCGCTGATGCCGAATTTCGGAACAATGCCGTCCATGGATTTCAAGCTGTAATGCGCGTCCTGCCGCGTGGTCGGCGCCAAGCAGTCCGAGCGCGTGCGCGACACGCCGCGGCCATCGGCCAGTTCCACATAAGCCTCTTCGAGGGCAGCAATGCATTCCGGCATCGTCAGCAGTTGCTCGACGTCGTTATTGGACAAAATCAGCGTCATTATTTTTCCCCTCGTTGGTGTTCACGATTTGCGGATGCGAAAAGTCAGGACTTCCGCATCGCGCGAAGTATCCTCCAGCGCGTCTCCGGTTTGGCGCAGCAGATTTGGGATGTCGACTGCTGCAAGCGGGTCGGTGCATTCCACGATCAGGATGTCGTTGACGGGTAGGCTGGACAAGGCCTTGCGCGTGCGCAAGGCGGGCAAGGGACATTTCAGCCCGCGCAGGTTGAGCTTTTTCTCCGCCATTCCTGGTCCCGTCTCTGCCGCGCCGGACTGGACAGTCCAACAAGGCTGCCGTCAAGTCCGCGCCCTTGCCGCGCTTGACCAGGGCTGTGGCACTTGGCCAGATACCCGCGATGGTCGCGTATCCTGAAGCGGGGCAACGTATCACGCGGCTGATTCCGCTGGCCGGCGCCCTTTCCATGATCGAGACACTCGTCCGCCCGGTCGAGCCACGGGAAGCCGATATAGACGCCGCGCTCGGCCGCACGCTCGCGGCGGATGCCGCGCCATCAGCCGCGCAACCCGCCGTGACGCTGGCTTTGCGCGACGGCTGGGCGCTCAAATCCGATGAAACGATTGATGCGGGCTCCTATGCGCCTGCGCCGCTTTCCGCCGTGCCTTCGCGCATCGAGATAGGCGAGCCCTTGCCGCCCGGCGCTGATGCGGTGGCTCCGGTTGAAACGGTGGTCTGCCGCGGGAAAACTGCCGAAGCGCTCGCCCCCGTAGCGCCGGGGGAGGGCGTGCTGCCGGCCGGTGCGGACGCGGGCGCGGGAATGCCCCTGCGCCGCGCAGGCGAACACCTGCGCGCCATCGACCGTGCCGTGTTGTCCGCGGCGGGCGTTGCACGGGTGACCATCCGCGAGCCGCGCATTCGCCTCGTCCGCGCCCGCGCGGACGGCGGCGCTGCCATAGCCGCGGGCTATGCCTGGTTGACCGACGCCATCGTGGCCGAAGGCGCTGACGTTATTGTTGATGACAAGGGCGAACCAGCGGCGGATCATCTCAAGGCGGCCTTACATCACGAAGGAAGCGATGCGGTTCTTGTGCTAGGAGGAACAGGATGCGGAGCCTCTGACGCAAGCGTGCTCGCTCTGGCCAAGGCCGGCCGCGTGGAATTCCACGGCGTCGGTCTCCTCCCCGGCGAGACCGCTGGTTTCGGCTTCGCCGGCGCGCGGCCGGTGCTGCTGCTGCCGGGCCGGTTTGACGCGGCGCTTGCGGTCTGGCTCGTCATCGGGCGGCGCTGGCTCGCAAAACTTGCGGCGCGCACGGAAGAAGACATGCCGGTCTTGGCTGAACTCACGCGCAAGGTGACATCGACCCTCGGCATGGCGGAAGTCGTATCCGTCCGCCGTAGCGGTAACACGGCCGAGCCATTGGCGAGCGGCTACTTGTCGTTCTCTGCTCTTGCACGCGCGGATGGGTGGATCCTCGTTCCCGCCGGGAGCGAAGGCTATCCCGCCGGCACGCAGGTTGCGGTGAGGCCGCTGGCATGAGCGCCGATCTGCTGAACGCTATCCGCCGCGCGGCGCGCCAGGAACAATTCCTGGAAGTCGTTTCCGCCGAGGAAGCGAAGGCGCGCTTCGAGCGGCATCTCGATCTCTCGCCGCTTGCGGCGGAGAAAATTTTGCTGGCGTCATCCTTGGGCCGCGTGCTGGCGCATGACGTGACGGCCCCGATCGACGCGCCGCCGTTCGACCGCTCCGGCGTCGATGGCTTTGCGCTGCGCGCCGCCGACACCGTGGGCGCAAGCGACATGTCGCCACGCCGCCTGCGGCTCAATACGGAAGTGATTGCTTGCGGCCACATGCCCGCAATCGAAGTGACGCAAGGTTCAGCCACCACCATTGCCACCGGCGGTGTGGTGCCCCGCGGCGCCGATGCGGTGGTGATGATCGAGCAAACTGAACTGATCGACGACGCCTCCGCGCCCGCCATCGAAATCCGCCGCGCCATCTCACCTGGTCAGTTCATCTCCTATGCCGGATCGGACATCGCCCGCGGCGAGACGCTGCTGCGCCGGGGCGCGCGCATCGGCTCGCGCGAGATTGGCATCCTCGCCGCCTGCGGCCTTGCCGAAATCGACGTCGTGCGGCGTCCCAAGATCGGCGTGCTGTCCACCGGCGACGAGCTTGTCGCATTGGGCCAGCCGCTATGCCCGGCGGGCGTCTATGACAGCAACGGCGCGATCCTCGCCGCGGCCGTCACCGAAGCCGGCGGCGAGGCTGTTTCCTTCGGCGCATTTCCCGATGATGAAGCGGCGCTGGACAAGGCCGTGCGGCGCTCGCTCGCTGATTGCGACATGGTCGTCATCAGCGGCGGCACGTCAAAAGGCGCGGGCGACCTTTCCCACCGCGTTGTATCCAAGCTCGGCAAGCCCGGCCTATTGGTGCACGGCGTCGCGCTCAAGCCCGGCAAGCCGCTCTGTCTCGCGGTGGCGGACGGAAAGCCGATCGCCGTGCTGCCGGGGTTCCCGACTTCCGCGATCTTCACCTTCCATGCTTTTGTCGCGCCGGTGATCCGCGCCCGCGCCGGGCTTGCGCCCGAAGCCGCCGAGACTATTGATGTCGAAATACCGGTGCGCATTACTTCCGATCTGGGTCGCAAGGAATTCGCCTTGGTCGCTCTCGTGCCCGGCAAGGATGGCCCGGTCGCCTTCCCCACGGCCAAGGGCTCCGGCGCGGTTACGGCATTTTCCCAGGCCGACGGATTCGTTGAAATCGACGCGCTGGCTACGTCGCTCGACGCTGGGACGCGCACGCGCGTCACGCTCATTGGCGGTAAGACGGCGCTGCCCGATCTCGTCATCATGGGCAGCCATTGCGTTGGTCTCGACGTGGTGCTTGGGCGTCTTGCCGAACAAGGCATCAAGGCGCGCGTGATCGCGGTGGGAAGCCTGGGCGGTCTCGCCGCCGCCGGACGGGGCGAGTGCGATCTCGCGCCGGTGCATCTCATCGATCCGGAAACCGGCAATTACAACGAGCATCTCACGGGCGACGGCTTGTCGTTCATACGCGGCTGGCAGCGGATGCAAGGCGTGCTGCACCGCCGTGGCGATTCGCGTTTTGCCGGCCAGAGCGCGCAGCAGGCGGTGAAGACCGCGCTGGCCGATCCCGCCTGCCTGATGGTCAACCGTAACGCCGGCGCCGGCACGCGCATCCTCATCGACCGCTTGCTTGGCGGCACCAAGCCGCCCGGCTACGCCAATCAGCCGAAGTCGCACAATGCGGTGGCGGCCAGCGTCGCGCAGGAACGCGCGGACTGGGGCATCGCCATTGAGTCGGTGGCGCGGCTCTATGACCTGGAATTCCTGCCGCTCGCACCCGAGTCCTACGATTTCCTGCTGCCGGAAAGCCGCCGCGAACGGCCTGCCGTAACGGCTTTCATCGCGGCGCTGCGGGAGGAAGAAACACAGAAACGCCTCCGGGCGCTGGGTTTGCGCCCGGCGGAAGATTGAACTGAGCCAGCCGTTCGGACGTATTAGTGCGTCCGCTCAAGCCATTGCGGGCTCGTCGTCCAGCAGAAATCCTGCCGCGAGGATGACGATGGCAAGCGCTACATGCAGCCAATGGTCGGCCGGGTTCATCAGGACGACCCCGAGCAGCATGTTTCCGCTCGAGACCAATCCCAGGACCGCCACGATCGCATAGACCACGCCCACGATCTTCAGCGCCAGCGCCGATCCGAGACCGGCATAGGCGCCGGCCAGGAGAACCAGCCCGCTGACGATGTGGATGAGGTTATGCACCGTGTTCACCGCGAACAGACCGGTCGGCGAAACGAGCGGATTAGGGAAGAACCCGAGGATTCCAACAGCCAGGAAAATCACGCCAATGACGATGGCGGCCGTCTTCGCATTGAGGTTCATGGAAGCTCCCCTGAACAAGCCAAGACGCGCAATCTTGCGCTGATGATTCAGCAAAGACAAGCTTTGGTAGGATTGCTGCGGGATCGTGTCTGTGCTGTTTTTCCGGCGAGGAGCGTTAGCTATGTCAGCCTTGCTGCGGCTTTGCACAATCGCCGTCGCCATCACGGTTGCCTACGGAATGGCGCAGGCACAGCTGCGCGGTCATGGCGGGCCGGTACGCGCCCTTGCCATTTCGGCCGACGGCGCCACCGCTGTTTCCGGCAGCTTTGACACCTCGGCCATCCGCTGGTCGCTTGGCCGTAATTCTGCCGAGCAGGTGTTGCGCTACCATGACGGCGCCGTAAATGCGGTGGCCGTGCTCAGGGATGGGCGCTTGGCCACGGCGGGCGAGGAGGGGCGCATTGCCCTCTGGCGCGCGGGCGAACAAAAGCCGGCGGCGGTCCTGGAGGGGCATAAGGCGCCGGTTGTTTCCCTGGCCGTATCGCCGGACGGATTATCGCTCGCCTCGGCATCCTGGGATCATAGCGTGAGGCTATGGCTGCTGGCGGGAGGCGCGCCGCGCGTCTTCGAAGGCCACCAGCAGAACGTCAACGGCGTCGCCTTTACTCCCGACGGCCGGTTGCTGGTGAGCGCCGGCTATGATGCGACGCTGCGCATCTGGCCGCTTTCCGGCGCCGGATCGCCGGCGGTCAAAACCCTGCCGACGCCGCTCAATGCCGTCGCCGTCGCCCGTGACGGCGAAATCGTCACGGCCGGCGCGGACGGCAAGGTCTATTTTCTTTCGCCCGTGGGAGAGCTGCGCGGCCAGGTGGAGGCGGGACAGACCCCGATCATCGCACTGGCCGTATCTGGCGATGGGCAACTCGTCGCCGCCGCGGGCATTCGCGGCTCGGTGGCGATCATCGAGCGAGCCGCCCGCAAGCTCGCGCGCACGCTGGTCGGCCCCGGTCTGCCGGTATGGTCGGTAGCCTTCTTCCCCGATAGCCGCACGCTGCTCACCGGCGGCACCGACCGCATGATCCGGCGCTGGGACGCGGTAAGCGGCGACCACATCGGCGCGGTGGCCATGGGTGCGCCCGAAGATCCGCTCGCCGCCTATGCGGGCGATCCCGGCGCCGAGGTGTTCCGCGGTTGCGTGGCCTGCCACACGCTCACCCCGGACGAAGGCAATCGCGCCGGGCCGACGCTCGCTGGCATCTTCGGCCGCAGGATCGCGACCCTGCCCGGCTACAATTTTTCTCCGGCGCTGAAAAAGCTCAACATCATGTGGACGCCGGAGACGGTCTCCAAGCTGTTCGAGATCGGCCCGGCCACCTATACGCCCGGCACCAAGATGCCGGAGCAGCGCATCGGCTCGCCCGAGGACCGCGCGGCGCTGGTGAAGTTTTTGCAGAAGGTGACGAAGAAGTAGTGATTCCGTCATCCTGAGGTGCCCGCCAACGGGTCCGGCCTTTGGCCGGCCCGATGATAAACTCCGCGGGCCTCGAAGGATGACGGCGACGCACCCACCGATCTCGGGTTTACCCGAGATCGTATTATCGAGTGCGCAAGTCGGCTATAGCCGACTTGCGTGGCTCGAGGCTGACGCCCCTCACTCCTCAGGGTGACAGTGCTCGTTACGTCTCCCCCTTCGTATCGCGCTCGCGCAAATAATCGTCCGTGGTGCGTGGGGCCGGGCGCGCGGGCGCGCCGTAGGGATCGAAGTCTTGCTCGGTCACCGCCGCAACCCGGCAGTCGTCGCACATCTTGAGAAGGTCGAGGCGCTGGGCCGAGCCTTTGAACATCCAGTGGCGGCCTTCCAGCTTGGCGGAAACGCGCTCGATCGTGCTTTTGACGCCGAACGGCTTGTCGCAGCGGATGCAGTGGAACGGCTCCTCCTGCTTGAGCACGCGCGAGGAGGCGGTAGCGGCGCGGAAGTTAAGCTGCGGCACGAGCGTAATGACTTTCTCCGGGCAGGTCGCCTGACACAGCCCGCATTGCACGCAGGCGTCTTCCACAAAGCGCAGCATGGGCTTTTCGGGATCGTCCAGCAGCGCGCCAGTGGGGCAGGCGGAAACGCAGGAGAGGCAGAGCGTGCAGCCTTCGACATTAAGCTCCACCCTGCCGAAAGGCGCGCCCTGCGGCAGCGCGACCACATCGACCGGCGCAGGCGCAGCCTGATGCAATTCGCGCAAGGCCAGGCGCAGCACGTCGCGTTTTGGTCCGACCGGTTGGAAGCTTGCCGGGCGCGGGGCCGGTTCGGACGTCTCGACAGCGCGCAGCGCTGCGCTCAGCGCATCGGGATCGTCCGTTTCAATCGCAGCCACCCGTATGCCGCCGAAGCCGAGGCCGGTGAGGATCGGCTCGGCCAGCGCGATGGTCTTCATCAGACCCGCCATGTCGTGACGCGCGCGTCCCCGCAGGAGGAAGCGCACAGCAGAAGCGCCATAGGCGAAGGCGGCAGCGAGCGCTTCAAGGCCCACTTGCGTGACTTCGTTGACAGCCACAGGCAGCACATTCGCGGGCAAGCCGTTGCCGTGACGCGCGAGGGCATCAATTAATTCCGTGCCATGCGTCTCGTCATGCAGCAGCAGCACCGGCTTGGCGCCGCCGGCTTCACGATAGGCCACGAGCAGCACGCGCAGCTTGCGCATCAGGGTATCGGCCGGAGGAAGCGCATAGGACGCCGCGCCGGTCGGGCAGGCGGCGGCGCATTGGCCGCAGCCGGCGCAGATATGGGCGTCAATGGCGACATGATCGCCCGCGGGCGTGATCGCGCCGGTCGGGCAGAGATCCAGGCAGCGGTGGCAGCCGACGATCTTCGAGCGCGAATGGGCGCACAGGTCCGCGGTGAATTGCACATAGCGCGGCTTGTCGAAGGTGCCGACCAGATCGCGCGCGCGCAGCGCCGCCCGCAGCACCGCGGCCGGATCGCCGGGATCGGCGCGCAGATAGCCCTCGCGCAGCTCGGGCGCGGGGAATAAGGCCGCGCCGCCGGAAATATCCAGGATGATGTCGCAGCGTGACACGGCGCCATCGCGCCCCGGCCCAAAGCTGAGCGCGCTACGCGAGCTGGGCGCGGGGGCGGCATAGTCATCGACCACGATTTCGAAGGCGCCGAGATAACCCTTGGCCGATTGAATCCTGCCTTTCACTACCGGGAACTCGGTCGTGCGCGGCGGCGCCACGGCGGCGGGCGGCATGATCATCACGGTGACGTCGAGATGGTCCTTGAGCAGGTTCGCCGTTTCCAATCCGCGCTCGTCGCGGCCATAGACCAGGACCACGCCTTCGCTCTGCAGGCTGACGAACGGGATGTCAGGCACCGGCTCGGCGGCCGCGGCGAGCAGGGCCGCCATTTTCGGTGCAGCTTTTGCGCCGTCCGTGGACCAGCCGGCAGTTTCGCGGATATTGGCAAAGGAGATTTGCGCATTGCCGCCGGCTTCCGCGGCGACCTCGGAAAACAGCGGCGCTTCCTGGGTGCAGGTTACCGTAATGGCGCCGCCCTCCGCCGCGCTCGCGTGAAACCGCTCAATCTCTGCACGGCAAAGTTGACGCGCCGTCGAAATCTCGGCCCCGCGGCAGCCGCGCCGCAGGGTCTCGGCGTCGAGCGGCATCGTGTCCTCGCAGGAACAGGCCAATATCTTTCGCGGTCTGTCTGCCATTTTCCCTCCCGGTGTCCGCATTTATGGCCGTTAACGGCGTTCTTTTGGCGGCAGAATTGGCTGCGGCACGAGGGACGTTATAGTTGTAAGCTCGGCATTGTAACAGTCCAGGAGCGGAGATGCCGCTGAAGACGCGTTTGCGTAACGGAAAGGCAATTGCGCCGGCCCTCGATTTGCCGCCGCCGTTCCGTCTCGTCACCTTGCGCGAGGTCGGGGACGCCTTCGCGCATGCGCAGAAGGTGGCGGCCGAGGAAGGCGCCGGGACTCTGGTCTTCGTCGGACGCTTCGATCTCGCCGAATTCGCGGTGGTTCTGGAGCCGGACGAGCCGTTGCGCACCGCGCGCAGGGCTTTCTACGCGGGCATGAATGCGCTCCATGACGCTCTTCTCGTCCATGCGCCGCCAGAAAAGCCCATCGCCTTCGATTGGCCGGATAGCGTTCGCGTGGATGGCGGACTGGTCGGCGGCGGCCGCCTCGCCTGGCCTAAGGGCGCCGATGAGAATGCGCCGCCGGAGTGGCTCGTTTTCGGTGCGATGATCCGCACGGTTTCCATGACCGGCGATCCGGGGCTGTTTCCGCTGGAAACGGCGCTCGACCAGGAAGGTTTCGACGAGTCCGGCTCCAGTGCGTTGGTCGAAAGCTTCGCGCGGCATCTCATGGTGAGGATAGACACCTGGCAGGAGGATGGATTTGCGGAAATCGCGAAGGACTACCTCATGCAGCTTTCTCCGGAGAAAGGCGCGCGGCGCGATATCGACGCCAATGGCGACCTTCTTGTCCGCTGGATTGGCAGCAGCGAGGTCGAGCGCCGCGCGCTGGTGCCCGCGTTGATGACGCCGTCTTGGTATGATCCCAAGCGGGGAGGGCCGCGCCAGTGAAGCTGTTGCGCACCATCCGCCTCGATCCCTCCGACACCTTCGTGTTCGAGAAAGCGGCCGAGCCCGGCGAATGGGCGGTTCCGGGTTCCTTCGTGTTCTGGAACCGGGATCCGTCCGCATTCGAAGGCAAGGCGCGCACCGCCTTCCGCGGCGGGCTGCTGGGCATCGCTTCGCTCGGCTGGTCGACGCTGGCGCAGATCGTGGAGGCCGACGAAGATGACCATGCTGAAGCGGTGGATATGCTGGCGCGGCGCCTCGTGGAACACTTCGGCGCACCCGACATCTCCGTAGCGCGGCGCGCGGCGGAGGAAGAAATCGCCTATGCATCGTCGCTCTGCGACCATCCGCTGGACACCTTGATCGCCGTCCATCGGGTCTATGAGGATGACTCCATACGCGAAACTTTCCGCACGCTGCGTCCGCGCAACGGGCCGAAGCCGCTGCGCGCCTTCTCTTTCCTGGAAGCCGAAGGGGACGACGAGCCGATGGAGGAGGTCGATCTCTCGAAGCTGGCGCGGCAGGAGCACAAGGGAGTCCTTGAATGAAAGATTTTTGGCTCTCCTGCGGCCATCATCTGCTTGACCGCGACGCCGGCGGGGGGCTCCTCGTCAGCGATGAATTCCTCAAAGTTTATCTCGCCCGGCCCGAGCTGGCGCCGCCGGCTGATGCCAGCGCCGCTGAACGCGCGCTACACGCCGCCCTGCTCGCCGATCCGCGCAGGACGGTCACGGCCAACGAAATCGCCGCCGTCGCGGATACGGATGCGCGGGAAAACTGGGAACTAATGATCGCCTTCCGCGATCGTCTCCTGCGTCATCCGACCATCGAGGCCGCCTATGCCAGCCTCGTGCGCGAGGGCGCCGGACGGACGCCGCCGCTGTTCATCAATCAGCTCGTCCACGTCATCCTGCGCAACGCGCTGGATGGTTGCGACGACGTCTATGTGCTGCGCGCCGCCGAATTGTTCTTCCGCGAGCAGCGAATGACGGTGCACGAGCAATCCCTCATCGCCGCTGACGAGGAAACCATTGCCGGCATCGGCGAAGCGCCGCTGTCGCCGCTGGTTTCGATGCTGGGCCTGCCTGCGGCTTCCGAGATCGACGTGTTGACCGAGGACAATGCGGAAACCTATTGGGAGCGTAGCGACCTGTTTGACATGGCGCTCGATATGACCGCCGGGCGGCGCGGTCTGGCTGCGCTCGGCGAAGTGATTGCAGCCTGGATATTTCATATGCTGTCGATTGAGGTCGACGTGGAGCCGCTGACCGAAGTTCGCGACGTCAATCTCGCCTGGTATGTCGGGCTCGACGCCGAAGCCACGCGCATCGGCGACGCGCTGTGGAACGGCGAAGAACTCGACGAGACCGCGCGTTCGCGCATCGTCGGGCTCTACCGGCTCACCTTCCGTGACCCGGCCGTGGTTACCGAAAAAGTTCGCGGCGAGGCCGCATATCTGCTGCTGGCGACGACCCCCGACCGGGTGCTGCGCCTGAAGCCGCAGAATCTCGTCACCGGCTTGCCCATCCGGCATCTGGAAAGCGTGACATGACGGCGCTCGCCCGCATCACTGTCGGCGTCGTCGTGGAGCGGTGCAAGGCCGCCAGCCAATGGATCGATTACGTCTGGAGGCCGGTGGCGATCTTGCCCGGTCAGCCCGACGCGGCGCCGTGGGCGGTACTTTCCTCCGATGCCGAAGCGACAACTTTCTATGCGGGAACGGCGGAGATCGAGCTGTACCGGACGGAAACCACGAATTACCGCGACAATCTCGCCTCCGGCTCACCCTCGGTGTGGGTTTCGTTGCGTCCGACGGAAGGGGAGCCGCCGTACAAAATCGTTGCGGTGACCGTGGATCCCGCCGAGGGCGAGTCCTATACCGAAGCCGGAGCGGACCTGGTCGATACGGTGCCGATGCCGGACATGATCCGCGACCTGGTTGCTGCCTTCGTCGCCGAGCATCATGTCGAGCGCGAGTTTTTCAAGCGCAAGCGCGATCGCGCCAACCCGGAGGCGCTGGCGCGCCGCGGCGTCCAGCGCGAGGATGAGAACAAATGAGCGATCCGAAAAGTTTTCTGGAACGCTGGTCGCGCCAGAAATTGGAATCGGCGGAGGAGCCTGCGCTCGCGGATAAAGCAGCGCTGCCTGCTGCGGAAAAACGCGCCGGCGAACCGGCCGCGCCGGTGAAACCCGCCCCCGTCGCGGAAATTGATCTGGAAAAACTGCCGTCCATCGAGTCGATCGTCGCCGGCACCGACATCCGCGCCTTTCTTCAAAAGGGCGTGCCGCCCGCGCTCTCCCGTGCGGCGCTTCGCCGCGCCTGGAGCGCCGATCCCGCCATCCGGGACTTCATCGGACTTTCGGAAAATTCCTGGGACTTCACCGCGCCGGATTCAATGCCCGGCTTCGGACCGCTCGGCCCGGACGAGATCCGCCGCCTGACGGCGCAGCTTTTCGGCAAGCCGGGCGAAGCCGAGGCTGCCGCCCATTCATCGCTCGACCGCAGTTCGTTGGTTCAAACCGCATCGTTACCGGAAGAATCTCAGGACGTGAGTTTGCACGAAATGCGGGATGCAGCTTGTGATGAATCTGGAAGCACGAGGCCCGCGCAAGTTCAGGACATGAAAAATTCCGACAAGAACGCTGACGTAACCGGTCCCGACAAACAGCTGACAATAGATGGTGCAGCGCAATATCGAGAACAAGATCACGAAAACGATTCGTCATCCTCGCGTCGGCGTCACGGCGGTGCCCTACCCGAGTAATTCTTAAGTTCATAGCTTCGAGCTATTGACCTGCGCGCGACGGCGGCATTAGCCTTTGAAATAATTTAAAAGAAGCTTCATGGGGAGGGTCGAGTCACCAAGATGCGTGATCTCGGACTTCAACAGGCGATCCAGGCAGCCGGCGGCGTGAGCGAGCTTGCCCGCAAGATCGGCATCTCGCAGCCGTCGGTTTCCAACTGGGCGCGCATCCCGGCGGAGCGCGTGGCCACCATCGAAGAGGTCACCGGCGTTGATCGCGCTTTGCTGCGGCCCGACCTTTTCCGCGAGCACGCCAACATGGCTGGCGACATCGACGAAATGGATTCCGCCCGGGCGCAGGAATACGCGATGCTTGCCGTGTTGCTGGCGCGCGCGCCGGACGCGGACTTTCTCTCACGGCTTGCCAAGCTGCGCGGCGACGCCACGCCGCTTGGCCTCGCTCACATGGCGTTGGCAGAAGCGGCGAGTCAGGCGAGCGCCGAGCACGTGAGCCGCGAATACTTCGATCTCTTCATCGGGCTCGGGCGCGGCGAAGTGCTGCCCTATGCCTCCTACTATCTCACCGGTTTTCTGCACGACCGTCCGCTCGCGCGCCTGCGCGGCGATCTCCAGTCCCTTGGCATCGAGCGCGCCGAAGGCAATGCCGAGCCTGAGGACCATGCGGCCATTCTCTGCGAGATCATGGCAGGCGTGATCGGCGGTCGCTTCGCGGCACCCGAGGGCACCGACCGCCAATTGTTCGAAAAACACATGGCGCCCTGGATCGGCCGTTTCTTCGCCGATCTCGAGCGCGCAGAAGCCGCCGGCTTTTACCGCCATGTAGGTGCGCTCGGGCGGCTGTTCATGCAGGTTGAGATGGAAGCTTTCGCGTTGCCTTACGAACACGCATGACGGGAACGCCGTCAGAGATAAAGAAGAGGAGCCGGCGATGAAACAGCAGGACAAGACGACGGTTGCTCGTCGCGATTTCCTCCGCGTCCTAGCGACAGGCGCGGGCGCCGCGGCGGTCAGCGCGGGGCCTCTCGCAACATCGGCCGCGGCCGACACGGAAACGAACGATGAAAAGCGCAAGGCGCGCTACAAGGAAACCGACCACGTGAAAACCTTTTATCGCGTCAACCGGTATCCGAAATAAGGGAGGCACCTGTGCTGATCAAAAGAACAGAACGCCAGGCACGCCACGGTAGGCTTACCGCCGCGCTTGCCGAACAATCGACCGGCCGTCTCGACCGCCGTACATTTCTTCGCCGCTCCGGTCTCGTCGCCGGCGGCTTGGCGACGCTGGGCGCGCTGCCGCTCGGCAGTGTCCGCAAAGCGGAGGCAGGGCCACCGCCTCCCGCGGGCGCCGCGGTGACCATCCGCAAGAATATCTGCACGCATTGCTCGGTCGGCTGCACCGTCATCGCCGAGGTCGTCAACGGTGTGTGGACCGGCCAGGAGCCGGGCTGGGATTCGCCGATCAGTCGCGGTTCGCATTGCGCCAAGGGCGCCGCCACACGCGAGGTGGTGCATGGCGACCGCCGCCTGCGCTACCCGATGAAGATGGTGAACGGCCAGTGGACCAGGATTTCCTGGGACACCGCCATCAACGAGATCGGCGACAAGCTGATGGCGATCCGCGAGAAGTCCGGGCCGGACTCGGTCTATTGGCTCGGCTCCGCCAAGTTCACCAACGAGGGCGCCTATCTCAACCGCAAATTTGCTGCCTTCTGGGGCACCAATAACGTCGACCACCAGGCGCGCATCTGCCACTCGACCACGGTCGCCGGCGTAGCCAATACCTGGGGCTACGGCGCGATGACCAACAGCTATACCGACATCCGCAATGCCAAGACCATGGTCATCATGGGCGGCAATCCTGCCGAGGCGCATCCGGTGTCGCTGCAGCACGTTCTGGAAGGCAAGGAGGTCCAGCGCGCCAACATGATCGTGATCGATCCTCGCCTGACGCGCACCGCCGCGCATGCGACGGAATATGTCCGCATCCGCTCCGGCACCGACATTCCGGTGATCTGGGGTATGCTTTGGCACATCTTCAAGAACGGCTGGGAAGACAAGCAGTTCATAGAGCAGCGCGTCTACGGCATGGACGACATCCGCGCTGCGGTCGAAAAGTGGACGCCGGACGAGGTTGAGCGGGTGAGCGGCGTTCCCGGCGCGCAGCTTGAGCGCGTCGCCAAGATGTTCGCCACCGAGAAGCCCGCGACGCTGATCTGGTGCATGGGCGCCACCCAGCACACGGTCGGCACCGCCAACGTCCGCGCCTTCTGCATCGCGTTGCTCGCCACGGGCAATGTCGGCGGGCCTGGCATGGGCGCCAACATCTTCCGCGGCCATACCAATGTGCAGGGCGCCACCGACCTCGGTCTCGATATCGTGACCCTGCCGCTCTACTACGGCCTCGCCGAAGGTGCCTGGAAGCACTGGTCGCGCGTCTGGGAGGTCGAATACGACTGGCTGGCCTCCCGGTTTACCCAGACGACCGCTGCCGACGGCAAGGTCATCAAGATGATGGAGACCGCCGGCATTCCGTCAACGCGCTGGTTCGATGCGGCGATGCTGCCCAAGGGCGAGGTGAGCCAGTCTGACAACGTCAAGGCCATGTTCATCATGGGCCACGGCGGCAATACCGTGACCCGCATGCCCGAGGCAGTCAAAGGCATCGAGAAGCTGGACCTGCTGGTCGTCGCCGATCCGGTGCCGACCACTTGGGCCGTGCTCTCCGAGCGCAAGAACGACACCTATCTGCTGCCGATCGCGACCAGCTACGAAACGTCCGGCTCACGCACCTCTTCGAACCGGGCGATCCAGTGGGGCGAGCAGATCGTCAAGCCGGTCTTTGAGTCGAAGGACGACCTCGAAGTCATGTACCTGCTGGCGAAGAAGCTTGGCATCGCCGACCGGATGTTCAAGAACATCAAGGTCGAAAACAATATTCCGGTGGCCGAGGATATTCTCCGCGAGATCAACCGCGGCGGATGGTCGACCGGTTATTGCGGCCAGTCGCCGGAGCGGCTCAAGGCGCATATGAAGAACCAGGCGAAGTTCGATATGCTCACGCAGCGCGCGCCGAAGGATCTTCCGGAGATCGGTGGCGACTATTACGGATTGCCGTGGCCGTGTTGGGGTACGCCGGAGTTCCGGCATCCCGGTACGCCGCTCCTCTATAATACCAACCTGTCAATCAAGGATGGTGGCGGCACCTTCCGCGCCCGCTTCGGCCTGGAACGCGAGGAGAAATTGCCGGACGGCACGACCCGCAAGGTCAGCTTGCTCGGCAACGGCTATTACTCCAAGGACTCCGAGATCAAGGACGGCTACCCCGAGTTCACCCTCGGCGTGCTGAAGAAGCTCGGATGGGACAAGGACCTCACGGAAGCTGAATTGGCGGTGATCCAGCGCGTGAATCCCGCCAATCCGGATGCGGTGTCCTGGTCGCTCGATCTCTCGGGCGGCATCCAGCGCGTCGCCATCACGCACGGCTGCGTACCCTATGGCAACGGCAAGGCCCGGGCGAACGCGTTTGGCCTACCGGACGCGATACCGGTGCATCGCGAGCCGATCTACACGCCGCGGCCCGACCTCGTCGCCAAGTACCCGACGCTGCCGGATGCCAGGCAGTTCCGCGTTCCCAACATGGGCTTCACCGTGCAGAAGGCGGCCGTGGACAAAGGCATCGCCAAGGAATTCCCGCTGATCCTCTCATCGGGACGCCTGGTCGAATACGAAGGCGGCGGCGAAGAAACCCGCTCCAACAAATGGCTCGCTGAGTTGCAGCAGGACGCGTTCATCGAAATCAATCCGGCGGACGCGGCCGAGCGCGGCATCAAGGACGGGGCCTGGGTCTGGGTCTTCGGTCCTGCCGATACCCGGCCGAAAGCCAAGGTCAAGGCGCTGGTGACGGAGCGTGTCGGCAAGGGCGTTACTTGGATGCCCTTCCACTTCGCCGGCTGGTTCCAGGGCGTGGACCAGCGCGACAAGTATCCCAAGGGGGCCGATCCGGTGGTGTTGGGCGAGAGCGTGAACACGCTCACGACCTACGGCTACGATCCGGTAACCGGCATGCAGGAACCAAAGGCCACGCTCTGTCAGATCAGAGCGGCATAAGGAGGCGGGACCATGGCTCGGATGAAATTTCTCTGCGACGCCGACCGTTGCATCGAGTGCAACGCTTGCGTCACCGCCTGCAAGAACGAACACGAAGTGCCGTGGGGCATCAACCGCCGGCGTGTCGTCACCATTAATGACGGCAAGCCGGGTGAGCGGTCGGTTTCCATGGCCTGCATGCACTGCACCGACGCGCCATGCGCGGCGGTGTGCCCCACCAACGCCTTCTATACGACGGCGGACGCGGTGGTCCTGCACTCCAAGGACATCTGCATCGGCTGCGGTTATTGCTTCTACGCCTGTCCGTTCGGCGCGCCGCAATATCCGCGCGTCGGAAATTTCGGCTCGCGCGGCAAGATGGACAAATGCACCTACTGCGCCGGCGGCCCGGAGGCGGACAACACGGCGGCTGAATACGACAAGTACGGCACCAACCGCCTCGCCGAAGGCAAGCTGCCCCTGTGCGCGGAAATGTGCTCCACCAAGTCTCTGCTCGCGGGCGACGGCGAAATCATCGCCCAGATCTACAAGGAGCGCGTGACCAAGCGCGGCTACGGCTCCGGCGCCTGGGGCTGGCAGACGGCCTACCGCGAGACGATCGCGTCATAACAATTCAGTTGGACGGGACCGGGCGTTCGCCCGACTCCCGCCCAACCCGCGCTCAAGGGTTCCAGTTAAGAGGAGGACATGGCATGACGACGCTTTCCGCTCGCATCCGTCTGGTCGTCGGCGCATTGGCGCTGCTGTTCATCCTGGCCTTGACGCCAGCGGGCAACGCCCAGCAGCCAGCATCGGTCAATCCCACCGCCGCTGCGGTGAAGGAAGACCAGCTCCTGCGTGAGTTGAACCGGGTGCAGGGCCGTGTCACCCTGCCTGACGCGAAGTCGGGCGTGATCGAGCAGCCTGCCGGCCGCGATTGGCAGCGATTTCACCAAGTGACGCTGAGATGGATCGGCGTCATTTCCATCGTCGGCGTGGCGGCGCTGCTGCTGGTCTTTTATCTCACCCGCGGGATGGTTCGGATCGAAGGCGGCCGGTCCGGCCGCGTCATCGTCCGCTTCAACGCCCTTGAGCGCTTCGTCCACTGGATGACGGCGACCTGCTTCATCATTCTCGCCATCTCGGGCCTCAACATCACCTTCGGTAAGGAACTGCTATTGCCGCTGATGGGGCCGGAGGCGTTCACGGCTTGGTCGCAAACGCTGAAATACCTGCACAACTACCTGAGCTTCCCCTTCACCATCGGCGTCGTGCTGATCCTCCTGATGTGGGTTGGCAGCAATATTCCCAATGAAATCGACAAGGAGTGGCTCAAGCGCGGCGGCGGCATCATCGGCGATGACCATCCACCGGCCGAGCACTTCAACGCCGGCCAGAAGCTGATCTACTGGATCGTCGTGATCGGCGGCGGCGCGGTTGCCGTCAGCGGCTATCTGCTGATGTTCCCCTTCTACGGGACCGGCATCGCCGGGATGCAGCTTGCGCAGATCGTGCACGGCGTCGTCTCCGTGCTCTTCGTCGCCGTCATGCTCGGCCACATCTATATCGGCACCATCGGCATGGAGGGCGCCTTCGAGGCGATGGGAGAAGGCACCGTAGACGTCAACTGGGCCAAGCAGCACCATAGCCTGTGGCTGCAGGAGCAGATGGCCCACCAATCGCAACCGCGGCCAAAAGCGAGGCCAGCGGCCACGCCGGCGGAATAAGCGAACGACCTCGCGCCTTAAACGCCCGGCGGCAACCCGCCGGGCGTTTTGCTATAAGAACCCATGCGCATCATCGGACTGGCAGGCTGGAGCGGCTCCGGAAAGACCACCCTGCTCACCAGGGTCATGCCCAGGCTCACGGCGCGCGGGCTTACGGTCTCCACCGTTAAGCATGCCCATCATGGCTTCGACATCGATCAGCCGGGCAAAGACTCCCATAGCCACCGCCTGGCCGGCGCCGCCGAGGTCCTGGTCAGCTCCGCGACGCGCTGGGCGCTGGTGCATGAACTGCGCGGCGCCCGCGAACCCGCGCTAGCCGAGCTTTTGGCCAAGCTGGCGCCCGTCGATCTGGTGATCGTCGAGGGCTACAAGCGCGAGCCGTATCCCAAGCTGGAAGTGCATCGCGCCGCTGTCGGCAAGCGCCTGCTGCAACCGGACGATCCGGCCATTGTGGCCATCGCTTCCGACCAGCCGCTCCCGGCGGCCGCGGTCCCCGTGGTCGCGCTCGACGACGTGGAGGCCATTGTCGAGATTCTTCTCAAACATGCCGTACCATTCAGCCAGACATGGAGCGGCTGATGGCGCAGCTCACCGACGATTGCTTCGCATTTTCCGGGCCGCTGCTCCCCATCGCGGAGATGGAGCGGCTGATCCACGACCGCGTGCATCCTATTGCCGGCACGGAAACGGCGGCGCTGCGCGATGCCTGCGGGCGCGTGCTGGCCGCCGATGTCGTTGCGCCGCTCAATCTGCCGCCGTTCGACAATTCAGCGGTCGATGGTTACGCCGTCCGCCATGGCGACCTCGCTGCCAGCGGCGATACCCGCCTGGTCGTCGCCGGCCGTGTGCCGGCCGGCCATTCGGCGGGGGCGCTGGCCCCGGGCCAAGCTATCCGCATCTTTACCGGCGCGCCGATGCCGCAAGGCGCCGAAACGGTCTTCATGCAGGAAGACTGCCGCATCGACGGCAATGCTGTCATCCTGCCGCCCGGCCTCAAGCTCGGCGCCAATCGCCGCCTGGCTGGCGAGGACGTAAAAGCAGGCTCGGTGGCGCTGCCGGCGGGGCGCTTCCTGGGGGCGGCGGATGTGGCGCTGGCTGCCGCCATGGGCCTTACGGCGGTTGAAGTCCGCCGCCGCGTGCGGGTGGCCTTGTTCTCCACCGGCGACGAGATCGTGGAGCCGGGCACGGCGCGTCCGCCGTCGGCGCTGTTTGATGCCAACCGCTTCCTGCTCACCAATCTCCTGACGCGCCTGGGGGCTGAGGTGACCGATCTCGGCATCGTCGCCGACGACCCGGCGGCGCTGGCCGCCGCCATCGGCGAAGCCGCCAAGACCCACGACTTGGTGCTGACGTCGGGCGGGGTTTCCACCGGTGAAGCCGATCATGTCCGAATGGCCGTGGAAACCATAGGGCGCCTGGTTTTTTGGCGCGTGGCCATAAAGCCGGGACGTCCGGTGGCCATGGGAGTGGTCGCCGGCGCGGCCTTCGCCGGCTTGCCAGGCAATCCGGTGGCGGCTTTCGTCACCTTTGTGCGGGTGGTGCGCCCGCTGCTGCTGCGGCTGGGCGGCGCCTTGCCGCGACCGCTGGTCGCGCTGCCGGTGAAGGCCGCCTTCTCCTACCGGAAGAAAAAAGGCCGCCGGGAATACGTCCGCGTGGCCTTGCGCCGGGCAGCGGACGGCGGCGTTGAAGCGGTAAAGCACCCGCAGGAAGGCGCGGGCGTCATCACCTCATTGACCGAAACCGATGGGCTCGCGGAACTCGCCGAGGACACGACGGCGGTCGAGCCGGGCTCGACCGTCGGCTTTATCTCCTATGCCTCGCTTGTCGGCTGATGGCCAGGAGGCCGGCCGGTCGACGGTTCAATGGCAGATCGGGTCGGCAGTAGGCGTCCCGGCAAAGTCGGTGCGCATGTAAGTCCAGGT
>Ga0209726_10002176_pt1 | contig 29639 bp, 25 predicted proteins | sample Subgrocontami54m_FD_187453 | JGI IMG/M metagenome (GOLD analysis project Ga0209726, IMG submission 187453) | Subsurface groundwater microbial communities from S. Glens Falls, New York, USA - GMW46 contaminated, 5.4 m (SPAdes) (version 3) | ecosystem: Environmental > Aquatic > Deep subsurface >... | reverse complement strand
CTCCGCTCGCGGCGCCGACCGGGAGCGACTGGCCGGCGACGCCCCCGGGGCCCGGGCCGGGCCCGACCGCGACGGGTGCCGGCCCGGGGCCGACGGGCACGGCTGGTCGCTCGCCGCTCGGCCGCCCCGGCCCGGGGCCGCGTCCGGCTCCCTGGCCATATCCGTTGCCCGCTCCGGAGCCATTGTCATAGGAGCCCGTTCCGGATCGACCGCGTCCGCGCGACCGATCCGCGGCCGTGACCTCCTGGGCAAAGCCGGCCGGTCCCCGGGCCGCCGCCTCGTCCCAGTCCACGGCCAGGTCCGCCAAAAGCGATACCTCTTCGCCCTTGTGATCGACTCGGCCGGCGATCAGCAGGATCCGGTTCTCGACCCAGGTCCCGCGGGTCTCCTCGAACATACGCGGGAAGACGACGACCTCGACCGGTCCCTGGAGGTCCTCGATCGTGACGATCGCCATCGTCGCCTTGGCCTTGGTGATGACCATCCGGACGCCGCTGATGATCCCGCCAACCACGACTCGCTGACCGTCGAGCGACTCGTCGCGCAGATCGCCCGAGTAGGCCGTGACATACGGCCCGATCGCTTCCGCGATCTCCCCCAGCGGATGATCGGACAGGTACAACCCGAGGAGCTCCTTCTCCCAGCGCAGGCGCTCGCGAGTCGGTGTCTCGGGCACGGCAGGCAGGGGCGCATCGAGCGCGGCCGGTTCGGCGGCCATCTCGAACAGCGAGGTCTGGCCGGTCAGGCGGTCGCGCTGGGCGGCGCCGCCCGCGGCCAACGCATCGTCCAGGCCGAGCAGGATCTGGGCGGGATGCCCGAACGCGTTGAGGGCCCCGACCCGAGCCAGCGCCTCGAGGATCTTGCGGTTGGCCAGGCGCAGGTCGATCCGCGAGCACAGGTCGGTCAGCGAACGGAACTCGCCACCCTCCTTGCGCGCGGCGATGATCGACTCGATTGCGCCCTGACCGACGTTCTTGACCGCCAACAGCCCGAACCGGATCGCCTGGCCCTCGACGGTGAACTCGACATCGGAGCCGTGCACGTCCGGTGGCAGGACCTGGATCCCCAGCCGGCGGCACTCGGCGATCGCCGCGGCGACCCGTTCGGACGTGTCCCGGACCGCGGTCAGCACGCTCGACATGTACTCGACCGTGTAGTTGGCCTTCATATATGCGGTCTGGTAGGCGACCAGCCCATAGCAGGTGGCGTGGGCCTTGTTGAACCCGTAGCGCTCGAACGGCTCGAACGCCTTGAACACCGCGTCGATCGTCTGGGCCGGAACGCCCCGCTCGGCAGCCTGGGTGACGAACTTCTCCTTCTGCGCCCGGAGGACCGATGACTTCTTCTTGCGGATCGCGTAGCCGAGCGTGTCCGCCTCGGGGCCGGTGAACCCGCCAAGGCCCATCGCAGCGGCCATGATGTCTTCCTGGTAGACGAAGATCCCGTAGGTCTTCTCGAGGTACGGCTCGAGCAGCGGGTGAAGGTAGGTCACCGGCTCCTGGCCATGCTTGCGCCGGATGTAGGCCGGGATGTTGTCCATCGGCCCGGGGCGGTACAGGGCGACCATTGCCGCAAGGTCGTAGACGGAGGTCGGGCGGAGCTCGCGGATGTAGCGCCGCATCCCCGCCGACTCGAGCTGGAAGATGCCGGTCGTTTCGCCGCTGGCCAGGAGCTCGAAGGTCGCCGAGTCGTCGAGCGGGATCGCGTCAAGATCGATCTCGATCCCGCGCTCCGCCCGCACCAGCTCCACCGCCTGGCGGAGGATGGTCAGGTTGGACAGGCCAAGGAAGTCGAACTTCAGGAGTCCGAGCGCCTCGACGGCATGCATCTCGAACTGGGTCATCAAGCCGTCCGAGTTGGTCGCCCGTTGGAGCGGCATCAGCTCGGTCAGCGGTTCGCGACTGATGACCACGCCGGCCGCGTGGGTGCTCGCATTGCGGGTCACACCCTCGAGCTGGCGAGCGAGGTCGACCAGCTTGCCGACCTGTGGGTCGGCGTCGACCAGCCCGCGGAACTGGGGCGCGCTCGTGAGTGCCTCGTCGAGCTTCATCCCGAGCTGGTTGGGGATCGCCTTGGCGATCCGGTCGACCTCGCCGTAGCTCATCCCGAGGACCCGCCCGACGTCGCGAATGGCCGCCCGGGCGAGCATCGTCCCAAACGTGATGATCTGGGCCACGTGGTCCTGACCGTACTTGCGCCCGACGTAGGCGATGACTTCCTCACGTCGACCGTCCTCGAAGTCGACGTCGATGTCGGGCATCGTCACCCGGTCCGGATTGAGGAATCGCTCGAACGGAAGCTGGTAGAGGATCGGATCGACCGGCGTGATCCCCAGCGTGTAGGTCACGATTGAGCCCGGGGCGCTGCCCCGGCAGGTCGTCTGGATCCGCTGCTCGCGGGCGAACCGGACGAAATCGGCCACGATCAGGAAGTAGCCGGCGTAGCCCATCGAGATGATCACCCGGAGCTCGTAGTCGAGCCGCTCCTGGAGCGCCGGGGTGACGGTCCCGTAGCGGGCCGCCAGACCGCGCTGGCATTCCGCCGTCAGCCAGCTCTCGACCGTCTCGCCATCGGGGACCGGGAAATGGGGGATCCGGAGCTGGCCGAGAGGAAGCTCCAGGCCGGTCGTCATCTCGGCGATCCGGCGGGTATTGAGAATCGCCTCGGGCTGGTCCGGGAACAGGGCCGCCATCTGGGCCGCCGACTTGAGATAGAACGCATCGGTCTCGAAGCGCATCCGGCCCGGGGTGTCGAGGTTGTTCCCGGTCCCCACGCAGAGCAGGACGTCGTGCGCCTCGGACTGGCCCTGGTGGACGTAGTGCAGGTCGTTGGTGGCGACCAGCGGGAGGCCAGCTTCCGGAGCGAGTCGGAGAAGCTGCTCGTTGAGCCGGCGCTGCTCGGGCAGGCCGTGGTCCTGGAGCTCGAGGAAGAAGCCGTCCTTGCCGAAGATGTCGCCGTATTCGCCGGCCAGCTTCCGGGCGAGCTCCCAGTCGTCGGTCTCGAGCGCCCGTGGGATCTCGCCGCCCAGACAGGCCGACAGCCCGACGAGGCCCTGGCTGTACCTGGCCAGGTGCTCGCGGTCGATCCGGGGCTTGTAGTAGTAGCCGTCGAGATGGGCGTCGGTGACCAGGCGGCAAAGATTTCGGTAGCCGATGTCGTCCCTGGCCAGCAGGATCAAGTGGAACGGCTGGGCGTCGGCCTTGCCCTCCTTGTCGACCATCGACCGGCGGGCGACATAGGTCTCGACCCCGATGATCGGCTTGATCCCCTTGGCGGTGGCGGCCTGGTAGAACGCGACCGCCCCGTAGAGCGCCCCGTGATCGGTCAGGGCGAGGCTGTCAAAGCCCTGCTTGGCCGCCGAATCCACCAGGTCGTCGATCCGTCCCAGCCCGTCGAGCAGGCTGAACTCGGAGTGGACGTGGAGATGGGTGAAGTCGTTCGGGGCGGTGGTCGTCACGGGAGGTCAATGGTAGCCCGGGGGGGCCGGGGCGGGGCGACGACGTCAGGCGGCGAGCGCGAAGAGGCGCCAGACTTCGGGGACCCCCTTGAGCTGGTGTTCGCCGCGATCCTCGAAGCGGAGTCCCGATCCGGCGACCAGATCCTTGACGGTGCTCGATACGAGAATCTCGCCCGGGCCGGCGAGCGACGAGATGCGGGCGCCGATCGAGACCGCGATCCCAACGACCTTGCCGTCGCTCACCTCGCATTCGCCCGTATGGAGACCGGCGCGCACGTCGATGCCGATGGCACGCAGCGGCTCGCGGAGGGCCGCGGCGGCGAGGACCGCCCTGGCCGGGCCGTCGAATGTCGCGAAGAACCCGTCACCCGCGGTATCGAGCTCCCGGCCCTGGAACCGCGCGAGCTCGCGACGAACGATCCCGTGATGCTTCTCCAGGAGCTCGCGCCAAGCTGTGTCTCCGAGGCGCGCCGCCAGCTCCGTCGAACCCACGATGTCGGTAAACAGGATCGTGGCAAGCACGCGCTCCGACTGGTTCCGAGCGCTGAGGCGCGAGACGAAGCGCTCGGTGGCCTCCATCGTCGCGCGGTGGGCCTCGTCATCCACCCAGGTGTAGACGCCCCGGAAGGCTGGCAGCTCGACCACCTCGGATCCGCGGATCCGGGCCGCCGTGTAGTGCCCGGGTCCGGGCAGCGCCGGCCGTGGCATGACGAGGGCCGGTACTCGGACGGCCGCGAGGACGTCGCGCACATCGAGCTCCATGGCCGTGCGGAACGACGTAAGGGCGGCGCCTGGACTCAGGCTGCGGCGCATGTGCCAGACGAACCAGTCGACGAAGTCCGCCTGGTCCGACACCTCGGGAGCCCACTCCCGGACGAGGCCTTCGAGATAGTCACGCGCTCCCCACCGTGTCCGCACCTCGGCCAGCTGTCGCCGCCACTCGTCCTCGGTCTGCGTCCACGGGTAGTCCGGTGAACGGACGCCTTTCACTCTCGGGTCAAAGAGGACGAGGCCCGCGCAACGCTCCGGATAGGTGGCCGCGAACAGGACCGCGATGCCGGTCGCGGTGCCGCCGGTCCAGATGACCGCGCGCTCGGAGCCGACCGCGTCCATCACGGCCCGGATGTCGTCCATGGTCGTCTCCAGCGACTGGACCTCGCGGACCCGGTCGGACAGGCCCGTCCCGCGGCGGTCCAGCATGATCACCCGCCCGGACGAGGCGAGTCCCTCGACGTGGCGGACGAGCAGTGGCTGCTCCCAGGTGGAGAGCAGATCCCCGGTGATCCCGCGGAGGAAGACGATGTCCATCGGGCCATCGCCGACGAGCTGGTAGGCGATGGCCACGTCGCCGCTTCGCGCGTACGACACGTCCGGTGGCTTCACGGCCAGAGTCTGCTGCATCTGGCTGCGCCATGTCTGACCCACGGACTCACGTGTTGGTGCGCAAACTCCCTGCTATTGACAGGTGGAGCTGGGTGAAGTCGTTCGGGGCGATGGTCGTCACGGGAGGTCCATGGTAGCTGGGCCGGGACTCGGCGGACGACCGGCTGGCGAGCTACATGCTTGGCATCCTCGTCATGAATCCGGGCGCCAAACCGGGGATCCAGATCGTCGCGATGGCCAAACCCAGGCACGCGACCCCGACGAGTCGCGAGAAGGCCTCGCCTTTCGACCAAAGCTTCTCGGTAATGACGACCGTGGCGAGAATGAGCATCGGGACGACGCTCATCGCGCCCAGGGCGAGCAGGACGACCATCAGCCCCCAGCAGCAGCCCAGACAGTAGGCGCCGTGATGCGCGCCCACCCGGAGGTCACGCAGCGGCCCCTGGTAGGAGCTGTAGTGGAAGAACAGCGAGAGCGGCGACCGACAGTGGGCCAGGCACCGGTACTTGAGTGGTGACAGCTGGTACAGGCCGCACCCCAGGTACGCCGCGACGCCCGCGGCCGCGCCGAGTCGCGGATCTCCCTCGGCCAACCCGGCGATGATCGAACCGAGCGCGAATGCGAAGACGCCCGCTGACGCCCAGACGACCAGGTAGCCGACCGTGAACAAGGTCAGACGGAGGGCGCGGCGCCCGGAGATAGACCGGGCGTACAGCGAGGCGACGGGCGCCACGGACGGCAGCATCATCGCGGCCATCATCACCGTCCAGGCGACCAGGAATGCCGGCAGTGCCAGGCCCATGGTGCCGGTCATGAGCCCGCCCTGCTGAGACCACGTGATGATCGCGACCCAGGCGATTGCTGCAGTGATGAGGAGGACGGCCGCCTGCGGAGTCAGGCGCCAGATGGTCCGAGAGCTGGCTACCCCGCCCACGAGAACGGCGCTGAGAACCCGCTCTTGCCGGTCAGGTTGATCTCGTAGCCGAATGCCGAGACGCGTGAAGCGGTCCCGCGAGCGACGGTCAGCGATGAAGCGGCAGGGTGATGCACGCCGGTCAGCATCGGCGCGGCGGCGCTGGGATCGAGCGGCGAGGCGATGTCGTCGATCTCGATCGACACACCATCGCCGATCTTCACACTGTGATGCCGGCCGTCATTGCGGTATTCGATCGACGCAGATTCCATCCCGAGCATCTCGGAGATCAACGGCACGAGGCCGGCCATGGGCCCGCCCATCTGCCCGCTGAACACGCCGGCGAGCTTGGCGCCCTGCTGCTCCGATGCCTTGGCATCCATGAACAGCCCGACCTTCCAGGAGCCTTCGACCATCATGGCGGGCGTATCGCCGAAGACGCCGACCGTCAGCCCGCTGACGTCCACGTCGTCGATCCTGCCTGAGTCGACGTGGAAGGACATCAGGAACACGCACCGCTCATGGTCCGCCGGGGCCGAGAAGTCGGCAACGGTACAGGGACAGCCCACCTCGCAGTTGCAGTTCTCGAAGTAGGTGCCGTCCAAACGCCAGGCCATGACGAGTCCTCCAAGAGCGAGCAACGGGGCCCGGGCATCGTGGTCCTGCGCCGTGGCCCCGTCAAGGACTTTCCGACCCGGGTCCTGGACCGCCGGCACGATGCCGGAAGCCAGCGGTGGAGTCCGGTGAGCGGTCGCTCTAGAGGTCGCGGACCAGGTAGACGATCTCACCGCGATCATCGGTGATGGTGTGGTCCCTGCGGAACCCGATCTTCTCGAGCACCCGGAGCGACGGCGCGTTCCACGCCCCGACCGTCGACCACAGACGGCGTCGGCCCGTCGCGGCAGCGGCGGCCACGAGCGCTTGTGCCGCTTCAGTCGCATAGCCGCGTCCGTGGAACCGCCGAAGCAGCTCGTAGGCGATCTCCGGTTCGTCCAGGCTGCAACGCCCGACGATGAGGGCGCCGTAGCCGATCACGTCGCCTTCCGCGCGACGACAGATCGCGAGAGCACCGATGCCGGTCTCCAGCGTCAGATCCCGGAATCGCGCGAGGCGCGCCCTCGATTCCTCGAGTGTCGGGAGGTCGTCACCACGTTCGCCGACCAGCTCGCGGTACCACTCGGCGTCGCGCTCGTCGCGGAGCCGGAGGGTTAGCCGCTCGGTCTCGATGGCAAGCGACATCGGTTGCCAGGTCACTGTTCCACGGTACCTGTCTCCAGCTCGACGTCTAGCGCAAGAACCGCGGCAGACGACGCCCGAGGAAACTCGGAGCTATTTGACAGGTGGGGCTGATCGAGCTAGTCGGACGCTGCATCCGCGGGCACCGACTTCTTGGCGAACTCCCGCGTCGTGTCGGACCGAAAGGGTTCGTCGAAGCTGGCCTGGGACTCCAACCAGAAGCGGGCGTAACCAGGTTTCGTTGCGACCAGGGCCTTGAAGGTGGCATCGGCGCCCACCCACAGCTCCTTCGGGATCGAACCGTCGCGGTATTGGTAGTAGAAGTATTCCCACGCATTGAACTGCATGAACATGAACGCGCTGGACCTGGACCAATCATCGGCGCTCAGCGCCTCGGGTGTCGCATAGGCGACGTTCATGACGCTCGCCAGGGCCTCGTTCTGGATCAACATCTCCCACGGCCGCTGTCCGAGCAAGAGCGCGTTGTAGTGAGCCTGGCTGCGCAGAAGCTTCGTGTTCTCGTGGATCTGGAGCTGCTGCACGCGCAGCTGGCGATAGATGGCAATGGCCGTACCCGCCAGGACCAGCCCGGTAAGCGCCGCCCAGAGCCACTCCGATCCCGGTCCGATGAACACCATCCCGTCGGTATTGATGAACTTCACGTCGCCTGCCTCCATCCTGCTGCCTCGATGGCGAGACGATACGGAGCGCCACGGCCGCCGGCAAGGCGCAGCGATGCTGGGCGAGCCGTCACACCTGGGAGGACATCCCGGCGTTTCGCTGATCCGTCTTCATCGCCCGATCGGCGATTCCGGGGCGGGCCGCGGCGTCGGCGTCAGGACGGCCAGGGCGAGACAGGCCGGACAGCAGGCGTCGGTCCAGTCGAGCGCGACGAGACCGCCAAGCGGTCCCATGCCAGGGCTTGATCCCGACGTCGCGGCGCCGATCCCCCGTCGACGGGCGATGAGCCACCAACCGGCGGCACCGAACGCGGCGACCGCGACCCCGCCAACGACGAGCACCGGACCCACGCCCGAAACCAGCCGGATGGCCGGCTCGCCGATGACCGCACCGAGCGCGAAGTGACCGGCCAGAAACACCCCGTTGCCAACGGTCAGCCCGGTTACGAACGGGATGGCCGCCAACCCCGCGAGGGCGCTCGAGGCGATCGCCACGATCCGCACCCCGGGGGTCATCCGAGCCAGCGCAACGGTCGGCGCGCCACCCCGTCGAAATCGAGCCGCGCCGCGCTCCACGACCTCGCGGCGCAGACCGAATCGGCCAAGCAGTCGAAGGATCGCCTCGCGCGCCCGGCCGCGGATCAGCCCGAACTGGACGATCCCACCGACCACGGTCGCAACGACCAGGACGACCACGATCGCGGGCGCTGGCAAACCTCCGTGCGAGGCGGCGACCCCGGCCCCGATGACCAGGACATCGCCCGGGATCGGGATCGGGAGGCCAGCTTCCTTCACCGCCAGGAGCGCGGCGAGGAACAGGAGGGCCGGCAGCTCCACGCTCAGCCCTCCCCCAGCAAGTGGCGGACCACCGGCGCGATCCGCTCGACCCACAGGGCGTACTGACCGCCCGAAGGGTGGAGGCCGTCCGAGGCTACCAGCGAACGGTCGGTCGCCGCGCGCTCCGAGATGTCGAAGATATCTACCACGGCGATTCCCCGTTGGCCGGCCAGCTCGGTCAGGATCGCGTTGTCGCGGGCGATCCCGGCCCGCTGCGTCGTGGGGTCGCCGTAGTCGGCGCCGGCCGGGGTGACGGTGTAGTCGGGCGTCGTGACGACCAGGATCCGATCCGCCGGCAACCGGCTGCGCAGGTCGTCGAAGATCGTCCCGAGGTTGGCCCGATACTGGCTCTCGGGCACCCCCTGAACGACGTCGTTGACACCAATGAGCAGGCTGACGAACTCGGGGCGGAGCGCGTCGAGCTTGGGCAGCTGACCCTGGACGACGTTGCCCGACGTCCAGCCATTGACCCCCAGGTTCGTGACCGGCGCAAGCCGTGGCGCGCCGGCCGTCGGGCCGGTCTCCAGCGCCGCCACCAATCGCTCCGGCCAGCGGTCGGCGGCGCCGACCGACGTGCCGATGGTGTACGAGTCGCCAAGGGCCACGTAGCGCAGCGCAGCGCCCGATCCCCCGGCGGCGGACGAGGTCGCGGTCACGATGAGGCTCGGCGAGCCAATTCCGCTGGCCGTTGACGCGGGCGGTGCGGACGCCGCGGCACACCCACCCCCGAGCAGGGAGGCGGCGAAGAAGAGCCAGATAGGCGGTCCATTGCGGACCAGCCTAGCGATCCACGATCCGGGCCGACAATCCAGCACGCCGGCATCCTAGGTCCGCGGTACCCTGCGAGTCGATGCCCGATCGCCCACCCGACCACCTCGACGCCCCGGCCATCGGCCGCCGACCGCGCTCCGCCGCGCCACCGACGCCCGTCCATCGCGCACCGGCGCGGCCCGAGGACCCGTTCGACCAGCACGGCTTCAAGGGCCGCCTCGAGTGGGGGCCGGCGGGCGTCCGAGCGCTGGCCGGGCAGGTCGATCTCGTGGTCGTCGTCGATGTGCTGTCGTTCTCCACGTCGGTGACCGTGGCCATCGAACAGGGCGCCCGGGTGATGCCGGTCGGGGCGCGCGAAGGAAGCCTGATCGATCGGGCCCGCGCACTCGGGGCGATCCTGGCGGCCGCCGATCGGCGCGCACCCGGACCGAGCCTGTCGCCGGCGAGCCTCGAGCGGCTGCGCAAGGGCGATCTCGTCGTCCTGCCCTCGCCGACCGGAGGTCGCTGCGCCGTCGAGGCGGCTGCTGCCGGCCCGATGGTGGTCGTGGGCTGTCTTCGCAACGCATCGGCGGTCGCCCGCCTGGTCGCGGGTCACGGCGGCTCGGTCGCCGTCATCGCGGCCGGCGAGGCGTGGGAGGATGGCAGCCTCCGGCCGGCCACCGAGGACCTCATCGGGGCTGGGGCCGCCCTGGCCGGGCTCGAACCGGCGACGCTGTCACCCGAGGGACGTTCGGCCGTTGCCGCATTCCGGGCCGCCCGGTCCCGGTTGCGGACCGTCCTCCTCGAGTCGGCGTCGGGGCGCGAACTGGTCGCTGCTGGCTTCAGCCGGGACGTGGAGCTTGCCGCCGACCTCGACGCGACGGAGCTCGTTGCGGTCCTGGTCGATGGAGTCTTCGCCGGCGGGATGGGGTGACCGAGCCCGCCGACGGCGACGTCCGACGACAGACACCGATCGACTGGGCGATCGACCAGGTCTTCGACCGGGCGATCGAACGGGCCATCGCCCGGCTCCCGACGGCCTTCGCCGAGCGGCTGGATTCGGTGGCCATCGTGGTCGACGACGAGCCCAGCCCCGTCCAGCTCGCCGTCGTCCATGCCCGAGGCTTGTTCGGCCTCTACCAGGGCGTGCCCCGGACGGCGTTCGGTGCCGAGAACGTCCCCGTGCCCAGCAAGATCACCCTGTTTCGGGGACCGCTGGTCCGCGCCAACCCGGATCCGGCGAGCCTCGCCGCGGCGGTCGAGGAGACGACCCTCCACGAGATCGCCCACCACTTCGGCCTGTCCGACCGTCGGCTGCTCGAGCTCAAGCACGACGACTGAGCCGCGCCGGTGCGCCGAGGCACCCCGAAAAGCGCCTCGCTGAGCACGACGCTGGGCCATGGGTCCGGGGTGGCCGGGACCATCGGGTCAGCCCGCCCTCGCGCGTGAGCGTGGGATACATGGCTCTACCAAGCCTCGCCCCCGAGGAAGGCGTCTTCGTGCATCCGCAACCGGCCATGATCGAGGGAGATCTCGCCGCCGAACCGGGAACGATCCGGCTCGTCAGGCTGAGGCTCAGCCTCGCCCTGGTCGCGATGGCATTCGTGCCGATCGCGGTGGCCGCCCCGATCCTCAGCACCGCCCTCGACGGCAAGCGCGCGGCCGAGCAGGCGCAGGTCGACCGCGACGCGTCGAACGTGGCCAACGCACTGAGCGTTCGGCTCAACGCCGTATCCGCTGCCCTGGCCAAGACCGCTGCTGGGAGCCCGGTGACCGGCTTTGCCGGCGGCACCACGACGGCCACGGCCGGAGCGAAGGCGGCCCTCGTCGCCCTGTCCGGTGACGGCACCGACGGAACCGTCGTTGCGACCCTGCTCGACATCCGGGGTCGCCCAATCCTCCGGGCGATCGGCGGCCAGATCGTCAAGAACCTCCCGACGACGGTGGTCGATCCGCTGGTCGGAGCGGCGCTCGACGGAGAGCGGGGCGACATCTCGACCGGCAAGGTCCAGGTCGCCGATGACGGTGCCGCCCACCTGGCGATGGCCTCCCCGGTCATCAACCTTGCCAAGAGCCCCAGCCCGATCGGGGTCGTCCGGGTCGAGGTGTCGATGGACAAGCTGATCCAGCTGGCCGGCGGCGAGCAGGTCGGACGGGGCACGGCCAGGCTGGTCGACCGCCAGGGCTTCACGATTGCGCCCGCGGGGGCGCCGACGTCGCAGAGCGGGGCCACCATCGGTTCGACCAGTGCCCTGCCCTGGAAGTCCGATTGGACCGTCCGTCTGCTGAGCCCGACCGACGTGCCCGCTCCGCCACTGCCCCTGGTGGGCCTGCTGGCCGCGTTCGTGGCCCTGCTCGGTATCCTGATCTTCTGGATGGCTCGCCAGGTCCTCCGGCCGGCCGTCGAGCTCGAGGCGTCACGCGACCGGCTGCGCGACCTGTACGAGCTGGCCCGGGTCGATTCGCTCCACGACACGATCACCGGGCTGGGCAACCACCGCTCCTTCCAGGAGACCTTCGAGCGCCAGATGGAGGCCACCCGGACCCGCCAGACCTCGCTCGGCGTGGTCCTGATCGACCTCGACGACTTCCGAGCGGTCAACGACGCATCCGGTCACGCCGCCGGCGACGAGGCGCTGGCCGCCTTTGGCCGGCTCATCCAGGCCACCCTGCGCTCGAGCGAGCGCGCCTTCCGGATCGGCGGCGACGAGTTCGCCCTGCTCATCCCGGGGGCCACCGCCGACGCCGCGGCCTCGGTCGCCCGGCGACTCCTGGCGGCCTCGATGGACGTCCGGCCGGAGCAGGGCAAGCCCGGTCCTCGTTCGTTCTCGGCCGGCGTGTCGGCCAGCCCGGCGATGGCCACCGACCGGCGGATGCTCTTCGACCAGGCCGACGCTGCCCTGATGTGGGCCAAGCGTCACGGCCGGACGAGCGTCGAGACCTTCGACCAGGCCCGCCACCGACCGGCGGCGGCCGCGGCTGCGGCGCACGCGCCGGCGGCGATCGAGCAGATCTCGATCGGCGTCGCCGAGGTCATCACCCGGCGCCTGCTCAAGCCGGTCTACCAGCCCATCGTCGAGCTGCGGACCGGCCGGGTGGCCGGTTCGGAGGGCCTCATCCGGCCATTGCCCGGCTCGGGCTTTGGCAACCCCAGCGAGCTGTTCACGGCCGCGGAGCTGGCCGGTCGGACCGTCGAGCTCGACTTCGCCTGCCTCGAACTCGTGTGCGCCGGGGCCACCGGGATGGCCGCCGACTCGATCCTCACCCTCAACCTGTCGCCGCGGACGCTCGAGGCCGATGACTTCAGCGCCGCCTCGCTGGTTGCCCTGGTCCGCAACGCCGGGCTCGATCCATCCCGGATCGTGCTCGAGTTGACCGAGCGCGAGCAGATCGAGGAGATGGAGCGTCTCCGGCGCAACGTGAAGGCCTGTCGGGCCGCCGGCTTCCGACTTGCCGCCGACGACGTCGGAGCCGGCAACGCCGGTCTGCGGCTGCTCAGCCAGCTCCAGTTCGACATCGTCAAGATCGACCTGTCGCTGGTCCAGGACGGGGCGGTCCACGAAGCGTCGATGTCGGTCGTCGGGGCGCTCCAGGACCTCGCCCGTCGCTGGGGCGCCTCGGTCATCGCCGAAGGGATCGAGACCCCGGCCCAGCTACGCGTCGTCCGCGAGCTCGAAGTCGGCAACGGCCAGGGCTACCTCCTCGGACGACCCGCCCCGGCCGAGGACATCATCGCTCTGCAGGCCAGCGGAGTGGACATCGAGGCCCTTCTGAAGAAGGACGACTGGCTCCACCGGATGGCTCGCAGTGGGGTCGGGCTGGCCGCCCCGGCCAAGGTCCGCTAGACCGCTCAAACGACCGGCCCAAAGCGCGTCCGCGGGACGTATCCTAGGGCCGCATCAGCGACGCGTCCCGTGGCTTGCCGGGTTCGTCTCGGCACCGCTACGATGCGCGCCTACGCGGCGGGCCCGGAGGAGGGTCCGCCGAGGCGTGAACCGACCGGCGAAGGCACGGAAACGACGCCGGCTCGGACATTCGAGGAGGAAGCATGCGCATCCGTTCAGCCGGTCTTGCCCTGTTCGCGGGCATGGCCATCGTCGTCTCCGCGTGTAGCGGCGGCGGCACCACACCGGCGCCGACCACGGCCCCGACGGTCGCTCCGACGACCGCGGCCAGCGTCCCGGCCGCGTCGCCGTCGACTGCGGCGAAGGTGCTCAAGGTCGGTCTGGTGACCGACGTTGGCACGCTCGACGACAAGTCGTTCAACGAGGCGTCCTGGAAGGGCGCCCAGGACGGCGCCGCCGCGATCGGCAGCACGGCCGACAACATCGTGACCAAGACGCCGGCCGACTACGCGCCGAACATCCAGACCTTCGTCGACCAGGGCTACGACATCATCGTGACGGTCGGCTTCGCGATCGGCGACGCCACCCTCAAGGCGGCGATTGCGAATCCCAAGATCAAGTTCATCGGTGTCGACCAGTTCATCTGCGTCGCCAAGGACGCCGCTGACAAGACCTGCGCCGGCACCATCCCGCCGAACTACCAGGGCCTGATCTTCAATGAGGCCCAGGCCGGCTACCTCGTCGGCATCGTCGCCGGTTCGAGCAGCAAGTCGGGCGTGATCGGTGCGGTCGGTGGGATCAACACCATCCCGCCCGTGGTGAGCTACATCAAGGGGTATGAGAACGGCGCCAAGTCGGTCAACCCCAACATCAAGGTCCTCGAGCAGTACGTCTCGACCGACATCACCAAGGCCTTCAACGACCCGACCACGGGCAAGGCCATCGCCCAGCAGATGATCGGCCAGAAGGCCGACTGGATCTTCCAGGTCGCCGGTGGCTCCGGAGCGGGTTCCCTCGAGGCCGCGTGCGCGACCCCGAATACCTACGGCATCGGCGTCGATGTCGACCAGGCCCCGTCCTTCCCCAAGCTCAAGTGCGTCGTGACCAGTGCCGAGAAGCACCTTGCTCTGGCGGTCGCCAGCGCGATCAAGCGGGTCGCCGATGGCACCGACAAGGGGAGCAACATCGTCAACGACGCCAAGTCCGACCCGGTCGGGATCGGGATCTCCGACTTCCACGACCTCAAGTCGATGATGACCGCCGACCTCCAGGCGAAGGTGGATGCCGCCCTTGCCGGGATGAAGGATGGCAGCGTCGATCCGTGCAAGCCGGTGGCCTGCAACAAGCCCTAGGACACCCAGTCAACCGGACGTACCTCGACGAGCGGGTCGGCTTCGGCCGGCCCGCTCGCCTGCATCCAGCCCAGCACCGACCTTGAGGAACGCCGAAATGGTGGACGTGGCTCCGGCTCTCGAGATGCGCGGGATCACGAAACGCTATCCCGGCGTGCTCGCCAACGATCGAATCAGCCTGGATGTCCGCCCCGGTGAGATCCACGCCCTGCTCGGCGAGAACGGAGCGGGCAAATCGACCTTGATGAATATCCTGTACGGGCTGGCCGCCCCGGACGAGGGCGAGATCCTGCTCGACGGGACCCCGGTCACGATCAACGGCCCGTCCGACGCGATCGCCCGTGGGATCAGCATGGTCCACCAGCACTTCATGCTCGTCCCGGTGCTGTCGGTGGCCGACAACATCCTCCTTGGCAAGGAGACGATGGCCAACCCGATCTTCCTCGATCGGGCGGAGGCCCACCGGCGGATCGTCGAACTGGGCAAGCGCTTTGGCTTTGAGATCGACCCGGAGGCCAAGGTCGAGTCGCTGTCGGTCGGCTGGCAGCAGCGGGTAGAGATTCTCAAGGCCCTCTACCGCGAGGCCCGGATCCTCGTCCTCGACGAACCGACGGCCGTCCTGACGCCCCAGGAAACCGAAGAGATCTTCGCGGTCCTGCGCCGCCTGGCAGCCGAGGGCCACAGCATCATCTTCATCAGCCACAAGCTGTACGAAGTGCTCGCGATCGCCGACCGGATCACGGTCATTCGCCGGGGCAAGGTCGTCGGGACGCGGATCCCGGCCCAGACGGACGAGGACGATCTGGCCGAGCTGATGGTCGGGCGCGAGGTCCAGCTCACCGTCGATCGGGGCGAGTCGCATCCGGCCGGTACGGTCCTCGAAGTGGACGGCCTGCGGGTCAACGACGATCGCGGCCGGGAAGCCGTCCGGGGCGTCACCTTCGCGGTTCAGGGCGGCGAGATCCTGGGCATCGCGGGTGTCGCGGGCAATGGCCAGGATGAGCTCGTCGAGGCGCTGACCGGGTTGCGCAAGCCGACCGGCGGGCGGGTGACCCTGGCGGGCCAGGACGTGACGAACCAACGGACGCGCCAGATGAACGAGGCTGGTCTGCGGTTCGTGCCCGGCGATCGACACCGGTTCGGCCTCGTGCTCGGCTTTCCGGTCGACGACAACCTGGTCCTGACCAGCTACTACCGACCGCCGTTCGCTCGCGGCCTCCTCCGGGACGAGGATGCGATCGACGTGGCGGCCCGGCGATCGATCGCCGAGTTCGATATCCGGACGCCGTCGGAGCACGTCCCGGCGAGCACCCTGTCGGGTGGCAACCAGCAGAAGCTGATCGTGGCCCGGGAGTTCGGCGGGGAGCTCAAGCTGCTGGTGCTCGACCAACCCACCCGTGGTCTCGACGTTGGCAGCATCGAGTTCATCCATCGCCAGACGATCGCCCGACGCGACGCAGGGGCGGCCGTCCTGCTCGTCTCGGCCGAGCTGGACGAAGTGCTCGAGCTATCCGATCGGATCGCGGTCATGTACCGCGGGGAGATCGTCGCCATCCGCGACGGTCGGACGGCGGACAAGGAGGAGATCGGCTTGCTGATGGCCACCGGCAATCGCGACGCCGCGGTCGCGACGGCGGGGTCCCCAGGGTGAGCGCGAGCGTGCCGCCGCCGCAGGACGAGCGGCCTCCACGCGCCGGCCGACGATTCGTGCCCGGACCCGCGGCGCTGGTTCCGATCCTGGCCGTGGTCCTGGCATTCCTGGCCGGCTCCGTGCTCATCCTGCTGACCGGTTTCGCGACCGTCGGCCATCTCGATCTCCTCCTCCCGGTGACCGCCTACCTGGCCCTGCTCCAGGGCGCCGGGATCACCACCGACCCGGCCCAGGCGACCAACGGGCTGGTCAACACCGTCGTCCAGGCGGCGCCGCTGGTGCTCGGTGGCCTCTCGGTCGGCCTCGCGTTCAAGGCGGGCTTGTTCAACATCGGCGCCCAGGGGCAGTTCCTGATGGGTGCTCTCGCCGCTGCCGGGACGGGTGCGGCCGTGGCTGGCTGGCCCGGTCCACTGGCCATCCTCGCGGCGATCCTGGCCGGCTGCATCGCGGGCGCGGCGTGGGGCTTCATCCCGGGAGCGCTCAAGGCCTTCACCGGAGCCCATGAGGTCGTCACGACGATCATGCTCAACACGATCGCCGCATCGGTTGTCGGCTGGCTCGTAACGGGACCGCTCCTGGCGACCGGGTTCTCCTTCGACCGGACCGGCGACCTCGGAAACGCGACCCTGCCGATCCTGTTCGGGACGCGCAACCTGCATCTGGGGGTCCTGGCCTCGGTTCTCGCGGTCCCGGTCATCTGGTTCCTGCTGTGGCGGCTGACCCTCGGCTTCGAAATCCGGACGGTCGGCGCCAATCCGAGCGCGGCGCGCTACGCCGGGATGCGGCCGGCGTTCCTGATCGTGTTCACGATGTCGCTCGCCGGGCTCCTCGCCGGACTGGCCGGGAGCATGGAGATCCTTGGGATCACCCACTTCATGAATGCCTCGTACGGCACGAGCGTCGGGTTCGACTCGATCACGGTGGCCCTGCTCGGGCGCGCCCATCCGGTCGGGATCGTGCTCGCCGCGCTGTTGTTCGGTGCCCTGCGCGCGGGTGCCGGACTGATGCAGATCAAGACCCATATCCCGGTCGAGATCGTCGACGTCATCCAGGCAATCGTGCTGCTGTTCATCGCCGCCGACGTCATCGTCCGGTTCGTGTTCCGGGTCCGGACCGGGCATGGCGGGCTGGCCGAGCTCCAGACCGTCACCAAGTCGTACGGCGAAGGCGCGGTCCGCTGATGGAGGGGCTGGCCAACGGTCTGTACGGGATCCCGGTGCTTGGCGTCGTCTTCCAGCTCGTCGGCTACCTCGTGGCGGTGATCCCCGAGCCGACGGTCTCGCACCAGATCATCTTCCTGGCCACGCCGCTCATCCTGGGGGCGCTGTGCGGAATCATGAACGAGCGCTCGGGCGTCGTGAACATCGGGATCGAAGGGATGATGCTCAGCTCGGCGTTCGCGGCCTTCGTGGCCGCGGGTCTGGCCAACGAGGCCCTCGGGGGAACCCCGTGGGGAGCGTTTGGGATCACCGTCCCGCTGCTCATCGGGGTCGTTGCCGGGGTCATCAACGGGGTCCTCGTGTCGACCCTCCACGCCTGGCTCTCGATCACGATCCGGGCCGATCAGATCATCAGCGGAACGATCATCAACATCGCGGCGGTTGGCGCGACCGGCTATCTCCACCGGATCATCATCACCCCGAACCCTCACCTTGGTGGCGGCATCTTCTCCGCCTGGACGGTGCCCGACGCGATCACCTCCATCCCGGTCGTTGGCTGGCTCGTGTCGGCCTTCCTCGGCCAGGGCCCGATCGCGATGTCGGCCCTGTTCCTGATGCTCCTGCTCCAGGTCATGCTCTTCCGGTCGCGCTGGGGACTGCGGACGCGGGCGGTCGGGGAACACCCCAAGGCCGCCGAAACCGTGGGCATCGACGTCATCCGCCTGCGCTACCGGAACGTCGTCCTCGGCGGCGTCTTCGCCGGGCTTGCCGGTGCCTTTCTGACCCTCGAGTCGCAGGCATCGTTCCAGCTCAACATGACCGCCGGGCGCGGGTTCATCGCCCTGGCGGCGGTGATCATCGGCCGCTGGACGCCGGTCGGGGCGTTCGGAGCGGCGCTCCTGTTCAGCGCGGCCACCGCCCTCCAGGTCGCGATCGGGGTCAATCCGCCGACCGGCCAGCTCGGGTCGGTCCTTGGGGCGATCCCGAGCCAGCTCTTTGGTGCCCTGCCGTACATCGTGACGATCATCGTCCTGGCCGGGTTCATCGGGCGGTCCGTGGCCCCGGCGGCGGACGGGCAGCCGTACGCCAAAGAGGTCCGCAGCTGACCGCTGACGAGCGTGCCCGGGCGCGGGCGATCCTCGATCTCCAGGAAGGCCGCGGCCCGCTGGTCCCGCTCGACGACGACGGGATCGCCGAGATCCTCCGGACGAGCCGGCGGATCGCCATCGTCGGGGCGTCACCCGACCCCGGTCGGCCCTCCCACAGCGTGATGCGCTACCTGATCCACCAGGGCTACGAATGCCTTCCGATCAACCCAAACGCCCGCGACGTCCTGGGCATCCCCGCCTTCCGGACGATCATCGAGGCGGTTGCAGCGAGCGGCCCGATCGACATCGTGGACGTCTTCCGGCGCTCGGAGCTCTGCCTGCCCCACGCCGAGGAGGCGGTCGCGGTCGGCGCCCGCTGCCTGTGGCTCCAGCTCGGAGTCGTCAACTGGGACGCGGCGCGACACGCGGCCGGCGCCGGACTCAGCGTGGTCATGGATCGCTGCACCGCGATCGAACAGCGCCGGATCCGCGACCGCCCCTGATCCCACGGTGACCCACCGGCGGGTCGGCCCGCTCAGTGGACCAGCAGGCCCACGACCACGAGAACAACCCCCAGCACCGCGACGAGCGCCCCGATCCTGGCCTGGCGCTGGAGGATTTCCATGGCCACCGACGCGCCGGTCTTGGCGTCGTCGCGGATCCCCCCGCGCCACGCCTCGTAGCGGGCGATATTGGCGTCCTGCGCCCTGAGCGCCTGGTAGCGCGACCAGGGCCCACGCGCGCGGAGCAGGCCGATCGCGGCCAGGATCGCGCCACCCAGGATCAGCACGCCGTTGATCGGTCCCATCAGGCGGCCCCTCCCCCGCCTGCCGCCGAGCCGCGCTCGAGCTGGTCGCGGACCGCGTCGCCGACGAGCGCCGCGTTCGCCTGACCACCGGTTGCCTTCATGACCTGCCCGACCAGGAACCCGATCGTCGGTTTGCCCGCCAGGTAGTCGGCAACCGCCTTGGGGTTGGCCGCGATCACGCCCTCGACGATGACCGCCAGCTCGCCGGTATCGGAGATCTGAGCGAGACCGCGGGCGGTCACGATCGCCGCCACGGTCGAGCCGGTCGCCAGGTGCTCCAGGAGGACCTCGCGGGCGTTCGTCCGGGACAGCTCGCCGTCGACCACCCGGGCGATGAGACCGGCCATCTCGGCGGCCGTCGCCCGACCGACCAGCCCGTCCGGGGTCCGCGCATTGGTCTCCTTGGCGGCCTTTGCGTAATCGCCCATCACGAGGTTGGCGACCTCCTTGACCGGGGCCTCGCCACCGTCCCTGGCGGCCAGAATCGCCTCGAAGGCGACCGACATCGTCGGATCGGCCACGATCACCGCCGCGTCGTAGGCCGACAGCCCGAGCTCGCTCGCATAGCGCGAGCGACGGGCCGCCGGCAGCTCCGGCAGGCGCGCCCGGATCTCGTCGAGCCAGGTCGCATCGACCCGGAGCGGCGGGAGATCCGGCTCGGGGAAGTAGCGATAGTCGTGCGAGTCCTCCTTTGACCGCATCACGTAGGTCGCACCCTTGGCGTCGTCCCAGCCGCGGGTCTCCTGGGTCAGCGTCTGACCCGCCTCGAGGGCAATCGCCTGGCGTTCGATCTCGTAGTCGATGGCCCGCTCGACCGACCGGAACGAGTTCATGTTCTTGACCTCGACCCGGGTCCCGAACGGCTCGCTGCCGCGCGGCCGGAGCGACACGTTGGCCTCGACCCGGAGCTGGCCATGCTCCATGTCGGCGCCGGAAACCCCGATCGTCCGGAGCAGGAGCTGGAGTTCCTCGGCGTAGCGCCGGCCCTGTTCGGCCGTCCGGATGTCCGGATCCGTTACGACCTCCATCAGGGGCACGCCGGAGCGGTTGAAGTCGACCAGGCTCACCCGACGACCGGTCTCATCGGTGGCATGGATCAGCTTGGCCGTGTCCTCCTCGAGATGCGCCCGGGTGATCCCGATCGTGACCGGCCCGCCGCTGGTGTCGACGGTCAGGGTCCCGTGGGCCGCCAGCGGCAGGTCGTACTGGCTGATCTGGTAACCCTTTGGCAGATCCGGATAGAAGTAGTTCTTGCGGTCCCAGCGGGTGGCTTCGGTGCTCGTCGCTCCGATCGCCGCCCCGGTGGCCAGGACGCCCTCGACCGCTCGTCGGTTGATCGTGGGCAGGGCGCCCGGAAGGCCAAGACAGACCGGGCAGGTATGGCTGTTCGGCGGGGCGCCGTCATAGGCCGTCGAGCAGCCGCAGAACATCTTGCTGTCGGTGCCGAGCTGGCAGTGGACCTCGATCCCGATCACCGGCTCCCAGCGATCGAGGAGGGTGGAGTTGTCGCCCGGCGCAGTGGCGGGGCCCGTCGTGGCGCCGGCGACGGGAGATGGCGGAGTCGGAGCGCTCATCGCGCCCTGAGGCCCTCGGCCAGCAGGGCCAGCCCGTAGACCGCGACCAGCAGCCAGCCGATCGCCAGGGCCGTCCTGCGGGCGAAGGCACGCACGCGCATCCGGGCCAGCGGCGGTCGAGTTGCATCGATCGCCCGACGGGTCGGCTCGCCGTCGTCGTGGACCATCGGCCCGAGAGCCTCGCGCGCAAGGACATAGCCTCGCCAGGTGCCGATGACGATGGCGATCGATCCACAGGCGATCAGGATGGCCTCCACGCTCGACAGTCTCTCACAGTGGTTCCCGCCATCGAGGGTGGCCCGGCGCTGCCGAACCGCAACGTGAGAGCGCTCTCTTAACAACCCGTGCTAGATCGCGGATCGGTCGGTCACAACCGTCGCGTCGCCGCGCTCGGGCGCCGGTCCGACGACCTTGAGGATCAGCGACGCCCGGTCGCTCGTGAGTCGCCACACGCCGCGGGTGACGTTGCGCCGGCTGTGGATGAGCCGCTCGACGCCGGCAATGCGGTCGCCAAGGAGCTCTTCGGCGACGGCCAGATCGCCCGGCTCGGGTGCGGCCCCGGGAGAAGTGGCTGGGTTCAGGCCTCGGCCCGGACCCGCTGGACGAACCGGCCGATCCGGCGGAGCGCCTCCTCGAGCTGGTCGTAGGCGGTGGCATAGCACATCCGGACATGGCCCTCGCCGGACGCCCCAAAGGCGCTGCCCGGGACGACGGCCACCCGCTCCTCGATCAGCAGCCGCTCGGTGAACGCATCGGAGCTCAAACCGGTGCTCGAGCTGACCTCGGGAAAGGCGTAGAACGCCCCGCGTGGCTCGAACGTGGGCAGGCCCAGCGCGTTGAGCCCGTCGACCAGCAGTCGCCGCCGACGGTCGTATTCGGCCCGCATCCGCTCGACGTCCGGCTCGCCGTGGAGGATTGCCGCCAGCGCGGCGTCCTGGGCGATCGTCGGTGCCGACATGATCCCGTACTGGTGGACCTTGAGGATGCCCTCGAGGATGCCCGGCGGTGCGCACAGGTAGCCGACCCGCCAGCCGGTCATCGCGTAGGCCTTGCTGAAGCCGCCCATCAGGATCGTCCGTTCGCGCATCCCGGGCAGACCCGACAGCGCCCGATGGCGGTACGAGCCATATGCCAGCCGATCGTAGATCTCGTCGCTGTAGACGAGCAGGTCGTGGCGGACCGCGATCGCCGCCAGCTCGTCCTGGACCCCATCCGGCAGGACCGCCCCGGTCGGGTTGCATGGGTAGCCAAGGAAGAGCGCCTTGGTCCGCGGCGTGATGGCCGCCTCGACCGCCGCCGGATCGAGCGCGAAGTCGTGCTCGAGCCGGGTCGCGACGAGGACCGGGACGCCCCCGGCAAACGTGATGGCCGGGACATAGGCCACGTACGACGGCTCGTGGAGGATGACCTCGTCGCCCGGGTCGCAGGTTGCTCGGAGCGCCAGATCGACCGCCTCGGACGCCCCGACCGTGATCAGGATCTCCGTCTGGGGATCGTAGGCGACGCCATAGCGCACCTCGAGATGGGTCGCCAGCGCGCGCCGCAGCTCGAGCGTCCCGTAGTTGCTGGTGTAGTGGGTACGGCCACGCATCAGGCTGGCGACGCCGGCCTCGACGATGTCGGCCGGGGTGTCGAAGTCCGGCTCCCCCACCCCGAGGCTGATCACGTCGTCCATCGTGGCCAGGATGTCGAAGAAGCGGCGGATCCCGGACGGCGGGACTTCGAGGACCCGCTGGCTGAGCGCCCGCGTGGCGAGCGGCGGACGGTCGGGCGGAAGGCGGGTCTCGGCGGACATGCCCGCGAGGATACCGGACCTGCATCCGAACCGAGTCGCACGGCGTAGCATCGACCGACGCGGGAGGTGGAGGTGAACCGATGCTCGGACGGATGCTGATCCGCCTGATCGACGCCCAGGAGGGCTGGGCGCGGCCGTTTGGCGAGTGGCTCCACGGCGTCGCCGCGGCGATCTTTGGCCGGCTGGTCACGATCCGCAGCCTGCTCAACGGCACCTGGCTGGGGCACCCGCTCCACGCGGTCCTGACCGACGCTCCGATCGGGGCGCTCAGCCTGGTGATCGTCTTCGACCTGCTCGACCAGCGCGTCGGGGCGGACGTCGCGCTCGTCTTCGGGGTGCTGGCGATGATCGCTTCGGCGGTCGCCGGGTTCGCCGACTACTCGGTGACCGACGGCAAGGCCCGGGCCCGGGCCACCGTCCACAGCACGCTGATGATCGTGTCGCTGGTGATCTACCTGGTGTCGCTGATCCTCCGAGCCGGATCCCCGACCGTCCGGACGGTGCCGATTGCCCTGTCGGTCATCGCCTACCTCGTCCTGGCGGCCGGTGCGTTCGTCGGCGGCGATGTCGTGTTCGCCCTCGGCAACATGGTCGACCGGCACGCCTGGCGACCCGCCGGGGCGAAATGGGCGGCGCTCGATGTCGGCGACCTCCCCGAGGGCCAGCCGGTCAAGGGCAAGCTCGGACTCCAGGCGCTGGTGCTCGTCCGCCAGGGTGATTCGATCCACGCGCTCCACGACCAATGTGCCCATGCCGGCGGCCCGCTCAGTGGCGGCCGGGTGGTCGACGGTTGCATCGAGTGCCCGTGGCACCAGTCCCGATTCGAGCTGTCCAGCGGTCGCCGGCGGCGCGGCCCGACGGCCTACGACCAGCCGGCCTACGAGGTCCGCGTCGCCGAGGGTGGCGGCTACGAGGCGCGCCGGGTCTCCTAGCGCAGGATCTCGATCGTCAGGCCGCGGCCGCCGCAGCGGCGGCGCGTTCGGCGGGAGTTGGCGCGTCGGGGTCGAGGCTGGCCGCGAGATCGGTCGGCTCGAGGGCTCGCCAGTCCGCGTCGGCGGTCAGCGCCTCGTAGCCGCGAGCCAGGGCGAGCAATGGCGCCTCGCTCCAGGCCGCCCCGATCAGCTGGAGCCCGACCGGCAGGCCGTCGGCCAGGCCGCATGGGATCGATACCCCGGGCAGACCGGCCATGTTGACCGGCAGGGTGCAGGCGTCGTTGAGGTACATCGCGACCGGATCGTCGAGCTTCGCCCCGAGCGGGAAGGCCACCCCGGGGCTGGTCGGCGCGACAATGGCATCGAAGCCGGCCGCCCAGACGGCGTCGAAGTCGGCCTTGATCAGGGTCCGCACCTTCTGCGCCTTGACGTAGAAGGCGTCGTAGTAGCCAGCCGACAGGGCGTAGGTCCCGAGCATGATCCGGCGCTTGACCTCCGCCCCGAAGCCTCGCCCGCGGGTGGCCAGGTAGTTCGCCAGGACGTCGCCGTCGCGTGATGCCGGGCCGTAGCGGATCCCGTCGTAGCGGGCCAGGTTGGCCGACGCCTCGGCCGGGGCCACGATGTAGTACGTGGCCAGCCCGTAGTCGGTGTGGGGCAGGCTGACGTCCTCGACGATCGCTCCGGCGGCCTCGAGCGCGGCGACCGCAGCCCGGATCCGGGCCTCGCTGGCCGGCTCCATCCCGGCCACGAAATACTCCCTCGGGAGCCCCAGCCGCTTTCCGCGCAGCCCGGCGGCCGCCTGATCGTCGGAAACCGGCAGTTGGAGCAGCTCGTCGGGGACCGGGATCGGGGCCGAGGTCGAGTCGCGAGCGTCGCGGCCGGCCACGGCGTGGAGGAGCGCGCCGGCGTCGCGGGCGTCGCGGGCGAACGGTCCGATCTGGTCGAGTGACGAGGCGAAGGCCACGATGCCATAGCGGCTGACCCGGCCGTAGGTCGGCTTGAGTCCGACGACCCCGGTCAACGCGGCTGGCTGGCGGATCGAACCGCCGGTGTCGGTGCCGATCGCCAGCGGGACATGGAACGCGGCCACGGCGGCGGCCGAGCCACCGCTGCTCCCGCCCGGGACGCGGCCCAGATCCCACGGGTTGGCCGTCGGGCCGTAGGCCGAATGCTCCGTCGAGGAGCCCATCGCGAATTCGTCCATGTTGGTCTTGCCAACGATCACCGCGCCGACCGACCGCAGCCGCTCGGTGATGTGGGCGTCGTAGGGCGCCAGATAGCCCTCCAGGATCCGGGAGCCCGCGGTGCACTGACCACCCTTCACCGAGACGAGGTCCTTGAGCGCGATCGGGACGCCCAGCAGCGGATGGAGCGCAGCGAGGGCGGCCGGACCCGCGGCCCGGGCGGCGGCCAACCGGTCGTCCGCCGCGTCGGCCTCGGCGAGCGCCCGCGCGTCATCGATCGTCAGCCAGGCGTTCAGGGCCCGGTTCCCCGCCCGGGCGGCGTCGAGGGCGGCCTGGGTGGCCTGGTGGGCGCTGAGATCGCCCGCGCGCAGGAGCGCGGCTAGCTCGTGGGCGTGGAGGCGGGTCGGATCGGTCATCGGGTCGAGGCGGCCTCGGTGCTGGGTCGGCGGACTCGGTGGCTCGGTAGGTCGCTGGGTCGGGGCTGAGGAGCGGTGGTCAGTCGCCGCCAATGATCGCCGGCACGACGATGAAGTCGCCCTCGCGAGCGGCGGCGTTGGCCAGCGCGGCCTCGACCGGGAGAGAGGGGGTCACGATGTCGTCGCGCAGGATGTTTTCCAGCTCGATCGTCTGGGCGGTCGGCGCGATCGCGCCGGTGTCGAGCTCGGCGAGCTTGGCGTACTGCTCGAGGATGTGGTTGAGCTGGCCTTCGAGCCGGGTGAGCTCGTCGTCGGTCAGCCCGAGCCGGGCCAGGTGGGCGACGTGGGCGACATCGTCGCGGGTGAGCACAGCCATGACCCGATGATAGTCGCTACGATCCGCCGATGGCCCCCGACCCGAGGATCCGAGCGATGACCTTCGACGACGTGGACGTGGCCACGGACGTCCTGGTCGGCGGCGGCTGGGGCAACCGGCGGGCCTTCTTCAAGTTCGCGGTTGAGCACGCTCGGTGCTGGCCGCTGGTCGCCGAGGTCGACGACGGGATCGTCGGGACCGGGATCGCGACGGCCAACGGTCCCGTTGGCTGGGTCGGCATGATCTTCGTCGATGAGGGGCTCCGCGGGCGCGGGATCGGGACCATCCTGACCCAGGCCGTGATCGAGCGCCTCGAAACCGAGGGTTGTGCGACGCTGGCCCTGCTGGCCTCGCCCCTCGGGCGACCGATCTACGAGCGGCTGGGGTTCCGCCCCGACATGGACTACCGCCTGCTCGTCGCTCCCGGTGGCCCGTCGGCCGGGAGCGCAGCGTCCGGTGAGCCCCCGGCACCCGACGGCGAACCGAGCCGGATCCGCCCATTTGCCGCCGAGGATCTCGCGGCGATCGTCGCCATCGACCGCTTGGCGACGGGCGAGGATCGGGCGCACCTGCTCCGCGCGGTCGCCACTCCGACGACCACCACGGTCATCGTTCGAGCCGACGGCGCGGTCGTCGGCTTCGATGCTCGGGCACCGTGGGGCGGCCACCCGACGATCGCACCCGAGCTCGTCGACGGCCTCCGGCTGGTCGAGGCCCGCCGGACCCGGGCGGTGGCTGGCACGGACGTGCGGACCGCACTGCCGGAGATCCAGCGGGTGGGCGCAACGACCCTCGAGAACTTCGGCTGGCGGGAGGAGCGTCGACTGACCCGGATGATCCGCGGCGCCCCGGTCGTCTGGCGCCCGACCGCGATCTGGGGTCAGTTCAACTTCGCGATCGGCTAGGGCGGCCGACCGCGCCATCGGTCAGGTCGGACCGACGAGCTGCCACCAGGCGGCGCTCAGGCGCAGCTCGGCGGCTGCCCGGATGAGCTGGCGGTAAGCGTCAAGGACGTCCGTGGCCTCGATCACGAGCTCGCGAACCTGGCCGTCGACCAGGCACGCCACCTGGACCCGGATCGGGCCGGCGTCGTCGATCTCGAGCTCCTGGACGAGGATGCCCTCGCCGAGGGTTCGTTCGAGATCGTCGGCCAGACGTTCTGCGAAGCGGTCGGAAGCGTCGCTCATGGCTCCCCGCCTTCCGGCGACGCGTCGTCCGGCGACGCCTCGTCCGGCGACTCCCCGGCCAACAGCCGCCGGAACGCCTCCTCGTCGAGGATCGGCACGCCCAGCTCCTGGGCCTTGGCCAGCTTCGAACCGGCGCTGTCGCCGGCGACCAGGTAGTCCGTCTTCTTCGAGACGGAACCGCCGGGTTTGCCGCCAGCCGCCCGGATCGCCTCCTCGGCGCCCTGCCGATCGAACCCCTCGAGCGAGCCCGTGACCACGACCGTCTTGCCGGTCAGCGGACCGGCGGGGGCGGCAGCTCCACGGGGCCGGACGACGGGCCGCTCGGCCTCGACGCCGGCCGCAATCAGCTCGGCCAGGACGTCGCCGGTCGCAGGATCGGCGAACCAGTGCGAGATCGCCCCAGCCACCACGGTCCCGACCCCCGACACGGCCTCTGTGATCCGTTCCGGCTCATCAGAAGCAACGCGCCGCAGCTCGCCGGCGATCCGAGCCGTCCAGCCGTCCGGCCCGCCCAACGGCTCGTCCTCCGCCGGCGGCCATTCGGCGGCCAGCCAATCCGCCAGGTCGATCGCGGTCTGATCGCCGATCTGGGGGATCCCCAGCGCCGACAGGATCCGGGCCAGCGGCCGTCGGCGGCTGCGCTGGATCGCGTTGAACAGGTTCTCGGCCGACTTCCGGGCGAACCGGTCGAGCTCCTCGAGCTGCTCGACGGTCAACCGGTAGATGTCGCCCCGGCTCTTGACCAATCCTCGCTGGAGAAGCTGCTCGAGGACCGCCCAGCCGGCTCCCTCGACGTCCATCCCGCCCCGGCCGAGGAAATGGCCGTACTCCTGGGCGACCCGGGCCGGGCACTGGAGGTTGGGGCAATAGAACCGGACCGCGCCCTCGTCCCGGGTGACCGGTGTCGCGCACACGGGGCAGTTCGACGGCATCTCGAATTCGCGCTCGCTGCCGGTCCGTCGGTCGACGATCGGGCCGACCACCTCGGGGATGACATCGCCCGCCTTCTGGAGGATCACCTGGTCGCCGATCCGGATGTCCTTGCGGCGGACCTCGTCGAGGTTGTGGAGGGTCGCCCGGGCCACCGTCGAGCCGGCCACCTTGACCGGTCGAAGATGAGCGACCGGGGTGAGCGTCCCCGTCCGACCGACGTAGGTGACGATGTCCTCGACGACCGTCTCGACCTGCTCTGGCGGGAACTTGTAGGCGATCGCCCAGCGCGGCGCCCGCGAGACGATCCCGAGCCGGGCCTGCTGGTCGTACCGATCCACCTTGACGACCACGCCGTCGGTCTCATACGGGAGCGCGTGGCGGGCATCCCGCCAGTGCTCGGTGAACGCGATCACGCCCTCGATGTCGAGCCCGGTCTCACGATCCGGATTGACCGGCAGACCGAGCGTAGCCAGCCGCTCGAGCGCCGCCGACTGGGCCGCGACGCCGGCAGGCGCGACGTCCCCCTCGTCCTCGTCGTCGTCGTCGATCAGTTGATAGCACCAGGCCGACAGGCGCCGGCTCGCCGTGACGGCCGAGTCCTGCTGGCGGAGCGACCCGGCGCCGCTATTGCGCGGGTTGGCATACAGCGGCAGGCCGGCCTCCTCGCGCTCGGCGTTGATCCGGGCGAACTCCGCCTTTGGCATGAACACCTCGCCCCGGGCGTCGAGCGTGACGGGCTTACCCAGTCGGGTCGGGATGGCCGAAATCGTCCGGAGGTTGGCCGTGACGTCCTCGCCGGTCGCGCCGTCACCCCGGGTCGCACCCTGAACGAAGCGGCCGCGTTCATAGCGCAGGGACACCGCCAGGCCGTCGATCTTGAGCTCGGCGACGTACCGCAGCTCAGGGATCGGTTCGGGGGCCGCGGGGAGGCCGAGCCCGCGGCGAACCCGTCCATCGAAGGCGCGCAGCTCATCGTGACTGAACGCGTTCCCGAGCGACAGCATCGGCCGGCGATGGCGGACCTCGTCGAAGGTCGCGGCGACCGGGCCGGCACCGACCCGCTGGGTCGGCGACTCCGGCGTGACGAGCTCGGGATGTTCGGCCTCGAGCTCGATCAGCTCGCGCAGCAGCCGGTCGTACTCCGCGTCGGCCAGCTCCGGGGCGTCCTCCTGGTAGTACAGCCGGTTGGCCCGGACGAGCACCTCCGACAGAGCGGCGTGGCGCGCCGCCGGATCGGCCATCACCGTCCTCCGTCGGCCGTCCCCGGAACCGCGCCGTCGGGCACGAGGAAGCCCGGATGGAGGTCGGCGACCGATGGCGCTCCGAGCAGCGCGAGCGCCACCTCGAACTCGGCGCGCAGGATCGCCAGCGCCCGAGCCACGCCAGCCTCGCCGCCCGCTGCCAGGGCCCACAGGATCGGTCGGCCGACGAGCACCGCGCGGGCTCCGAGGGCCAACGCGATGGCGATGTCGAGACCGCGCCGGACGCCGCCGTCGACGAGCACCTCGCAGCGACCGTCGACCGCGGCCACGATCTCGGCTAGGACGTCGACCGGCGCCATCACTCGATCGAGCTGGCGGGCGCCGTGGTTGGACACGATCACCGCGTCGACCCCGGCGTCGGCGGCCCGAACCGCGTCCTCGGCGGTGAGGATCCCCTTGAGCGCCAGCGGCAAGGAACTCCAGGACCGGATCAGGGCCAGGTCGTCCCAGGTCAGCCCGACGTGACGCTGACCGCCGAGCATCTCGTAGCCGTCGACGCCGGAGCCGTCGGGCGGCCGATCGACGATCGACGGAGCCGTCGGGCCGAAATTGCCAAGGGGGACGTCGAGCCGAAAGCCGTTCCTGAGGTCGCGCTCGCGGTAGCCGAGGACGGGCAGGTCGACGGTCAGCACGATCGCCTCGTAACCGGCGGCGACGGCCCGCTCCACGAGCGCCCGAGCGAACCCGCGATCCGCCTGGACATAGAGCTGGAACCAGCGCGACCCGAGCTCCCCGGTCGTTCCCCCGATGGCGGCCGCGACCTCCTCGATCGACCGGCTGGACATCGTCGAGAGGCAGAATGGGACGCCGGCCGAGGCGG
>Ga0209726_10002172_pt1 | contig 29662 bp, 33 predicted proteins | sample Subgrocontami54m_FD_187453 | JGI IMG/M metagenome (GOLD analysis project Ga0209726, IMG submission 187453) | Subsurface groundwater microbial communities from S. Glens Falls, New York, USA - GMW46 contaminated, 5.4 m (SPAdes) (version 3) | ecosystem: Environmental > Aquatic > Deep subsurface >... | reverse complement strand
GAGCCGTAACGGCGGCCCGCGACGACGAGGGAGTCTTCCGAACGCGTCAAGGCTCAGCCTCCTCCGACCGCGGCGACGATCTCGAGCCGGTCGCCGTCCTGGATCAGCGTGCTCGGATGCGCGCTACGCGGCACGATTTCGCCGTTCTTTTCAACCGCGACTTTGCGCCCCCCCATTGCAAGCTCGGAGAGCAGCGACGCGACCGCGAGCGGCTGTTCGTAACGGTGCAACCGACCGTTCACCGTGACCTGAATCATGCGGGCAATCATACAACGGCCCCGACCCCGACGACGCGGTGCGATTTCAGCGACAGGGCACGGTGGTGGCGCCCGGATTGCAGTCCGGAATGCTCGGCGCATTCGTGATCGTGACGCCGATGCGCGGCATGCAGGCGGCGACGGCCAGGGCAAGCACCAGCGTGGCGATCGAGGCGGCGCTGCGATGCATCGTGCGTCGAGCCGGCGTCGATGAATTCGCGCCCAAGTGTCGCACGACCGGAGGGCCGAAAGACAGCTGCCCGCAACGCCGGCATGCGTTCAGCGCGCGTAAGCGTATCCACAGATTCGGTGGAAAACCCTGTGGATAGTTGAATCTGGACGCCGCCGTAGCTCCGAGGCGCCACGGCGAAGTCGGTTGCGATGAATTTTTCACCATCGGATTGTCGCGTCAAATGAGTGGCTTGCGCCAAAGAATGGCGTTCCATGCAAGGTTTGCCCGCGCGCCGAACGGTTCGGTCGCGGAGAACCGGGCTGCGGCCTGGGAGTTGCTACACTCGCCGGGGTCAGTTCCTTTCCAGGGCCGCACCCCATCCAATGCGAAGCCGATCTTCGAACTCTCTGTTTTTGGCGTTGCTCTTGCTGCCGCTCGTCACGGCAGGCTGTAGCAGCATCGATCTGTGGCCGTTCGGCGGCGACGGCGCGAAGGAGCGCTCGCGCGTGCCGGTCAATGCGACCGAATTCCAGTGCGACGGTGGCAAACGGTTCTACCTGCGCTATCAGGATAATGGCGGCTCGGCCTGGGTGATGCTTCCGGAGCGCCAGTTTCGGCTCGACAAGGTTGCTTCCGCGCAGGGGGCGCACTACAGCAACGGCACTGCGACATTGGAAGTGAACGGCGCCGAGGCGACGCTCAATGACGGCCCTGCGAATTCGTTCGCCGGTTGCAAGAGCGGCACCGGCGAACGCGCCGCAACCCGCTGAGGTGCGCAACCGCCCCGCCCCGACGCGGCGACCGGGAAGGTCGCCGTGACCGGGTGCCGGCGGCGAGACCGTTTCACCCTTGGAAGTTCTCTCGGAGAGAGCTACCATGAATCCCACTGGCGGTTCCCATTTCGCGACGAGCACCGGATTTCTGCTGTAATTGCGCTTCCAGCGCCTAACCGCGATTAGCTCGTTGACCTTTCCTCATAAGGCAGCCAAGTCCATGTCCCTGCATTCGATTCGCCTGGCGTTTGCTGCGGTGCTTGCAGCTGCAATCTTTTCCGGGTGCGGGGGCGGTCACTCGGCGTCGCCTCCGGTCGGAGGGTTGACGGTCGTGCCCGGCGACTCACAGGTGACGGTGAGCTGGAATGCGGAATCCGGCGTCGACTACTGGCTGTTCTACGCGCCGGCGCCGAGCATCACGACGTCGGACTGGGTCAACATCCCGGGAAGCCGCGTCCTCGTGAATGTAGCGTCTCCCCTGGTCATCACGGGGCTCCAGAACGGCACGACGTATTCCTTTGCCATGAACGGCCGCGTGGATCGCGGGCCAGCGGGCGATGGAACGCCGTCGGTTTCCGCCACGCCGCGCCTTGCGGGAGGGATCTGGACGATAGGCGGGACCCTTGGAACCGGCACGGTGCGCGGCATCACTTATGGCAGCGCCGCAGGTGCAACGACGAACACCTATGTGGCCGTAGGTTCGGGCGGCTCGATTTTCCGCAGCGACGACGGCCTCGCGTGGACGGCGATTGCCACGACGGGAACGAACGACCTGAACGCGGTCACCTTCGCCGTGAACAAGTATGTCGCCGTCGGGGCCTCGGGCACGATCCTGTACAGCACCGACATCGCGAACTGGACCGCCGCGACAAGCGCCACACAGAAACTGAACGCATTGGCGAACAATGCCGGGATCATCGTGGCCGTGGGCGATGCGGGCACGATCCTCTTTTCGACGGACGGCGTGACCTGGACGCCCGCGGCCACCAATCCGACGACGAGCAACCTGCACGGCGTCAGTTTCACGCCGAGCGGCACCTGGATCGCGGTCGGTGCCGGCGGCACGCTGCTCAGGAGCGCGGATGCCAGCAACTGGACCTCGGTCAGTTCGGGCACGACCGCAGACCTGAACGCGGCGACCATGCTCGTGACTACGTTGAATCTGGTTACGACGTACACCTACCTGGCGGTGGGCGATGGCGGAACGGTCCTGACGAGCAGCGATGGCACGACCTGGACGACTCGGGCACTGGGTTCGACCGCGAATCTCCATGCCGTCCAGGCATCTGGCCAATTTGTCGCGGTCGGCGCTGGCGGTTCGGCGTTCACGAGCCCGGATGGAACGACGTGGACCAGTCAGACGACCGGTACGACGGCGACTCTGTTCGGGTTGATCAAGGTGCCAGCGCAGTACATCGCGGTCGGCCAGAACGGCGTCAGCCTCTATTCCCGATAGCGGGGCCGGGGCGCCGAGCCTGCCGGCGGCGCTTCGGGGCGTACCGAAACTCCCGTAGAATTCGCGCCGCCGCGGGTGTAGTTCAATGGCAGAACGGCAGCTTCCCAAGCTGCATACGAGGGTTCGATTCCCTTCACCCGCTCCAACTTCGGCGACTCCCGGCTCTCGCGCTTCAGCTGTGCGCCGATCGCGGCAGCCTGAGTATTGCCTCCAGCCCGCCGCCCGGCCGGTTCTTTAGCGTGAGATCTCCGCCGTGTGCGTGCGCGACGTTGCGCGCAATGCCTAGCCCCAGCCCGGTGCCTCCGGTCTCCCGGTTGCGCGAGGCTTCACCGCGATAGAACGGCTCGAACGCCTTCGCCAGTTCCGCCTCGGTCATGCCGGGCCCTTCGTCGAGCACCCGGATCACGACCTCGCGAGCGCCGTCTTCCGCGCGAACCAAGACGCGCTCGCCGTAGCGCAGCGCGTTGTCGAGAAGGTTTCCGAGGCAGCGCCTGAGCGCAAGCGGCCGGGCGGCGTAGGGCGCTGCGATCCTTCCTTCGAGCGAAACCGTCCTGCCGGCATCGGCGTAGTCCTCGCACAGGCTTTCCAGAAGCGCCATCAGGTCGACGCGCAGCACCGGCTCCGCGGCGCTCGAGTCGCGCATGAATTCGAGCGTCTGCGTCACCATCGCTTCCATGTCCTCGAGATCGCGTACGAATTTGCCCCGCAGGGCGTCGTCCTCGAGCGTCTCCGCGCGCAGCCGCAGGCGCGTGATCGGCGTTTTCAGGTCGTGCGACATGGCGGTGAGGATGCGCGTGCGATCGGCGATGAAGCGCTGAAGCCGTCGCTGCATGGTGTTGAACGCGCGCGCGGCGCGCTCGACTTCGGCCGGGCCGGTCTCGGGCAGCGGCGCGCGATTGATGTTCTCGCCGAGTTCCTGCGCGGCGTTCGCGAGCACCGAGATCGGTGCGGTGAGCCAGCGCACCGCGACGAGCGACAGCACGACCACGGTTCCGAGCAGCACCAGCAGCGTGAGCGCGACGCGCAGCGGCAGTCCGGATTCCTGCGGCGAAACCGACGAATCGAAGGTCACCCAGCTGCGGTCCCGAAGCGCAACCTGCACCGTGAAGGACACGCCACCAGGACCGAAACCGCGCCCAGGTCCGCTTCCTCCCATGTGACGCTGCATCATCGGCATGAACGGTTGGCTGGATAGGACTTCGGCGCCCGGGGGCCGGGCCAGCACGATGCGGGCGTTTTCGCCCAGCGCGTAGCGCAGCGCGGCGGCGAACATCGCATGCCGGAAGTCGCCGGACTCCGCGTCCCCGGCGGCGGCGATCGGGGCGCGATCGAGCGACACTGAAAGCGGCGGCGAATTGAACACTGCGGCGACCCTGCGGCGCTCGTCGGCGGGCAAGGTGTCGAGCAGCCGCACGATGTCTGCGACCTGCTGCGCGAGGCGCATTCCACCGGCGCGGAACAGCAGGCGGTCGCGTTCGGAGAAGTTGATGTACGCGCTCGCCAGCTGTGCGAGGATGAGTCCGGCAAGGAGCACGAGGACGAGCCGGCCGAACAGGCTCCGCGGCGCCAGGCGCATCACCGCTCCAGACCGACCGGCACCGCGAGCACGTAGCCCTGGCCGCGCACGGTCTTGATGACTTGCGGATCGTCGGGATCGTCGCCGAGGCGGTGACGCAGGCGGCTCACCTGCAGGTCGATGCTGCGGTCGAGCGGGCCGCTTTCCCGCCCCTTCGTGAGCAGCATGATCTGGTCGCGCGTGAGCACCTGGTTGGCGTGACCGAGGAGGACGCGAAGCAGCTGGTACTCGGCGCCGCTCAGCGAGGTCACCACGCCGTCGGCGGAGACGAGGTGCCGCGCAACCGTGTCGAGGGTCCAGCCGGCAAAGCGGATTCTGCGCGCTTCGTCGGCGCGCAGGTTCTGCGGCAGGCTGCGATAGCGGCGCAGCACGCTCTTGATCCGCGCGAGCAGCTCGCGCGGGCTGAAGGGCTTCGCGAGGTAGTCGTCGGCGCCCATCTCCAGGCCGACGATGCGGTCGGTTTCCTCGCCGCGCGCCGTCAGCATGATCACGGGCGTTTCGCTCTCGGCGCGCAGTTTGCGGCACAACGCCAGACCGTCTTCGCCCGGCAGCATCACGTCGAGCACGATGAGGTCGAACTTGGCGCGCGCGATCGCCGACCACATCGCGCGGCCGTCCTCCACCGCGTTCGCGCTGCAGCCGTTCCTGCGCAGGTAATCGCACAACAGGTTCCGGATTTCGGCGTCGTCGTCGACGACCAGGATGTGGTCCGTGTTTTCCATCGCCGACCTCGTTATAGACCCGGGCGCGCGTCCCATGCTGCGGTTTTGTAGCGCAGTGTATCAACCGCCTTGCGCGGGTACCGGGCGCTACGAGAAGGAAACAGTCCGCTTACATCGACGTGGTGCAATGGAATCGATGCGGCGGGCAGCCCGGTCGGGTCACCCGAGCCGCAGACGCAAACCACCAGCCAAGGAGATCAATCATGAAACGCACAACGAAGATCGCGGTAGCTATCGGACTTGCACTCGGCGTCGGGCTCGGCGCCACGACGCTCAGCGCGCATCCCACCGGAGGCAGCTGGGGCATGGGCGGTCCGGGATGGGGCGCGGGACACATGATGGGCTACGGCCCAGGCGCAGGCAGCGGCATGGGGCCGGGCCGGGGTTACGGTCACATGATGGGCTACGGTCCCGGCGCGGCCGAATCAGCGGGCGCGTTCGTCGAGAACAGACTCGCGGGACTGAAAGCGGCGCTGAAAATCGACGCTGCGCAGGAATCGGCATGGAACGCGTATGTCGAAGCCACGAAGCTGCAGGCCGACAGCATGGGCAAGTGGATGACGACGATGCACGACAGCCAGGCCGCGTCGGTGCCGGAGCGCGTCGAACTGCGCAACCAGATCTGGAAACAGCGCCAGGTGCAATCAGAGGCGACCGGGCAGAAGCTGAAGGATCTGTACGCGACGCTGAATCCGGAGCAGAAAGCGCTCGCCGACCAGTACCTCGGCGGTCCTGGTTCGCGCGCCGGATTCGGCCCGGGTCGGCGTAATCGCTGAAGCCTCGGGCCGGCGCCGATTTTCGACGGGGCCCGATTCGCCGTTCGACCTCGCGGCACGCGCGTCCACCTGCGCAGGTGGGCGCGCGGATCGATGGGCTACACTCGCAGGATGCCCGCGACCTTCGATGGCAAGCTCGTCGTCGCGATCTCATCGCGCGCACTATTTGATTTCGAAGAAGAAAATCGCGTTTTCGAGAGTTCCGGCGAGCCTGCCTACATCGCGCTGCAGTTCTCGCGCCTCGACGTTCCCGCCAAGGCGGGCGTCGCGTTTCCGCTGGTGCAGAAGCTGCTCGCGTTCAATACGCCCTCGGCGCAGCGCGTCGAGGTCGTGATCCTGTCGAAAAACGACCCGGTGTCGGGTCTGCGCGTATTCCGCTCGGCCGAAAGCGCAGGGTTGCGGCTCGAGCGCGGCGTGTTCACGCGTGGGCGCAGCCCCTGGCGCTACCTCGATGCCCTGCGCGCCAATCTCTTTCTGTCGGCCAACGAACACGACGTGACCAGCGCGCTCGATGCCCGGTTTCCCGCGGCGAGGGTGGTGCCGGAATCGGCACGAGCGGCCGCGCGCAACGCAGACGAAGTGCGGATCGCCTTCGACGGCGATGCGGTGCTGTTTTCCGACGAGGCCGAACGCGTGTTCCAGCGCGACGGGCTCGATGCGTTTACGCGTCACGAGGCGGTGCACGCGTTGCGGCCGCTGCCGCCGGGACCGTTCAAGCCGCTGCTCGAAGCGCTGCAGCGCCTGCAATCGGCTGCGGGTACGGACGTGCCGATGCGCATCCGCACCGCGCTCGTCACGGCGCGCAGCGCGCCCGCGCACGAACGCGCCGTGAGGACGCTGATCGACTGGAACATCGCGGTCGACGAGGCGATGTTTCTCGGCGGCCTGGACAAGGGCGAATTCCTGAGCGCGTTCGAGCCGGATTTCTATTTCGACGATCAGCGCGGCCACGTCGAGTCGGCGCAGAAGCATGTTGCAACGGGTCACGTGCCCTTCGGCGTCGCCAACCTGGAGAGGAAAGCTTCGTGAAACTGGTGAAAATCCTCGCCTATGGCGTCGGTGGGATCGTGGTGCTCGCGATGCTTGCGCTGGGGCTCGCCGCGTGGGTGGTCGACGGTGCGTTCGTCAAAGCGCGCCTCGAGCAGGCGATGAAGGAGCGCCAGCGCACCCTCGCCATCGAGGGCGAACCGAAGGTGAAATTCTTTCCCGTCGCCGGGATTTCGGTTGGCAAGGTTATTCTCACCGAGCCTTCGAGCGACACGGTGTTCGTAGCGCTCGATGCCGCGGAGATCGCGGTGCGGACGATGCCGCTGTTTTCGGGCGAGGCGGCCATCGAGGCGCTCAAGCTCTCGGGGCTCAAGCTCAACCTGGTTCGCGGCAGGGACGGACGGATGAATTTCGCCGACCTCGCGGGCGCCGGAACGGATGCCGGGCGCGAGGCGCGCAGCGACGGGCGCGAGGAGCGCCCGGAGCGGCACGCGCCCAGGCTCAGGGTCGCGGAGGTGGGCATCGATCGCGCACAGATTTCGTATCGCGACGAGGCGACGGGCCAGGAAATCAACGTCGGCGAATTCACGCTCAAGACCGGGCGCCTCGACGGCGACGTTCCCGGCACGGTGTCTTACTCCGCGCACCTCACCGGCCGCAGACCCGATCTCGACATTCGGGCGCAGGCGGCGGGCGCGGTGCGCTTCAACCTCTCGAGGCAGGAGATCGGCCTGGATGCGTTCTCGTTCAAAGTGAAGGGCCGCGCCGCCCGCGACACGCTCGCGCTGGAGATCACGGCGCCCAAAGTGGACATCACCCCGTCGCGCGCGACGGGTTCGGCGATTTCGGCGTCCGTCCAATTGAACGGCCCGAAGAGAAACCTCGACGCGAAGCTTTCCGTCGCGGCGGTTGAGGGGAGCGCGTCGGCGCTTTCGATTCCCAGCCTTGCGCTCGAGCTCGACGCGAGCCTCGAGGGCCGCGCGGTGAAGGGCAGCCTCGGCACGCCGCTGCAGGCGAACCTCGCGGGGCGCGCGATCGAGTTGCCGAAGATCGTCGCCAATTTCATGCTTTCCGGGGAGGGACTTCCGGCGCAAGGGGTGAGCGTTTCGATGACCGCCGCGGTGAAGGCGGATCTCGGCCGGCAGACGGCGGCCGGAGAACTGTCGGCCCGCATCGAGCAATCGAATCTGCAAGCGAAGTTCGCGGCCACCCGGCTCGAGCCGCTCGCGGCGAATTTCGAACTCACTGCGGACCGCCTCGATCTCGATCGTTACCTTCCGGCAAAGCGCGAATCGACGAAGGCCGAAGCGCAGGGCGGGTCCCGGAAAGGCGAGGATCGCATCGACCTCTCCGGCATCAAGGGCCCGAAGGTGAGCGGCAAGCTCGCGATCGGCGCGCTTACCGTGCAGCGCGTGAAACTCGCCGACGTGAAGGCCGAAGTAAAGCTCGCAGGAGGCAGGCTCGAGGTGGCGCCGTACGGCGCGAGCCTCTACGGCGGGACGCTTTCCGGAAGCCTCGGCGTGGAGGCGAACGGAAATCGCATCACTCTGAGGCAGACGATGCAGGGCGTGCAGGTCGGGCCGCTATTGCGAGACGCCGCGGAGCAGGACCGGTTCGAAGGCCGCGGCAACGTGTCGCTCGACGTGGCGATGGCTGGCGCAAGCGTGAGCGCGATGAAGAAATCGCTCGGCGGCACGGCGCGCGTCGAACTTCGCGACGGCGCGGTGAAGGGAATCAACGTTGGCGAGGCGATCCAGGACGTTCGCTCGGTGCTCGGCTCGAAGTCGGCCACGGCGAACGATCCGACCAAGCGAACCGGTTTCTCCGAAATCACCGCGAGTTTCGCGATCAAGAACGGCGTCGCGCACAACCAGGATCTTCAGGGCAAGGCGCCGCTCCTGCGGCTCACCGGCGGCGGCGACGTGGACGTCGGCAATTCCACCGTGAACTATCTCGCGCGGGTGGCGGTGGTCGCGACCTCCAAGGGGCAGGGCGGGCGCGATCTGTCGAATCTCGCGGGCGTCACGCTTCCGGTGAAGGTCACGGGCGCCCTGGAGAAACCGGCGGTGTCGATCGATTTCGCTGAACTCGCAGCAAAGTCGGGCGTGGGGCTCGTCAAGTCGCTCGGCGGAGGGAAGCTCCCCAGCGGAGACGTCAAGGAAAGCGTCAAGGAAAGGGTCGGCGAAAGACTGCGCGGGCTGTTCGGGCGCTGAGCGCGAGCAAGGATTTGCGGCCGGCGCATCGAGACCGCCGCCCGGAACTGAGCGCTAGCGCCCGGACTGCGGGATCGGGAGAGATTCCTCGGCGAGCGCGGCGAGATAGCCTGCGCCGAGCGGAATCACCTCGTCGTTGAAATCGTATTCGGAATTGTGCAGAAAGCAGCCGGACGGTCCCCCGCCCTGCCCGAGCCAGACGTAGGCGCCGGGGCGCGCCTGCAGCATGTAAGAAAAATCCTCGCCGCCCATGGTCGGGTCGGCGTCCCGCAAGACGTTTCCTGCGCCGAAGATACGCTCGCCCACCTGCGCGGCGAACTCGGCCTCGCGCGCGGAGTTGACGGTCGCCGGATAGCCACGCGTGTACTGGAATTCGCAGGTCGCGCCGAAGGCCTGCGCGACCGAAGTGGCGATTTCGCGGATGCGCCGTTCGGCAAGGTCCCGGGTCGCGGCCTGAAAGGTGCGCACGGTGCCGATCAGCTTGACCGCGTCGGGGATCACGTTGAAAGCGCCTACCTGGCTCGTCTGCATCGAGCAGATGCTCACCACCAGCGCGTCGACCGGCGAGACGCTACGGCTCGCAATCGTCTGCAGTGCGGTGATCAAATGCGCCGTCGCCACGACCGGATCGACCGCCAGGTGCGGCATCGCGCCGTGGCCACCCTTGCCGCGAAGCGTGAGCTGGATTTCGTCGGTCGCCGCCATCATCGCACCCGGACGAACCGCGATCGTCCCCGGAGCGAGCGGCGGCCAGTTGTGCAGCGCGTACACCTCGTTCACCGGAAAACGCTCGAAGAGACCTTGCTCGACCATTACCCGTCCACCGCCGCCGCCCTCTTCGGCGGGCTGGAAAATGACGTACACCGTGCCGTCGAACGAGCGAGTCTCCGCGAGGTATCGCGCGGCGCCGAGCAGCATGGTCGTGTGCCCGTCGTGCCCGCAAGCGTGCATGCGGCCTTCGTGCCGCGAACGGTGCGGCACCTGGCCCATCTCGTGCATCGGCAGGCAATCCATGTCGGCGCGCAAGCCGATCGCCCGGCCACTGGTGTTCGCGCGGCCACGGATTGCGCCCACCACGCCGGTCGTCGCCAATCCGCGGTGCACTTCGACGCCCCAGCCGGAGAGTTTCTGCGCCACGAGGTCGGAGGTGCGCTGTTCCTTGAAGGCGAGTTCCGGGTGCGCGTGCAGGTCGCGCCGCAATGCCGTGAGTTCCTGGTGAAAGCGGCGGATGTGTTCCACGGGTTGCGTCATCTGGCCTCGCTCGATGCTTGGTCGCCGCGAAGGGCGGCAGGATTGGCGGGCGCAAGTGTTGCCGAAATGTCCCGAAGGCGTCAAACCGGCGACAATGCTGCAATGCATTCCTTCGCCCGCGCGATCGTCCGCTGGCAGCCACGGCACGGCCGCCGCGGACTGCCCTGGCAGGGCGAGCGCGACCCCTACCGGGTCTGGCTCTCGGAGGTCATGCTGCAGCAGACGCAGGTCGATTCGGCAGCGCGGTACTACGAGCGGTTTCTCGAGCGATTCCCAAACGTTGGCGAACTGGCGCTCGCGGACGAAGAGGCGGTGCTGCAACTCTGGAGCGGGTTGGGGTATTACGCGCGTGCCCGGCATCTGCACGCGTCGGCGCGTCGCCTCGTGCAGCGGCATGACGGGCGATTTCCGCGCACGGCCGCGGGCCTTGCCGAGCTTCCGGGAATTGGGCGCTCTACGGCGGGCGCGATCGCCGTGTTCGCCTTCGGCCGCCGCGCGGCGATCCTGGACGGCAACGTCAAGCGCGTGCTCGCACGCTGCTTCGGAATCGCCGGATTTCCCGGGGACGCGAGCGTCGAGCGCGACCTCTGGGTGCTCGCGGAGCGCCTGGTACCGGCGCGGTCGGTGCGCATTTACACGCAGGGGCTGATGGATCTGGGCGCGACGATTTGCCGGCGTGCGCGCCCGCTCTGCGGATCGTGTCCGGTTTCCCCGCAATGCGTCGCGCGGCGCGAAGGGCGCATCGACGAGTTGCCGGCGCCGCGGCCGCGAAGGGCCGTGCCGTTGCGACGCGCGCGCTGGGTGATCGCGTTACACGCCGGACGAGTGCTGCTCGAGCGCCGGCCGCCGAGCGGAATCTGGGGAGGGTTGTGGGCTTTTCCGGTCGCCTCGGGCCGCGACGCGCGTTCGCTCGGCAGGGCGATCGACTGCGAGATCGCGTCGGTGCGGCGCCTCGCGCCGCTGGAGCACGCGTTCACGCATTTTCGCCTTCGCGTGCAGCCGTTGCTCTGCCAGGTCGCGCGCGCGGCGCCGCGCGCCGAGGAGCCCAACCGGCGCTGGATGCATGCCGGGGAAGCAGTACGTGCGGCAGTTCCGGTGCCGGTGCGCCGACTGCTGCAAGGGCTCGAGCCGGCCGCCTGAGGCGCGCTCAGTTCTCGCCTGGCAGCCCGCGATGGCGGACCAGAACCCGCCATTGCCCGCGGAAGAATTCGGCCAGTCGCTCGACCAGGTAGACCGAACGGTGGCGCCCGCCGGTACAGCCCACCGCCACCGTCAGGTAGCTGCGGTTGTCGCGCACCACGCCCGGCAACCAGCGACCCAGAAACACGCGCACGTCGTTCAGCAGTTGCTGCACTTCCTCCTCGCGATCGAGAAATTCGACGACCGCGCGGTCGCGACCCGTGAGCGGACGCAGCATGGGATCGTAATACGGGTTGGGCAGCATGCGCGCGTCGATCACCCAGTCTGCATCGAGCGGCAGGCCGTCGCGGTAGCCAAACGATTCGAACAGCAACGTGAGCGTGCCGCCGCCGAGTCCGAGCAGGTCGCGGATCCAGTTGCGCAGAACCTTGGGCTGCAATCCGCTCGTGTCGAGGCGCTCGCCGAGCGCGGAGACGTCGGCGAGCAGCGCACGCTCCTGCGCGATCGCCTCCTCGAGCGTCAGTCCCGCGCCCGCCAGCGGGTGCCTGCGGCGCGTCTCCGAAAAGCGCTTCAGCAGCTCGGACGCCGAGGCCTCTAGAAACAGCAGTCGGCACTCCAGTCCGCGCGAGCGCAGCGCGCCGATGCGATCGGGCAGCGACGACAGTGCGGCGCTGCGCGCATCGACGCTGAGCGCGATGCGCTCATGGCCGGCTTCGCGCACGAAATCGAGGGTATCGTCGATCAGCGTCGCCGGAAGGTTGTCGATGCAGTAGAAACCCGCGTCCTCGAGCACGTCGAGCGCGATGCTCTTTCCGGAACCGGACAGGCCGCTCACGAGGATCAGCTGCATGCGGCGGGACTATAGGCGCTATTTTTGGCGGCGGTGCGATTTTCGGGTTTCATCGATCTCCGGTTTTCGGGATGCATCTCCCCGAAAACCGGAGACCCTGGGAACTTCAAGACCATCGCGATGCCTGCCTCTGGAGCGCGATTGGCCGTTGAATCCCGCCGAAAACCGCAGACCCGGGACCGTCAAAACCGGCACGACCGAACGCTACTCCCCGGGCGCCTCGCGGTCGATCGCTTCCCTCTGCCGCGCGGCGAATTCCTCCATCGAATCGATGCCGCGCAGTTGCAGGATGTAATTGCGCACCGCGGCTTCGAGCAGCACCGCGAGGTTGCGTCCCGCGGCCACCGGAATCACGACCTTGCGCACGGTGACCCCGAGGATGTGCTCGGACAGTTCGCTCAGGGGCAGGCGCTCGCCGGTGTCGCGCATGCCGGCCGCTGCCGGGCGCTCGAGTCGCGCGATGAGCTTCAGTTTCATTTTCGGCCGCACGGCGGTCTGGCCGAAGATCGTGCGAACGTTCAGCAGGCCCAGTCCGCGCACCTCGATGAAATCCCGCAGCAGCGGCGGGCAGCGGCCTTCAAGCGTGGTTGCGGCGACGCGCCGGAATTCGACCACGTCGTCGGCGACCAGGCCGTGTCCGCGGCTGATCAACTCCAGCCCCAGTTCGCTCTTGCCCACGCCCGATTCCCCCGTGACCAGCACTCCGACTCCGAGCACGTCCATGAAGACGCCGTGCATTTCCACGGTGTCCGCGAGCGACTTGCCGAGATAGCGCGCGAGTTTTTCGATCACCGCGACCGCGGAGCGCGGCGTCGTGAACAGCGGAATGTTCGCCGCAGTGGCGCCGGCTTCCAGGCCGGGCAGCGGCTCGATGCCGTCGGCGACGATCACCGCAACGGGCGTCGCCGCGAACAGTCGCGCCGCAAAGCGCGCGTGGTGCTCTGAATCGTAGGTGGCGGCGAGGCTCGCCTCGTACGCCCCCAGCACCTGGATGTAATTGGGGTGCGTGAGATTGAGGTGGCCGATCAGCGCCGCGGAAGCGGCGTCCTCGCGCCGGACGACGGCGGCGCTTTCCTGCGCCACCCGCCAGGTGAGCGCCAGCGTGTCCCGGTTGTCCTCATGCAGCTGCTTGACGCTGACTTGACGCATCCGGCCGCCAGGCAGAGATGATGCGATGGAGCGTCCCGGCATCGGGCGCGCTGGAGAGCTGTTCGCGCAGTTCTCGATCGCTGAACATCTGCGCGAGCTCGGACAGGATCTGCAGGTGCTTCTCGGTGGCCTGCTCGGGCACCAGCAGCGTGAACACGAGCGTCACCGGCTTGCCATCGGGCGCGTCGAAGGGCACCGGCTGCGCCAGTCGCGCAAAGGCACCGAGCGCCTCCTTCAACCCCTTGATCCGCCCGTGCGGGATCGCGATCCCCTGGCCAAGCCCCGTGGAGCCGAGCCGCTCGCGGTCGAACAGGCTGTCGAACACGATGTTGCGCGCTATGCCCTGATTGTTCTCGAACAACAGCCCGATCTGCTCGAACAGCCGCTTCTTGCTGGAGATGGACAGGTCGAGCACGACATTGCCCGGCGGGAGCAGCTTGGCGACCAGATTCATGCGGCCGTGGAAAGTGGTTCCGAGAGGGCGCGCATTATAACGAAACCGGGTGCCCGTGCCCGTTACAGCCGTTTGATCGGCACCCGCGGCTTGGCATAGCGCTTGCCTTTGTGCTTCAGCACCTGGCGGTCGAGCTTGGCGGCGAGCAGGTCGATCGCGGCGTACAGGTCCCTGTCCTCGGACTGGCAGTGCAGGTCCTTGCCGCGGATGTGCAGCGTGATCTCGGCCTTCTGTTTCAGTTTGACCACCGAAAGGATGACGTGCGCGTCGATCACGTGGTCGAAGTGGCGCGTGACGCGCCCGACCTTCGACTGCACGTACTTGCGGATCGCCGGAGTGACATCCAGTTGATGACCGCTGACATTCAGATTCATTCCCCGTCTCCTTCCTAGAGGCTCTTGCGCTGGCTGGCAGGCGGTATTTGCAGCGACTCGCGGTACTTGGCGATCGTGCGTCTCGCCACCACGATACCCTGTTGCGCCAGAATTTGCGAGATGCGCGCATCGGACAGCGGCTGGCGCGTGTTTTCCGCCGCGACCAGCTGACGCAGCAGCGCGCGGATCGCGGTGCCGGAAGCCGCGCCGCCCGAGTCGGTCGCGACGTGGCTGCCGAAGAAATACTTGAGCTCGAAGATGCCGCGCGGCGTCGCGATGTATTTCTGCGTCGTGACCCGCGAGATCGTGCTTTCGTGAAGGCCGAGCGCATCGGCGATCTCGCGCAGCACCATCGGCCGCATCGCGACTTCGCCATGCTCGAGGAACTTGCGCTGCCGGTCGACGATCGCCTGCGCCACGCGCTGGATCGTCTCGAAGCGCTGCTGCACGTTGCGGATCAGCCAGCGCGCTTCCTGAAGTTGCGTGCCGACCGAGGCGCTGCCGTTCGCGCGACTCGCGGCAAGTTCCGCGTACAGCCGGTGGATCCTGAGCTTCGGCATCGCGTCCGGATTGAGGGTCGCGCGCCAGACGCCCTTCGATTGGCGCACGATCACGTCGGCGATGATGTAGCGCGTCTCGAGCTTGGCGAACGCCGCTCCGGGCCGCGGATTGAGCCGCTGGATCAGCTGCTGCGCCTGGCGCAGGCGTCCGTCGTCGGCGCCGGTCGCGGCGCGCAGCCGGACGTAGTCGTGCGCAGCGAGCAGCTCGAGGTGGCGTTCGACGATCTCGAGCGCAAGCGTGGCCGCCGGATCCTCGGCGTGCTGCGCGCGCACTTGCAGCGCGAGGCACTCGGCGGGCGTGCGTGCGCCAACGCCCACCGGATCGAGGTTCTGCAGGTGCCGAAGCGCAATCGCGAGTTCGTCCACCCCGGCGCCGACTTCGGGCGGCAGCAGCGCGGCGACCTCCTCCAGGCTCTGCGTGAGGTAGCCGTCCTCGTCGAGCGCGTCGATCAGCAGTTCGACCAGCGTGCGGTCGCGGAGCGGCAGGTTGACGAGCCCGGTCTGCGCGAACAGGTGATCGCGCAGCGTCGGTGTGTCCGGCAACGCGAACGCGCGCTCGCCGTCATCGGAATCCTCGCTGCGCGACCAGCCGCCGGCGAACTCGGCAGGCGGTTCGTCGGCGGCCGCCGACTGGTGGTACTCGGTGGCGCGGCGCGCGGGTTCGTCGGGCGCCTCGCCCGACTCAGAGCCGGATTCGACCCGTTCGAGCGCGGGGTTTTCCGCGACCAGCCGATCGATCTCCTGATCCAGCTCCACCGTCGACAGCTGCAGCAGGCGGATCGCTTGCTGCAGTTGCGGCGTCAGCGTGAGCTGCTGCGAAAGCCGGAACTGCAGGGTCGGTTTCATTCTCGCTACATGCGGAAATTCTCGCCGAGATAGACACGGCGGACGCTCTCATTGTAAATGATGTCGTCGGGCCGACCCGAAGCGAGGACCGCGCCTTCGTTGATGATGTAGGCGCGATCGCAGATCCCGAGCGTCTCGCGCACGTTGTGATCGGTGATCAGGACGCCGATTTCGCGCTCACGCAGGAACCGGATGATGCGCTGGATGTCGAGCACCGCGATCGGGTCGACTCCGGCGAACGGCTCGTCGAGCAGGATGAACAGCGGTTTGGTGCCGAGCGCGCGCGCGATTTCCAGGCGCCGGCGCTCGCCGCCCGAGAGCGCGTGCGCCGGATGCTTGCGCAGGTGCGAGATGCCGAGTTCCTCGAGCAGTTCGGTCAGGCGCGCGCCGATGTTCTCCGGCGCAAGGCCCTGCAGCTCGAGCACGGCCTGGACGTTTTCCTCGACCGTCAGCTTGCGGAACACGGAGTTTTCCTGCGGCAGGTACGAAATTCCGAGCCGCGCGCGGCGGTGGATCGGCAACCGCGTCAGGTCCCCGCCGTCGAGACTGATGCTCCCCGCATCCGCCGGCACCAGGCCCACGATCATGTAAAAGCACGTCGTCTTGCCGGCGCCGTTGGGGCCGAGCAGTCCGACGACCTCGCCGCTCGCCACCTCGAGCGACGCGCCCTGCACCACAGTGCGCGTCTTGTAGCGCTTGCGCAGGCTGTCGGCGCGCAGGACGCTCATCGTGCCGGCGGCTTGCCGCCGGTCGCCGCGGGAGGCGCCGGCGCGGGCGCCGGTTCCGTAGCAGGCGGCGTCTTGGACTGGATCACCGCGCGCACCCGGCCCGCGGGCGCCGAACTGCCTTTGGCCGCGCTCGCCGAGAACACTTCGGTGCGCTGATCCAGCATGATGTACTCGCCGCGCACTTCGTCCTGGTCGCGCAGCACCCGTGCCTGCTCGAACAGCTCGATCTTCTGCTCGCGGTCGTTGACTTCGACGCGCCGCGCCTCCGCTTCCGTCCAAACCCCCGGCAGTTCTCCGCGCGCGTCGCTCTTTTGCCGGAAGCGCACCGGGTTGCCGGTGGCGGTCGCGTGCTGGTAGCCCTCCGCGTCCTGGCGCACCACGACGCGGTCCGCGCGCACCGAGAGCGTGCCCTTGCCCAGAACCACGTTGCCTTCGAACACGGTGATCTTGCGCGCATCGTCGGCGCTGAGCCGATCGGCCTCGATTTGCGTCGGCCGGCTGCGATCGGCCTGCTCGGCGAGGCCCGGCAGCGCGAACAGCGCGGCGGCGAAGCCCGCGGCGGCGGCACGCGTCGCGAATCGGTTCACGGGGTCTGCTGCGGCCGCGCGCGCGGTGCGAAGCGTCCGCGCACCCGCTCGCGCAGGTACAGTTGGCGCGTGTCGTTGTGATATTCCATCCCGCGCCCCGACAACACCCGTTGCGGGTCGGAGACGGTGATCTCGCGGTCGGTGCGCACCATCGACTTGGCGGTCACCAGGTGAAGAAAATCGGTGCGCATGTGCGTTTCGGGACGGCCAGGCTCAGCATCGCGCAGCAGCAGCACGTTACCGAAAAGAAACACTTCGTCTCCGCTCTGGGTAAGGGCGCCGCGGTCAGCGCTCACCGTCAGGCGCGGCTCGTTGGCCTTGGTCTGCACGACCCGCGGCTCGAAAAGCTCCGTCGAATCGTCGTCGGGGTAATGTACCATTTTCGCCGCCACGAGCGACGCTTCCTGCTCGCCCGCCGCACCGAACTTGGCGAGGGTGAATTTCTCGACCAGGAAGTCGGGATCGTGACGCCGCAGCGCGGGATGGCGCTCCTCGATGCGCAGCGCGCGTTCGAGCCAGAAGCTGAGCAGCGCCAGCGCGAGCATCAGCAGCAACGGAAACAGCCGCGTCGCGGAAAATCTCACCGCAGGTACTCCTCGAGCAGCCCATCGAGACGGCCCTGCGCCCGCAGCACGAATTCGCACACCTCGCGCACGGCGCCCGCTCCGGCCGCGGACTGCGGAACGAAGTGCGCGTGCCTGCGCACCAGTTCAGGCGCGCGCTGCGGCGCGCAGGCGAACCCGCAGCGCCGGAGCACCGGCAGGTCGATCAATTCGTCGCCCATGTATCCGGTGGCGTGCGCCTCGATCGCGAGGCGCCCGAGCAGCGATTCAAGCGCCGCACGCTTGTCGAGGACGCCCTGCAGCACGATTTCGATCCCCAGTTCGGCGGCGCGCCGCGTGACCGCCGCAGAGTCGCGGCCCGAGAGAACCCCGAGCCGAACGCCCGCACCCGCGAGCATCTTGAGCCCGTGACCGTCGTGCGAATCGAAGGCCTTCAGCGCTTCCCCCTGCGGACCGATCCACAGCCGCCCGTCGGTGAGCACGCCGTCGACGTCGAAGAGCATCAGCCGCACGCGCCGCGCGCGCTCCGTCGCATCGGCCGCCGCGGCGTTCATGCCGTCAAAGCACCCTGCCGCTGAACAGGTCGTGCATGTTCAGCGCGCCGAGCAGGACGCCGTTGGCATCGGCCACCAGCAGGTGGTTGATTCGGTGCCGTTCCATCAGCTGCACCGCCTCGGCGGCGAGCGCATCGGGGCGGATCCGTCGCGGGTCGGGGGTCATCACGTCGTCGATGCGCAACACGCGCGAGCGCGTGATGCGTTCCAGGTGCCGCCGCAGGTCGCCGTCGGTGAAGATGCCCTTCACCCGGCGGCGCGCATCGACCACGGCGACCATGCCCATGCCTCCCCGGGTCATGCGGCGCAGTGCGCTCTTCAGGGCCGTGCCGGAGCGCACCGCGGGCACCTTCCGGCCGGCGCGCATCACGTCGGCGGCGTGCTTGAGCGCCTCGCGGTAAAGCGAGCCGCGGGGGTGCGAGCGCGCGAAATCGGCCTTCGAGAACCCTCGCGCATCGAGCAGGGCCACCGCCAGCGCGTCGCCCAGCGCGAGCGCTGCCGTGGTGCTTGCGGTCGGTGCGAGATTGAGCGGACAGGCTTCCCGCGCCACTGCCGCATCGAGCGACACGTCCGCCTCGCGGGCCAGCGACGATTTCGGTTGCCCCGTAATGGCGATCATCCGGGCGCCTTCGCGCTTGATGAGCGGCACGATGTGCAGCAACTCCGCGTTTTCGCCCGAGTGCGACAGGGCGATGAACACGTCGTGCTTTCGCACCATCCCGAGGTCGCCGTGGCTCGCTTCGGCCGGGTGCACGAAATACGCGGGCGTACCGGTGCTCGCCAGGGTGGAAGCGATCTTGCGTGCGATGTGGCCGGACTTGCCGATGCCGCTCACGATGACGCGGCCGTGGCCTTCGTCGACGCATTTTCGGATCAGTTCGAGCGCGGTGAGAAACCGCCCATCCAGCCGAGCGCCGAGCGCGCGCACCGCGTCGGCCTCGATTTCGAGCACGCTGCGGGCCAGCTCGAGCGCTTTGTGCGCGGCGCGCGGCGCGTTCATTGTTCGGCGCAACGCGCAGCCCTTATCATAGGGGCGCAGTATAGCTCAGGGGTCATTCGCTTCCCGATGGACGACGCGACGCTGTCGCTGCAACCAGTCCTGGTTCTGCTCGCGAGCGCGGTGCTGGTCGTGATCGCGTGCCGCAGGCTGCATCTGCCGCCCCTGATCGGCTATCTCGCCATCGGGTTCGCGCTCGGGCCGTATGCGCTTGGCCTGGTCCGGGAGACGGGCGCGATGCGCCACCTCGCCGAGTTCGGCGTCGTGTTCCTCATGTTTTCCGTGGGTCTGGAATTCAGCCTGCCGAAGCTGCGCATCATGCGGCGCGCGGTGTTTGGCCTCGGACTCGCCCAAGTGACGGCGACGATCGCCCTCGCCGTGGCGGCATCGATCGCGCTCGGCGCGGGCTGGCAGACGGGCCTCGCGCTTGGGGCCGCCATCGCGATGTCCTCGACCGCGCTGGTGTCGCGGCTGCTCGCCGAGCGCCTCGAACTGGACACTGCGCACGGCCGCGAAATCATCGGCGTCCTTCTTTTCCAGGATCTTGCCGTGGTGCCGCTGCTGATCCTGCTGCCCGAGCTCGGCGGCTCCGCTGAGGATGCGGGCATCGCGGTCGCGCTCGCGCTCGGCAAGGGGGCGCTCGCGCTCGCGGTGCTGATCTGGGTGGGTCCGCGCCTGATGCGCGGCTGGTTCGGAATCGTGGCGCGCGCTCGCTCGACCGAGGTGTTCGTGCTCAACGTGCTGTTCATCACGCTCGGGCTCGCCTATCTCACGGAGATCTCGGGCCTGTCGCTTGCGCTGGGGGCCTTCCTCGCGGGGATGCTGATCTCCGAGACCGAGTACCGCTACCAGGTCGAAGAGGACATCAAGCCATTCCGCGACGTGCTGCTGGGCCTGTTCTTCATCACGGTGGGGATGCTGCTCGATCCGGTGCTGGTGGCGCGCGAATTCTGGAGCGTACTCGTCTTCCTGGTGCTGCTGCTGGGCGGCAAGCTGGCGCTGATCGGCGCCCTGTCGCGCGCCTTCGGCGCGAACCCCGGGACTGCGCTGCGCGTCGGCCTGGCGCTCGGCCAGGGCGGTGAATTCGGCTTCGTGCTGCTCGCGATTGCGGGACGCGAGTCGATCGCACCGGAGCCCGTGATGCAGGCGCTGCTCGCGGCGATGGTGCTGTCGATGCTGGCGGCGCCGTTCCTGATCGCCGCGAGCGACCGCATCGTGCTGCGGTTCGCGCGATCGGAATGGATGATGCGCTCGCTCGAGCTGCACCGGGTCGCGGTGCAGTCGCTCGGCACCGAGCGCCACGTGATCGTCCTCGGGTACGGGCGCAACGGCCAGCACCTCGCGCGCCTGCTCGATGCCGAGGGCGTGCGCTACGTGGCGCTCGATCTGGATCCCGAGCGCGTTCGCGAGGCCGCGCTCGCTGGGGACACGGTGGTGTTCGCCGATTGCACCCGCCGCGAGGCCCTGATCGCTGCCGGAGTCTCGCGCGCGGCGGCGGTCGCCGTGACCTTCGCCGATTCCGCGGCGGCGGTGCGGGTGCTCGCGCACGTTCACGATCTCAATCCGTCGGTCCCCGTGATCGCTCGCGCCCGGGAGGAAAACGACGTGGCGCGTCTCACGGCCGCCGGTGCCTCCGAGGTGGTGCCGGAGGCGCTCGAATCAGGGTTGATGCTCGCTTCGCACACCTTGATCTGGGTGGGCATTCCGCTGTCGCGCGTGGTGCGGCGCATGCGCTCCGTGCGTGACGAGCACTACAGTCTGCTGAAGGGGCTTTTCCACGGTGCGAGCGACGATCCGGAAACCGTCGAGGCCGTGCAACCGCGGTTGCACGCGGTCACGCTCGCCGGCGGCGCGCACGCGATCGGCAAGACCCTTGGGGAGCTGGCGCTGGATGAGATCGGTGTGCAGGCAAAGGCGGTGCGCCGGCCGCGCGAGACGCGGCGCCTCACGCCCCAGGAAGTCGGCCGCCTGGAGCAGGGCGACATCGTGGTGCTGCTGGGCGCCCCGGAGATGCTTGCTGCGGCCGAGATCCGGCTGCTTCAGGGCTAGGGCGGGACTTGTTATAATCCCTTCCGCTGAGGAGCGTTGCGACCCCCGGGACCGGGGGCCAGGCTCAGCGAAATGAACGGCGCTCGCACTGGAAACGGTGCGGGCGCTTTGCTTTCCGGGGCCCCGCAATAACTGAAAGGAGGTCTCGAAATGAATGCACCGAACCCGAAATTCTCGGATTACCGCGTGGCCGACCTGTCGCTCGCCGGCTGGGGCCGCAAGGAGATGGCGATCGCCGAGTCGGAAATGCCCGCGCTGATGGCGATCCGCAACGAGTACTCGAAGCAGCAACCGCTCAAGGGCGCGCGCATCGCGGGGTCGCTCCACATGACGATCCAGACCGCCGTGCTGATCGAGACCCTGCAGGCACTCGGGGCCGAGGTGCGCTGGGCCTCGTGCAACATCTATTCGACCCAGGACCACGCGGCGGCCGCAATTGCCGCGGCCGGAACGCCGGTGTTCGCCTACAAGGGCGAATCGCTCGAAGACTACTGGGAATTCACCCACCGCATCTTCGAGTTCGAGTTGCGGACCACAGCGAAAGTTTCGAAAGCCCAGCCGATTGCTACCGGTCCCAACATGATCCTTGACGATGGCGGCGACGCGACCTTGCTCGCGCACCTGGGTATCCGGGCGGAGTCGGATCCGTCGGTGCTGGCGAAGCCGGGCGGCGAGGAAGAGTTCTGGCTTTTTGCGTCGATCAAGAAACGCCTTGCGCTGGAGCCGCACTGGTACTCGCGGATGGCGCAGAACATCAGGGGCGTGACGGAAGAGACGACGACGGGGGTTCATCGCCTGTACCAGATGGCGAAGGAAGGGCGGCTGCTGTTTCCTGCGATCAACGTCAACGATTCGGTCACCAAGTCGAAATTCGACAACATCTACGGCTGCCGCGAATCGCTGGTAGACGGCATCAAGCGCGCGACCGACGTCATGATCGCCGGCAAGGTTGCGGTGGTCGCCGGCTACGGCGAGGTCGGCAAGGGCTCGGCGCAGGCGCTGCGGGGTTTGCAGGCGCAGGTCTGGGTCACCGAGATCGACCCGATCTGCGCGCTGCAGGCGGCGATGGAGGGCTACAAGGTGGTGACCATGGACTGGGCCGCCGACAAGGCCGACATTTTCGTCACCGCGACCGGCAACCTGAACGTCATCACCCACGCGCACATGAAGGCGATGAAGAACAACGCCATCGTGTGCAACATTGGCCACTTCGACAACGAAATCGACGTCGCCTCGCTCAAGGACTGCACCTGGGACGAGATCAAGCCGCAGGTCGACCACGTCATCTTTCCCGACGGCAAGCGGATCATCCTGCTCGCCCGGGGGCGGCTCGTGAACCTTGGCTGCGCGACCGGCCACCCGTCCTACGTCATGAGTTCCTCGTTCGCCAACCAGGTGCTCGCGCAGATCGAGTTGTTCGGCAACACCGCGAAATACCCGGTCGGCGTCTACATCCTGCCCAAGCACCTCGACGAGAAGGTCGCGCGCCTGCAGCTCGCGAAACTCGGCGCGATGCTCACCGAGCTGACCGAGGAGCAGGCGAACTACGTCGGCGTGCCGCGCGAGGGTCCCTACAAGTCCGACCACTACCGCTACTGAGCGCATGACCGCGGACGCGCGCGTTTTCAGCTGCGAATTCTTTCCGCCGAAGACTCCGGAAGGAAAGGCAAAGCTTCGCACGACCTGGCAGCGGCTCGCGCAGCTGCAGCCGCGGTTTTTTTCCGTGACTTACGGCGCAGGCGGCTCGACGCGCGAGGGCACGCTCGACACCGTCGAGGAAATCCGGGCCGCCGGCTACGAAGCGGCACCGCACATTTCCTGCGTCGCTTCGGCGCGCGCCGAGATCCTCGCGCAACTGGACCGCTACCGCGCCCACGGCATCAGGCACCTGGTCGCGCTGCGCGGCGACCTGCCTTCGGGGCTCGCCGCGGCGGGCGAGTTCCGTTACGCGAGCGAACTGGTCGCATTCATCCGGGAGGCGACCGGCGACTGGTTCCGCATCGAGGTCGCCTGCTACCCCGAATTCCATCCGCAGACGCGCCGCGCTGCCGACGAGGTGCGCCATTTCAAGACCAAGATCGACGCCGGCGCCGACGCCGCAATCACGCAGTATTTCTACAATTCCGACGCGTACTTTCGATTCGTCGCGGACTGCCGCGAAGCGGGAATCACGGTGCCGATCGTTCCCGGGATCATGCCGATCGCCAATTTTTCGCAGCTCGCGCGTTTTTCGGACGCCTGCGGCGCGGAAATTCCGCGTTGGATGCGTTTGAAACTCGAGAGTTACTTCGACGATGCCGCATCGATTCGCGCCTTCGGGCTCGACGTGGTCACGGCGCTGTGCGAGCGGCTGCTTTCCGGAGGCGCACCCGGGCTGCATTTCTACACGCTCAACCAGGCCGAGCTGACGACGACGATCTGGCGCCGCCTCGGGATCTGATTCGGGGCCGGAAATACGCGGTTTCCGGCGGTCAAGTAAAATGCCGCCTTTCCGCGAGCCCCAGCCCCGTCCGTGTCCAACGCCGCGATTGTCGAGATCGAGCACCTGTCGTTCGGCTACGATGCCGCGCGCCCGGTGCTGCGCGACGTGAGCCTGACGATGCCCAACGGCAAAGTGGTCGGCATCATGGGCCAGTCGGGTTGCGGCAAAACGACCCTGTTGCGGATCATCGGCGGTGCGCGCCGGCCCGACCGCGGCTCGGCCCGCGTGCTCGGCACCCGGGTCAACGGGCTTCACGGCAGGGATCTGTACGCCCTGCGAAGAAAGATGGGAATGCTGTTCCAGTTCGGCGCGCTGTTCACCGACATGACGGCGTTCGACAACGTGGCATTTCCGATGCGCGAGCACACCGATCTGCCCGAAGAGCTGATCGACGATCTGGTGCTGATGAAGCTCGAGGCGGTGGGCTTGCGTGGCGCGGCGCGGCTCACGCCGGCGGAACTCTCCGGCGGCATGGCGCGCCGGGTGGCGCTCGCGCGTGCCATCGCGCTCGACCCTCAGCTGATCCTGTACGACGAACCGTTCACCGCGCTCGACCCGATTTCGTTCGGCGCCATCGCACGGCTCATCCGGCGGCTGAACGACTCGCTCGGCGCGACTTCGGTGATCGTGAGCCACGACGTGAAGGAATGCCTGGACATCGTCGACTACATGTATTTCATGTCGGCCGGCGAGATCGTCGCGCACGGCACGCCCGACGAGATGCGCGCCAGCGCCGATCCGTTCGTCGGCCAGTTCGTGCGAGGCGAGGGCGACGGGCCGATTCCGTTTCACTATCCCGCCATGGCCTTCGGCGAGGACCTCGAATTGAGTGCGGCGCATGCCTGATCGCGGTTCAGCCGGCGCGCTGCGCCGGATTTTCGGACGGCTCGGGGAATCGGTCACCGAACGCCTCTGGCGGCTCGGCTTCGCCGCCCGCTTTTTCGGCTACATGCTGCTGCATTCCGGCACCGCGCTGCGGCGCTTTCAGCTCACTGCGCGCGAGATCTACTTTGCCGGCGTCCTGTCGCTGATCATCATCCTGGTGTCCGGTCTTTTCGTCGGCATGGTGCTCGGACTGCAGGGCTACGACACGTTGCAGCGTTACGGTTCTTCAGAGGCGCTCGGCATCCTGGTGGCGCTGTCGCTGGTGCGCGAGCTGGGCCCGGTGGTCGCCGGGCTGCTGTTCGCAAGCCGCGCGGGCAGCGCGATCACCGCCGAGATCGGCCTGATGAAGGCGACCGAGCAGATCGCCGCCATGGAGATGATGGCGGTGGATCCGATCGCGCGCGTGGTGGCGCCGCGCTTCTGGGGCGGCGTGATCTCCATGCCGTTGCTCGCGGCGCTGTTTTCCGCGATGGGCATTTTCGGCGGCTATCTCGTGGGCGTGCAGCTGATCGGGGTCGACGAGGGCGCTTTCTGGTCGCAGATGCAGGCCTCGGTCGACGTCCGCGAGGACATCCTCAACGGCGTCATCAAAAGCGTGGTTTTCGGGATCGCGGTCACCTGGATCGCGGTTTTCGAGGGCTACGACGCGCAGCCGACCGCGGAAGGCGTCTCGAGCGCCACGACGCGCACCGTGGTGACCTCGTCGCTGGCGATTCTCGCGCTGGATTTCGTTCTGACGGCGCTCATGTTTACCGGAGGAAACGCAAGATGAACCGTGCCGCAATTGACGTCTGGGTCGGGGTGTTCGTCGCCGCGGGGCTTGCAGGCCTGTTGTTTCTGGCCCTCAAGGTGGGAAACCTCGCTTCGTTCTCGACTTCCCCCACATATCAGGTCCAGGCCAAGTTTGCTAACATTGGCGGGCTGAAGATCCGGGCGCCGATCAAGAGTGCGGGCGTGGTGGTGGGCAGGGTTTCGAACGTGAGCTTCGACAACGTGACCTACGAGGCGGTGGTCACGCTGAACCTCGACTCCCAATACCAGTTTCCGCGCGACACGAGCGCCAAGATCCTGACTTCCGGGCTGCTCGGAGAACAGTACATAGGCTTGGACGCTGGCGGCGACAGCGAGATGCTTAAGCAGGGCGAACGCCTGCGCCTCACGCAGTCGGCGGTGGTGCTTGAAAACCTGATCAGCCAGTTCCTGTTCAACAAGGCGGCTGAGGATAAGGAAGCGAAGGACAAGAAGTGAACTCGGCTGGAACGGTTGCGCAAGGAACGGTCTTGGCGCTGGCGCGCGGCGTGCTCGCGACGCTGCTGCTCGCGCTCGCTGCGGGTTGCGCGACCACCAACGGCGGCGATGCGCGCGATCCGCTGGAAGGCTTCAACCGCTCGATGTACGCGTTCAACGACGCCTTCGACGAAGCGATCGGCAAGCCCGTGTCGACCGCCTACAAGACGGCAATTCCCGATCCGATCCGCATCTGGGTGCGCAATTTCTTCGCCAACCTCGGCGACGTGTTCATCGGCGCGAACAATCTCCTGCAGGGAAAGCCGGCAGACGCGGTGAATGACTGGGCGCGATTCGCGTTCAACAGCACCTTCGGTCTGCTCGGCATCAACGATGTCGCGAGCGAAATCGGCCTGGAGAAGCACAACGAGGACTTCGGCCAGACCTTCGGTCGCTGGGGGGCGTCGCCCGGCGTCTATCTCGTCTGGCCGTTGCTCGGCCCGAGCACGGTGCGCGACACTGCGGGCGTGGTCCTCGATTTCTACTTCGACCCGGTCAGCCGTCACAAGCCCACCGATCCGCGCACCTTCGCCATCGTGCTGCGCGCCACCAGCCAGCGCGCCGACCTGCTCGACGCGAGCCGGATCCTCGAGGAGGCGGCGCTTGACCGCTACATTTTCCAACGCGACGCCTACCTGCAGCGCCGGCGCGGTCTGATCTACGACGGCAATCCGCCGCGCGATCCGCAGTCGTTGCGAATGCGCGAAGAACCGCGCGCCGAGGCCGAGCCGGCCCCGGTAAAGAGTTCGGATCGGCTGTTCGAGGAACCGGCCGCACCGGTTTCCGTTCCGGAAAAGCGCGCAAGCAACAGCTACGAGCCGCGCGAGCCGTCGAATTACCCTGCGGTTCTTGCGGCCTCGAGCACCGGACACTGATGCCGATGGCAGGTCTGAAGGCACTGGCAGCTGCGGCCGCCGCCGCCGCCCTGCTTCAATTCGGCGCGGCGTCGGCCGAGGAAATGCTCGCGGCCGACGCGCTGGTGAAGAACGTCACCCTCGAGATCGTGGAGATCATCAAGGCCGACAAGGACATCCAGTCCGGCGATCGCAAGAAGGTGGTTGCGCTGATCGAAACCCGGGTGCTGCCGCATTTCAATTTTCACGCCATGACCGCGACCGCGGTCGGCACCAACTGGGCCAAGGCGACCCCGGAGCAGAAGGCGCGCCTGACCGAGGAGTTCCGCACCCTCGTGGTGCGCACCTACGCCAGTTCGATCGCCGCCTACAGGAACCAGAAGTTCGACTTCAGGCCGCTTCGCGCGAGGCCCACGGATACCGACGTCACGGTGCAGGTTCGCGTGCTTCAGTCCGGCGCCGAACCGGTCAAGATCGAGTACGACATGGAGAAGACCGCGCGCGGCTGGAAGGTCTGGGACGTTCGCGTCGCCGATATCAGCCTGACGGCGACCTATCGCACCGAGTTCGCCATCGTGGTTCGCGAATCCGGGATCGACGGCCTGATCAAGACGCTTCGGTCGAAAAACGGTTCCGCGGCCGACCCGGCACCGGTGGCGGGACGCGGGTGATGCGTCGCGACGGCAGCCGCCTGATCGTGTCCGGCGCCGTGACGCTGGCGAACGTCGCCGGCATGCTCGAGGAAGGCTATGCGCAGATCCGCGACGGGGTGACGGCGGTCGATCTCGGCGAAGTGAAGGAACTCGATTCGTCGCTGCTCGCGCTGCTGCTTGCGTGGCTGCGCGAAGCGCGCCGCCACGGTCGCGAGATCGAGTTCGCCAACCTGCCACGGGGTCTGGCGACGATGGCGCGGCTGTACGGCGTCGTGGAACTGCTGCCTTCGGCGCAGTCGCACCACTGAACCGAAGCCCGGCGGGCGCGCGCGAGCGGCCGCGCCGGCGCCGCAGGCCATGACTCACGCCATCGAAATTCGCAACCTTTCCAAACGCTACGGCGCCATTACGGCGCTCGGCGACGTCAGCCTCGACGTCCGGGAAGGGGAGTTTTTCGGCCTGCTGGGGCCAAACGGCGCCGGAAAGACCACGCTGATCAGCGTGGTCGCAGGGCTCGCGCGCGCCGATGCGGGCCAGGTGAGCGTGATGGGCGCGGACGTGGTGTCGGATTACCGGCGCGCGCGCGGCATGCTCGGGGTGGTGCCGCAGGAACTGGTGTTCGATCCGTTTTTCAGCGTGCGGGAGACGCTGCGCTTCCAGTCCGGCTACTTCGGCCTGCGGCGCAACGACGTGTGGATCGACGAGATTCTGCACCACCTCGACCTGACCGCCAGGGCCGATACCAACATGCGCGCGCTGTCCGGTGGCATGAAACGCCGGGTGCTGGTGGCGCAGGCGCTGGTGCACCGGCCGCGCGTCATCGTCCTCGACGAGCCGACCGCCGGGGTCGACGTCGAGCTCCGGCAGGGACTGTGGCAATTCGTCCGCAGGCTGAACCGGGACGGCCACACGATCGTGCTCACGACGCATTATCTGGAGGAGGCCGAGCAGCTGTGCACGCGCATCGCGATGCTGAAATCCGGGCGCGTAGTCGCGCTCGATTCGACCCGAAACCTGCTCGATACGTTTTCGGGCCTGCAGCTCGAGCTGCGCCTGGACCGCCCGGCGCTGCCGCCATCGGCGGGCGTCACGGTGCTCGCCGCGGAGGGTGAGCGCTTTTCGCTGCGGTTGCGCGATTACGTCGCGCTGGAGGAGCTGCTGCACGGTCTTCGGGAAGCGGCCATCGAGATCCGCGAATTCGAACTCGCTCCGCCCGACCTGGAGGAAGTCTTCGTTCGGGTCATGCGCGAGGGCGAGGCGCGCGGCACGCGGTGCGAGGCCGCCGCATGACGGGTTTTGCGACGCTGCTGTACAAGGAATTGCTGCGTTTCTGGAAAGTCGCGTTTCAGACCGTCGCCGCGCCGGTGCTGACGGCGCTGCTGTACCTGGTGGTGTTTGCGCACGCGCTCGAAGGCCGGGTACAGGTGTACGACGGGGTCAGCTACACCGCGTTCCTGTTGCCGGGGCTCGTGATGATGAGCGTGCTGCAGAACGCGTTCGCCAACAGCTCGTCGAGCCTGATCCAGTCGAAAATCACCGGCAACGTCGTGTTTCTGCTGCTGCCGCCGATTTCGTACCTCGAGTTCTTCGCCGCCTACCTGCTTGCCGCAATGGCGCGCGGTCTCGTCGTGGGCGCCGTGGTGCTCGCGGTGACCGCGCCCATGGTCGAGCTGCCGCTCGCCGCGCCGCTGTGGGCGCTCGGCTTCGCCCTGATCGGCAGCGCGATCCTCGGCGCCATGGGCGTGATCGCGGGAATCTGGGCCGACAGGTTCGACCAGTTGGCGGGATTCCAGAATTTCGTCATCATGCCGCTGACCTTCCTCGCCGGCGTGTTCTACTCGATTCATTCGCTGTCCGATTTCTGGCAACGGGCGTCGCACTTCAACCCGTTCTTCTACATGATCGACGGATTCCGCTACGGCTTTTTCGGCACTTCGGATTTCCCGCCGCTCGCGAGCCTGACGGTGGTCGTGGCGAGCTTTGCGGCGCTCTCCGGGGTGGCGCTCGCGCTGCTGCGTTCCGGATACAAATTGAGAGGCTGAAATGGTCACTGCCGACAGCGTGAAACAGGGCATCGAAACCGGCTTGCCGTGCGAGCACCTCGAGGTGATCGGCGACGGGCAGCATTTCCAGGCCGTCATCGTGTCGCGCGCTTTTGCGGGCAAGAACCGGGTCCAGCGCCACCAGCTTGTGTACGGCGCGCTCGGCGAGCGCATGCGCGAGGAAATCCACGCACTTTCGATGCGCACGCTGACCCCCGACGAGTGGCAGCCGGCGCAGCGCTGAGCGAGATCACGCAGGCGATTGCGCCCAGGCGAAGAATGGACAAACTGCTCATCACCGGTGGCCGGCCCCTCGAAGGCGAAGTTCGCGTCTCGGGCGCGAAGAACGCCGCGCTTCCGATCCTCTGTGCGTCGCTGCTCACCGAGGCGCCGCTTCGCCTGAGCGGTGTGCCGCGCCTGATGGA